>Ga0207754_100739_pt1 | contig 10243 bp, 12 predicted proteins | sample A23E1SouthBayCA_FD_187728 | JGI IMG/M metagenome (GOLD analysis project Ga0207754, IMG submission 187728) | Aerobic enrichment media microbial communities from Eden Landing Ponds, California, USA - A23 E1 (SPAdes) | ecosystem: Environmental > Aquatic > Marine > Unclassified | place: Emeryville... | reverse complement strand
AGTGGATTTCATGGGACCCAGCAGACAGCGGCCGTTGGTTGAGATAAAAGTCCTTGAGAGCGTCTCTGTTACGAATGTTGTCCTGCCCAGGGCGTTCATACACTATACTCTCATCAAAGAGAGCAAAGACTGTATCATACTCTTCAGCATCGACCGCCGTGTAGTACGCTCGAACAGCATCTTCGTTCGTCTGTGACATAGTGGTTCATATTCCGCAGAATAAAAGTAGTTCATCATTTTCTAAACTCGGTACTGTTTAGTTCCGGATAATTTCGGCTGGTGTTCTCCTGTTGAGTTGTAGTTGGGCATTCGTCTTTAGCTAAGACTCACACCTCGGTTGTGTAGCGGTAGCGAGCGTTTCTTGTAAGATCGGTCGTTGTTGGTGGATCTTCTGAGCATCCTCGATCAGCCGCTCCAGCAACGGTGGTGGCGAGTAGCCAAGGTACTCACCGAGTTCGTGAAGGATGAGCTGGGCGTGCGACCGGAAGGTCGCCGCCCAGCGTTCCGGCGGAAACACGATCTCATCGTCGGCCTGCTCGGTGACCAGATCCAACAACTCACGACTCACCAGCAGTGACAGCAACGCCGCGTACAGTAGAATTTTCACGACATCAGGGCTGTTCGTGTCGAATTCGTCCAGTTCGTACTGCGTCTTCAACTCACGGAACAACGTTTCTACCTCCCATCGACACCGATACAGCGTCGCTAGATCTGTCGGGAGAAACTCCTCTCTCGGCAGATTCGTGATGTACAGGTGGTAGTCGTCGGCGTCCTCGTTGCGGACGCCGACGACGCGAAACCGCTTCGTGTCCAACGACCGAGTTCCCTCGTACTGGCCGCGCTTGAACTCCGCTTCCATCTCTACGTCGATGTACTTCCGCGAGAGATCATTGACCACGTCGTGGATCTGTTTGCCCTCCAAGGGAATAGCGCGGCCGCGCCATTCCCGTAATTCCGCCGTTATCACCGGATTTGCGTTCTGCTTCAGCTGACTCACAAAGTAGCCGTCGTTCTCGTCGATCAACGCAAAGCGGCGGTATTTGAACTACGCTCGATCAAACAGAACCAGTCGGCCTTGCAGCCACGATCCAGTCTTGAACAGCGCGCTGTCGTGCGTTTTCTCATCAGTCACATCGATCCGTTCTATGGTCTGGTCGGTAGCATTGTGGAGCAGGTGAAGCTTCGCTCCGGCCTGCTCCTCGTGGCGGGCTTGAAACTCATCAGAGAGAAACTCGTGCAACCGCAACACCGTTCCATCAGCGATCATCACGTCCCTGAATCGGTCGATATCAGCGTCAACAGTATCAGGGACAGCGACCTCGTCGAGGCCACGCTCGACGAGGTCGCGGAGATACTCTGCGAGCAACGGTGTCAACCGATGATAGAAGCCGCCAGAAGAGATCGGTTCGTCAGCTGTAGCGTTGTAGCAGCGTCTAAACCCAGCGAGTGTTCGGCTCTCGCCTGCGGCGAAGCCGAACACGAGCGCCCACACGGAGACAGGAATCTGGAGCTTGCCCTCTCGCTCGAACACGCCGAGTTCCTCGGCGTGCTCTTCGAGGAACTCGGAGGGCAACAGTGTAGTGAGCCGACGCATGATTCTCGATGAGGAGGCTCTGTTGGACACAGCTATCGACTCCTCATTCCTCTCGAAAAGAAGCCTCGATAAGCCGCTGCTGTCACGCGGTTTTTCTCTTAGCTAAAGACGGATGATATCTGCACTCTCAACCGAGCCGATGTTCGTCGACAGGCCTCGGTCGTGGCGAGTGGCCGTCCGAGGTGCGCCCGTCCGTTTCTGTTCCTCCTTGTCGTACGTCCGCCATTCCGGCCTGCGGTCGATCTGGTCTTGGTCGGTTACCAGGCCACAGTCCTCGCAGTTCGTTTCCCGCCCACTGCTGTCGAGTTCGCCGCCACACTCGGGACAACCCGACGTAGCTGTAGACAACTCTGTCTGGACAGTTTGTGAAGACATATTTCGAGACATCCTCTCACCTGACCAGAGGGGCAGAAAACACACTGCGGCGCCCGGTTAGGCGTCTGGCAGTTTTCCATCCGGGCGCGGGACTCGCTGGGCGTCGATCTCGATCTCGACCCGGCGACGGTGCTTGCACCGCTCGGCCTCATCGGGACAACTGCACGTCTCCTCAAGCACGTCGACTTCGTACCGGCTATCCGACGCTGAGTGAACCTCGTAGCGACCGGGCTTTGCGAGGAAGGAAACGTCGATATCTTCCTGCTTCGCTCGCTTCGTTCGTGGTTCGTCCTCGGAGGTGACGGCCAAGGGGTCCTCGTTGGGGTCTGTGACACCGCCGTCGTCAAACCGAACCTGCATGACTCCGCCGTCAGCGACTGCCTTGCGGGGTTCGCCGTCGACGTGTAATCCGAACTGGTCGTCTAGGGCGTCGTCATCCACCCACTGCGGAATAGGTCGCTCGCCGGTGGCGAAGGCGACTCGCTTCTGGTGCTTGCACTCCTTGCCAGGGTTGAACTGTTTCCACTTGCATTCGCAACTCCCTGTTCGAGTGTCGACAAGGTACTCTGAGCCAGACCCGGAGTTGACCAAAAAGAGGTCGTCGGCGTTTCGTGCCCGACCAATCGAGTCCATCACGGTCATGACTTCGGTCAGCGCCCGAACGGTCCGGTTGTTCGGGTCAGCCTCCTCCAGTTCGCTCTCGTCGATGCTGCCGGCGTCGCTACGGGATTCTGTGGTAGCCATGAATGACAGGCGGCACGCCCTCTCTGGGACGCCCCTCACCCCGCTGGGGCGCAGAAAATTCGGCGACTAGAGTTGTTGTGAGTGGAGTGAATCTGTTCGTAGGTAGGAGTGGGCAGTACAGGAGGTGCATATACCGCAACGAATGGCGATCTATCGGAAGTCCGTCAGTAGACCGGTGAAACATACAGAGGATGAGTTCATCAGAGCAAGTTGTGTAGAATGATTTGACCAGGAAAATTTATTCATTGTCTGTATCATCTCTCATTATGGGTGAAGATGATTATATTGAAATGCTAGAAAATGTCCAAAATGAGGCCCAAAGAAATTTTGAACAGAAATTAAAATCATTCAGGCAGATATCTCATAAGTCAGAAAGGTTGATTTATATAAATATACTTCTGATCTCATCAGGCACAACATTGTATACAATCTTTAGCGGTGTTTTAGTACCAATCACTCTTGTACCGTTCGCACTGTTAGGCACTCTTTCTATAGCCAGTAGTTTGATTGTGCATTTGCCAAGCAATATCAGACATGGGGTCTCACCTGTAGCAATTGAGAAGGCTTTGGAACAAAAGCCCACAAGACAGGCTTGGTTAGAAACGATACTGGATAAGGGATATTATATCTGGATAAGAGAGATGAAAGAAACACATAAACATAGAGTTATGTATCTAAAAGTATCGTATATTTTACTTTTTCTTGCGTTGTTTTCCCTGCTCGCCGGTGTCTTTTTGTCCCTATCAATTCTACCTGCAAAGTAAGATACTTACATTATGTCTGACTCATTAAACGCTCAGGAGTTGAAAAGACGAATTGATGAGCTAAATCAGAAACAGATAGAAATGTTGTCTGTGTTAATTGAGATGGTAGAAAAAGATGAAGATGGACTGTCAAAATTGATCGAGGTTATGGAGCATTTTTACGATACTCCAGATACAACAGCAAAGGATACAGAATCAGATACTCCAGATACAACAGCAAAGGATACAGAATCAGTTGCCCAAGTTTTGAGAAGTCTCAGAGATGCATCAAAAACACGGTATGAGACAGACGTATTTGAAATTAGTGAACAAGAACTCAAGGACGTAGTTGAGTAAGTGTATTTGATTAGGTTGTTGCACTGGTCAGTCATTTTTAAATAACCCAACGTGGAATCTACTGAGCAGGCGCCCTGTATTCACCTATGGAAACGCTGCTATCTACACAAACCACCGTTTTCGACAAAATGGTTACGCCGTCCCGTGATCTACGTCTCCCCCAACCGATAGGCGGCCCAAATCGTCATGCGGTGCGGTTGCTGTCTGGCTATAGCAGTAGCTAACGGTGGGCCTCGGCCGGCCACTGAGGGCCGCCCGGTCGGCGGCCCTCAGTTCCCTCGTCTCGACGATCACACAGGCTGCCTTCACTGCCGGGCTGGCTATCTTGTGACTCGGGACGCCAGCGCGTGAGGCAGATATTCACCTATTCGGGCTTTCCCGGATGCCGCGGCGCGCGGCATCCGGGCTGTAGCGCCCATGATTCGGCTTCTTTCGCGCATGGAACAGTCAGCACGACGTGCTCTAAGGCACTGAATACAGGTCGGTCTCTTGCGTCCCATGCTTACCTCACGATCTCCAGGGATAGCAGCGTTCCCATCGAGTCAGCACGGCGCACAGAATCTCACTTGGAACTGATAAGATTCTCATCGGTCAATATGCAACTCTCACTGACCGGCTGTTTCAGGCGAGAATATGTCTGAAGGATAGGATTTCAACAGAGCCATTTATTTAAATTTCTGCTTGGGACGGTCACTCCATGGCCATCGAGGGCTGCGTTTCACCCAGTCCCTCATGGAGGTGTCGCTGGGTGATGGACTCGCCGTGTTTGAGGGCCTTCAGCGCCGCCTTGTCCGCGAGTTCCTCTAAGTCCGCACAGCTGTATCCGTGCGTCTGAGCAGCAATTTCGCGCACGTCAGTGCCTCCCTCATCAAGGACTTCTACCCGAGAGCCTTTCGACAGCTGTTTGCGCAGCACCGCCGCTCGGGTGTCCTCTGGGGGATAACCAATCTTGATTTGCTCGGTGAACCGTCCGGGCCGCAACGCGGCATGGTCCAGCTGTTCGGGCTTGTTGGTCGTCGCAACCGTCAGCACCTCCTCGTCTTCGAGTTCCGTTATTTCGGTCAGAAACTGACGGACCATGTCCGCCTTCGGACCGTCAATGTCGTTGCGTGACTGCAACAACCCCTCGCCGTCATCAAGGAAGACTACACATGGCTGGTGAGCGCGTGCTGCCTCGAACAGATCTCGGACATTCCCCTCGGATTCCCCATGGTAGCGGTTTTTAAGCGTGGCGTTGTCGGCCATTAATATCGGGATATCGAGCTCTGCGGCGATGGCCTTCGACAACATCGTCTTCCCCGTGCCCGGCGGACCGAACAGTAGGACGCCATTGATAACGGACAGTTCGTACTGGTCGTACTCATCGGCTCGTCGGACGGGCTCAATGACCCGGTCATGTATGACCCGTTTAGTCTCGCGTCGCCCGCCGATATCATCAAAGCCCATCTCGGGCTCAACGAGGTCATAAGCGTCACTCTCGACTGCCGAACGGTCAGCCTCGGAGGCGTCGGTGTCGTCATCTATCTCAACCTCTGGGAAGTCATCCCGATCCCCAGCGTCAAGTTCGTCTGTGTCGACAGACCCCCCCAAGCTCTCGATTTTATCGACCAGCCGCTGCTTAAGAATTCGCTCGCGGCCGTTATTTCCGAGTAGCGCCGCCGCGCCCTGAATTATCTCCAGCATCTCTTCGTAGCAGGCTAGTGCTTTTTCAGTATCGCCCTGCCGTTCTGCGCGGTCGGCCTTCTCCTGCAACTGCTTGAACCGCCTGTTGAGGCGATCCCGACGGCTGGTACGGGTCACAAGGTTTCACCTCCAGTTTCAATCTGGAACTCCTCGTCATCATCCTCATCCTCAAGGAGCGCCTCCCCATAGTCGGTGTTGACGCCGAGTTCCGTCTCTGCGAGCTCCTCCTCGGCAATCTCCTCACGGACCCGCGAGGTATCCGGAGTCTGGTGGTCAGTCTCTTCCATCTCCTCAAGACGCTGTTCGACACTGGTCGCGACCTCGTCCTCTGCGCGGCGTCGGTCCTGCAGAGCCTCTGCGAGCGACCGCATCACAGTGTCCATGTCCTCCATGACCGCATCGGTCTCCTGCTGGAATCGGCGCTTTTCGAGTTCGTTATCAATGCGGCGTTCGACCCGGCGGAACAACTGGAACCGTGCGCTCACCTGCTCCCACTGTCGGCGCCGTTCTTCGGCGTTTTTCCGCTTCTCTTCGGCCTCAATGATGAGGTCGTCTCGTTCGGGGCCTTCGGCCTGCTTGGCTCGGTCAAGAACTCTCTCGTATTCCGATTCTGCCTTCTCCCAACGGTCGCGGTATTCTTCGCGCCGCTCACGGAGCCACTCGGTCGCACTCCGCACTTGTTCTACGGACACGTCGTGCTCGCGGAGCACGTCCAGATTGACCTCAACATGCTCTTCAGGTAGACCGTGCTCAACGGTGTCCGGGGCGGCGTCGAGAAGCCGTGCAATGAACGTGTTAATCCAGGCTCGTTTGGCTACCATTGTACTTATTCGTTGAATTGGCTTAATTGGTCCTCAGCCGCGTCGGTAGTCTGCTCCAATTCCCCTGCCGGCTCCCGCTCCGGACGGAGCGTCAGCGCTGCCATTGCGACCCCGATGGCCGTTGCTGCCGCGGAAATAATGACCAACTGCTCAACCTTGGCCCACCCTAGCACCACAACAGTCGGGTTGAGGGCCTTGCCGACCACCAGGTCTAAGTAAATAACGCCAGCGGCGGCTCCGCCACTGAGGGACAACCCAAGGAGTGGGTGCTCCTCAAGCCCTCGGAACGAGAGCACGACGATACTCACACCAGCAAGAAAGTGGCCGGTAACGGTCATCCATTGCAGAATCTCGAACGAACTCAAGACGATCCCTCCTGGCGGGCGAGAGTCTTGTCAGGGTACCTGTGCGTCCAGTCCTGCGGTCGGTCGCCAAACCCCTCGCAGGGGCGGCATGTAGCTGCCTTATTCATGACTTGGAACTCATGATTCCCAACCTCAATTTTTGAGGGGGGTTGTTACACAAACTTAAGTTGCGTAACATCATGAGTGTGAAATTCTATATGTGGACATAATGTTAAAACTTATGGGTGGCAGATAACCACGAGCGCCGCGCGAAGCTGTGTGCTGTTCGGGGTGCTGCGGCTCACAGCTTCATGATTCGGGAAAAGTTGATGCGCCTCCCAGGTTATGTATCCGCTGACCGGGGGTCGTCGCTGTCCAAATCGACTGCCGACCCGCCGGCATCATCATTAACCTGAGCGAGGATTTGCGAGAGCATGTTCGTACTCGTGGCGTTGACCGCCTCTACCTCCCGCCGCAACTCGTTGAGCTCCTCGGCGACCCCAGAGTCCATCGGGGCACTTGAACAGGCATCCTGGAAGCGCTTGGCATACCCATTGAACCGCTCGCGCTGCTCGTCATCGTCAGCGTCGTCAGCCCACTTTGGGTGGTCGTTGAGAACCTTACCTATGTAGAGCGCCAGTGCCTTTTCAACCTCACCCGAGAGCCGGCCCTTGTATTTCCCGTTGTGTAGGTGCCGGATGATGACCTCAAAGTCATCAGCCAGGTCGGAATCCACCCGTGGACCAATTTGGCGTTTCTGCTGCTGTTCGCCGCCATCGGCCCGAATTCGTGTGGATCTGCTGTCGGCGTCCGGGCCATTCGGGTTGCTGAATGGTGACATTGCGTCAGGCCAGTTCGGTTTTTTAGCATAATAGTGTTTTCATCAGCGTTAACGAAAACGGCCTTTGTATAACAGAGAACTATGAGCTTGGGTTCAAGACGTGTTGTGTGTCGCAGCTGCAGGCAGGAAAACATTTACTTCAGCCGATAACCAACTGTCCGCTGGAATGGTGCGCTCCATTAACTACGGGCCGCAAGAGGTGGTGGATGAACTACCCGATGACCTCCTCACGCAGTTTCGCGACCTGGCCGTAGAGAAATTTGGGGCCTTGGAACAGCCCGTCGTGGCTCTCACCAACCAGACAATGGAGATGGCGCTGTGTCAAAACGAGGTACAACTGACTGAGGAGGGGATAGACACTGCCGAGTTGGTCCACGCGCTGCTAATCGACGCCGTCGCCGAACATACCGACTACTCTCGAACGGAAATCATCAGCCACTGCACCCAGCGCACGCTGTCAACGTACAGCGACGACAGGGTTGCAGCTATCCGGGAGCGCCCTTCTGAGATTGCCGCGAAGATTGACCGTAACGAACTATGGCCGCGGTTCAAGCACCAGGCGTACCAGCTACACGGCGAATCCGACGGAGCAGTGATACAGCATATCCGGGAGGCGATGACACTGGTCGTCCTCGGGACAGACATGGACGACCTCCGGCAGGGCGTCCGGCGAGAAACGCGATTGATGCAGGGACTCCTTCGTTTCATCAACGAGCGCACCGACTTTGAGCTAGACGGGTGTGATGTTATTTACGAGGTATTGACAGCGTTCAAGACGGCCGAGCTAACGATCGACAACACGCGCAATGAGTCGCTCGAGAAGTGGGTTGACATTCCAGAGTAAATCCATCATAAGACTGTTTGGCTCTGACTCCTTACCGAGCTAGATTATATCATGACTACTGCTAATCGGGACGTTTGGATGATGTCGACTAAACACCTCCGTAATTAGCTTCAGTTCCCACTAACCGTGGTATCTCTGGGCTGATATGGTCTTCTGCCATATTTCTCTGTTGTCGATAGCTATCGGATCGTCTATTTTATCCTCCACTTCGACAGCAGGGCCGACATATCCGTAGAACTGGTCCCCTGTCAAATCAGGCACAAAAATTATATGTCAAAGATTGTTATATTTTCAACGTATGGTTGAAAAAGACCCCCTGCTCATGAACGACATTGAGTTGCAAGACGCATACCTTGAAAATAACCTGAACGGTCCAATTGATCCAGATGTGGAACAGGCAATGCTGGACCGTGGAATACATCCGAATCAGCAATTCTAGTCTCTCTTTACAGCTATCGCGATTTGTTCGATAAGCCGTGAGTCGGTGGCTTGTTTGAGTCACCGGAGTGAACTAATTAGTTCGAGACAATCCAGTGATAAGTATGGGAGATGATGAGTATAATATCCCCAATGATGGTAATGTTTCGCCTGACGACATCCACCCCAAGGCGGACCTGTCCGATGCTAATCTATCCGGTGCTGACCTCTCGGAGGTGGACCTGAAAGATGCTAACCTCTCGGAGGCGGAATTACACCACGCTGACCTCTCCGAGGCAGTCTTGGACAAAGCTAACCTCTCTGAGGCGGTCCTATTGGATACTAATCTCTCGGAGGCGGAATTGTACCGCGCTGATCTCTCAGAGGCGGAACCGGCCGAAGCTGACCTCTCTGGTGCAGACCTGGAGGGCGCTGACCTCTCGAAGGCGAACCTGGTCGGCGCTGACCTCTCGAAGGCGGTCCTAAGCAGCGCTAACCTCTCGAAGGCTAACCTGCACGCCGCTGACCTCTCGGAGGCGTACCTTCCCTTTGCTAACCTCTCAATGGCGAATCTCAATCGTTCCACCCTTTCAGGCGCAATCCTACGGGATGCTACCCTCACAGAAGCAACACTTGCGGAAGCTGATATCTCCCGCGGAAACCTTCGCCGGGCAACTCTTTCAAATGCGAATCTACTCGCTGCCTCGGCTGATGAAGCAGATCTCCAGCATGCTAAGTTAGATTCTGTATTTCTTGAAGATGCGACACTAAGAGATGTTGATTTTCGCCATACTGACTTGACTGGAGCGCGACTGTATCAAGCAATCTTAGAGAATCCACAAATTGGGCCGACAACCGATTTCGGCGAGCAACCGATGTACCAAACGCCGATCAACGCCGATAATGATCCGTACCCCGACATCCACCGTCATCAAAAAGCTGCCTGGGTTCACCGTGTGTTACGCTCAATATACCAAGACAAGTTCTTAGTTGGAGAGAGCTCAAAACATTACATTCGGATGAAGGAGAGTCAACGCAAGCGCGCTCTGGCCGAGCATGACTCTCTTAGACAGTTGGTTCCCGGGATTCGGGAGTATGCCTCACAGAATTCGATGGTTGCGCTCTTTGGGGACCGATTAAAATATCTAATGCTAACACTTGATAAGATGCTCATGTGCTATGGCCAAACACCTATGCGGTTGGTTGCTGCGTCAGTACTAGTACTCGCTGTTGGAGGGGGAATCTATTGGGGCGCAGGAACTACTGAAACAGTGTTAACGAGCGTTTTGTACAGTTAGCCGTGGTGAATCGCCAGACGGAGCTTGATTTCACTGTTTCAGAGACTGCTTGATATTGTGAACGACACACATCAAAACGAGTTCACGAAATTCACCGTACCAAGTTCGCGCACGCACGGCGTCGCCGAGCGTGCGCTTAATCGTGGAGAAGACGGTCTCACACATCGCTCGTTGGCGGTATC
>Ga0207754_100738_pt1 | contig 10254 bp, 7 predicted proteins | sample A23E1SouthBayCA_FD_187728 | JGI IMG/M metagenome (GOLD analysis project Ga0207754, IMG submission 187728) | Aerobic enrichment media microbial communities from Eden Landing Ponds, California, USA - A23 E1 (SPAdes) | ecosystem: Environmental > Aquatic > Marine > Unclassified | place: Emeryville, CA... | reverse complement strand
ACCGCAAGGAGCGACAGCGTCCCGAGCAGGGTCCGTCGATCCATACCGGCCCCCTCGACGGGTGTGGACATACCCCTTCCGGAGACTCAACGGGGTGTTTGACCCTCGGGGTCGGTCGCCGTCGCGGATCGTAACCGTCTTATGTCGATCCCGGGTATGAGTAGATGAGTCCTGATAGGGTAGTGGACTATCCTCTTGGCTTGCGGAGCCAGGGACCGGAGTTCAAATCTCCGTCAGGACGTTCATTTCAGTCGTAACCTGACTTCCTCAGGCTACTCCTTTCCATTCACGCCCTGACGTGCCCCGCGCTCACTTCGTTCGCGTGGGACTCCGTCAGGACGTTTTCGACGCCACGACGACCAGCGTCGCGAACCAGTCGTAGCCGCCCCTCACTCGGTGTTTCGAGCCCGCGCTTTCCACTGCCGTTCCTGCTGTCGTTCGGCGACGTGTCGTCGGCCGTCCGCGACCCGGTCGTGGACGTCCTCGCCGAAGGCCACCACGTCCTCGAGGAACGTCGCCTGGAACGTTTCCAGCACGTCGTAGGACCACCGGCCGGCCGGCGTCTCGTCGTCACAGGCCGGCAACACCCCCCGTGGGAGATGTTCGTCACGCAGGCGGTTCGCCGCCCGCTCGTGGCCCGCCGCCCGAAGTCGCTTCTCGGCGGTCGCCAGGTGATCCATCGCCCGCCCGGTGCTGTGGTGGAAGGCGACCAGGTGGCCGTGGGCCCGGTGGAGGTTCTCGACTGCTAGTTCCACCTCGTGGAGCGCATCGCACTCGGTCTCGGTCAGTTCTCCGTCGTTCGCGTCGTCCATGTAGTATCATAACACTTGTCACGGTATGTGGCTTACGACGGCGTGACTTTTCCCCGTCCATCGTCAACGGCGACGCATGGACGCGGCGCTCCGGGCAGGCATCGCCCTCCACAACGCCGGCGAACACCACGCCGCACACGACCCCTGGGAGGCGGTGTGGCTCGATCTGGAGACGGGGACCGACGACGAGCGACTGCTCCACGGCCTGATCCAGTTCGTCGGGACGATTCATCACGCCACGACCCGCAACTGGAGCGGGGCGACCGGCCTCGCGGCTAGCGCCCACGACTACCTCGCCGGACTCGATCCGTCGTACCACGGCGTCGACGTCGACGCCGCGCGGCGCGCCCTAGCGACGCTGTCGGCCGACCCCGAGGTGATCGACCGGCGTCGCCCCCCGCCGCTCCGGCACGAGGGCCGGGTCCTGGGCCTGGGCGATCTCGATTTCGAGGCTATCGCCGCCGCCGCACCGGCGCTATCGGCCGAATACGGATACGACGAGACGGCGGTCGACAGCGCCGTCGTGTACGCTCGTGAGGAGGTGGCCGACGGCGAGCGAACGCTGTTCACCGGCATGCTCTTCGAGTTCGTCACCGCCGAGGAACCACAGCGAGCACTTGTCGCCCGTCGACTGGACCGGCACGTCGACCGGCGGGACCGGGAGTACGACGATGTGGCCGGACTGTTCGACTGATCCCGACTCAGAGTAACGAGACGGCGTACGCCAGCGACGAGAACACCATCAGGAAGACGAGCACGAGAGCCATAATCTGTTGGCGATCCATACGCGTCCTTCCGGCCTGAGCGCCGAGTACCTTTCGACACGCCGAAAGACAGTGTCCAAACAGGGGTCACGGATGCGGTGGGGCGATCTTTGCGTGCGCTATCTTCGATAGTCTGGGCGTCGGGCACTGCCGAACCCCCTCCGACCGGTGCGACAATCGGCCCTTCTGTTATGCGACAACACGGTGGTGGCGCGAGCGGACGGCACCGCGGCGATGGGCTGCCTCCTCCAGCGCCGAGATGGCTCCCTCGATGGTGTGACAAGCGTCGGCCTCAAGCGCAGTGTCCGCCGCATCGCCTGGGTCCCGGTTCGTCGTGGCGGGGCCGTTGAGTAGGCGTGTCCCGCCCGATCGGTGTCGTCGGGCGGTCGTGTTCACCGCGGACCGGGAGTGTCTCACGGGTCCGTGGGTCACCACCGCTCCGTGGGCGTGCCCTCGCGGAACACCGTGTTCGTCCCTGGGTACGGCTCGTCCTCGCCCTTGATGGCGTGCCAGATGAGCCTGTTGTACCGATCTTCGTCCATCTGATCCTCCATCTCATAGAGGTCGAGGTCCTCGGAGATGTCCGTCCCGTACGCGGATAGGTCGTTGAACTCGTCGGTGGGCTGGTCAGGTGTGATGGCGTCGTACTCGTAGTCGAAGTGTGGCTCCTCGTCGGGGCCGATGAACGACGCGCGCATCGGGGTCGCGCGGGCGTCGAACTGTGTCAGCGGTGGCAGTCCGAGGATGAGTTCCATCGTCCGGAGCATCGACACCGTGCTGTAGAACGTGCTGTCGACGACCCCACGTCTGGCGTACGGGCTGGCGATCAGCGAGATCGATCGGTGAGCGTCGACGTGGTCTGGACCGTTCTGCGCGTCGTCCTCGGTGATGAAGATGGCCGTGTTCTCCCAGTAGCGGGACTTGGAGACGGCCTCGATTAGCCGACCGACCGCGAGGTCGTTGTCGGCCATCATCGCCTGCGGCGTCGGGAAGTCCGGGTTCGTCCCCGCGAGATGGTCGTTCGGGAGCCGGATGATGGACATCTCGGGGAGATCCGGGCCGTCCTCGGGGACGTAGGTGTTCTCGAACTCGTCGAGCCAGACCTCGATCCGCGACTGATCCGTGATACCCAGTTCGTAGCCCGGGTAATCGAGGTCCACCTTCCCCTCGAGACCGGGGAGGGTCGGGAACGCCGTCTCGAAGTCCTCGATCGACGGCGGACTCGAGGCGTTCTCTCGGTAGCGATTGACCGCGTACTCCCCGTAGCTCCGGAACGTGACTTCCTCCTGTTCCGCGGCATTCCAGAGGTACCCGCCGGGCTGGTCGGCGGGGGTCCCGTCGGTGGGACTCTCGCCCTCGGCGTAGGACTCTCCCTCGTAGTCGTAGCCGCCGCGACGGCCGCTGTAGCCGGCCGGCCACGTCATCTGCGTGTAATCGTCGGCGATGGCGCCGACCGACCAGTTGTGCCCGTCGGCGCTCACCTCGGCGTCGCAGTAGAAGTTGTCGTGCAGGGCGAAGTCCCGCGCGAGTTTCCGGTGATTCGGGGTCGAACGCTCTCCGAACAGCTGCAGGTCGGGTTCGCCGTTGCCAATGAGGTTGCCGTTCTCGTCCCGAAGGTCGCCGAACAGCTGGTCGTAGGTCCGGTTCTCCTTGATGACGTAGATGACGTGGTCGATTGGCGAAGGCTCGCCGACCTGCTCGGGAATCGGCCGTGGCTCGACGTCGCGGGGGTCCCGGATCAACTGGTTGCGCGTCTCGTCGAAGCCGTTGTTCTCGACCACCTGGTCAGTGTACGCCGCGAGCTCGTCTCCCTCGGGCACGCCGATGATCGACATCGATCCGGGGGTGAGATTACCGATGTACTGGGGTGAGGACTCTGAGGTCGTCGGAACCGGCCCCTCGGGGTTGGGCGGCGTCCCGGTCCCCTTCATGTTACCGACGTAAATCTCGCTTCCGTCGCGGGCCATCCCGACGGAGGAGGGGAACCACCCGGTGGGGATCAGTCCGGAGACGTCCGGCGGCGAGTCGTCCTCGTCGTCGTTGCCTCTGTCCCCACCGACGTCGCCAGCACCGATATGGTTGTAGAGGCTCACGATGTCGTCGAAGTCGAGGCGGCCGTTCTCGTTGAAGTCGTAGGCGGACTTGTTCAGTCGGACGGCGTCGTCCTCGAAGTTGTCGAACAGCGCCGCCACGTCGTCGTAGTCGAGCCGACCGTTCCCGTTGAGGTCCTCGTACAGCGCGTCGCCGTCGGGGTCAGTAGGTGCCTGGGACCCCGCGAATGGCGGCGGCCCGGTGACGACGACTCCGCGACGGGTCGCGGCCGCGACCGGTTCGCCATTCTCGTCGCTGAGTTTTTCGACCGCTACCGCGAGGTCGGTCGTGCCAGTCCCGTGACCTGCGAGGGTAATCGAGGCGAACACCACGTCCATCGTCCCGGGCTGGACTGCCCGCTCGATGTCGGCTACCTCGAGTTCGACCTGGGTCCCGTCGCCACTGATCTCGGGTTCTTGGGTAAGTCCGAACGTGTCCGGGTACGACGCGCCCGTGATGGTCGCGACGTCGGCGTCAGTCACAGAGACAACGACCCGTCCGCCGGACAGCCCTTCGGGAACCCCCGAGAGCGTCAGGTCGACGGTTTCGGTCGCCCCCTGCTGGAGGGCGAGCGAGTCGGCGTCGAACAGGAGACCGACCCGGTCAACGACCGCGACGTCGTTGTTGCCGCCGTTGGCGACGTAGAGGGTGTTTCCGTTCGGACTCACGGCCAAGCCGTTCGGGAGGCTCCCCGTGGGCGCGCCCTCGTACGGCTGGAGGTCGACAGTGTGGGTCACCTTGTCACGACGCGTGTCGACGACCGCCACCTCGTCCGTGCCCGTGACTGCAACGTAGACTTCGTCGCGGGTCGGGCTGGCGACGATGTCGCTCGGCCCCGCCTCGGCCGACGGCAGCGCGTCCGAGGGGAGGTCAGCGACGGATACGTGCCCCAACAGCTCCAGCGAGTCCGCGTCGATCACGCTCACGTCGCTCGCCCCCCAGCTCGAAACATACGCCTTCTCGGCCTTCCGGTCGAGCGTCACAGTGTAGGGGTACCGCTCAGACTCTTCCGATTCGGGCGAGACGTCGACAGTCGCCTCGACCGCCCCTGACTCGAGGTCAACCACTGACACCGAGTCCGCGAGATTGTTTGCGACGAACAGCCGCTTCCCGTCGGGGGTGACGTCGAGCCCCGCGGCGAACCCGCTCTCCTCGGCCGAAAACAGCCGGATCGGCTCCTGCTCGGTGAGCGAGCCGTCGCCCACGTCGTACACCCGGATCTTGTTGTTCGTCCCTGCAGAGGCGTAGAGGGTGCTCCCGTCGGGGGAGAATTCGATCCCGACGAACAGCGCCTCGGGTGACTCGTATTCGATAGTCTCGACGACCGAACCGCTATCGGGGTCGACGAGCATCGTCGCTTGGGTCCCCTGGCCGCAGTTCGACACCGCGACCTGCCTCCCGTCGGGGGCGACGGCGACCCCCATCGGCCGGTCGCCGACGAGCACCTGCTCGTCGGCCGGCTCGAGGATCCAGCCCGGCGAGTGCGGGGCGACGCCCCGCTCGAGCGAGGCCCGGCCTGCGGTGTCGGCGTCTTCGACGGCCCGCTGTGCGGGGTGGTCCGACGGGAGCTTCGCGGCCGCCTCCCCTGAGAGACTGCCGAGAAAGAGGCCGGCGATACTCGCCGACCTGATGAACTCCCGCTTGGTCAGTGATACGTCCTCGTTCAATCGCTCCTTATCTGACATTACAGGCGACGTGTCCAGCCTGGCGCGTAAAAGATGAACTATGATTGATATATATGCAGTACGTCTTTTTCGAGTAACAAATATTGGGGAATACCGGACGTACGTACTCAAGTGAATACCGAGTCCTCCTGTTCTCACATACTCCTATATTCTAAGAAATATAAATAAACAGACCATTTTAAGTTCCGTATGGACCAATCGCCGAGCGATATATGACTCGCCTGACCCCCCCTCAGGATCGGATCCCACGGCGGATCCAACGGTTCTCGAACACCGCCCGGTGGCAGTGCTGCCGGGCGCCCACGCCCCTGTCAGCCCATAGTCGCCGGCCGACAGTGGTTCTCGAACGTGAGGGGCGGTAGTGTACCTCCCCGGCCACCTCGGGACGGCGCTACTGACCTACGCGCCCGTCCTCCGAGCACTGCTCCGGCGACGGTACCCTCGACTCGCGGCCGGCGGCACCGTCGTCGTCCTCTCGCTGGCAATGCTCCCCGACGTCGACCGGGTCGTGGCGAGCCTCCTCCACCGGGGGCCGACCCACAGCCTCGCGTTCGTGGTTCTGACTGCCTCGGCCTTGGCCGCGCTCGCGTACCTCATCGCCGACTTGGTCGACGGCCGCGTCGAACTGAGACTCGAACCACACCAGTTCGCCGCCTTTGGATCCCTGCTGGGGGGGCTGGCGGTCCTTTCGCATCTGCTCGCGGACGTAACCACCCCTCGCTGGCGCCTCGCCGACGAGCCGTTGCGGCTCGAACTTCTCTGGCCGGCGTCCCAAGCCCACGTCGCGGTGGACGTCGTGAGGGCGGGACACCCGGAGGCCAACCTCGCCGTGTTCCTCGCGGGCGTGGCGGCGACGGGACTGGTTTGGGTCCGGTACCTCCACCGGTGGCGCTCGGCCCCACCTCAGGGCGCCACAAAGGCCGGGAAGAAACTGTAGGGTCTGGCCGGACGCACAGTACTATTTCGGCGGCTGGGGCCGACGGGCAAGTTCGGTAACCTCGTCGAGCGGCCCGGGCTGGTCGAATCTGGGTGTTCAGGACCAATCGTCGGGCCTGATACGCGACCATGCCGTCCGCGTCCGCCTCGACGCTCCAACCCTGTCTCGGAACTCCGAGAGCCGCTGCTCGCGTCCCCCGAATCCGAGCCGGTGGCAACCGGCGAGGTAGTATACTACCCCGGCCGGCCTGTCCGGCGGCCGCGCACCAACCGTTCAAAACGGAGCGCCCCGAGGCCGAGCCCGTAGGTCAGCGTCGCCGGGACGGCTATCGCGAACGCCATGAACATTCCTCCGGGCGCCGTTGTCGCCACCACTAGAAAGCCGAAGGCGACCGCTCGCCAGCGACGGACCAGGGTCCGGTATGTGACGACTCCGGCACGTTCGAAGAGCACCACCGTCGCGGGGACGGCAGCCACCAGCCCCATCCCGACAGTCCCGTAGAGGACGAACCACAGCAACGCAGGCAGCCGGAGCGTCAGTTCCAGTCCGTGACCCCTGGCGTCGGCGAGCAGAGTCGAGAGGGCCTCCGGGGTCAGCCAGACGTAACTCGCCGTCCCGACGCCGGCGAGACAGCCGACGAGGACAGCCCCCCAGACTGGAAAGATCCGTCGGTCGCCGCCGGCTAAGCCCCGGTCGGTGACCGCCGGCCAGACGGCGTACAACAACACGGGCGGGATCGACAGGACCCCGAACAGGAGCGCGACGGCAACCGAGAATTCGACGGCCTTCGGCGGTTTCAACAGCACGACCGACACCGCCGCCGCCCGTTCCGGCGGGAGTCGAGCGAGGAGGTCCGCCCGGAGGAGTCCGACGCCGTCGGGGTACAGCGCAAGGAAGGTCCCGCCGGCGACAGCGGCGAACAGCCCGAGGACGGCCGGCGCCCACCGTCTGAGTCGGCGGGCGACAGCGCCGGCATCGGCGATCCACCTTTCGAACTCGTCGTCAGTCACTGGCCCATCGGCGAAGGCCGAAGCCATCCCGCGGAGCCGACGGCGACCGATGGCGCGGACACGCGTCAGGAACACGTCCGGGTCGACCTCGGCGTCCCTCCGACCGCCCGGCGACGGGTCTCCAACCCGGGCGGAGGCCGCAAGGCCAGCGGCGTAGAGCACCAGCAGTGCCCCGGCGACAGCGAGGAATGTCAGCGGTCGCTCCGTCCGCCCGAGCACCGCCCCGAGCGCCCCGGCCACGACGAGGCTCACCCACCACCGGCGGCGGAACCTGCGGTACGAGGCGATTCCGGTCGCCGCGAGCGTGTACATGACCAGGGGGAGCTCCGCCACGACTCCGAAGAGGAAGGCGTAGAGGACGAGAAACTCGACCCACTCGACGAGGAGGTAGTTCGGCTGGAAGCCACCCTGCTGTGCGTTCGTCGCGAACAAGTCGAACAGGAGCGGGAAGACAACCCCGAACGCGTAGGCGACCCCGAGGACGAACAGACACGCAGCAGCCGGTGCGAGCCACCGGCGTCGGCGGCGCAACAACGGTATCTCCAGCCCTGCGAGGGCGTCCCGCGCGAGAAACGCCACCGGAGGGAGGGCGACGAGCGCGGCACCGGCGGCGGCGAGTTGGATCTGGAAGAACAGCACGTCGACGGGCGTCAGCGCCGTGACCGTAGCGTCGGGGGGAAGCAGTGCCCCGACCAGCGACGGCCACACGACAGCTCGGACGGCGACGAACAGCCCGATAAACCCCACGAGGAGCACGGGCGCGACAACTGGGAATCGCCGACCGGCGGTCCGAACTAGGATGTCCACCGCTCGCCGGCCCGCCTGTATAGCGGTGTGGACTCGGAGTGCTGTCCGGGCGAGCGCCGGACTCAGAAGCCGCTCGATCAACCTCACGACGGCTCCTCCCGACCCTCCTCGTCCTCGTCCGCCACGGCTCCCCGGAGTAATCGCCCGGCGACCCACTCCCGTCCGGGTCGCGGACCGCTTCTCGACCGGGGGCCTCTCCCCCACTGCGCCGTCTCGCAGAGGCGAAGCGCATGGGTGTTCATCGCGCCCAACGTCCGACCGTCGGCCAAAAAATCTTTCTCAGTTATAATATATATCAGAAAAAAACTGCTACACCGTCTCTGTAGGGAACATACTTGTCCGAGTGGTTACGGGGACGACCCCGAGGGAATCGTCCGTCAGCCCGGACACCTGCGAGTGGTCAGCCGAACATGCGCGTCTGGAGCGACCTGCGTTCCATCGGAAGCGTCACTAGAAGGGCGAGTTCGAACAGGAGAACGGCGGTGCCGGCAAGGAGTGTCTTCGTCATCCCGGTGGGGTCCGGGCTGAACAGAAAGGCGGCCGAGACGAACAGCCCCCAGAAATAGAGGCGGCGCTCACGGAGCCACTCGCGGCTGGTCAGACCCATCGCCACCGCGAGCACCACGTACAACGGGAGCTGGAACAGTAGGGCGAACGCGGCAATGAGAAACAGCACTAAGCCGATGGTTTCGTTGATTCCGAGTGCGAGTGCGGTGATCCCTTGAGAGTACTCGACCAGTCGCGGGAGCACGAGGGGGAGGAACCCCCACCCGACGACGGCCGCTCCCAGGCACGCCAGCACGAGGCTCGTCGGGACGGCGACGAGGTAGTACCGCCGCTCCTGCGGGTACAGCGCCGGTCCGAGGAACCGGTAGAACTGGTGGACGAAAACCGGGAGCGCGACGACACCCCCGACGATGGCCGCGAGCTTCAGTCGCGCGAAGGCGAACCCGAGCGGCCGGAGCAGGTTCGGCCGGGCGGTTGCCTCGGTAAGGAGGCTGGCGTTCCACAGTGCCAAGAGCAGGCGATCAGCCACCGGGAGGACGGCGAGCGCGACGGTGCCGGCGACTCCGAGGACGATCAGCAGCCGCCGGGTGAGCTCCGCGAGGTACTCCGCCGCCGGGGGATCGCTCGCGGGAGACCCTCCGTCCGCCGACGGGACGCTCCCCGCGTGGTCGCCCCGGTCGTGTCCGATCAGTCCGCCGCGGGAGGTGTCGTCCGGCATACGGTGGCTGGTCCGCTCCGGCCGATATAAACCTTACTCTGAATTGACAGGTATATAGCGATTGGAGCCGCATGATCACTATTGAGTGATTGCCCCGACTCCGGAGTCCTCGGTTGATCCCGGAGGCTCGTGGTGCGTCGGAGTGACGCCTACGCGCGGCTACTGCAGGACGCTCACAAGCTGCCCGATATCGGGCCGATTCCAGCTTTCCTCTCAGGATAAAAGAATCTGAGCGATCCGCTGTCAGGCCTTGTCCCGCGGCTCGCCTTCGAGCGTGTACGCCGCCGAATCGTCCTCGGGGTCGTAGCCCAGTGCCTCGCGGGCGCGCTCGATGGAGTAGTACTTCCGCTCGTTGTCGGAGATTCCGTAGACGATTTCGTACTCGTAGTCGGCTCGGATACAGCGGTCGAAGAGGTGCGCACAGTCGCGGTGAGAGAGCCACATCGCCTGGCCGCGCTCGTAGTTGCGCGGCGGGTGGCTCTCGGTGAGGTTGCCGATCCGGACACAGACTACCGAGAGGTCCTCGGTGTCGTGGTAGTAGCGCCCGAGCGTCTCGCCGGCCGCCTTGCTCACGCCGTAGAGGTTGCCGGGGCGTGGGAGTTCCGTCCCATCGAGACCGTAGTCGTCGTCGGTGCGGTACATCTCGGGGGTGCGCGCGTCGGTTTCGTACGCCGAGACGGCGTGGTTCGATGAGGCGAACGCCACCTTCTCCACGCCGGCGTCGACCGCCGCCTCGAAGGCCGTCTGCGCGCCGTCGATGTTGTTCTCGAGCACTGAGTTCCACGGTGCCTCGGGCCGAGGATCGCCGGCGAGGTGAATCACGGCACCGACACCGTCCATGGCCTCGACCATCGCCGCCGTGTCGGTCACGTCCGCGACGATCACGTCGTCGTCGGTCACGCCCGGCGGGAGGCGGTCCGCCG
>Ga0207754_100737_pt1 | contig 10256 bp, 6 predicted proteins | sample A23E1SouthBayCA_FD_187728 | JGI IMG/M metagenome (GOLD analysis project Ga0207754, IMG submission 187728) | Aerobic enrichment media microbial communities from Eden Landing Ponds, California, USA - A23 E1 (SPAdes) | ecosystem: Environmental > Aquatic > Marine > Unclassified | place: Emeryville, CA... | reverse complement strand
GTGCTCGCGAACGATGTCGTAGACAACCCGCTGATGGGGGGTGAGTGAGTCGAGGCTCTTCTGCTTGATCTGGGCCCGAGCATCCTCGGCGGCGTCCAGGAGGATGTCGTCGGTGATGCGCTCGTGATTCTCGCGATCTGCCTTGCCGGCGGCCGTTCGGAGGATGCCGATTGCGAGGCGGGCGTCGCCGGCGGCCGCGTCGGCGATCCGGTAGAGTTGGTCGTCGGTGATGACGTCCTCATCGAGTCCCCACTTCGCCCGCGCACTCAGGATATCGTACAGCTGCTCGTCGTGGTACTTGTCCATCCGGACGTGTTCACTGGAGCGCAGCCGGCTCACGAGGCGGTCGTCGACGCGGCTGAACAGCTCTTCTTCCTTGTTCGCGATGCAGATGATCGCGAACTGCGGGAGGCTGTGGAGGTCGTAAATGACGCTGGGGTCTTCCAGCTGGTCGACCTCGTCGAGGATGACGACGGTTCGAGGGCCGTCGTGCTGCTGGAGGCGATCGACGAGTTCGTCGTGGGGCGTCGACTGCCGGTGGATGTCGATGGTGGCGCCGAGGTCGTTGAGGATCTGGTAGAGCGTCCGAAATCGGGTGTAGTTACGCCAGCAGTTGACGTAGGTGGTCTCAACGTCGAGGACTTCTTCCCGGAGTCGTTCGGTGACGAATTGCGAGATGCACGTTTTGCCGGCGCCGCTGGGTCCGGTGACAATAGCGGTGTCGGCGGGCTCGCCGTTCGTGATTGGTTCGAGGACGCTGGAGAGGTGATTGACTTCGGCGTCGCGATGCTCAACTTCGCGAGGAACGAACCCGGCACGAAGAACGCGAGCATCGCGGATCATCTATATCTGGTAGACCGATTTTCTGTCGAGTCATAAAATATTGAGTGGGTCGTTTCCGGAAAGCGGTCTTAGCAGTGTATCAGAGGTAACATCTGTACGCCGTGTGGCGGTTTGTTTGTGGAAGCTCCTCGTTTCCGGTTTTGTCTCAGTCTGCTCACCTGCTTTCAGAATCGAATTTGGTGGATTTGTTATAGGCTAACTTTTTAGTGCTACATAGGTATACTACGAGTATACGAATGGGTACGCTGGAAAAATACTACACCACTCCGCGTACATCACCACCTATGCCTACTGTCAAAATCAAGGAATGGACCAAAGACGAGTTAGACGATATAAAAGAAGAAGAAGAACACTCATCCTATGACTCAGTAATAAAGTCCCTTATCAAGGAACACAAGGCCCGAAAAAAATGACTACCTCCTCAAAATCCTCTCACGAAGCGGTGTTAAGCGATATCACTACTGGCGAAGAGTTCGTCAACTACCTCTATGATAATGATGGCCTCCAATACAATCGCGTAAGCAATTTTGATAGCAGCGGTGTCGCTGCTGCTGACTGGGATGCGTTCGCTCTCCGGGATAATAATGGAAACACTCTCATTACTTATATCGAGCTCTCCCCCAGTGAAGACACACCCACTCTCTCAGATGTCAAACGTCATTTCAAACGGTATGGCCGCGACGACTCTGAATTATTTACAGTTATTGCGAAACGTGATGTCGAAGGAACATTCCTTCAGACAGAGATCGAAAACGAAGTAACGTTCGTTCGGGTTGAAGATCGGCTTTCCAGCGGAGATGTGGATATTGACTTCGATCTCCGCCTTTTCGATCTGGACATAACAGATGTTGAACCATTCTATTTGGACTATCTCAACGACCTAACAGTTAAACAGCAAGATGACCTCGATAGACTTCGTGATCGGGTTGAAGATACCTTCTCACTGAAAGCAGTTACAAAGCGGTTCTATGAGGAGTTTGGCGAAATCTTTCAGGAGACGCTCCAGAGTGCGATTCATGACTTAGATACCGATGCGGCCGACAAAGGATCTTATACTCAGCTTGTCGTAAATCGGATTCTGTTCCTGATGTTCGTGCAGGAGAAAGGGTGGTTGAATCAAAACACAACCTACGTCCAAGACCGTTATGAGGACGTCCGGGGCGATGATACCAAGCACGTCTATCACGACTTGTTCGAACCACTGTTCTTTGATGCGCTTAACGACCCAAACCAGACAGAGTTCAACGAATTGGGGACGATCCCGTACTTCAACGGAGGTCTGTTCGAGAAGAAGGAATACGAGGACGAGGTTAGTATTGATGAGGACTTTTTCGACGCGCTGTTAGATCCCGAAGAAGACCCGGACACGCACGAGCCCAATGGATTCCTGCGTCGATACAAGATTTCGCTCAGCGAATCAAACCCGAGCGAACAGCAGCTCGTTGTTGACCCGGAATTCATCGGACGTATCTTCGAGATGTTCATGCAGTCTGAGGAACGGAGCGAGAAAGGTGCGTTCTACACACCAAAACCAATCACGCAGTACATGGCGAAAAACGCACTGAAGCATTACCTCTTTGAAAATTATGCCGACAACGATGAGGCAATCATTCAGTTAGTCGCCAATAACGAAGTTCCAAGCAGTCTCGACGACGAAACGGTTTCCGGAATTCGAAAGAAGCTCAAAAACATCAGTATTGTTGACCCAGCCGTCGGGAGTGGTGCCTTCATCATCGCCATGATTGAGGAGCTGGTCGGCATCACTGAGACACTCAATAACACACTTGATATCACTGAAGACACGTACGATCTGAAGGAGGAGTATATAGCAACCTCGCTGTACGGCGTAGATATTGATTCGAGTGGAATTGAACTCTGTAAGTTCCGAGTTTGGCTACATCTGATGCAGGATCTTCCTGCTGACCTCGACAAGTTTATTGAAAACAACGAGAGGTACGCGCTCCCCAATCTCGGACTGAAATTCTTCGTCGGGAATAGTCTGGTAGGCGATTACGAACCTACAGAGATCGGCGACACGCTAACTGATGTGGGTTACCAAGGAAAACTTGGCGGAGATTTCGATGAAGGGTCGCTTCCCGAGCGAATCTCACACCTCCGCCGTGAGTACGTAGATGCCCATGGAGACAAGAAAGACGAGATCGAAGATGAACTCAACAAGCTCACGACCAAGTTGGATGAAAAGATCAGCTGGGACAAGTCCGACCACTGGATGAAAGAGGTCGTTGAGGAGGCTGGCAAGGACGAGGTCTTCAAATGGAGTATCAACTTCCCCGAAATTATGCTCGATGACGATGGCGGAGCAGGGTTTGACATTGTCATCGGGAATCCACCGTACAAGGGAGGTACGAACCCAGATTATATCAGCAATCTAAGTAATTTCTACGATTCTCACCGCGAAGAGTACGTCAAACCAGTGCGGAAGATGGTCTATGACCTCTACCAGAAGTTCATCTACCGTGGTGAGGAGCTCGCCCGCGAAGATGGTATCTTCACCTATATCACGAGCTCCACTCTGCGCACTATCGCCACAAAAACTGCCTCACGAAATATTCTGCAAAAGAATCGACTTGAAGAATTGTTCATCACAAATCCGGACACGTTCGACGCGGCAGTCCACGCTTCTATCTTCACTCTCCGTCATACGGACGCTAGCGATCGGAATTACGAATTGCTCTATGTGAACGGAGAGAATTCTCCCATCAATATCTACCGTGACCTAATCCAGTCGCAACCCAAGACTCGGGAAGATGTCGGTGGGGACGAAACTATCCAGAGAAATGACACGGTTCATGACGTGCCTTCATACCGCATTCCGATACAAGTCTACCGAAAAAGCCCTCGGAGCACCTTCTTTGAACCCACTGAGGACAACCAAGAGACCTACACTAAATGGATTGCTCCTGTTAGCACTCTTCTCGAAGAATGGGAGGAAGAGCTGTACGATGTTGATGCCCAACGCGACAACTTAGAGGAAATCAAAACCCGGCACATCAACAGTCTCTCTCCTGGAGATGTGACGCTCTTAGGATTAGTAACATGGGGCGGAGAGGGTCTAAAAACGAATGATAACAAAGAACATATCGCGTATATAGACGGGACATACGAAGCAGAGCAAGTGAAGGAGAGAAACGGGGACGATTTTACCTACGTTGAACAAAACGAAGAAGCATATCGATGGATAAATCGGGTCGTCAGGGAAGTAGACACCATCGACCCAGCGCAGCTTACTGAAGAGGAACGACAGAACGGCATTGACACTGACAAGCGAGATGGTCGTACCTGGGTGCCAATTGAAAAAGGGAGTACCATCGAGGACATCTACTACAAACCGACGATCGAATATATAGACTGGAGTAAGGAGAGTCTCCAGAAAATCGATAACCGTCGTGGTGGCCGCATACGCGACCCGGACTACTACTTCCGGGAAGCGATATTCGCCTCACGAGGAGGGACAGGTGAATATAAATCAAAGGCTAGATACATCGATAATGCCGTAGTTGACTCCAGCGGTGTCGTAATCATCCCAACTGCGGACTCCCTGCCTCCAAAGTACCTACTCGGTATCCTCAACTCCAATGTGATGAAGTACATTATTGACAACTTCATCAACAGCACCGTCAATGTCCAAGTTGCGGATATGCGGCTTCTTCCAATCCCCGTGCCAACTGAAGAAGAACGTGACCAGATTATCACCCTCGTCAACAATGCGATAGCTGTCCAGAAAGGAGAGAAAGAAGGAGAAATAGAAGATATACATCAGAAGATTGAAGAAGAGGTCAAAGACCTCTACGGTATTAATGTCGAATACGAAGCAACTTAATCATCTATGAGTTCGTGGGAAGACTACTCTGAAATCCTCGATAATAAGGATTTCATTGTCAAAGACCGGGCAAATCAGCTTGCAAATGGTGCTGAGACCGTTAAAATTGCAGTTGGATACTTCTTCATAGGCGGGTTTGAGCTACTGGCCGAAGATCTCGAAGACGTAGATACAGTTCAAATTCTAATCGGTCACGAGACCAATGCTGAGACAATCGAACAACTCAAACAGGCATTCACAGATGAGATAAAGGAATTCGATCCTGATGAAGCCCGTGAAGGGGTCAAGAAATTCTACAAATTAAGCCAGCTGGATCAAGTCGAAGTGAAGGTCTACGCTGAAGACAACACGCGCTTCCATCCGAAACTGTACCTATATCGATATCCCGAAGACTCACCAGTGAAGTCGCTCGGGAGCGCCATTGTTGGCTCCTCCAATCTCAGTGCAAGCGGTCTCACAGGGAATATCGAACTCAACGTCGAAAAACGCGATAGCAGTTCGATCCGCTACCTTGATTCGTGGTTTGATGATCTCTGGCAAGAAGCAGAACAGTTTTCTCCAGAGATTATGAGGGAAATCCTCCGTGACTCACAGTTCAAGGAAGCGGTTAAAGAAGCAGAGCAGGAACAACGCGGAGGAGAGACTGAAGAACGGAAACCACTAAGCGAAGCAGAAATCATTTCGCCGTACGAGGCGACAAAGCGGTTCATCGTCGAACAGTTCCCCAGCGAAGTCGATGAGGGAAGCCTGTTAGAAGACATCAGCGGCGAATATGATGAGAAGCTCCCAGAGTTCCAACAAGACGCTGTCCGTGCTGCACGTCACCCACTCGAAAAATACAACGGTGTCATCTTAGCGGATAGTGTCGGACTGGGGAAATCGTTCATCGGCGCACCCCTCGTCCAAGAGGGCACAACTGAACAAGACCACGTGCTGGTGATCGGCCCCAACCGGCTTGAAGACATGTGGATGAAGGACATGTTCGGGGCATATCCTTCCGAAAAGGAACCGGAATTCGACCTACGCGCTGATGCCACCTATATCAGCTTCAGCAAGCTTTCTCGCCTCTCTGAGAAAGAAATCCAGCAATTCCGGTCGTTCGACTATGTGCTTATTGACGAGGCGCATAAACTCCGGAACCGCGGCACCAAGCGGTACGCGAAGCTCCAAGCGATCGGCCGACAAGGCAAAAAGTTCGTGTGCCTGACCGCGACGCCGGTACAGAATTCAGTCCGAGATGTCGATAACCTCATCAAGGTCTTCGCCGATGATGACGACTTCGACATTGAACTGGTAGACCCACCGAGCGACATTTTTCGCGAATATGATCGCCTCTCCAGCCGTCCAGAAGACGAGTTAGACGGGGATGACCGGCGCCGCCTCGGTATCCTCCGAGATCAAATCGAGAAGATCATGCGTGAGGTCATGATCTCACGTGACCGTGAATTCATCACCGATACCTATGGCGACAACATCACAGTCGGCGGCCGTCCCATCAAGGTCCCTAAACGCAATCCAACGAAACTCACGCCAAACGATCCAAGTCTCGAAGATCTATATCACGACCTCGTGACAGCCGTCGCAGGGGCCCTTGATGACGAGAACGATACTGGCCTGAACCTGCCCTATCTGATCGCTGAGCGATACGATCGCGACCTCGATGATGAAGAAGAACTTACGCTGGAATACCAGAGTACAGCAATGCTGCTCGCCATTAACCTCCTCAAGCGACTGGAGAGCAGCATCGCCGCCTTTGATGCCTCTCTTGAGACACTCATTGACCGCGAACGTGCTACACGCACAATTGCGACAGGAGACTTCGATGACGCACAAAACCGTCAACAAGCAATTGAGTACCTCGAAAACTCACTGGAAGATTTCCAAGGTGAAGTCGAGATTGGTGAGGTTATCGACGCAATTGAGGCGATGAATGAGCAGGAACGGAACCAACTCATCCAAGACATTGACGAGGACCTTGAGCAGCTTCAACAGCTCCGTGAGCGCGCACAGCGTGTACTCTCCGGGAACGCAAGTAGTGGAATCACGGGGACAAAGAACGACGCAAAAGCAGCAACCCTGAAGGAGAGACTTCAGCGAGGGCTGGCCGATGAGAAAGTTCTAGTCTTCAGTCAGTTCGTCCCAACAGTAGAGCATCTCTTTAAAGAACTCACAGGCCAGGATCCAGAACGGCGTCAAGTGGCAACGCTTGATGGGACTGACAACCGAACCGTAGCCTTTGTTCACGGCAATAAATACGACGACCGTCTTATTGACCGCTTCGCACCCCAGGGCCGGAATCCAGATGAAGCGGTGACCGCTACCGACGAAATAGACATTTTGCTTTCGACAGACGTCATCGGCGAAGGCCAAAATCTCCAAGACGCCCGTGCGTTGGTAAACTACGACCTCCACTGGAATCCAATGAAAATGGAGCAGCGTATTGGACGCATTGACCGCATTACTACTCATCACGATGAACTTCTCATCTATAACTTCGTCCCAGTGGGGGACCTCAAGAACCACCTTGGACTTCTAGAACGGCTGGAAACGAAGATTCAGCGCATTGCTGACTCAGTGGGTCATTCTGCTCCGATCATCGATAGTGCCGAAGAGCGTGTACAAAAGTCGTTCACGATCTATGAAGATCTCGACGATGCAGAGTTTGGAGATGCTGAGTTTGAGGGAATCGGGTCGAAGTACGATGACCTACGTAGACGTATCCAATCATTCTGTGAGGATCACGATGTGACTATCGATGAGATTCGGGAGACAAAGGCGGATACGGCTGGTATAGAGTCTCCTCAGTACTTCGTGAATCACGATGCTGGTGAAGAAGCGTATATGGCGTTAACTCAGCTGTGGTATAGTACGGATCGAAGGGAATGGCGGACTACATTCTTTAATAAGTCCGGGTTAGCCACCGTAACTCTTGGAGAGCAGACGAAATTCCAGAATCATCCTCGCAAGGCAAGCGATGAGGTGAGCATCTTTGAAACGATCGCTAGTGAGGATAATACACGGCATCCGCTTCCGGACGCGGATGAGGACAATATTCGGACGTTCGCGGCTGATATTGATTCAAGCCAAACCTGGGAGTCAGAAATCCTTGACCGGTCATCGCAGACCACTGCAACTATTGAGAAGATGGAGAAATTCTGCCAGCGTGTCTCTGAGGATGAATCCTATGACGATGATACCATACGGAAAGCGCAGAAAATCCTTGATGAGCTATCGTGTGATTCAGTTCCCGGTGCTGACAAGATGGAGATGAGTGACTACGCCAAGAATGAATTAGAGCGGATTTACCGAAAGCGAAATCGGTACGGATACAAGGGGGTGATTGCCCGGTTGCATCAGAAACTCACAGAAGAGATCGAACTCGTTCCACCGGAACGAGTTACTGATACGGATACAGTTCTCTTCGGAGATATTGAGTAATGTCGGAAGCCAGCAGCGACCGTGTTGAGATTGTAAATATCGTGGGGTCAGGAGCGTTAGGTGTTGAAGTGGATATCGCCGCGCTTGCTGGTGATATTCCTGAAGCCGAATACGATCCCGAGAACTACCATGGGATGTATCTTCGATTTGAAGAACATGCTCCATTAGTCACTCTCTATCGGTCTGGCAAGTATATCATCACAGGAGCGGACTCATCTGACAGACTTTTTGAGATGCGTGAGCAGACCCTTAATCTGCTACAGGAGATGGGAATAGTTGCGGTCGACGTTGATGACGGGTTTTCGATTCAGAATTTTGTCTGTCAGGCAGACATCGGACAAGACGTTAATCTCAATGCTACTGCAATCGGATTAGGGTTAGAGAAGACAGAGTATGAACCCGAACAATTTCCCGGACTAGTGTATCGGCCACCAGAGTATGATTGCGTGATTCTCCTTTTCGGAAGTGGAAAAGTCATCGTTACTGGGGCCTCAGAGTTAGAAATCGCTGAGCATGCTTTTGAACACTTGAAATCAAAAGTGGCAGAACTCCTTTAATAGGCGTAAATTAGACTTCCGGGGTCTGAAATAGGGGGACGCTCATTCCGACGACTCGTCACTTGGTGTTCACCCGGTCGAATGAACCGCTGAGAGTCGAGATTCTTCTGCTATTGCAGTTAGGTTACGGCTCATCGGATTGAGCGATAGGGGGGTATAATCACTCACCCATCGACCTCTTCGATGAGGTTCTGAACTTGGGCGATAGCTGGCTCAATGTCATCAAATCCGCGAAGCCCTTGAATTACGAATCGCCCCGTGGAGAACAATAAAAAGGTGACCGAGACCTCGTCAAGCTTAACGATGGCTGCCGGGAATTGTTCAGGCTCATATTCGACATCTATCCCTTGATCAGAGAGATCGATAGAAAGCGCCTCTAGTTGAAGTGGAGTTCCCAAATCACCGCTCACAGCTATGTTTGTAATCTCTGGCTCTTCAATTAGTTCTGCACTATGATCAATCTCAGTGACTCGATTAATGATGGTCTCAACGTGTCGTTTTGCTTCTTCAGAGGATTTACTTCCATAGACCAGAACTCGTTTCTCAGACCAGTCACGACCGCTCACCATCACTCGGACGTTTGAGCCTTGAGGTGTGAACTTATGACCAGCGTCTGCACGCTCAAACCCGTCAAGCATCTCTAATTTTGTGGGATCCATTTGGACGACGGCTTTGTGCATCATCGAATGGGGTGTGTATTCTACGCCAGTATCAGTTTCAAAAGAGGTTGAGTCGGTGTTCATAACGTTGGTGATTGGTTCTTGTGGAGGTGGCCTGTGTCTCTTGTATTCACGGGATAGAGATAATGTTCCGGTTAGAACAATAAATTGTGGTTGAACTCATTCTGAATCACAGTCAATACTGTAACCCGGTCAGAACCCCCCAAATAAGACTCTTCTTCATACTCTGTTTCTTCACTCAGGATGTGGATCTCGACATCTCGCTCTGGCGTTTATTTCTCTATCTCCAATAACTGAACCCCCACTCCGACGTGTGTCTGCTTAGACTCTCGACACTGATTTACCTGCTTTAACGGACGAGACCCGACACTTCTGAAACAGCTGCTTACAGAATAGATATTTGGAGGTGATTGAGCCAATCAGAAACGCCCACCCCGATTCGACGTGTTCGATCCTCGAATGCTAGCTATCTACCTATGACCTCAGACCCTGTAGATATTCTCGACGACCTGGCTGACCAGGTCGCAGAGGAATTCGAGGCGTACAGACCGCCGGACGAATTCAAAGATGTATCGCTTGTCATCGACAACAACGATCCAGAACGGCCAACGCTGATCGTACACGTCGAGAAAGAGGACGCCGATACGCTGGCCGGTGAGATCGAAGCCTTCCTGAAGGAACGGGGTGCTCGAACTCAGCGAGAACGGCACTCGGACACAGATGTCCGGGTGCTAGCGACCGTCGACTGAGTTCTTAGCCCTCTCTCATTTATTTGGCCGCTTTCGGTAAGCCACTCCTAAGCTGTCAGTCTCGCCAAGAGTGAAGTGAGACCGATATCTTGGTAGGGAGTGTTCGATGGATTCAACGCTTCTCACCGGCCCGAAACACGCCCGATTG
>Ga0207754_100732_pt1 | contig 10325 bp, 16 predicted proteins | sample A23E1SouthBayCA_FD_187728 | JGI IMG/M metagenome (GOLD analysis project Ga0207754, IMG submission 187728) | Aerobic enrichment media microbial communities from Eden Landing Ponds, California, USA - A23 E1 (SPAdes) | ecosystem: Environmental > Aquatic > Marine > Unclassified | place: Emeryville... | reverse complement strand
CACCGTCGCACCGCCGGAGGAAGCCCCCGCTCAGTGGGGACGCCCCTCGCTATCGGGCGTCAGTCTGCGGAGTGGACGATACCGCGATGAGTGGCGGCCCCATGCTCAGTATCGAACAGGTCCGAACACCCGGACTCGGGACAGCGGGCCTTCCCGAGCGTCACGGCGACCGCGCGGTCAGAATCCCGCTCGTTGGCCCACTGATGGGTGTCTGACTCTGCTTCCCATGACGCCGCCGTTCGACTATCGCCGGACGAACCGAACGAACCGCCCCCGTGTCCGGTGGGCGCGGGACCGTCGCCGCGCTCGATGACACACATGAGCGTGTCGCTCGTGACCGCCACCGTCTTGATACCGTTGTAGTCGTCGGGCTTGCCTCCGGAAATCCGAACTCTGTCGCCCTCGCGGAGCGTGCGCACCATCTCACCGCCGTGCATGGATTTGCCCCAGACCGTGACCTTCGCGCTCGTTCCCTCGTCGTCCTCGATATAGAGGACCTGATACTGATTGCGGGCGTCTGGCTCCTCAATGATGTGCGTTACTTCGCCCTCGACCGTACACTCGTAGCCGTAGGGACTCACCTCGTCGATAGGCGTGGGAGTTGCCAGTTCGTCACGGGCGTCCCTGAACACGGTAAAGGAAGCCTCATACAGGCTGTTACAGTCGCCCATCTGCCCGGACACAAGGGCCGCGAGTCGGCGACTCGCCGCCGCCTGCGACAGACTGGTTTTGTCTGCCAGCGTCGCGGCCTGCTGGTTGACTCGCGCCAGCGTGTCGCGGTCCATCCACTGCCGGGGGTCAGCCGGTGAGCGGAACCCATCAGCGCGTTCGGTTTCCGCGTCGGTGAGCTGGCGAGCCGAGGCTTCGCGGTCGGCACCGTCGACGTGGGCGCGTGCGACCTCGGAGTGTCGGGCTTGCTCGGCTTCGCGCCCGTGGCGTTCTTCCTGCTGTTCCAGCGTTTCGCCAAACCGCCGGTCCGGACCAACCTCGGTCGAGCGCGTCCAGTCGTAGTCGTATGCCTCCTCCTGCCGGGCATAGTAGTTGCCACGGCTATCGCTCCCCCGATTCATCCTGAAATCGAGTTCGTCGCCGTGTTCGGTCTCTGCGACCGCCTCTAGAAGCTGTTCGGGGCCACCGTCGACGTGGGCCGAAAGGGAAACCGTCTGGTTGCTTGCCGATGCTTTCTTACCGCTGGAATTGCTAGCGTACATTGTCTTTCGCTTGCCTACGGAAAGACACTTGTCGGGTGCGACAACACCCGATTTCTGCGGCGTGAAACTGCTCTGCCAGCGCCGCGTGCGTCGTGTCTTTCCGTACTTAATGGCATGGGTGCCGGCTACTTAAAGGTAACGGACCATTTGTATTGTTTCAAGTGAAATATTCGGGTGTTTGAATGGTTTCTAAGCGGCGTCTTGTGTTTCGCGTTTCGAGGGAGAATAGTATATAAAGACCGTAGGTGGTTGACACCCGGCAGGCGGTCCTATCGTGTGCGGTTGCGGTGAGCCAGCATCCCGCGCGGCCAAGCGAGTGCCGGATGGGTGAAAGCCCGGCAGCGCAACGAAGTGAGCAGCCCGGAACACAGCGACTGCAAGGAGCGTCCTCGTTCCGGCGAGGGAGCGCCGGCCGCGCGGGTTCCTCAGCCGGATCGCGCGCGACTCCGACGCGTGCGTTCGATTTCCTGCTGTGTTGTGCCGCAGTAGTCGGGTGGGACTGAAAGGGGCACGCCGCTGGCGCTTGTTGTAGTCGGGTCAGCGACCCCTATCCGCGTGCGGTTTGCGCGGATATGTCGCTGAGCGACCGCCAGCGGCGTGGGGCTTTCAAGATGTGCTGGTCCGACACCGAGTCCGCCGTCGCGATGTCGCTCGGAGTAGTGCCGTCGAAGCCAGCAGTCCCGCCGCAGTCAGTAGTGTCGCCGACGTCAGTGCCACGAGTCCCGCCCACAGCAGTCCCACGAGTCCTGCCATCCGAGCCATCGCCTCCCCCGACACCGTCACGGGTGCCACACGACTCGACTCCAGGGCCAGCAGCGCCAGAACCTCCCGCTCGCTACGCACGAGACACACGCCACTCGTACCCTCTCCGCCGGCCTTCGGTCCACGCACCGGCTCCGGCAGGAGCGAGAGTGCCGCCCAGCGGCGGCTGCCCGGCGGTCAGACGTCACACCAGCCAACCATCCGTTCCTGCCCGGCCGTCAGTCCCACGCCGACACACACTCGTCTCTCGCGCTCTCAGCCGGCCTGCCAGCCCCACGCTCTATCCATCGGGCATCTGAGGGTGTTATACAACGCTTCCCACACTACCTACGACCCTCCCAACAAACGGTCAGTACAGTGAGAGCAAGTTGCGTCAAGTTGTGTCGTTCGGGTCAAGCGCGTAGTAGACGACAGTCATTGAGACGCCCATCGCGATCGGGCCGAAACTTCCCTCCCCCGGCAGCAAGCTTCTAACAGAGAATACGGCCACCGCGGAGATGAGGCCGACGAGCAGAGCGTACGAGAGGCGCGAGAGACCCCGTACTCGGTTGTCCAGTCTACGGTACAGATGTTGGAGGGCATCCATACGCCCGAATACCGTCAGCGGAGGGATACCTCTTTTTGTTAAACACGCAGACGTAGTGGGCGGATAGTTCCCCCCAGAAGTCATGAAACAAACTACCCTGTAAACTGCTCTACGACACCGTAATCAGGCATCCGTCTGCTTCGCCCGGCCGTCTGCCCCACGCTGCAAGGGACTGACTGCCGGCGGGAGTGCAGTCGTGTCTCTCTCGTCTCCAACCGCGCGCGACTCCGATATGTGTCGCCACTCATAGTGAATTCCCCTTTTCAGTCCCGTACAAGACCGATGGTAGAAGAGGACTGAAGGAGCCGTGCTATCGACGAACGCTGATAAAGCTGGAAGCGTTCCGATCTGACCGGTGTCTCGGGGAGCCTTGGCACAGAGAGACCGTGTCTATGCCAGTATTGTTGCTTCGGACTGGGATATCGAACCGGCTGTCCGGTGACATTCTGGTTCCACCCCAACGCTTATTCAATAATAACTGGTATGCCAACTATATGAGCGAGGAATCGGCACGGATCTACAATCGAGCACGCCGAAACGGGGTTTCCTCAGTCGATGCGTGGGAGGACCTGCAAGCACTCTCCGAGGATATCGACTGGGACATTGAGCGAATGCTATCTGACTCTGTTACATCTACTGATGCGGACCGTGAACTACCACAGTAACTTCTGAATGGATGTTTTTGACTCGAATATCTGGATATTCGGCCTGACACAGACGTGTGAGGAAGCGGTTTCGCTCGTCGACAAAGCGATCCAAAGTGCCTATCACGTCGGTGTGAGCGCATATATTTTCGAAGAGGTGATGCACAATCTCCAGCGTTCTGACCACGACCAGAAACTAATCGAGCGAGTGCAAACCCGCTTTGCTGACATCGTCTACGGAAACCCAACCATTCACGGGCCAACTCAGACAGAAATCCGCGAAATCGATCTGAATTCAGTCCGCCAGGACCCTCGTGTCCAAGCGATGGGAGAGGCATTCGATATTCAAAACAAAGACGTCCCGATCGTCGTCTTTGCCCGGCAGTGTGCCCATCCACAAGATACCCCGGAGGTAGTAATTCATACGGCCGACCGCGAATTTTCTCGTTTCAACCCGCGGCAATACTTTGAGAACATCGCAATGCAATATGTGGACTGCTCATCTTAGAAATCCGGTGAACACTTATCTTCGAGGCAATTCGAGTTGTCATTGGAAAGAACATTGTCACACGCTCTTTCCATCCCCTTTCCATGCCCGATAATACGCAAAGCGTTGGTCGCTGTCCGGACTGCGACAAACAGATCACGACTGCATGGATTCTGGTTGAATACGAGAAAGATGACGGCACAGAGGGTGTCTGGGCCGAGTGTCCGTCGTGTAAGGACGTTGTTGCACCAGAGTGAATTCAGGCAGAATCAAGTACGTCTACCCGAGTATTTCGTACAGACTACTGATGGATATTCCTGCCCAGCTCCGGTGTCTATTTTCTGCGACTATTGAAGAACGAGACGACTCCTACGTGATCGAAGTGCCAGCTCAAGAGCTTCGGCTTGGTGACCTGCAGCAGGGTGAGACGTACCGTGCCGCGTTTCTATCGGCATCGGCGAATGATGATACCGAACAGGCCAGCACGGAGTCACAACTCGGACATAGGCAACCGAAACCGCCGGTCGAAGAGGGGGAGCAACGCACTGTCGAAATCGAAGATATTGGCGACCAAGGCGATGGCATCACCCGAGTCGAACGTGGGTTTGTGGTCATTGTTCCGGATACCGACGTTGGAGAGCGTGTCACTATCGAGATTACTGACGTCGGCCAGAACGTCGCCTTTGGAGAAGTTGTTAAACGACTGAGTGACTACAAGTAAGCAGGGTGAATGCATCGGGGTTTGACTCCGAGCCAATCCACGAGTAGTCGGCTCTGTTGGAATCCGCTGCTTCGGTTACCGATTCGTCCGAAACTGGTAGTCGCTGACCGGTAGATACCTTCCAGTTCGACTCCTGCTTCAGTCGAGAAGCAGGATCGGAAGAGTCACCACCAATGTAAGCAACAGGCCAGCTCCGAGAATAGCAAACAACATATCTGATAGCCCTTCCGTCATCACGTAATTGTACGACAAAGCGACGGCTGTGATCGCTGAGAACCCTATAAACAGTAATTGGCGTAATTCCGAAGACCACCGTGTGGAGGGGATACGCATATTAGTGGACATAATAGCCTCCGACAAATATCTAACTGGACTGATTATTAGAGCCACGTAAACGGACTAGCATCCTTTATGAAGCAGACGTAGCACAATGGTACTGGAACTCCTCTTTCCCGGCTTGATCGGATTCGTGTTTGTGATGATTGCAGCCTATGCCGGCTCACTTCGGGCTCTGGAAGTCTACTTTGATCCGGAACAGGACAGTATCTTTCTCTCGGACGACTACGAACCCCCCGGTGATCAGTAGTTTGAGACGATGTAGGTCGGCAGACCAGATTGGCCAGAGCCCTTTGATTCGCAATCACGCCGCTACGATGAACACAATCCCGATAGCATATACTGATACAGATTTCAAATCAGTATAGTTGAAGTAATCAACCGAATAGTTGAACAGCAGCATCGCGCCAACAATCATCGCACCTAGCCGAGTCATTGAGGGTACTGCGTACACTATATCTGCGACGACTGGCTCAAGTTGTTGGAGTCCCCAACCGAAAATAAGCATACCAGTGAAGAATGGGAGTGCTTCTGCTTTCCCTTTAAATTGATTACTACCGGCGGTTTTGACGTATCGCTGGCCACTTTCAAACAGGAGCCCGCCACCGATCAGTCCAGCAGCTCCGTACAGAAACGCCTTGAATATCTCAGCTGTATAGTGTGCTATCATGCAGGAGAAACAAGCATATCCCCTGTAAAAAACCGGCAACACCGTTCTAGCCGATGTCCAGACGTATATCGGCATACACGCCCGAATAAGATGGTTTAACCGGCCGTATATTCCGTCTTATCGGGCGTGTGAATCTCTTCAGATACTAAATCTTACTTACCATTTATTATGCTCGGTCAAAAGAGAGTAGCCATGCCCATCCCAGAGGAGGTTGAAGACAAATTAGATGCAGATCCAGCATGGACTGTTCAGCACGCGGATATCATTCAGGTCATGGATGAAACGTCTAAGTCCAAACCGTGGTCGCGATACATGATCCAACAGCATCTTGACGCAGATCCAGCAAAAAAGACAGTCCAAGACAGGCTTGATGAATTAGTTGAGCTGGGTGTTCTTGAGCGGTACAAATACTCTAATCTGACATTATATGATTTAGCATACGACCCGATACTGACAGATGGTGGCCGATTAAAGGATGCGAGTTTAATTGAGTTAGCGACTCTCCGTGACCGAACCGGTGCGCGAGACCTCGCTGCGGGCGCAATTCTGTCAAGCTTTGCGTTCCTTGCACTTGCAGTGTTAGCTGAAATGACGGCATTAGCATCAGAATTCAGGATTACTAGTAATTTCTACGCTGACACAGCTATAATTCTGTACGTGTTCGGATTTCTGATCATATTTACATTAGGGTCTATACAGAAGATTGAGCCGTGGCTTACATCCGTTGAACTTCCTTGGTAGCAGGGAAGCTTGTCAAAAGAGAACAGAACCGTCTAGAAGAGCCGACCGAGAAGGTGCTGCAAGCCGCCTGTCACACTGGACGTCGCGAGGACTTCAATCTCGACGACACAAGAACACAGTAGCAACAGCTCGCCACACGCGGGGCACTCCTCGTAGTCGCACAACCGATGATGTATCTCGCCGTGCTCGACACCACACGCAGGACACGACTGATCGCGCCACCGGTCGGGGTTGACGGTGACGGCCGGTCCGTTGCTCTGGAGGACTTGTAGCTTGTGCGCGAGATACTGGCTGCCCTCGCCCCACGGGATCGGGTCGGTAGCCACCCCATTGACGTAGTAACGCTTGTCGACACACGCCGACGCCGACCGTGGCCGGCGGCAGTCGGGACAACACATCTATCTCTCACCTCTGGGACGCCCCTGAAACACCTCGCCACTCGTCTGTGCCTGCCGGTGCTGGGTACGAATGTCTGGTTGGTCGTCGGCTTCGGTGCTTGGAGACTGTTCGTCGACGGACTGCTGTTCGGTACTCATGTTCGGGAAACCCCTCACCCTCTCGGGGGGACACAAAATACGGGCGAGTACGCGGCCGACGGGGACTCAGGCCTCAGCGACGTCCCAGACAGAGAGATGACCGCTGGAACAGACGCCGGCGTGACGCCCGACAGCCATGCAGGGCCCGTACGCTCCGTCGACAGACGCGATGCGCTCGGCGTCGAAGATCGGCGCGTCGCACTCGTCGGTTCTGCAGGTCATATACTGAGACGAGTCACTGGACATCACGCATCGCCCTCCATCGCTTGGTGACGGAGCTCACTTTCGTCTGGCAGGTTCCAGCCGTGGTACTCGCAAGCGATGTAGCGTGCTCGCTTGACGTTGACTACGACGCCGGCTGCTGGAGACTGATGCGCCTCAACGCGCGCTTTCAGATATGCAGGATGGGTGCGTGTGTACGTGCCAAAGCCGAGGCTGTCTGGCCCGTTCTGAGTCATGACGACGTATCCCTCTAACTTGGTCTGGATCGCGTGTTCCTCTGACATAGCTGGTGGTCAAGACGCTCTCTCTGGAACGCCTCTCGCCCGGCGGAGGCTCACAAAATACGGGCGAGTCCGCGCCGTTGGGCTAGGATTGCTCTAGTGGCTCAACTCAGGCACTCGCGCCATTGTGGAACTCCCCGCAGGTCCCGGCACGGGGTCGCACACTGTCAGGAGTAGTCTGGAAACCATCTCGACCTATGTGAAAACTACACACGATTCAAAAAGTACAGGTGGCGCTTAAGCCGTCGCGACGACGTGTTGACGCTCGGGTTGAGTGGGAATCAGCTAGAGCTTCAACTCGGCTAGCGCCAGTTCTCGAAGCACTTCGGACGGGACTGGACATGTAGGTGGGCCACCACTGGACTGGACGCTAACGAAGCCGATTACACGTATCTGATGCGCCTGTAGAGGTGGGGTAGTGTGGCCGGGGGACTCGACGACAGGGTATCTAGACGATAACCGACGATATGCGAGCGGGCACTGGAGCGTGACGGGTACGAGCGGCGGCGTAGGGCAGTATATGGAAAGTTGCGGTCAGTGATTTCAGCGGGGTGGCCGAAACCGAGCGTATTGATATCGCTCAGAGATTGAAGAGAGGAAGGGTTCGACATTTCATTCTTGAATCCTAATAGGATGCCCGACTGGTGGAAAATGACCCCGATGAGAACCCGTGGTAGAGCGACAGCGGGGGATTGACACTTAGCTATCATGCAGCTTCCGTAGCCTCATAACCCGACCGCCCGGCTTACCGGCATACAACAAATCAGGCCAAAATCCAGAACGACTGTGACGGAAAATCGGCAAGGCGGGTAGGTCTGCGAACCGTCACACGTCGCCCGTTCGGATAGGCGAATGGCCGTGGTTCGGCTAAACGTAACTTCCCATCTAATATGATACGTCCACAGGGCCATTTTGTCGATGTTCAGTGAATCCGGTAACCAACGCGGCGGAATCAGTCTTCAGATAGGACAATGGAGGGATAGACCATGGGAGAGTTGATGGAGGCAGCTGGAGCAATTGTCGGCCTTGCCTTCGGAGCAATTGTGATTTTGCTTCTCTCCCCACAACTGGACCCACTGACTCCAGTCAACCTCGCCGGCATAGGAATGCTGTTTCTCACTGGGGCAGTAGTGCTAACTATCGGCCTGATCATAGTTGGAGTAAGAATGCTACTCTCATCCGTATGATCCGAGAGCGAGTTAACACAGCAGTAGATGCGATATTCGGCACGAAGAGCTCGCAGAGTAAGTCAACGACCGATGAGCAGTATCTTAACGTGCTCCGAAAAGCAGATCGGCCATTTGTCAAGACCGGGCAATTTGCTGAAGAGTTGGATGTCGTCCAACGCACAGCACAAAAGCGTCTCAATGCTCTTGAACAAAATGGGAGAGTCGATTCCGAAAGCATCGGGAAGGCAAAGATTTGGTGGCTTGGTGACAGTGAGTCACAACAACCAGTCGGCGAGTCTGGAGCGAAACTTCTTCGGGCCTGCTACAGATTGGAAAGGTTTGAGGATACACTTCTCCAAGCGTGGAGAGGGCTGTTTGGGATAGCAGGCTTCATGCTTTTAATTTACCTCTCAGCCGACGCTCAAGGCCTAAATCTTCCATTCTTTGGCAACCAAGGGATTACGCTTCTGGCGTTTCTGTTGGCTATTAGCGGTGGCTTCGGCATTGGACTGTGGGGGGTCATCAGAGGTAGCAATAAGCTCTTACGTGCTTGTTTAGATCGAGGGTGGATCGGAACGATCGGGGATTGAATAGTATCTGCAAACGAGTATCAGATAGACTGAGCCTATCATACAATAGTTCTCAACATATATAATTCGCCGACACCATCCTGAATAGAATTGGTGAATAGCGAAGTCACAGACTTCAGCGCGAATTGGGGGTTGTACAATCGCCAAGTAGAGTGCCTGAGACATATTCTATGACACGCTGACCTTCATGGAAACTACTTTGAAGAAAGCAATTAGGAGATTTTTCCTTGAATCTCGATTTCAAACGATGCTGCGCACAGGTCATTCCCAGCTGTAGAAATCGCTCTCGGTTTCTCCGACAAATTCTCCGTCTTCGTCAAGATAGAATACTGCTCGTGTCTGCGTTTGTCCCATCTGATTTCCTGCCATACTCCCTGTGATCATTCTCTTCTCACCTTGGACAACCCAGACAATCTCCAAACCCTCGCTATCCAACTCTTCCAAAATATTCCGGCTTGCTCCGATCATCGACAAGGAATTCACCCGGTCATCCAATCCCTCCGCCTCTGAGAGATCAGCTACTCGAACCGGGTTTGACGACTGTTGCTTGAAATCCTTCGTATCCACAACCCATTCCAGATCTAGTAAATCCGCAAGATAGGGAGACGGTCCATACATACCATACTTTTCGTCAACAGAACAGTCATACTTTGCCTCCCACAACAGATCCAAAGCTGTATTCTCAAGATCAACAGGACAACCCCTGATGACCGAGGCATCATCCTCCCAGCGATCTTCAACCAGCGGATGCCACGGATACTCTCCCTGGAACGTCTGAGTGAATACAGGTAGAGAAACAAGTTTCCCCTTTCTTTCGTCGCTCTCAACCCAGTTCTCGGTAATCCAATCCACTACCTCCTGTTCCTCGTCTTGGTCTACAATCACGGAGTCAACCCGACAGAAGACATCCCGGTCTAGCCGTGAATCAGCATCCTCCTCAGCCCTCCACTTGTAGATGCTATGTAACGGCACCCACTCCTTATCGCTTACTGAAAGCTCCAGCAAAGGGACTAGCTCAGGGAATTCTTCGTGATCTTCAATCCACTCTTCAGTCGGGGCCTCGTCAATACGGCAGTCATACTCAACAACCTCATCAAGAGAGGTATCGGAATCCGGTTCAGGGTCTAACACTGATGGATCGATATCTCTATTGAAATATGCCCAGGGGCCGTTGTAAGATCTCTCTGTTGTTGGATTAGAGAAATCGCAGTTATCGGTTATCCAAGCTACTAATTCGTAATAGAGCGTGTCATAGAAAGCCTCCCAAGGGAGGCCGCAGGGTTTGGAAACTGTGTCCAGCAGTACCAACGCCCTGCAAGACGTAGCTTCGGTCAACGACTTCTTGAATGCGGCGGCTACCGAGACAGTA
>Ga0207754_100730_pt1 | contig 10346 bp, 11 predicted proteins | sample A23E1SouthBayCA_FD_187728 | JGI IMG/M metagenome (GOLD analysis project Ga0207754, IMG submission 187728) | Aerobic enrichment media microbial communities from Eden Landing Ponds, California, USA - A23 E1 (SPAdes) | ecosystem: Environmental > Aquatic > Marine > Unclassified | place: Emeryville... | reverse complement strand
GCCCGCTGGGCGGGTGGCCGACGGTGTCACCGAGGTCCCGGCGTTCCCCGTCGTCGGGCCGGCGGGCATCGATCCCGACGCGGCCACGATGTATCCCGGCTGGACGTTCGGCGAGGCCCGCGACGCCGAGTGGCTCTGTGATCGCTACGGGCTCGGCACCGTGGTCGCGGCGTTCGGTGCCGGGGCGCTCGCGGACGGCGACGACGAAGCCACCGACTTCGAGCGAGAGCCCCACGCGGCCCGCGTCGACGGCGGTGTCGCCGACTCCCAGGCCACCCAGGCCAGCGTCGTCGGGACCGTCGCCGAGACGCTCCGCCGACGCGACGCCGACGTACTCGCCGTCGACACGCTCCGCGACGCCGACGGGGCCGGCATGGGCGTCCTCGCCGAGGACGGGACGCCCAAAGCCGCCTTCGAGCGACTCCAGAGCGCCTACGAACCGACCCAGGTCCTGCTGGCCGACCCGACGCCGGGCGACAGCGAGGTGGTACTGGTCCACGACCGGCCGACCGGCGGTCTCGCGACGGTCGAGTGGGACGTAGACGGCGAGAGAGAACAGACCGAAGTCGAGATCGAGGCCTACGGTCGCCAGACGGTGACGACGATCGCGCCGCCGGCCGGCTCGGAGGTGACCCTCGCGGTCGCGATCGACGACGTGGTCGCACGGAACCGGTACACGCTTTAAGGTAACTGCGTGCCGTGTGAATATCTCACAACCACCGTTCTGGGCCGTGTGACCGGCAACCACGGTAGTTGGTGCATCGGAATATTTAAACCACATCCACCCGAATGTGTAGCTACCAGAACGTCTTCGACGTTCAGGCAGTATCGCGTTACGCCCAGCATGACAGGGAACCCTGCTTATCGGAGACAGCCCATCATCGTTAGGGAGTCGACTGCCCAGCGTCGTGGCGGACATGGCATCGAGGATTAACAACAATGGTAGATTCGATAGATCAATCGAAGAACGTAGAACTCACAGAAGACGATCTCGAAAACAAGTCCAAAGGCGAGCTCATCAAGCTCGCGGGACAGCTTCGAGACCGACGAAACGAACTCAACCAGATGGCGTCCGAGCGCGCGTCCGACCGGGACGACCTCAACGCCAAGACGCGTGAGAAGGTCGACGAGGCCCAGGAACACCGCGAGAAGCGCGACGAGCTCAACGAGCAGGTTCAGGAACACAAAGAGAGCCGCAACGAGCTCAACGCCGAGGCCAACGAGCTGTTCGACAAGGTCGAGGACCTCAAAAACGAGATGGAGCTGGACGAGGGCAAGTCCATCGAGGAGCTCGAATCCGAGATCGAGGACCTCGAATTCAAACAGCAGACGGAAGTCCTCTCCAGCGAGGACGAGCGCGAACTCATCGAGAAGATCGAGGAGAAGCGCGACAAGCTCGCCAGCAAGAAAGAGAAGCTCGACCAGACTGAGGACCTCGACGGCCTCAAAGAGGAAGCCGAGGAGGTCCGCTCGGAGGCCAGCCAGCACCACCAGAAGGTGACCGAGCTCGCCGACGAGGCCCAGAAGCACCACAACGAGATGATCGAGGCCTATCGCGAGGCCGACGACATCCGTGACGAGGCCGACGAGATGCACGAGAAGTTCGTGGAGGCCCAGGAGGCGGCCGACCAGCACCACGAGGACTTCGTGCGCGTCCAGAAGCGCCTGCGCGAACTGGACAAGAAAGAGGAAGCCGAGGAACGCTCGGCTCGCGAGGAAAAGCAGGAGGCCGCCCGCGAGGAGGCCGAAGAGATCTACCAGAAGTTCAAGGAAGGCGAGACTCTCGACACCGAGGACCTGATGAAGCTGCAGAAGGCCGGCAAGCTGTAACTGCTCTCTCACTCTCTCCCGTTTTCAGCCGTCCAGCAGTGCCGACGGTCGCGAACGACAGGATTACACCGGACAGCGACCAACGCCCCCCGTGGAACTGTTCGTGACACTGCTTGGCGGCGTCGTGTTCGGACTCGCGCTGGCGGCCCCGCCGGGACCGATGAACGCCGTGATCGCCGAGGAGAGCGTCCTCCGAGGGTGGCACGCCGGCTTCCGGGCCGGCCTCGGCGCGATGATCGCCGATCTGGCCTTTCTGGGCCTCGCGATCGTCGGTCTGGTGACGGTCGTGCGCGACAACCCGAACGTAGAGACGGCGATGCTCGCGGTCGGCGGCCTGTTGATGCTGTACTTCGCGGTGGGTGCGATCGACGACGCACAGACGTTCGTCGGCGACGATCCGGGAGACGGAAACGGGTTCTGGAAGGCGTTCCTGCTGGCGCTGACGAACCCCTATCAGGTGGTGTTCTGGCTGACCGTCGGCGTCGGACTGCTGGAGCCGGGCCGACTGGACGTGCTGGCACCGCTTCCCGTCGTCGGCTCGTCGCTGGCAGAGCGGGTCGTCGTCCAGACCGGCCACCCGGTCCTGCTGGTCGGGCTGTTCGCGGGCATCGTACTGTGGATCACGAGCTTTCCCGCGGCGCTCGTGGGAGCGCGAGAGCGTGTCGAACGGCTCGCACCGGCGGTAGCGTGGCTCTCGGCGCTCGTGCTTGCGGGCTTCGGTGGCCTCTTTCTCGTCGAAGCCCTGGGCCGGCTCTAGTCGTCGCTGCCGACGCCGGTCGCCACGTCGCCGACGAGCGAGTCGTCGTCCATCTCGGCGACTTCCATCTCCAGCCACTCCTGGAACCACCTGGCTCGTTTGAGCCGGCGGTGGACGATCGCTTCGGCGGTCTCGCTCTCGATGCGCTGGCGAGCGTCCTCGCCGCGCTCGATCACGCGGCCGACCATCTCGGCGGCGTCCATGTGCGAGCGCGACTCGTAGCCCATCCGCAGGAGCATCAGCGCCGTCCCGTTGGCACCGACTTTGTCGAGCACGTCGGCCTCGATGAGACACTGGGTCTCCAGCGGGAGGTCGGTCAGATCGTCCTGATAGGAGTGATCGCGGACGGCGCTACACACCTGTTCGACGAACGAGTCCGGATAGTCGCCGTGGCTCAGCAGGTACTCGCGGGCGATCGTCGCGCCGACCTCCGCGTGGACGTCCTGCTCGGCCTCCAGCTTCGCGATGTCGTGAAACAGCGCGGCCACGCGAGTCACGTCGACGTTCGCCCCTTCCTCGCGTGCGATCTCGACGGCGAGATCGACGACGTTCAGGATGTGGTTGAAGCGATACTCCGCGGAGTGCCACGGGTACCACCGCATTCGGCCGCCTTCCTCTTCGTTCTCGACGCTCGCGGCGAGATAGTCGTGGACGAAGTCCCGCATCGCCTCGAACTCGGCGTCCGAAACCGGTGATTCACGGATTTCGACGCCCACAGAAGCACCTCCGTCGTCGCAGTTCGTTATTCATCTTACGTACAAAAAGGTCCGTTCGACTCTTTAGCGTTACGACACCTCCAACGACTCGAAACGATTCCGAATACCTCCGCGAGCAGGCTCCAGCGGTGCTGCTGTGGCACTCTCCGTGTCGGTCGGGGCGAACAGAGAGACGAACGCGTGTCTCGATCGTGGTCGTCGAACGTCACGGCAGGGCTGATCGAGGGTCGTCGAGGCGTCGCTGTATGCATCGTTGGTTGTCACACGGTCAGAGCGTCCCGAAACGAAAAGAGACAGGGGCGACAGATTCGACCGCGGTCGTGGTTGAGCGACGTATTGAATGCAGTCGGAACCTGTCACCGAGAAGTACGCTCTGGAGCATCGTATGCCAGATCAGAGCCGATGGGTTTCTGTCACCGTTCGAGCTTTTGTTGCCGTATCGTACACCTCCAACAACAGAAGGCAGGCATTCGGACAGTAATAAGCGTTTCTCCGGGAGAGAATAAAGTAGTAAAGCACGGCCCCACACCTCTAGGAGTTCTAGGGAACTGTACGGAGAATGCCGGGCCAGAACACACGACTCCCCGGAAGTAGTGTTGCTCGTCTGAATTTTTATGCCGCCGGGGTCCGAACGAGGACGTATGTCGATCAGAAGAGCGGCGTCCGCAGACAAGCCCGCGATCCGCGACGTTGCCCGACGGTCGTTACAGGCGTCGTACTCCCTCGGACCGCACGCGATCACGAGCGCGATCGAGGAGTGGTACGGCGAGGAGCGACTCGACGAGACGCTGTCCGACGACGGCCGCGTGTTGCTGGTCGCCGTCGAAGACGAACAGGTCGTCGGGTTCTCCGAAAGTACGCTGGCCGGCGCAGAGATCGGAACGCTCCTCTGGTTGCACGTCGATCCGGCCTACCGGGGTCACGGCATCGCCTCGGAGCTGTTCGAGGCGACGAGGACAGAACTCGAATCGCTCGGTGCCGAACGGATCCACGGACGCGTGCTCTCGGACAACGCCGACGGAAACGCGTTCTACCGTTCGAAGGGCTTCGAGCCTGCCGGCGAGGAGACCGTCGAGATCGACGGGCGAACCTACGTCGAGCAACGCTACGTCGAGACCAGCCCGAGCGGTCGCGAGCCCATCGAGACCGACGGTACTACCGTGTTCGTCGACCACGACGCGACCGAGAAGGGCTCTGTCGACGCCTTCCACCTGGTGTACCGAGACCAGGCGGGCGGCGATCTGTACGGGTACTACTGTGCGAACTGTAGCACGCTCGCGAACGCGATGGACGCGATGGGACGGATCGAGTGTGACAACTGCGGCAACGCCCGCAAGCCCACGCGCTGGGACGCCGCGTACCTCTAGCGTCTCCTCGTACGGACGTTACAGCGGCAGAGAGCCGGTCACAAAGAGAACTGAGAGGACGAGTGCGATGGGGCCAACAGGTCAGGGATCGGGGCCGCGGCCGTCCCGCGCTGGGCGCAACACGAGCGCGTAGTAGAGAACGAACACTGCGATCGCGATGGCGACGCCCAGAATCGTGTCCATCAGGACCGTTTCGAGCGACGAGTGCAACGCGACGGCTGAAGCGATCGTACCCCCGAGAACGAAGCTTCGGACGAACATAGGCGTAGTTCGAACCACCGTTATATAAACGGAGAGCCTCTTTTTCAGTCGCTGGGAGAGGGGGCGTACGGAATCGGGGCGTTGAAACGGACCTGCCTCCAACGGAGAGGCGAGCATGGACGCCGACCGACGTATCGTCGATACCGAGGCCGTTCCCGACGACGGCACCGTGCTGTTCACCATCGTCGACGGGAGCGAACGGAGCGAGGGGATCTTACTGCGACTGTCCGACGGCATCGTCGCCTTCGAGAACTACTGCCCACACTGGCGAGACGTGCGTCTCGACAAGGGTTCGGGGGCGACGCTACGGGGAGCCGAACTCGTCTGTGAGAAACACGGCGCGACCTTCGAGACCGACACGGGATACTGTAATTTCGGGCCCTGTGAGGGCGCGACACTCAGCGAGGTCGACGTGACCGTCGCGGACGGCGGCGTCTACCTCACCGAAGACGGCTGCGAGTTCGGCGGACTGGGGCCGGCCGACGACGGTGACCTGTCCTCGGGGAGTCGGATCGGCTTCTCGGGGAACTGATGCCGTCGGGAACCGGTCACTCGATGCGATAGGCGGGCTCGGAGATCGCCTCGCTCTTGCACTCGGGGCACCTGCTGGGTCGGTTGGTCAGATCGTCGAAGTCGTCGAATCCACACTCTTCGCAGGCCGGCGGTGCGACGAGCAACTGCTCGTCTGTCGACTCCAGCGAGCGAGCGATGTGTTCGACGTGATCGAGCGCGTCGCTGGTCCGTATTTCGAACTCTCGAGCGATCGCGCCCGCGGCGAGCGCCTCGGCCCGGAGTCGGTCGGCGATGCGCTGGCGCGTCGTCCGACTTGCCTCGCGCATGATATTCTTTGGCACACTATCGGTAAAATACTTTTTGTCTCCGGAATCGCCCGGCGACGACGGTTCCGACACCGCAGTTGTTCTGTCACTGTTACGAGAGGCCGCGATCCCGGTCGGAGACAGGCACCACAGACGGATGGCCAGCAGTGCCAGCCGACGACGCTGTCCGTCCGAGGCCTCCAGCGGAGCACCCCGGGAGTCCCAGCTACCCGAAGTTCTCGATCTTGGCGTCGTCGGTCGTCCAGCCGGCATCCTCGACGGCGGCCGTCGCCGCGTCGATGAAGTCGGCGAACCCATAGACGAACAGCTGGCCGCCGTCTTCGAGCGCCGCGGCGGTGGCGTCGGTCAGGTCTTCGTCGGCGTCCAGGAGCCGCACGACGGCACCGGCGTCGTCGAGTGTCGCCAGTCGCTCCTCGTGGACCGGGTCGTCGTCCCGGTAGACGATCGCCGCGTCGTTGCCTTCGGCCAGCGCACGCTCGGCGATCCCGACGGCGGGGCCGACACCGGGACCGCCGGCCAGCACGACCGCTCGTGACTCGTCCTCGTAGTAGTCGCTGCCGAAGGGACCGGCCACGGTGACGGTGTCGCCGGCCGTCAGATCGCCCAGCAGCGGTCCGACGGTTCCGTCGGGATCGATCCCGACCGTGATCTCGAACGTCTCGGTCACCTCCGGCGAGGAGATCGTGTAGAATCGCGGTTCGGTCTCGCCGTCGACTTCGAAGGTGAGCTTGACGAACTGTCCCGGTCGAGCCGAGAAGTCCGCTGGCGTCTCGATGTCGATCGCCACCGTGTCGGGGCCGACCGCTCGGACGGCCGCGACGCGACAGTCGGTATCGTCCATGGAGTCGCTTGGTGGATCGGCGGCAAGCCGGTTTCGATCCCGGCGACGCAACGTGTGACGAAAATTGTGACTCGGAATCGCGTATATATCCCCGACGCCACGATCACCGAATCGCCCCACCCGATAGTCGACGGTTTACAGAAGGTTTTTCCTTTGGCGACGGGTACCCGAGGCTAGAATGCCCGAAGACCTCAACTGGGCCATCGGCGGCGAAGCCGGCGATGGAATCGACTCTACCGGGAAGATCTTTGCCCAGGCACTCTCACGGGCAGGTCGACACGTCTTCACGTCCAAGGACTTTGCGTCGCGTATCCGCGGTGGGTACACGGCCTACAAGGTCCGGACGGCTGTCGACCGCGTCGAGAGTGTCGTCGACAGACTGGACGTACTCATCGCACTGACAGAACGTACCATCGACGAGAACATGAACGAGCTCCACGAGGGCTCGGTCATCATCTACGACGGGGAGCGGACGACGATGCAGAACGTCGAGATCCCCGACGAGATGATCGGTCTCGAAGTGCCGCTCAAGCGACTCGCCGAGGAGGCCGGCGGCGCGATCATGGCCAACGTCGTCGCGCTCGGTGCCGCCTGTGAAGTGACCGGCTTCCCAATCGAGAACTTAGACGAGTCCCTGGAGAAGCGCTTCGGCGACAAAGGCGAGGCGATCGTCGAGAACAACAAGAAGGCCGCCCGCGCCGGCCAGGAGTTCGTCCAGGAGGAGTACGACCACGACTACGGCTACTCGCTGGAGACGACGGACAACGACTACGTCCTGCTCAACGGCGACGAGGCGATCGGCATGGGCGCGATCGCCGCCGGCTGTCGGTTCTACTCCGGCTACCCGATCACGCCCGCGACGGACGTGATGGAGTACATGACCGGGCGCGTCGACCAGTTCGGTGGCAAGGTCGTCCAGGCCGAGGACGAACTCGCCGCGATCAACATGGCGCTTGGCGCTGCCCGTGCCGGCGCACGCGCGATGACGGCCACGTCCGGCCCCGGAATCGACCTGATGACCGAGACCTTCGGGCTCGTCGCGACCACCGAGACGCCGCTGGTGATCTGTGACGTGATGCGTTCCGGTCCCTCGACGGGGATGCCGACCAAGCAGGAACAGGGCGACCTCAACATGGCGCTGTACGGCGGCCACGGCGAGATTCCGCGGTTCGTCGTCACGCCGACGAACATCTCGGAGTGTTTCTGGAAGACCGTCGAGGCGTTCAACCTCGCCGAGAAGTACCAGACGCCGGTCTTCCTCGTGTCCGACCTCGCGCTGGCGGTGACCGAACAGACGTTCGCACCCGAGACCTTCGACATGGACGAGGTCGAGATCGAGCGCGGGAAGGTCGTCGACGAGGACGACATCGACGGCTGGCAAAACGAGAAAGAGCAGTTCCAGCCACACTTCCCCAGCGCCGACGGCGTCTCGCCGCGGACGTTCCCCGGAACGAGCGGCGGCGCACACATGACGACCGGCCTCGAACACGACGCGCTCGGTCGCCGGACTGAAGACACCGAGGTCCGCGAGGAACAGGTCGAGAAGCGCGAACGCAAGGTCGCGACCGCCCGCGAACAGGAAGACTGGGACTATCGCGAGTTCGGCGATCCCGACGCCGACACGCTGGTCGTCTCGTGGGGCTCGAACGAGGGCGCGATGCGCGAAGGACTGGAGATGCTCGCCGACGAGGGCCTCGACGTGCGCTTCATCTCGGTGCCCTACATCTTCCCGCGGCCCGACCTCAGCGAGGAGATCGAGGCCGCAGAGCAGACGATCGTCGTCGAGTGTAACGCCACCGGGCAGTTCGCCGACGTGATCGAACACGACGTGCTCGAACGCGTCGACCGCGTCAACAAGTACGACGGCGTCCGCTTCAAGGCCGACGAACTGGCCGAAGAGATCAAAGACGCCGTCGCCGAGGAGACAGAGGTGTCAGCATGAGCTCAGACATTCGCTTTACCGACTTCAAGTCCGACAAGCAACCGACCTGGTGTCCCGGCTGCGGTGACTTCGGCACCATGAACGGCATGATGAAGGCGCTGGCCGAAACGGGTAACGACCCCGACAACACCTTCGTCGTGGCCGGTATCGGCTGTTCGGGCAAGATCGGAACGTACATGCACAGCTACGCGCTCCACGGCGTCCACGGACGCGCGCTCCCGGTCGGTATCGGCGTCAAGCTCGCCAACCCCGACCTCGAAGTGATGGTCGCTGGCGGCGACGGCGACGGCTACTCCATCGGTGCCGGCCACTTCATCCACGCCGTCCGCCGGAACGTCGACATGACCTACGTGGTCATGGACAACCGTATCTACGGGCTGACCAAGGGCCAGGCCTCGCCGACCTCGCGCGAGGACTTCGAGACCTCGACCTCGCCGGACGGTCCGAACCAGCCGCCGGTCAATCCCAAGGCCCTCGCGCTCTCGGCGGGCGCGACGTTCATCGCTCAGTCGTTCTCTTCGAACTCCCAGCGCCACGCCCAGCTGGTCCAGGAAGCGATCGAACACGACGGCTTCGGCTTCGTCAACGTCTACTCGCCGTGTGTGACGTTCAACGACGTCGACACCTACGACTACTTCCGCGACTCGATTCAGGACTTGGAGGAGACCGACCACGACGAGACCGACGCCGATCAGGCCAAAGACAAGATCCTCGACGGCGACAAGGAGTACATGGGCGTGCTCTACCGCGACGACGACTCCGTGCCCTTCGACGAACGCGAAGGGTTCGACCAGAACATGAGCGAGATCCCCGACGGCGCACCAGAGGGTGCGATGGATCTCGTTCGAGAGTTCTACTAAACCCTCTTTTTGCTCGATACGGATTCTCGTCGCCGTTTGCCCGGTCGAGCGCACGCCGTCCGGCCGAACGCTATGTGGACGGCTGAGACGACGGAAAGTGTCTCCCGGTGGCGTCGGTCGAGCCGCTAACGATCGACAGTGCTCCGTATCAGTCTTCGATCCCGGCGATCGTCTCGGCCACGTCGTCCCAGTGGCTCCCTTGCCAGAAGTGCTGTCCGCAGGCTCGACAGCGCCACACGTCCGTCTCGTCGGGCTCCGGTGCGTCGTCGGGCGTCGTGTGGTCGGCGTCGACGGCGTCCAGTCGGCCGTTGCAGTTGCCACAGTACGCGGGCTCGTCGTCGACGGCGAGTTCGAAGCCCGCGGCCGACAGCGCCGAGAGCTGTGTCTCGATCGCTCGTCCGTCGAGCAAGACCGCGTCGGGACTCCGGCTTGCGAGGTCGCGATCCCTGGTGACGATCCGTCGCCCTTCGCGCCGGGCCAGCGCGAGGAGCGCCCCGTCCGGCGCGTCCGGGGCGATGTCCCGGTCGAGCGCGTAGGCGGCGTCGTAGCCACACATCCGCAGGTACGTCGCGAGCTTTCCACACATCACGTCGAGCAGGAGATCGGGCATCGGTCAGTGGAGGAACGACCGCACGTCGTCGACGCGCCACGCGTTGAGTACGTCCGCGGGCTCGGCCCAGCCGCGCCGGCCGGTGTGGACGCCGTACCTGAGGCTGTCGAAGCCGGCCGGCGAGTGCGCGTCGGTGTCGATGGCGACGGTCGCGCCGGCCTCGATCGCCGTCTTGACGGCGCTGCCAGCGAGGTCCAGGCGCGCCGGGTCGGCGTTGATCTCCAGTGCCGTGCCGTGGTCGGCGGCGACCGTCGCCAGCCGCGATACGTCCACGTCGAGGCCCGGACGGCGGTTGAGGTAGCGACCGGTCGGGTGGCCGACGA
>Ga0207754_100726_pt1 | contig 10434 bp, 9 predicted proteins | sample A23E1SouthBayCA_FD_187728 | JGI IMG/M metagenome (GOLD analysis project Ga0207754, IMG submission 187728) | Aerobic enrichment media microbial communities from Eden Landing Ponds, California, USA - A23 E1 (SPAdes) | ecosystem: Environmental > Aquatic > Marine > Unclassified | place: Emeryville, CA... | reverse complement strand
CGAGTCGTGTTTGTCTCGTGCATAGCCGCCGGTGAGTCAGTCCGCCACCGGGTCGGAGCGGGTCGGCACGGGTCGGCACGGGTCGGCGCGGGTCCGAGCGACCGCCCGCGAAACTGCCGACGACGATGGGCTTTTTTGCCCGGCAATCGGTCTCACAGGTATGGAACCCCAACTTCGACGGCCGACGCGACGCGCCTGCGAGCGCTGCGGTCGGGTGGAACGCTGGGACGACGACGCCGCGACGTGGCTCGTCGCCGAGACGGACGGCGAGAAACGGGTCGGAAGCCCCTACTGCATCCACGAGTGGGACATCAACGGCCGCTTCGCTCCCTTCGAGGAACCGGCCTGAGACGCCGACGAGCGGCGCGCGCGGTCGGCGGCTACGCCACGTCTTCTTCTCGGAGCGAGTCGAGCACCGACAGCGTGCCGTCCATGTACGACTGGTCGAGCACCGTGTCGGCGGCCTCCTTGGCTACGTCGTCCGCGTTGGCGACGGCGTACGACCGCCCGGCGACCCGGAACGTCGAGGCGTCGTTGACGCTGTCGCCGACGGCGACGAAGTCCACCGGGTCGTAGTCCATCGTCTCGCAGACGCGTTCGAGGCCGACGCCCTTCTCGACCCCCGGCGTCTTGATGTGGTAGGCGAAGCCGGTGTCGATGACTTCGACGTCGAACTCGTCTGCGACTGCCCGGAGGAGCGCCTCGTCGGCGTCGAGACGGGCGATGATTTCGGTCTCGCGCCAGCGATTCGCGGTGTCCGCGGCGTCCCAGCCGAGGTCGCCGCCGCGGGCGACGAACTCGTCGGCGGCGGCCTGCGCGGCCTCGCGGTCGCCGGTGAACGTCACCTCGCCGTCTGCGAGGACGACCCCGCCGTTCTCCGCGATGACGGTCTGCGGGAGGCCGAGATAGTGACACAGCGAGACCGGGTACGGAAACGCCTTGCCGGTGGCGAGGATGACGGGCGCGTCCCACGCCGGGAGCACCTCGAACGCGCGGGGGTCGAGATGTCCGTCCGCGTCGGTGAGCGTCCCGTCGATGTCGAGTACGAGCGGCGGAACCATACCCGGAGTTGGGCGACGGGGGAAAAAGGTTCGGCGGTCGGGGAGAACCGCGCCGCGGCCTGCGCTCTCGACGCCGCCGGCGAACTCGTGGCGGCGAGCGCCGACGCCTCAGCGCTCGGCGTCGTCCAGCCCGCGGAACGCCAGCGTCGAGAAGTTCGGGACGGGTCGCGTCGCCGGTCTGCCCGGGCCGTCGGTGGAGTCGGAGTCCGAAACCCGGCGCACGATGCCGAGGTCCGAAAGCTCGTAGAGGACGCGCCGGACGGTCGCCGGCGACAGCGACACCCGCGGCGACGCGGCGATGTGCTCGGTTGCCGTCGAGACCGAGGCCGTCTCCTCGTCGTCGAGCGCGACGAACGCCCGGAGGACGCGCCGGCGGCTCTCGGGGAGCGCGAACACGCGGCCGAGCGAACAGCCGTCGTCGGGGACGGCGTCGATGCCGGCGCAGACGTACTCGGTGTCGATTGTGTCCGCACCGTCGGCCGCGGCGAGCGTCGCCGCCCCGTAGAGCGCCGACAGCGCGTCGTGGGCGTCGCCGTCGGCCCACTCGGCCACCTCGCGCGTCGCCTCGTGCGGGAGCGCGTTGTGGGCGACGCCGTCCGACGCACGCGCGACGAGGATATCGACGAGGCTGTGGCGCTCGTAGGCCGAGACGGCGATGGACGCCGCGTCGGTCGCGTCGGTTACGTCGTCGTCATCACCGGCTTCGGTCGCGTCGCTCCGCGGGTCGCGGCCGACGGTGAGCACCGAGACGTGCGGCGACACCGACGAGAGCGTCTCGACCGCCGTCGCCGCGGAGACGGTCTCCGGCTCGCCGACGTGGTCGACGGCGACGACCGCGTGTTCGTCGTGGGCGACCCGCGCCGTGAGCCGCTCGCGGAGCGCCTCGACGCCGACGCCCTGCGAGGGCACCGACTCCTTCGAGAGCGTTTCGAGCGCCGCGTGAAGGAGCGCGAACTCGGTCGGAGCGTCCCGAGCGTCGACGTAGGCGAACGAGGTCGTCGGCGTGGCGGCGGTCCGCGTCGCGGTGTGGATGACCGACCGTCGGGCGGGGAGGGCGCTGGCGAGGTGTTCGAACAGCGCCGCGACGACCGCCGACTTCCCGACGCCCTTCGGCCCGTGGACGTGAGCGACGGGCGGCAACTCGCCGTCGAACACCGGGTCGAGATGGTCGAGAATGCGTTCGAGCGTCGGACCGCGGCCGGTCGGCTCTCGGGGATGAGCCGTCGGGTCGAGCGCGCTCAGGTCTCGGACGAGCCGCCGTCTCTTCCCACCGCGTCGACGCCGCCTGGTGATTCTGTCTTCGAGGCGCATGGCGTGGAACGTTCCGTGGCTGACGGTATCCGGCGCACGCCTAAAAACCGACCACTACCGACAGCTACCGTGTGGAATGAGAACACGAAACACTGAAATCGGCCGTCCGGAGCGCTTCAAAGGCAGTTGAGAGGTTCGTGACGACCGCCGAGCTCGAAGCAATCGTAACTAATAGTAACAATAATTTTGAATTATTGCCGTCGTTTTGATTCGGCGTAGAAACGCCGAGATACGGTATTCTACGACCACTACGATGGCATTCCGGTCTGTGAAGTGGTCCGTTCTGTGAGACGAACGGGGCGCGAGACGAGTGAAGGTAAAATAAAGTGCCGTCGGTCCTACCTCACGAAAGACAGATGAAAAAATCGCCGAGCGTCCTCGTCATTGGCGGGGGGTCGACCGGCACGGGCATCGCACGCGACCTCGCGATGCGCGGGCTGGACGTGACCCTCGTCGAGAAGGGGAACCTCACACACGGGACGACGGGGCGGATGCACGGACTCCTCCACAGCGGGGGCCGGTACGCGGTGTCGGACCAGCCGTCCGCCAAGGAGTGTATCGAGGAAAACCGGGTCCTGCGGCGAATCGCGGGCCACTGCGTCGAGATGACGGGCGGGCTGTTCGTCCAGCGACCCGAGGACTCCGACGAGTACTTCGAGAAGAAACTGGAGGGCTGTCGCGAGTGCGGCATCCCCGCCGAGGTGCTGTCCGCCGAGGAAGCCCGCGAGATAGAGCCGTACCTCGCGAAGGACATCAAGCGCGCCATCAAGGTCCCCGACGGCGCGGTCGACCCGTTCCGCCTCTGCGTGGCGAACGCCGCGAGCGCCGTCGAACACGGCGCGCGCATCGAGACGCACTCCGAGGTCACGGACGTGCTCGTCGAGGACGGCGAGGTCGTCGGCGTCGAGGTCACCCACCAGACCGGCACCGGCCCGTACGTCCACGGCGAACCCGGCGAGGTCGAGGAAATCTGCGCCGACTACGTCGTCAACGCGACCGGCGCGTGGGCCGGCCAAATCGGTGACCTCGCGGGCGTCGACGTCGAAGTCCGCCCGTCGAAGGGCGTCATGACCATCATGAACACCCGGCAGGTGGACACGGTCGTCAACCGCTGTCGGCCGAAGGGCGACGCCGACATCATCGTCCCCCACGAGACGACGTGCATCCTCGGGACGACCGACGAGGAGGTCGAGGACCCGGAGGACTACCCCGAGGAGGGCTGGGAGGTCGACCTGATGATAGAGACGCTGTCGGAGCTCGTGCCCATGCTGGCCGAGGCGCGGACGATTCGCTCCTTCTGGGGCGTCCGCCCGCTGTACGAGCCGCCGGGCACCGGCACGGAGGACCCGACGGACATCACCCGCGAGTTCTTCCTGTTGGACCACGCCGACCGCGACGACCTGCCGGGCATGACGAGCATCGTCGGCGGCAAGCTCACGACCTACCGGATGATGGCCGAACAGATTTCGGACCACGTCTGCGAGAAGCTCGGCGTCGACGCCGAGTGCCGCACCGCTGACGAGCCGCTCCCGGGCAGCGAGGACTTCACTGTCCTCCGCGACTACATGGACGACTTCGGCCTGCGGTCGCCCATCGGCCGCCGGTCGGCCCAGCGCCTCGGCTCGCGCGCCGACGAAGTCCTCAACAGCGTCGACCCCAACCCGGTCGTCTGCGAGTGCGAGGCCGTCACCCGCGCGGAGATTCAGGACGCCCTCGACACCGCGGGCACGGACCTCAACTCCGTGCGCATCCAGACGCGCGCCTCGATGGGCAACTGTCAGGGCGCGATTTGCTGTCACCGGATGGCGAACGAACTCGCGCCCGAGTACGACGAGGAGACCGTCCGCGCCTCCCTCGACGACCTCTATCAGGAGCGCTGGAAGGGCGAGCGCCACGCCATGTGGGGCACGCAGCTCTCCCAGACCGCGCTGAAGCACATGCTCCACGCGGCGACGATGAACCGCGACGAGGACCCCGCCGCGGCCGACGCCGACATCGACTTCGCCGCCTTCGACGACGGCGGCGCTTCGGAGGGCGACGCCTCGGGCGTCGCATCCGGCGGCGCGGTGGCAGACGGCGGCCGCGAACGGGCCGCGGACCGCGCGGACGACGACGCGCTCGGAGGTGCAGATGGCGATAACTGACGACGTGCTCGTCGTCGGCGGCGGCATCGCCGCCTGCACGGCCGCGCTCTCGGCCGCGGAGACGGGCGCTCGCGTGCGCCTGCTCGCCCACAAGAAAAGCACGCTCCGACAGGCCAGCGGCCTCGTGGACGTGCTCGGCTACGCCGGCGGCGACGGTCCCCTCTCGGACCCCTACGCCGGCCTCGAGGCGCTCCCGGAGAGCCACCCCTACCGCGTCGTCGGCGAGGACGGCGTCCGCGCCGGTCTCCGCATCTTCGACGAGGCGGTCGGTGACGCTTACCGCGGCGGCCACACCGATTCGAACGCGCTCGTGATGACCCACGGCGGTGCGGTGAAGCCGACCGCTCGGTATCCCGCGTCGGTCGCGCCCGGCCTCGCCAGTTCGTCGGGCGACACGCTGCTCGTCGGCTTCGCGGGTCTCACGGACTTCGACGCGCCAGTCGCAGCCGACCACCTCGCGGCCGCCGGCGTGCCGTTTTCGGCCCGCGGCGTCACCGTCGAGTTCCCCAAGCGGTTCCGCGCCGACGCGAAGGTGACCCGGTTCGCCAAGGCGCTCGACCGCGACGAGGACGTGGACGGCGGCACGGTCCGCTCCGTCCTCGCTGACACCGTCGCCGACGAGTTAGACGGCGAGTCGCGCGTCGGCTTCCCGGCGATGCTCGGCGACGACCGCGACGAGGACGTTCGCGCGGAGCTTTCGGACCGCCTCGGCGTCTCCGTCTTCGAGGTGCCGACCGGGCCGCCGAGCCTGCTCGGACTCAAGCTCGAAGACATGCTGTTCGACGCGCTCGACGAAGCGGGCGTCCGCATCGCCGCGGGCAACCCGGCGGTCGATTTCGAGGCCGACGACGGCCGCGTCGAGACCGTCATCGTCGACCAGAAGAGCCGACCGACGCCCTACTCGGCCGACCAGGTCGTCCTCGCGACGGGTGGCCTCGTCGGCAAGGGCCTCGACTCCGACCGCGAGTCGGTCACAGAGCCCGTCTTCGGCTGTCACGTCCCGCATCCCGAGGACCGCTACGACTGGTCCGAACCCGAGGCGTTCGACGACCACGCGTTCGCGCGCTTCGGCGTCGTCCCCGACGACGAACTCCGGCCGACCGACGAAGACGGCGAACCGCACTTCGAGAACCTGCGCGCCGCGGGCGGCGTCGTCGGCGGTGCCGACGTGGCGCGCGAGAAATCCGCGAGCGGCGTCTCGCTGGCGACGGGTGCCGTCGCCGGCCGACTCGCGGGCGAGGAGGCAACCAGATGAGTGACGCAGAATCCCCAGGCAACCCGACTTTGACCCCCGACGCACAGACAGACGACTTCGAGGCCGTCGAGGTGTTCCCCGACAGCACCGACATGGACCTCCGTCCCGGCGCGGACAACTGCTACAAATGCACCGCCTGCGACGTGTCCTGTCCGGTCGCGGAAGTCGACGACGAGTTCCCCGGGCCGAAGTTCCAGGGGCCGGAGCAGTGGCGGCTCAAGCGCAAGGAAGACGAGGCCGTCGACGACTCCATCATGTCGTGTTCGAACTGCATGCGCTGTGACGACGCCTGTCCCTCGGGCGTCCCGCTCAGCCAGATGCACAACACGGCCCGCGGCGAGTACGTCGACGAGCAGATGGACAAGCTCTCGCGGGAGTACATCCGCAACCGCATCCTCGCCAACTACGGCACGCTCGCCCAGTTGGGCGGCATGTTCCCCCGGCTGGCGAACGCCGTCATGGGCAACTCGGTCGTCCAGCAGATAAACGAGAAACTGCTCGGCATCACGGCCGAGCGCGACTTCCCCGAGTTCGCCACCCAGACGTTCCGCGAGTGGTGGAACGAACGCGGCGGCCCGCAGGTCCGCTCCGAGGAAAAGCGCGTCGCCTACTTCCACGGCTGTTACTCCAACTACAACACGCCCGAGGTGGGCAAGGCGATGGTCCGCGTCTTCGAGTCGTTCGGCTACGAGGTCGTCGTCCCCAAGCAGCGCTGTTCAGGGACGCCGATGTTCGCAAACGGGATGCTCGACGACGCCAAGCGCGCCGCCGGCATCAACGTCGACAACTTCGCGGGGCTCATCCCCGAGGGCTACGACATCATCGCGTCGTGTACCTCCTGTTCGATGTCGCTCCGCCAGGAGTACCCAGAACTGTTCGACATCGACGGCATCGAGGACCTCTCGGCGCACACCTACGAGGCGCTGGAGTACCTGCGCATCCACGAGGACCTCGAAGGCGCGGTTCGGGAAGCCTCGGTCGACGACCAGTCGTTCGCCTACCACGCGCCGTGTCACGGCCGCAATCAGGGCCTCGACCGGCAGGCGGTCGAGCTGTTCCGCCAGCTCGACGGCGTCGAAATCGAGGACGTGGGCGACTCCTGTTCCGGCATCTCGGGAACCTACGGCTGGAAGGAAGAGAAGTACGACAAGTCGATGCAGATCGGCGCGGACATGTTCGACCACATGGAGCACGCCCAGGGGAGCGTCGGCATGACCGAGTGTCCCACCTGCTCGATGCAGATGGAACACGGCACGGGCTACGACATCAAGCACCCGCTCCAGCTCCTCGAAGAGGCGCTGGTCTGACTCGCGCGCACGGCTGACGACCGTCTTCGTTCGAGCGCCGGACCACCCGAACGGCGTCGCGCTCGGCGCGCGCGCCGATTCGGCGGCGGATTAGAGGATGTTGTTGCCGGTTGATCGCCGTTTTTTCCTGTTAATCGGCGGACGCGGTCGTTCTGTTCGCCAGACCGACCCGCTGGTTAAAACGGTCGAAAAAAGCGCCCGTGTGGAATAAAACTCCTGAATACAGCGGTTACAAGCCCCTTAACCCGAGTACAAACGCCACAGTATGCGGGGCAGTAGTAAAGAAACATTTATCATATAATTTGTACACGTTTGTAGTGGTAGGACTCTCACACCGAGAGTTCGTATCGAGGTTGGTTAGAAATGTCAGGAGAAACTTACGTCGGTGCCATCGACCAAGGTACCACAGGCACGCGGTTCATGGTGTTCGACCACGACGGCAAGGTGGTCGCCAACGCCTACGAGAAGCACGAACAGATCTACCCAGAGCCCGGTTGGGTCGAACACGACGCAAACGAGATTTGGGACAACACGAAGCAGGTCATCGACGCGGCGCTTTCGAGCGCCGGGCTCGACGCCGAGCAGTTAGAAGCCATCGGCATCACGAACCAGCGCGAGACGACGCTCGTCTGGGACCGTGAGACCGGACAGCCGATCCACAACGCCATCGTCTGGCAGGACCGTCGGACGACCGACCGCATCGAGACACTCGAAGCGGAGGGCAAGACCGACGACGTGCGCGCGAAGACGGGGCTCGAACCCGACGCGTACTTCTCTGCGACGAAAGCCGAGTGGCTGCTGGACAACTCCGACCCCATCAAGCTCCAGCGCTCCCGGCCCGAAGATATCCGAGACCGCGCCGCCGACGGCGAACTCGCCTTCGGGACCATCGACACGTGGCTCATCTACAACCTGACGGGGAACCACATCACGGACGTGACGAACGCGTCGCGGACCATGCTGTTCAACATCCACGACATGGAGTGGGACGACGAACTCCTCGACGAGTTCAACGTCCCGCGCGAACTCCTCCCCGAGGTCCGCCCGTCGTCCGACGACGGCTACTACGGCACGACCGACGCGAACGGCTTCCTCGGCGCGGAAGTCCCCGTCGCCGGAGCGCTCGGTGACCAGCAGGCCGCGCTGTTCGGCCAGACCTGTTTCGACGCCGGCGACGCGAAGAACACCTACGGCACCGGCTCGTTCATGCTGATGAACACCGGCGACGAGGCGGTCATGTCCGAACACGGCCTCCTCACCACCGTCGGCTTCCAGCGCTCCGGTGAGCCGGTCCAGTACGCCCTCGAAGGCTCCATCTTCATCACGGGCGCGGCAATCGAGTGGCTCGAAGACATGACGCTCATCGACAACGCCGCCGAGTCCGAGAAGCTCGCTCGGTCGGTCGAGTCCACCGACGGCGTCTACTTCGTCCCCGCGTTCACGGGCCTCGGCGCGCCCCACTGGGACCAGCGCGCCCGCGGCACCATCGTCGGCATGACCCGCGGCACCCGCCGCGAGCACATCGTCCGCGCGACGCTCGAATCCATCGCGTTCCAGACGCGCGACGTGGCCGAGGCGATGGAGTCCGACAGCGACATCGACCTCTCCAGTCTCCGCGTCGACGGCGGCGCTGTCAAGAACAACTTCCTCTGTCAGCTCCAGTCGAACATCCTCGACACGGAAATCGTCCGCCCGCAGGTCGACGAGACGACCGCGCTCGGGTCGGCGTACGCCGCCGGCCTCGCCGTCGGCTACTGGGAGACGCTCGACGAACTCCGCGACAACTGGCAGGTTGACCGCGAGTTCGAGCCGAAAGACCCACAGAACGTCGAGCACCGCTACGGCCGCTGGAAAGAGGCCGTCGACCGCTCGCTCGACTGGGCACGGGAGGAATAACACGTGTTCGAAGCATTCGCACTCCAGATTCCGGTCATCGGCGTCAGCACGGAACGGTTCGTCGTCCTCCTGCTCGCGGCGTTCGCGGGCGGGATGTTCGGCGCGGCGCTCGGCGCGCTGCCGTCGTTCATCTTCACCGGCTTCGTCGTGCTGCTCGGCGAGACGGCGGGCATCGTCATCCGACAGTTCGAGGGTGCCGACCTCGTCACCGCCGGCGAACTCGGCACGGGTATCACCGGCAGTATCGGGTTCGGTCCGTTCGTCGGCCCGCACATCGCCTTCGCCGGCGGTGTCGCCGCCAGCGCCTACGCGGGCAAGCGGTACGCCGACATGAACCCCAGTGAAGGCGGCTACCACTTCGGGAAGGACATCACGTACGCGTTCGGTACGAAGCCCGACATCCTCGCCGTCGGCGGCCTGTTCGGCGTCCTCGGGCTCCTCATCTCCCGCGTCGCGGGAGGTATCGGCCTCCCGCTCGACAGCGTCGCGCTGTCCGTCATGACGACGGCGTTCATCGCACGAATCGCCTTCGGCTACCCGCTCATCGGCTCGCCCGCCGGCAGCGGCCTCCTCGACATGTCGCCGTTCGAGAAGGACGAGATGCGCGGCGACGGTAGCGGTCGGCCCGCGACCGAGCCGTGGCTCCCTCACCAGTACAAGTGGGTCAACATCGTCGTCATCGGCCTCGCCGCCGGTATCCTCGGTGGCTGGGCGTGGCTCATCACGGGAAGCTTCTTCCTCGGCTACGGTATCTCGGCGGCCAGCCTGCTGTTCTTGAACCTCGGCGTCGAGAAGATTCCCGTCACTCACCACATCACCCTCGGTGGGTCGGCGTTCGGAGCCGTCGCCGCGCCGATGGTCGGCGGGAGCGAACCGCTCATCATCGTCGCCGCCGCGGTCGGTGGCGTCATCGGTGCGCTCCTCGGGGAACTCACCCAGCGTATCGCCTACGCGCACTCCGGGACGCACGTGGACCCGCCGGCGATGTCGATTACCATCTACTCGCTGCTCATCGGCGTGCTGTTCCTGCTCGGGGTCATCCCGAACTCGGCGTACCTCGGGCTCTAAACCCGGACGCCTCCGGCCCCGCACACGTCGTTCACGATTTTTCTTCGCCGCGTTCCGCAATCGGTAGCGATAACGCTCCGCAGTCGATACCCGACGTATGGAACGCATCGTCACCGTCGTCCCGAAAGACGGCCTGCACGCACGTCCCGCCTCCCAGTTCGTCGAGAGCGCGAACTCCTTCGACGCCGACATTCAACTCGGCCGGGCCGACGAGGACGACCTCGTCCCCGCCGCCAGTATGCTCGCCGTCACCGGCCTCGGCGTCGGCCACGGCGAGGAGATTCGCCTCGTCGCCGAGGGCGACGACGCGGAGGCCGCGCTCGACGCGCTCGAAGCAGTGCTCTCGACGCCCGAAGCCGGCGACGAAGAATAAGAATAAGAACCGGCGGCCC
>Ga0207754_100725_pt1 | contig 10451 bp, 10 predicted proteins | sample A23E1SouthBayCA_FD_187728 | JGI IMG/M metagenome (GOLD analysis project Ga0207754, IMG submission 187728) | Aerobic enrichment media microbial communities from Eden Landing Ponds, California, USA - A23 E1 (SPAdes) | ecosystem: Environmental > Aquatic > Marine > Unclassified | place: Emeryville... | reverse complement strand
CCCGCCACACGACGAGCGCTCGGAACGCGAACTGCCGTCGCTGGCGAACTGTTCGACGGTCGCACGCAGATCGGAGGACATCGCGCCCGTGTTCTGCTGTGTCGACAACGAGCGGGGCCTGATCGGCAACGGATCGTCGATCACCGGCGACAGCCCGGACGACGTCGTCGGCACCTTCGACTTCCAGGAGGTCGCTCACGGATTCTACCGGGACTTCGTCACGAACTTCTGGATGTTCGCGTCGGAGGTCCACGCCGCGGACGTGCCCGACCTGCCCGCGACGTACGACGGCATCCGACAGGCGGTGACGAACGTCGCGCTGTGTCTCCGCGACGACGTGGCGATCCGATGCCGCGCGACCGGCCACGATCCGGAGACCGGGGCCGAACGCACCGTCGACGGTCGCGTCCTGAACGTCCACCAGCGGATGGTGTACCCCGCGTCTTCCTCACTGCCCATCGAGAACTCGATCCTCGTCGAAGACGACGGTCGTCACTGGATCGGCGGCCCCCACGCCGTCTTGGAGGATCTGGCTGCCGACCGGCTACTGCTCCGACGCGCGTGACCGGGCTCCTTTTGCCGGTCGCACGACAACCCCGGGCGTGCGCAGATTCGACGCCGACTACCTCGAACGCACGCGCCGGGGCATGTGGGGCGACTCCCGCGAGGCGCTCGCCGATCTCGAACTCGACACCGCCCAGCGAGTGCTCGACGTCGGCTGTGGCAGCGGCGAACTCACCGCGGTGCTCCGCGAGGAGTCGCCCGGCGACGTGATCGGCGTCGACGCCGACGAGGCGTTGCTGTCGACTGTCCCCCGACCGGTCGTTCGCGGCGACGCCACGCGACTGCCCTTCGCGGACGACGCCGTCGACCTCGTGGTGTGTCAGGCGCTCCTGATCAACCTCCCGGAGCCCGCGGCGGCACTCGCGGAGTTCGCCAGAGTCGCCAGCGACCGCGTCGCCGTCATCGAACCGGACAACAGCGCCGTCAGCGTCGAGTCGACCGTCAACGCCGAACCGACGCTGGCCCGACGGGCGCGCCGGCTCTACCTCGACGGCGTCGACACCGACGTGGCGCTCGGAGCGCGCGCGGCCGATCTCTTTCCCGACGCCGGGCTGGACGTGGTCTCGACGCGGCGGTACGATCAGCGACTCACCGTCACGCCGCCGTACTCGGAGGCCGCACTCACCGCGGCACAGCGCAAGGCGACCGGCGCGGGGCTGGCCGACCGGGCCGACGTGCTGGCCGCGTCGGTCCCCGACGACGAGTTCGACCGGCTCCGGGAAGCCTGGCGGTCGATGGGCCGGGACGTGATCGATCAGATGGGTGCCGGCGAGTACGAGCGAACCGAGACGGTCCCCTTCTTCGTCACCGTCGGTCGGACCGGGGAGTGACGCGGTCGGCGATCCGGAGCAAGACCACGTCGAGCAGTCCCGCCGTGACGCCGACGACGGCTCCCACGATGGCGGCGATCGGCGTCCCGACGGCCGCCAGCAGGACGACCGTCCGCAGTCCGAACGAGCCGACGACTGCCGCCGGGACACCGAGCCCGACGACGATCCCGACCAGGAAGACGACGCCAGCGAGAGCCCCGCAGCTCCCGGCCCACAGCGTCAGCCGAACCGCCGAGTCACTGGACGGGTCGATGTGGGCCAGCACCCAGTGGGTCGTCACGCCGACGACCAGCCAGAGGGCGAGAAACGCCACGACGCCGACAGCCGTGTTCAGCGAGGGCAACACGTCCGAGAGCCCGCCGCTGGCGTAGGCGGGGACCAGTACGGCGAGGACGAACCCCACCGTGTTCGTGGTCGCGAGCGTCCACGCGGTGAGCGTCGTCGTCGGTCGTCCGACCGTCTCGCGCGTGGTCCGGGACGTGGCTGCGGTCTCAGCCATGGGCCAGCACCTCCGCCAGGACGACGAGCCCGAGCAGCGTCACCGTCGTCAGCCCGTACGCCCGCCGACTCCAGGCGGCGAGTGGCGTCGAGCGGTCGGTCCGGGTGACGGCCAGCGTTCTGACGGCCGAACCGAGGACGAACAGCGCGACGATCACGAGCTTCGCGAGCAGCGTCTGCCCCCAGCGAGTGCCGGGGCCGGGCGCACCGAGCGCACCGAGGTTGCCGACGCCCGTGACGACCAGTCCGCCCAGCGCGGCCCAGAAGAGCCACTCGTAGCGTCTCGCCAGCACGTCGAGGTCGTCGACGCGCCGTCGGGCCGCGGCCCAGAGCCCGGCCGCGCCGCCGACCAGCAGCGCCATCGCGAGGACGTGGACGGTTCGGATCGCGAGGTGGAGGGACTGACTCATCGTCGGCGATTCACGGCCCGGCGCAAAATAGTTACGGCGTCGCCGGTCGTTCGTGTCCGGAGACCCGTTCGGCAACGGTCGCAAGCACGCGTCCGTGGCTCCAGTTCCGGTCTCAGACCACGTCGCCCCGGACCGTCGTTCCGCTCTGTCGCTCCCGGTACTCTCGGACGGCGTCGGCGGCCTCGCCGGCTTCCGTCGCGTCCATACCCAGCGTTTCGAGTGCGCCAGACAGCGTGGGAAATGCGAGTTCGCTCTCCCGGAGTTTGCGGACGGCCGAATCGCTGCGCTGGCCCTCGGCCCACAGACAGACCCCGCGGGGATCGAGCAGCTGTTCGTAGTTCCCGCGTGCGCGGGCTCCCTTCAGGCGCTGGGTGACGTTGTCCTCGAAGGAGGCGTTGCACACTTCGAGGTGGATCGGTTCGGACTCTTCTAACAGGTGTGCGGCCAGACACTGCTCGGGCGCGGCGTGGCCCGAGGCGTTCGCACGGACGTACTCGGGGTACTCGTCGGCCCACGCCGCCCGGACGGTCTTGCCGACGCCCTCGACCCCCAGCCGCTCGCGAAACTCCGGCTCTCGGTCTGCGTCGTCGCGCAGCAGGATGTCCTTCGTCAGATACACGTCGAGTCGGTCGATCGGATCGAGTCCGAGTGCCACGTCGCCGTACACCCAGACCTCTCGTACCGGTACCGGCATGGTCTGCTCGGCGACGGCGTCGACGATTTCGACGGCTCGATCGATCGCCGCCTCGCGCGCGAGTTCGCTCATCGCCCGACTCTACTGGTCACAGAAAAATATGTCTGCCGTCGTGCCCCCACTCTTTATGTGTTCCGTGGCGAAACTGCCGACAATGCGACTTCGGCGACGCTTCCTCGTCGCGTTCCTGGTGTTGACGGTGGTGCTCTCGGTGCTCTCGCTGGCCGGCTTCACGCTGTATCGCGATGCGACGATCGCACAGGAGGAGGCCGCTCTCGAACGAGTCAGCGAGACGATGGCCTCCCAGCTCGACGTACTGCTCACCGAGAAGGGCCAGACGGTCGGCCTGTGGACCGAGACGCCGGCGCTGGCCGACCACCACTCACAGCGACAGGCGGAGTCGGTCCGTTCGTTCGTCCTGTCGACCTCCTTTAGCGGCGCGTCCGTCATCGCCGCCAACGGGACGATGACGGCACTGTACTCCGAGGGAACCGCGCCGGCTCAGTCGCGCGCGCTCGTCGGCCAGCAGTTCGGCGATCGGGAGTACTTCCAGCGGGCGATGGCCGGCGAGACGTACGTCAGCCAACCGGTCTCCGCGGAGAGTGGCAACCGGATCGTCACGATCAGTGCCCCGATCCACTCCGGTGGGTCGATCGTCGGGACGTTCAACGCGGCGTTTCACGTTCGTCGGGGTGACTTCCTCGCGCCGATCCGCCAGGAGCAAAGCACCGCGGGCGGTGTCCTCGTCGCGGCCAACGGCACGACGCTGTACCAGCGGGGTCCTCAACCGGGCGACGAAGGGGCGGTCGCCGTCGCCAACGCGACCGTCGACCGGACCGGCTGGACGGTGTCGACGACACGGACCGAGAGCGCCGTTCGGTCGGAACTCCGGTCGATCACGCTGCTGGGCCTCGGGACGCTGGGGCTCGTCCTCGCGTCGCTGTCGGTGTTCGGGTGGTGGCTCTATCGCGAGTACGTCGCCAACTTCGAGCGTCTCCAGGGCGGGCTGAACGCGCTGGTGGCCGGCGAGTACGGCACGACGGTCTCCCTGTCGGGGCCGACCGAGTGGACCAACGTCGCCGAACACTTCAACGAACTCAGCGAGACGCTGGCTCGCCGCCGCGTCGAGGTGACCGTCCTCAACCGCGTGCTCCGACACAACCTCCGGAACGCGATGACGGTCGTCTCCGGGACGGCCGCTCGTATCGAAGAGTCCGCACAAGAGGAGCGTCTGATCGAGGACGCGAGCCTCATCAAACGTCGCGGCGAGTCGCTGCTGAAGCTCGCAGATCACGCACGGATCGTCGAGACGTCGCTCCGGACGGACCGCTCGGAGTCGCCGCCCAGACCGATCGGACCGCTGGTCGAGGAGACGGTCGCAGACCTCCGGGCCGAGTACCCCGACGCGACCGTCGCGACGGAGTGGTCGTCCGAGAGCGCCCTCGTCCCCGACGGCGACCTCGTCAGCGTCGTCGTCGACGAACTGATCCGCAACGCGATCATCCACGGCTGCGCGGAGCCGACGGTGTCGATCGACGTGACCACGACGCCCGAGACGGTCTCGATCACGGTCGACGACGACGGCCCCGGATTGCCCGACGTGGAGCGACGATTGCTCACCGAGTCGTTCGTCGAGACGCCGACGGAGCACGGTTCCGGACTGGGGCTGTGGGTCGTCAAGTGGGTCGTCGAGTGGCTCGACGGCTCGATCGACGTCGCCCTCGACGACGGGACGACCGTCACGATCACGCTGCCACGCGTCCACGAGGAGTGATACAGCAGCACGCCGACGAGCCATGAACGGGGGACAACGCCCTCGTCGTGGGGTCCAGCCGGGTTTTTGAGCGTGGCGGCCCTCGTCGGGCTATGGAGTTTCGCACCTTCGGGGAGGCGTCTGCCCCAGACTGTCTGTTCGTCCTCGGGTGGGGGAACCGTCCCGAACACGAGCCAGTCCGCTGGCTGATCGATCGCATCGCCGCCGACGGCTGGCGAGTCCACACCGCGACCCTGCCGCCACACGTCACCGACGTGTCCGAGCAGTGGGTTCGACCGGTCGAGTCCTACGCCGCGGATCTCGACGAGCCGGCCGTACTGGCCCACAGTGCCGGCGGTCTCACCGTCGCCCACGCCGACCTCGATGCTGCGACGACGACGTATCTCAGCCCGTGGTGGGGCGACCCGCCGTCCCGACAGGGGCCGATCGTCGGTCTCTTCGCCGCGATTCCCGGCAACGCCAAGCTCCTCCCCAGCGGGGTCAGCGATCGATCGCTCATCGGCGAGCACGCGACCGACGAGCAGTTGGCCGACGGTCCGGATCGCGTCTCGCCGGCCTTCCTCCGGGCGACGAAGCGAGCCCACGGAACGCTCCCCGAGATCGACGACGAGGCGGTGGTCTTCTGCTCGCTCACCGATCGCGTGGTCTCGACACGCGCGATCGGTGAGCGGATGCCAGCGACCCGGACGGTGCTGTACGACGGCGGCCACGAACTGTTCTCCTCGCGTTCTCGCGACGAGCACGTCCCGACGCTGCTGTCGGCGCTCGATCGGGGTGCCGACGCGGTCGTCTGATACTACCGGCTGTAAATCTGTGACCGATTTCGCCACCCCGGGGTGGCGAAGATCGTCACGAAGTGACAGCCGACAGTATGAGAACGAAACCCTGACGCACCCACGTCCGCTACGGGCAGGCGATGGAGTGTGACAAGTGTGGCGCGTCGGCGGTGATGCACGCGGCCTACTCGGGGCTGCACATGTGCGAAGAGCACTTCTGTCGGACCGTCGAGAAGCGCGTGCGTCGCCGCATCCGCGAGGACGGACTGGTGCCTCGCGATGCCACGCCGGAGGACCCGGAGACGTGGGTGATCGGGCTCTCGGGAGGCAAAGACAGCGTCGTCCTCACCCAGATCGTACAGGACGTGTTCGCCGAGGACCCTCGGATCGAACTCGTCGCGCTGTCGATCCACGAGGGGATCGAGGGGTACCGCGACGAGAGCCTCGACGCCTCCGTGACGCTGACCGACGAGCTCGGGATCCGTCACGAGGTCGTCAGCTACGACGAGGAGTTCGACGTGCGCATGGACGAGGTCGTCGAGGACGACCCCGAGGGGATGGCCGCCTGTGCCTACTGTGGCGTCTTTCGCCGGGACTTGCTCTCGAAGTACGCCGACGAACTCGACGCCGACAAGCTGCTGACGGGCCACAACCTCGACGACGAAGCCGAGACTGCGCTGATGAACTTCCTCGAAGGCGACGTGACCCAGATCGCCCAGCACTTCGACTCGTCGCTGGGGCCGTTCGACGCCGATGGCGACGGACCCGCCGACCGGGAGCGCCCCGAGACCGATCAGCACATCCCGCGGGCCAAACCACTCCGTGACATCCCCGAAAAGGAGGTCGCTCTGTACGCTCGCTTCGAGGAGCTACCGGCCCACATCACCGAGTGCCCCCACGCCGAGGAGGCCTATCGCGGCGAAATCCAGGACCTCATGCTCGGCCTCGAAGAGAACCACCCCGGCACGCGCCACTCGATCATGGCCGGCTACGAGAAGCTCGCCGCACTGGCCGCCGAGGCCTACCGCAGCGAGGACGACCGCGACGCCGACTTCGGCGAGTGCGAGCGGTGCGGGGCTCCGACGGGTCGAGACCGCTGTCGCAAGTGCAATCTGCTCGACGCACTCGAAGCGGTCTGATCGCTGTCTGTCGATTCTCCCGCCGACGAGAACGGCACCGATGTCGACGGCTCAGACGAGACTGGGGCCACGTGACTCACTCCTCTGGCGATTCCGTCTCGTCTGGCGTGCCCAGTGCGACCGAGAACGCGTCGTGGTCGTCGAGGCCGTCGGCGAGTTCGTCGAGCCGTGTCCGCATCGTCGAGAGCCGCTCTTTCAGCTCCGATACCGTCTCTGGCTCTCGCTCGTGTCCGCTGGCCGTGGCGGCGTACTCGCTGGCGACCGCGTAGTAGCGCCCGAGGAGCTGGTCGTACTCGACGCGGCGCTGGAGACGCTCGACCGTCGCGCGAAGCGTCTCGGGCGAGACTGGTCTGGTGACACACTCGACGGCTCTGTCGGTGCCGTCGACCGACTCGTCGACGAGCGCCGCCAGCTCGAAGGGTCGCTCGTCGCGCTGGGGACGTGGAATCGCCTGTTCGATACCGTCTCTGGCGTCGACGAGGACGACCGACACCGCCTCGTCGAGGCTGTTGATGGCCGTCTCCGCGTCGATCGCCGTCCTGACTGGCCACTCCTCGCGCAGCACTGCTGTCACCCGTTGGCGACAGTCGTCGTCGTCGATACAGACCAGGACGACGTTGTCGGTCACCGAGATGTCGAACGTCGCGTTGCTCATCGTTCCCCCCGCGTCGTTCGAGCACGATCGTCCGCGCGTACGCGTTGCACGATCAGTTGCCTCCGGCGGTGCCCGCGTCCGAGCCGACCTCGATCGCGGCGTCGAACAGCGTGGAGTACAGCGTCATCGTCTCTTCGTCGTGGACCGTCCGGTCGATGTAGTAGTAGCCGGTCGCACCGCCGGCTCTGACGCGCGAGCCGAGCACGTGCAGGAACTCGAAGGCGGTTTCGCGCCCCATACACTCCTGGAGGTCGGTGATCGAGTCGAAACAGACCGCGGTGTCGGTCTCTCGGTGGATCTTCGTCGCGATCCGCTCGCCGAGCTCCCGGATGGGCTCGGAGCTGTCGAGATACTCGACGGTCGTGTCGTCGGCCGTCGGAGCCTGCTGGACCGCGGCCGAGCGGGTCACGCCGTCGAGCCCCAGCATCGACAGCGACGGTGCCGGGCCGAGCAGCTCTCGCCAGCGCGATGCCTTCTCCTCTGGCCCGTCACTGATCGTCACCCCGACGACGTGCTCCGGCGGCTCGTCGGCCGTCAGGACGTCACAGCAGAGTCGGTCTGCGGTGTCCCCGACGCCCGGCGCGACCAGTAACACGTTCGTCGCGTCCGCGACGGCCGGCCCGAGATCGAAGTTCTCGGTCACAGCACCGCCCTCCTCACTACGATCTGGGTGTGGGTTCTGTCGTTCACTACCGTACTGATGGCTCTACACCGACAAATATCTTCACTCGTCTTAGATCCCCAATACAATCAGCGCTCCTCTAGCACTCATTCGACAGACTGCGCCGCTTCCCGAATTTACGAGAGATAATTGAACGAATAATTTATTATTATTCTTTAGATAAATATATTTCGCCGTGGCCCCTGTCCACAAGTGGCTATGAGCCAAACACAGTCTGTCAAGGATACGCTCGCATCGCACCCGAAACTCATCGGCATGATCTTCACCGTGCTGCTGTTGCTGACGCAGGTTGGTTCGGCTGCGGCAACGACTGGTGCATCGACGTTTGCAGGCCCTTGAATTATAGCTCGTCCACCTGAAGTTCTTCACTCCAATAAAGGGCATCGTTAGCGACTACCGGGAACTGATGATTTTCAAGAAACTCTTGTAGGTCCGCTGTCGACTCGGTGAATGTGTCGAGTTCACCTGAGTTAAGGTACATTACGCCGTTATCAGTGATATGTGGCCTGCTGAGAGATCCTATCTGATAATACTTAGTTGGATAGGAGGTCATCGATATTTCAGCCACAGAATCCCCCTTGTGAACGATTTCTGCTGAATATGGGGCTCCAGACTCACTCTCAAGTAATGTCTCGTTGCCGTCGCCGACGACCATGTAGCGCTGGGCCAGTCGGTTCCGTTTCTTGAGCAGGCCGAGCATCGACAGCAGCGAAAACCCCTGGTTGAGCAATCGAGCGACGGTCCGCCCGATCTCCGTCGCGGTCTTGTTCAGCACGTCGGTCAGGGTGACGATGCCGCCGATCGCACCGGCGTCGATGAGCGCGCGGCCCTGGCTGTAGGACTGGCAGGCGTTGAGCAGGAACGCGTTGACGCCGACCGACTCCAGCGTTTCGGCGTCGAGGTGGCCGTCGGTACACCGGATTCCGTCGGGGTCGACGTGACCGATGTAGTGAAAGAAGTCGGCGTCCGTCGTCAGCAGCGTCGCCAGTTCGTCGGTCGTGACCTGCTCGCGCGTGGTGATGTCGAACTCGATCCACTCGCGGGTCCCGTAGATGTCGCCGACGACGTTCTCGTCGCTCATCTGGGGGTCGTTGCAGACGACGAGAATGCGTGTCCGCTCGCCGGAGCTTGCGTCGAACTCCAGTCGTCGGTCGTACTCCTCGACGCTCATCTTGCTCGCGCCCAGCGGGATGCCGTCGCCGACGTAGGTCTGTTCGATGCTGTCCGCTGGCTCGGGCGTGAACACCGTCTGATCGAGTCCGCGCGTCGCCGTCTCGCTTCGGGTCGCCGTCGATCTGACGAACGCTTCGCCGCCGCGGTCCGACGTATCGAAGAAGGAGGTCACCTTCGGCGAGAGATCCGCCTCCGTGCCGTCTGTGATCGTGGGATCGTCGGGACAGCGAACGACCGCGAGCTCGTCGGCGAGGAAGGGCAACACCGGGAGTGCCGAGGACTCCGGAACCACGTCGGCGGTCAGCTTCCACGTCGGGACGGCCTCCGCGATCGCCTCGTAGGGCACCTGTAGGTACTGGCGGACCTGTTCGGCGAGTGGCTGGTCGTACAGCGCCGGGAAGTCCAGGTCGACGGCCGCTTCGACGCGATCCCGCTCGTACAGCGGCACGTCGTACATCCCCTCCGTCCGGGTGACGCAGTCGAGCAGAAACACCTGCTTGAGCACGCGAGCGACGGTCGTCTCGAAGCCCTCGCCGCCGTCCAGAGGCCGAGACCAGCCGGCGGCGTGGAGCGTCGGCCGCGATCCGATCTCGACGGTCGCACCGAGATAGTAGGCCAGGGACGTGACCGGCAAGAGTGCATCCAGTCGCGGCGGAACCTCGATGGTCACTCCCGTCTCCGGCGCGGACAGCGCCGTCGGGACCGACAGCTCCGAGCCGCGTTCGATCAGCGGCGGGTGTCCCCGGAGTGTCGGGAACGACCGCTCACAGCTCGTCGTCTTCAGTGCCGAGCCCAGCTGTGACAGCGCGGTTGCCAGCGCTTCGGGGTCGTCGGTCGTCGTGATCGTCGCCGCCGGCTGCTCGTGGAGCGAGCGAACGCCGACGCGGAGCTCGCTGGCACCCGGAAACGAGAGTTGCACCTGATCGGTTCCGGGCTCGAAGACGACCTCGCCCTCGACGTAGAGGTACAGCTTCATCTTGGCCGAGGAGAGCTCGACGTAGTACTCGCCGGGTCCGACGGCGGTCCGCTCGCTGCTGGTACATTCGGCGACGATCGAGAGCTCGTCGTCACGAACGAGTGCGTCGACCTGGTAGGGCGTCTCCAGCGTCGTGGCCGTGATCACGGCGGCCGTATCGACGGGCGGCGCGAACGTCGACGGGTCGATCGAGGTCGGCGTCACTGGGCGTTGCGTGAGCAGGGTAAACTGCGCCCCCTCGATCGGATCGGCGAGTCGCAACCCGTAGGGTGCTTCGACC
>Ga0207754_100724_pt1 | contig 10458 bp, 6 predicted proteins | sample A23E1SouthBayCA_FD_187728 | JGI IMG/M metagenome (GOLD analysis project Ga0207754, IMG submission 187728) | Aerobic enrichment media microbial communities from Eden Landing Ponds, California, USA - A23 E1 (SPAdes) | ecosystem: Environmental > Aquatic > Marine > Unclassified | place: Emeryville, CA... | reverse complement strand
GAGTTGGCCCACCGGCGCTTCTCGCGCTCGCGGCGGTCGACCAGCTCCCAGGTGCGGGCCTCTTCCAGGAACGTCTCGACCACGTCACCGGTCAGCGTTCCGGGGTCTGCGGGCTCCTTGAGAGCGATCCGACCGGGCGGCTCGTCGTCCGGGACGGCCGCCTCGTAGACGAGTGCCTGTCCACCGGCGTCGAGCGGGGACTTCGCGGCGTCGATCGTCCGGTAATCGAGGTCCCGACGCGGCGGACTCGCGACCGCCGAGCGGTCGGGAATCCGAGGATCAGTCATTGGCCAGGTGTTGGGCAGAGAGCGACATCAAGCTTGGCGACGACAGCGACCGTGGTCTACTCCTCGCCGAGCGCGGACACGACGCCGTCGTGCGTGGCGACGTACACCGTCCCGTCTGCCACTGCTGGCGACCCGTCGATGAGACTGCCGGTCCGGTAGTGCCACTGTTCGTCCCCGGTCGCGGCGTCCAGCGCGTACAGACACTCGTCCCAGCTCCCGACCAAGAGCGTGTCGTCGGCGACGACCGGCGCACTGTTGATCTGTCCCGTCGTGTCGTAGCGCCAGCGTTCGGTGCCACTGTCTGCGTCGATCGCGAGGACGTAGCCGTCGATGCTGCCCGCGTACACGGTGTCACCACAGATCGCCGGTGCCGACCGGCCGTTGCCACCGGCGTCGAACGTCCAGCGCTCGGTGCCCGTGTCGGCGTCGAGGGCCACGACGCACCCGTCGTTGGTGCCCGTATAGAGGACACCATCCGAGACCGCTGGCGTCGACATCGCCGGTCCGCCGGTGGGGTAGCGCCACAGGTGCTCGCCGGAGTCGGCATCCAGCGCGGCGAGGATGCCGGTCCCACTGGAGGCGTACACCGCCCCGTCGACGACGGTGGGGACCGCGCCGATCTTGCCGTCGGTCTCGACGGCCCACCGCTCGTCTCCCGTCGCGGCGTCCAGCGCGTACACGTGCTTGTCGTAGCTGCCGACGTACACCGTGCCCTCTACCACTGCGGGCGCGGCGTCGACCATCCCGCCCGTTTCGACCGCCCAGCGAGTCTCTCCGGTCGCGGCGTCGAGCGCGTACACGTGCTTGTCGTGGCTGCCGACGTACACCGTCCCGTCGACGACCGTCGGCGGCGACTGGACCGGATTGTCGGTCTCGTAGCTCCACCGCGTCTCGCCGGACGCCGTCGCCAGTGCGTAGACGGCCATATCGTCGCTCCCGACGTACAGCGTGTCGTCGACGACGGTCGGTCCACCCTTGATCGAATCGCCCGCCTGGAACGTCCAGCGTTCGGTGACGGGTGGCGTGGGACCGACCGCACTCTGTCGCGGGCCGGACCGCGACGCGCTCCCGTGGAGGGTCGGCCAGTCGCGGTTGTCGGCCGTCGACCGCGAGTGGTCCGTACTCGTCGTTTCCGGCGCGGAGTGATCGGTCGTCGGAGTGGAGTCGCGGTCTGCCGTCGCGGGCTCGGTCGCGCTCTCCGGGTCGTCCGGCGTCGACTCCCACTCCCCAGCGATCCGCTCCAGGGCGCGACGGAGGTCGATCGTCGCCTCGTACCGATCGACCGGGTCCCGCGCCAGTGCGCGCTCGAACACGTCGTCGAGAGCGGCCGGCAACTCTGGACGGCGCTCGCTGGGCGGCCTGTGATCGGCGTCGAGGACGCGCTCGATGCGCTCTCGTTGCGGGGTCGCGGCGAAGTCGTCGACGAACGGATGCGTTCCGGTGAACAGCTCGTAGAGGACGATCCCGAGCTGGAACTGGTCGGTCCGCTGGTCCGTCGTGCCCTGGCCGTCCTGTTCGGGGGCGCAGTAGCCGGGCGTCGAGATGCCGACGGCGGCCCCCTGGCCCAGCAGCGACCGGGAGAGCTCCCAGTCGGCGACTTTCGGAATCGGCCACCGGTCGGGCTCGCCGGAGGTAAACAGGACGTTCGACGGCTTCAGGTCGAGGTGGACGACGCCGCGGTGGTGGGCGTGCCAGACCGCGTCGACGAGTCGCTGTGCGGTCCAGAGCGACTGCTCGACCGTCGCGTCCTCGGCGACGGCGCGAAGGTCCGGTCCGTCGACGACCTCCGTGGCGATCCAGGGCACCGGCGCATCGCCGCGGAGCCAGGGGAGTGGGTCGTACCCCCAGTCGATCACCGAGACGACGTTCGGGTGGTCGTCGAGGCCGGCCCACTGGCGGGCCTCGTGATCGAACCCGTCGATCGTCTCCTCGGTCAGCGTCCCGTGTCGAGCGGGGTGTTTCACGGCGATGTCGGCCGGCCCGTCCTCGCCGGGGCGACGGACCCGGTGGACGACCGTCGTCGCGGTGCGGCCGATGACGTCGTCGTGGCGCAGTGCGGACGGGTCGAGCGACACCGACGGCGTCTCTCCTCCCTCGTCGAGATCTGGTTCGTGAGCAGAGTCCATGGTCGTGGTTCGTTGGTGTTGCTGGCGGTTCGACGCAGCCTGAGCGGTCTCTTCGGCGACTGCGCTCTCGACGGAGTCACCGTCGAGCACCGCAAGCGCCCGTTCGGCGGCTTCGCGTACGCGCTGGTCGTCGTCGTCGAGTGTGTCCTGCAGATCGTCGACGGCCGGTTCGATCGCAGTCGGTCGTTCGCTGGCGACGTTTTGCAACGCCTCGACGGCCGCAGTGCGTGTCGCGGCTTTCTCCTCGTCGAGGAGTGTCAGAAGCGAGTCGACGACGGGGACGACCGATCCGGGATCGGCGCTCGCGACGTTTTTGAGCGCGATGGCACCGGCGGCACGCGCCGTGTCACGCTCGTCGTTTCGCAGCGACCGGAGCTCCGCGACCAGCGGCTGGATCGATTCGGGATACTCCGCTGGCGTCACAGTGGCGCGTGTCGCGTGACGCGCCTCATAAAGGAGCGTCCCGAGGTCGGGAACCGCCGGTCGGACCTCCTCGGGGTGTGCCTCCGCGACCGCAGCGAGTGCGAGGGCGGCGTTCCCACGTAAACCCGGATGGGTGTCAGTGAGGCACTGTCTGAGACCATCCACGGCAGGAACGACGGCGTCTGGTCGGTCCCGAGCGACGGCCGCAAGTGCCAGAGCCGCCCCAGCGCGAACGTCCCCGCCGTCCAGAGAGGCCTCGGCCGATTCCGGGGGCGACGCTGGGGCCGTCGGTTGGCGATACTCCAGCAGTTCAGTGAGTTCCTCGATCTCGTCTGCAGCGACAGTGTGGCGCTCGGAGTCGGCTTTGGACCGGAGACGAGACACCCGCTGCAATGCAGCAATACTCATTTTCTCACCGAACCCTCATCTCTCAGATCGTACGTCGGAACGGGTGTTGAACGTTTTCGTGAGAGAGTGACGGCCGACGGCGTCAGTTGATCTCAGGCTCGATCGCGAGCATCGTCCCCGAGATCCCCAGCGCCGCGCCGATGCCCGCCAGGACGACGATCAGTCGCTTCTCCTCGAACGTCAGCGAGAACAGCTGTGCGCCGATGGTCGCCTCTGCGTAGACGACGATGCCGCCGATGACCAGCCCCGCGACGGCCCCGAGCAGGATGCGCTGCTCCATCAGCGTGAACACGCCCAGTACGAGGACCGCACCGAGTACGAGATTGACGAGCAGTGCCAGCGCCAGCGTCCACAGTGGTAGTGCCATATTGGATCGCTCCCAGTACATCGTCCGATGCACACCAGATACATAAAGATTTGGCTTTGAAAGATGCAATATTGAATCTCCAAAGTGGAGACAAGTGAGACCAGAACCGCGACGGACCACCGTCGGAAAACGCGCGTCGAAACGCCGGAGCGATCTCGAACACTCGGGACAAGCTATTACTTTTGGCACGCGGATGCTGTGATAATGACGGATTCCGAGGAAGAGGAGACGCCGACACTCACGGAGATATTCGAAACGGTCGAGAGCGAGGCCGAGCTCACCGGGCGGAATCTGACCGTGCTCCGAACCGTCCTCGAACGGGAGCCCGCGGGAATCACCGATCTCGCCGAAGTGCTTGACCACCCCCACCACGAGCTCCGATACTCGCTGCGAGTGCTGGAAGAGGAGAACCTCATCGAGCCGACGGCGGAGGGCGCGGTGACGACCGGTGACGTCGTCGGGACGATCGAAGCGGCAAACGCCGGGCTGGCGGAGCTTCAGTCCGGACTCCGGACGTGTGCAGCGGCATTCGGGTCGGACGAGGGACAGTCGAGCGAGGCGACGGAAGCGGATGCCCTCGAAGGAGAGAGACGGACGGAAGGGACAGCGGGCCAGGAAACAGAGCAGGCGGAAGGACAGCAAACGACCGACGCGTCGCCGGGCGAAGCGAGCGACGAATCGGCGTCGACGGCCGAGACGGCGTCTGCGACCGAGACGGAATCGGCGGCCGAGAACACCGATGAGACCGAATCGACGGCGGCCACCGAGGCGTCGGCCGACGCGCAGTCCTCTACTGCGACGACGGTCGAGACGGCCTCGAAAGTGCCCGACGTGGCGAGCGTGCAGAGTCCGGCCCGAGAGGAGCTGGCGTACGCCGATTTCGAGATCGAGGAGCAACTCGGACACGGGGGCAGCGGCGTCGTCCACGAGGCACAGTACCGCGTCGACAGTGAGCCGACGACGGTCGCCCTGAAGATGCCGAACTTCGAGGGGACGATCACGTCGTCGGTGATCGAGGACTTCGAGCAGGAGGCGGAGACGTGGTCGTTGCTGTCGCCCCGGGACCACGTCGTCGGCGTCGTCGACAGCGGGACACAGCCCAAGCCCTGGATCGCCATGGAGTACATGGACGGCGGCACGCTGCGCGAGCGGCTCTCGGAGTTTTCCATCGAACAGGCCGTCTGGACGTGCGAACGGATCGCGCAGGGAGTTCGCCACGATCAGACCGGCGTCCTCCACCTGGATCTCAAGCCCGAGAACGTCTTGTTTCGCCGGACCGGCGAGGGGAGCTGGGACGTCCCGAAGATCGCCGACTGGGGGCTGGCACGCACGCTCAAAGAACACCAGCCGACCGTCGAGGGCATGTCGCCGACCTACGCCGCCCCCGAGCAGTTCGACGCCGAGGAGTTCGGCGACCCCAGCAGCAAGACGGACATCTACCAGCTCGGCGTCCTCATGTACGAGGTGCTGACCGGCCGGCCGCCCTTCGAGGGCAACAGCGTCGCGCTGATGAACGCGATCCTCACCGAGGAGCCCGAGCCACCGGCGGCGGTCGACGATCGCGTCCCGCAGGCCGTCAGCGACGCCGTGATGAAGGCGCTGCGAAAGGAGCCAGCGGAGCGGTTCAGTACCGTCGAGCGCCTCCAGTCCCAGCTCCGGGCACAGCTCTGAGCTACAGCTCGTCGAGGTGGACCTCGTCCTCGTCGGTGTCGCTCACGAGTCGCCCCTCCGCTCGCCTGACGCCGTTCGACGCTCGCCGAGCGGCTCACTCCTCGGTGACATCGATCACCCCGCCGACGCCGACCGTCTGTCCCATGTCCCGGATCGAGAACACGCCCAGTTCGGGCACGTCGGTGATCGGTTCGACGCTGAGTGGCTTCTGGGGTTCCAGGACCACCTCGGCGGTATCGCCGTTCTGGATGAAGTCCGGGCGCTCCTCGATGACACGCCCGTCGTCGGGATCGACCGTGGCCTCGATACTGTCGATGGTACAGGCGACCTGTGCGGTGTGGGCGTGGACGACCGGCGTGTACCCCGCCGTGACGACGCTCGGATGGTCGGTGATGACGATACGGGCCCGGAGCCGATCAGCGACCGGCGGCGCACCGTCGAGCGGACCACAGACAGCACCTCTGCGAACCTCGTCCTGCTCGGTCCCACCGACCTGGAAGGCGACTGTCTCACCCGGACCCGCTTGCGCGATCGCCTCGTGGTTCTGCTCGATCGTCTCGACCGCGCCCGCTACGTCGGCCGGACGGAGCCAAACGTCGTCGCCGCCTTCGAGCGTTCCCGCCACGACATCGCCAGTCAACACGGTCCCGGCGTCCGAGAGCGTGTACGCGTCCTGAATCGGGAGCCGAAGCGGGGCGCTCTCGGCCGCCGGAACCGTCGCGTCCTCGAACTGGGCCGCCAGCCGCTCGACGTGGTCCTGTGGAGCGAACGCACAGTCGGTCAGTCGGTCAACGAGATCGTCCTCGGGCGTCGACGCTGGCCGCGCTGCGGGCTCGACAGCGGTCACAGCGCCGATCGCGACTACCTGGCCGGCGTCGCGAACGGTGAACCAGCCCGTTTCCGGAGCCTCGTCGATCGGATCGACGGCGAACGGCCGCTGGGGAGAGAGCGACGCCTGTACGATGTCGCCCGGTTCGGCGTAGTCGGGCGTCCGCTCGATTTCCCACGTACCGTGGTCGCCTACGGGCATCACCCGCCGTGTGAGCCCCGTGATCGACGCCGCGACCTGACCGGTGTGGGTGTGAACGACCGGCGTGTACCCCGCCGTGATGACGCTCGGATGGTCGAGAACGTACAGCTCCGCCTCGAACGAGTCGACTGCCTTGGGGGCCGAGCTCCGACGAGAGCCGAGAGCGCCCCGTCGGATGTCGTCTCTGTCAGTGGCGGCGTCCGGAACGAGCGTGACCGAATCACCCGCCGTCGCCGTCTCGATCGCAGTGCCAGAGAGCCCCGCTTCCATCGTCCCGACAGACAGTTCCGCACCGCCCGGCTCGAAGACGAGACGATCGTCTCTCGACAGCGTTCCCGAGGCCACTGCGGCGGAAACGTGAGTCTCGCCGTCGACGGAGAACGTATCGCTGACCGCCAGACGGAGCGGATCGTCTGCCGGCTCGCCGTCGATCTCGAGCTCCGCAGTGTCGAGGAGCAACGCGGCGTCCGACGCGTCGACGCCGTCGATGTCGTCGATGCCCTCGTACAGCGTTGTAGGACGGTCCCGGTCGGCACCGGACGCCTCGGCGTGGGGCTCTGTCGAGGGCGGCGTGGCCGCCTCGGGGTGCTGTGACTCGACCGTCTCCGATGTATCGCCGGTCGCCCCAGCCGTCCGATCGGACTCTTCGACGACCGTTTCGAACACCGACGCCAGATCTCGGCGGAAGTTGACGACCGTCTCGTACCGTTCTGACTTCTCGGTGGCGAGCGCACGGGCGAAGATCTCGTCGAGGGCGTCCGGGAGGTCGGGGTCGACGGACGTGGGTGGCGTCACGTCGCCGTCGGTGACCCGACGCATGGCCGCCATCCCCGAACCGGGGAAGGCCCGTTTCCCGGTCAGGGCCTCGTAGACGACTGTCGCGAGCTGGAACCGGTCCGTGAAGTCGTCCGGCTTACCGAACGCCTCGGGATCGAACTGCTCGGGGGCGGCGTAGTTCGGGGTCAGCCCGTCGACCGTCTCGGACTGCTCTAACAGCGACTCGGAGAGTCCCCAGTCGCCGATCTTGGGGAGATCCCACACCCCGTCGGACGTGGCCCGGAAGAGCACGTTATCGGGAGTCAAATCGAGGTGGACGATGCCGTGACGGTGGGCGTGCTGGAGAGCACGGCTGAGACAGACGCCGGTCCAGAGAGCCTGTGCCGTGTCCAGCCTACCGGCCTCCAGTCGGTCTGCGAGCGTGTCGCCGTCCATGTACTCCAGGGCGATCCACGGAAGACGATCACCCCAGTCGACGACGCTGACGACGTGTGCGTGGTCGTCCAGCTGTGACCACGTCTCTGCCTCGTCGACGAACTCCGCCATCGTGTCCGTCTCGACGGTGCCATCGACGATCGGTTCCTTGACCACGAACTGCCGTCCGTCGACGGTGACGACGGACACCCTGGCGAACCCACCAGAGCCGATCCGTTCCCCGCCCTGGATGTCGTCGTAGTCGAGGGCGCGAACGTCAGGTCCATCGTACGACGAGGGATCCGGCACGGCGTCGATATCTTCGAAGTCAGCAGCCATGGTCAGAGTGACCAGTGGACGGATGTTAAAACTAGAACTCTCCGCGAAGCACAAGAGTTGAGACGCTGGCCCGGAAACAGTGGCGACGACAGAATGGTCCCAACGTCGTGCGGAACAGGCCTCGTCGGAACCGCCGGCTTCCAGCGGAGCGCGCGATGACCGACGACGAGCCGCCGCGGTTCGTGACGACGACAGAACAGTTCTCGACGGACTTCGGGACGACGACGGTCGAGTCCGAGCCGGTGCTCGTCCACAGCCTGGCGGGCGAAGGCGGCCAGGCGGTCGTCGGGGTCTACTCGACCGAAATCCACGAGGGCGAGTGTCACCTGGCGGTCGGGATCGACGAGACAGTCTCACGGAAGACCGCCGAGCCACAGAACACAGACACCGCAGCGAACGACGAGCCCGACGCCGCGGCGACGGTCGCCAGACCCGCCGAGAAGGTGCCCGAGCCGGTCGAGCCGCCGCTGCCCGAGTCGGTCACCTACAGCGAGCTGACGATCGGCGAGCGCGTCGGCGACGGCGGCTTCGCAGAGGTCAGGGCGGCGACGGTCGAGTCCACACCCGACGCGGAGCTCGCGGTCAAGCGCCTGACCGACGAGGGGACGCTGGCCAGAGCGACGATCGACCGGTTCGTCGAAGCGGCGAAGCTGTGGGCCCAGTGTGACGACCACCCCCACGTCGTCAGCGTCGTCGACTGGGGGAAGGTACCGCGGCCCTGGATCGCGATGGAGCGTCTGACCAGCGGCGACCTGCGCCAGCGCCTCCAGACCGCCGACGACGGACTCGCGATCGACGAGGGGCTGTGGATCGCGAGCGTGCTGGCCGAGACCCTCGCCGACGTACACCACCTCGGGGTCCGGCACTTCGATCTCCGGGCCCGAAACGTCCTCTTCGTCCCGACGCCCGAGGGCGTCTGGGACCTCCCCAAGATCGGCGACTGGGGCGTCGCGAAGACACAGCGCAGTGGCGACGATCCGACGGCGCTCGATCCCCGCTACGCCGCCCCCGAGCAGTTCGAGTCCGACCGGGAACTCGACCACCGGACAGACATCTACCAGCTCGGGGCGGTGCTCTACGAACTGCTGACCGGACGGGTACCGACGGCGACGGGAGCCGAGGGCGAGTCGGTCGCCGAGCGGTCGCTGCCGACGCCGCCGTCGGAACTGCGCCCCGAACTGCCGTCGTCGGTCGACGAGGTCGTCCAGGCCGCGCTCGCACCGGCCCCCTCGGAGCGGTACAGTCGGGCGATCTACCTCGCCGACGCGCTGGACGATCTCGTCGACGACACACCGTAACAGCCGTCTAAAGTGATTTTGCCGCCCCAGAGTGGCGAATGCATGCACGAAGGGACAGCCGCCAGTATTAGATGGGCGTCACTGCAACCGAGTGGTATGTTCTGTCAGGGACTCGGCGAGTGGATCGAACGCGAGTTCGGCACGCGTGACGAGGGGCTGCTGGACATCGAACTGGAGGCGAAGCACCTCGAACGGGTCGAACGCGAGCAGGCGGTCGAGTACGAACTCGTCGGCGAGGAGATGGCGGAGGTAGAGGGGCATTTCGAGGAGACGGTTCGGGCGGGTGTCGACGCCGAGGGCCACGAGCGGGAACGACACGAAGAGAGAGCCGAACAGCTCAAACTGGAGTGCGAGCAGCGAGCGGAAAGGCGCGACAGGCACGGACGGCGACTCACCGCAACGTGGGTCGTCCGCGCGCTCCGTGCGGTCGAGGGCGAAGCGCCCCAGGCTGTACAGCGGCGAGTGAACCGAGCGCGGGCGGATTCCAGCGTGGAGTTGCGCCGGGCCGACGAGTATCTCGCCGCCGTCGCAGACGCACTGGCAATCGACGATCGGTACCTCCCCGACTGGTCGCTCGACCCGGAGCCGATGCCGGGGCCGTTCGGCGGGGCCGACGGTCCGGGGTTCGATCCCGAACCGCTCGACCAGGCCGGAGGCGAACCGACGCTCGATTTCGAAGCGACCGACGACGAGTGGACACTGGAGGACGTGATCGACCTGGGCGAGTGACGCGACACCTTCCGAGCGGCACCGGCGGGGTGAGCGCGAAGGAGTCGGAGTCGGCGCGTCCGGACCATCGGTGCCGACGGACAATTGTGTCCAATATGGAGAAACTGTTTATAGTTGGAGACGGAACGTTGTTCCAGAGATATGAGAGTCACGACAGACCGGTGTGTGAGGCGATTGTCACCGACCGGCGTCGGGACGGCGTGCTCGGCCCAGCGGAGGGACGACCCGAGATGAGCGATACCGGAGAGTATCTCGTGGTCGTCGACTACGAGGACGAACGCGAGCGAAAGCGCGCGGAGTACCTGCTCGACAACTGGGAAGACGGGACGATCGAGTCCCTCGACGGTATGTCCCGCGTCGTGCGCGGCGTCGACATCGACGAACTGTACGATCAGCTGGCGGCGAAGGTGCCAGAAGAGGAGTTGTCGGCGTACGAACTGAACCGCGTCGACACCGAGGCGACGCAGGTCCAGGCGACGATCGACGAGACGTTCGACGACGTCGAGGCAGACCGCGTCGAGTGGGCGATGGAGTCCATCATGAAAAAGCGAAAGGCGGTCGATCAGGGGTCGACCGCCGAAGGAGAGAG
>Ga0207754_100717_pt1 | contig 10620 bp, 10 predicted proteins | sample A23E1SouthBayCA_FD_187728 | JGI IMG/M metagenome (GOLD analysis project Ga0207754, IMG submission 187728) | Aerobic enrichment media microbial communities from Eden Landing Ponds, California, USA - A23 E1 (SPAdes) | ecosystem: Environmental > Aquatic > Marine > Unclassified | place: Emeryville... | reverse complement strand
CTCGCCCGTGATTCGCATCGCGCCGTACCCCATGCGGTGGACAGTCTCGTCGCCGTCGATGTCGAACGTGTCGCTGTCGTTGGCTGGTGCCATACCGGAGACACGACGGCCGACAGAATAGTCGTGGGGGTGGCGGAACCTACGGCTGCCACTGGTCCCGGAGCTCCGTTCGGGGTTTCGACGGGTCGTCCTCCGCGACGAGCGCGCGGAGCTGGCCGACGCGGAACGCGTACTCGCGGTCCTGCCGCAGAACGAGGTCGCGGCCCTTCAGTTCGGACAGCAGCGTGTGGACCGCATCGACGTCCGTCCCCGTCGCTTCGGCGAGGTCGTGTGCCGTCGCGCCCGGCGCCGTCGCGAGTTCGGTGACGACCGACCACGCCGCGTCGTCGTTGCAGTTCGACTCCCGTCGCGCCGCGTTCACGCGCGTCACCACCGGCGGCGCCTGCAGGAGGTCGACGACCGTCTCGGGCTCGGGCGCGTCGCTGGCCGCGTCCCCGACCGAGCCGTCCCCGCCGTCCCCGTCTTCTACCTGCAGGCGTTCGCCCCGCCGCCGCAGCCGGTCCTGGACGGCGTCCACGAGCGCGTCCCGTTCCGCGTGGTCGTCGCCGAACGAGAACGCGGACATCTCGGCGTCGGTGGGCGTCTCGGCGTCCCCAGCGGCCGGCGTTTCAGTTGCCGTGTCCTCGACACCGGCGTCGGCGGCCGGTTCGTCGGTCGACTCTGCGTCGTCCGGCGGCGTTCGCTCACCGCGAGAGTCGCCGTCGGTGACGCGGGCCTCGAGTTCGTCGATTCGGTCCGCCAGGCGCTCGATCTGTTCGTTCTTCGTCTGCAGCGTCGCCTGATAGGAGTCCGGCGGGCCGCCGTCGCCGTGCGCGAGCGCGTTCGCCATCTTCCGCGCGGCCGCCGACACGTCCCGCGCGGTCTCCAGTTCGGACTCCAGTTCCGCGATGCGCTCCTCGCGGTTCTCCACCTTCGACTCCAGCTCGGCGATGCGGTCTTGCTCCTGCTCCTTGCGGCTCGTGATGTCGTCTAAGTCCGCCATCAGCGAACCCGAGACGGACTTGAGGTCGGGACGCTCGAAGTCGTCGAGGCCCGGGGTCGCGCCCGCGTCGAACGTCCGCTTGCGCTTGAACTGGACGCGCTCGACGTTCTCGTCGCTCCAGTCCATCTGCACGAACGCCTCCCCGTCGTTCAGGTCGACGACTTCGTCGGCGTACTCGCTGCCGACGATGCGGCTCACCACGTTCGTGTCGTTGTCCCACGTGAGCCGGTGCCAGACGAGCCAGTTCGCCTGCGTGATGAAGTCCTTCTTCACGTCCGCCGGCCGCTGGCTGATGCCGACGATGCCCAGCCCGTGCTTGCGCCCGCGCTTTCCGACCTTGATGAGGAGGTTGCCCGTCTCGTCCATCCCGCCGCCCTCGGGGATGTACTCGTGGCACTCCTCGACCACCAGCAGGAACGGCTTCTTGAGCTTCTTCTCCTTCGCGAAGATCTGGCGGACCGTCTCCCGCAGCAGCTCGTCGGCCTCGTCGCTGTCCAGGTAGCCGGAGACGTCGAGGATGATGGGGACGTTCTCCTCCAGCGCGAGGTGCGCGAGCTTCTCCGCGTGCTCGGTCCCGACCTGGATGTCACACTCCTCGTCCGCGCCCGCGTGCAGGAGTTCGTACTCCTCTTTGAGTCCGTAGTACTCGCCGTCCGTGTCCACGATGAGGACGGGGTAGCCCGCCTCCAGGAGTTCCTCGACGACGACGCTCGTGGTGTTGGACTTCCCCGAGCCGGACTTCCCGGTGACGAACGCGCGGCCCGTCAGCACCTCCACGATGGGGAACTCCAGCGGGCTGCCGTCCGCGAGCTCCCCGACGCGAATCCGCTGCTCGTCGGCGTCCGCGGCTTCGGTCATCGAGCGGAGCCACGCGAGCCGGTGGGAAAACGGTTGCCCCACCGACGCGAACCGGGTGCGCCGGCAGACCGGCTTACCGGCTGCCCGGGTGGCCGTCGGGCAGGCCGCGCCGGCCGAACGTCGACTCGCGGAGCGTCTCGCCCTCGGGGTCCGCGAGCAGGCCGCGCTCGCCGAGCTCCGGCACGACGAGGTCGACGAAGTCCCGGAGGCTGTCGGGGCGCGCGACCTCCTTGACGTTGAAGCCGTCGACGCCCACCTCGCGGAACCAGTACTCGAAGACGTCCGCGACCTGCTCGGGCGTCCCGACGACGACCGGCGAGGTCGTGCCGAGGCCGGCGAACTCGGCGACCTCGCGGACCGTCCAGTCGCGGTCGTCGTTCGACGTGAACGCGTTCACGACGCCCTGGATGGCCTCGGTCTCGATGTGTTCGAGTTCCTGATTGGGGTCGAGTTCGGAGAGGTCCATGTCCACGAACCCGGACATGAGTGCGAGCACGCCCTCGGTGTCGATGGCGTCCCGGTACGCGTCGTGTTTCGCCGCGGCGATTTCCTCGGTCTCGCCGACGATGGGGACGATGCCGGGGAAGAACGCGAGGTCGTCTGGGTCGCGGCCGTGCGCGGCGGCGCGCTCCCGGAGGTCCGCCATGTAGTCGACGACTGCGTCCTCCGAGGGCTGGCTGACGAACACCGCTTCGGCGTGCTCGGCGGCGAACTCGCGGCCGCGGTCCGACGAGCCCGCCTGGTAGAGGACGGGCGTGCGCTGGGGCGACGGCTCGGCGCTGTGGGGGCCGGGCACGTCGAAGTGCTCGCCCTCGTGGTCGATGCCGTGGACTTTCTCGGGGTCGCTGAACGTCGCCGCCTCCTTGTCCTGGATGACCGCGTCGTCCTCCCAGGAGTCCTCCCAGAGCGCGTACAGCACGTCCATGAACTCGTCGGCGCGGTCGTAGCGCTCGTCGTGGTCCAGGCGGTCGTCGTAGCCGAGGTTCGCGGCCGCAGACTCGAGGTAGGAGGTGACGACGTTGAACGCGACGCGGCCGTCCGTGAGGTGGTCGAGCGTGGAGAACTCGCGGGCGAGCTGGTAGGGGTGGTTATAGGACGTGGACTTCGTCACCGCGAACCCGAGGTCGTCGGTCACCTCGGCCATCGCGGGAATCAGGTACGCCGGGTCGTTCGACGGCGTCTGGACGGCTTTCTCGATTGCGGTCTCCCGGTCGTCGCCGTAGACGTCGTAGATGCCGCGGACGTCCGCGAAGAAGACGGCGTCGAAGCCGCCGCGTTCGGCCGTGCGCGCGACGTCAGTCCAGTACTCCCGGTCGCTGTAGCGGTGGCTCTGGTCGCCGGGGAGCCGCCAGGAGCCGACGGAGACGTGCTCCACGGCGTTCATCGTGAAGAGGTTGAGCCGGAGTCGGTCGTCGTCGGCGTCGCCAGTCATTACCCGGCGTTCGCGGCGACGGGGTTTACCCGGGCCGGCACCGGCGACTGCGTGGCGTTGTCACAGACCTCGGCAATAGTTGCTGGGAGTGGCGGCTGATGGACGGAGGGCGTGCAGGCGGCCAATCGAGGCGGTGCGCGGTGCCGCCGTTCCGCGTCCGCGCGCACCGGGCGACAGTCAGGTCACACGCGGGGGTGGTCCTGGCCTCGCACTTGAATCTCAGCAGGAGCAGTAGTAGTCGCGGTCGGCGAACTCGACGTCGAGGCGGTGGGCAATCGGGGCGGGGTCGCTGGGCCGGTAGACGGCGGTTGTGAGGTCACCGGATTCCTCGAAGGCGCCGGAGACGAGTGCCTGCCAGTCCGCGCCCGCGAGCACGCCGCCTGTCTCGCCGCCAGCGACCAGCGGGAGGTAGTCCTCCAGCGAGACCCAGCGCGCGTCCTGAATTTCCTGGGACTCGTAGTCGGGAGCGGAGTCCACACCGGCGGTCGCGTCGCTGTAGGCGGCCATCGGGAGGTTCGCGCCCGCCCGGACCGGCATGCTGATCCACTTCCAGGGCCGGGTGTTGACGTCGAGGAGGACGTACTCTCCGCGGTCGCGGTCGTAGACGAACTCGGCCTCGCTGATGCCGTGGTAGCCCGCGTCCTCGACGACGGAGAGGGCGCGCTCGCGGAGGGCGGGGTTCTCAGCGGTCTCGACGACGCAGGACGTGCCGTAGCCGAGCGGCGCGCGAACGCGGGCGTTTCCGACGACTGCGAGAGGGTCGCCGGACTCGGGTACGTAGGAGGCCAGCGACTGGTCCTCGCCGCGCGCGACCGGGACTTTCTCCTGGGCCATGACCTCGATGCCGGTCTCCTCGGCCATCTCGACGACGTCCCGGTACTCCTCGCGGTCCGCGACCTCGATGACGTTCGTGCCGACGGCCTCCTCGAACTCGCGTTTGCGCGCGGGCTTGAGTACGAGCGGGAAGCCGAGTTCGTCGGCGGCCTCGTCGGGGTCGGTCCGGGAGAGGTGATGGGTCTCGGGGTAGGGGACGCCCAGTTCTTCGCAGCGGTCGTAGAGGCTGGTCTTGTCGAGGACGGCGTCCAGCGTCTCGCTGTCCGCGAACGGCAGGCGGACGCCCTCGGGCTCGGTCTCGGCGAACGTGAGCGCCCACTCGTCCATGCAGCCGAACGCCACGGGCTCGTGATCGAGTTCCGCGGCGAGCGCTTCGACGTCCTCGCGGAAGCCAGCCTGGTCGTCGAGCGGGTACGTGACGCGGCCGGCGTAGTCGACGGCGTCAGACGGGGGCGCGGCGCCGTCACCGGAACGGTCGAGGGCGACGACGGGAACGCCGTGGTCGTCGAGTGCGCGAGCCACCGAGAGGCCGGTGACGTGGGCGTTCGCGACGAACGCGGGCGGCCGGTCGAAGTCGGCGGCCGAGAGCGACTCGCGGAGCGCGTCGAACTCCTGGAAGGTCATGGCGGCGTCTTCCCGGCGGGCGGGCTAAAGCGACCCGGTACCCCGAGGGGTCGCCGGTAGTCGGGACACGCTCGCGGAACGCGGCCAGCGCGCCGGATTCGCGGCCACAGTTCGAAGCCTTTATTCGCGCGCTGACCCTGAGCCACGGGTAGTAACCATGTCCGACAATCCGGCGTCCATGTACCGGAAAATCGACAAGCCGTCCTACACGCGGCGGGACTACGTCACCGGGATTCCTGGCTCGAAGATCGCCCAGCACCAGATGGGCGACCTGCAGGCCGATGCCGACGACTACCCCGTCCAGATCAGCCTCGCGCCCGAGGAGCAGTGCCAGCTCCGCCACGGCTCGCTGGAGGCTGCACGGCTGTCGGCGAACCGCCACCTCATCAAGGAACTCGGTGAGGGCAACTACAAGATGCGGCTCCGCAAGTTCCCCCACCAGATCATCCGGGAGAACAAGCAGGCGACCGGCGCGGGTGCGGACCGTGTCTCCGACGGGATGCGCCAGGCGTTCGGCGTCCCGGTCGGCACCGCCGCCCGAATCTACCCGGGCGAGCAGCTGTTCACGGCGTACTGCGACGTGGACCAGGCGGAAGCAGTGAAGGAGGCGTTCCGTCGCGCCTACAACAAGATCACGCCGCCGTGCAAGATCAACGTCGAGCGCGGTAACGAACTTCTCGTCCGGTAACGGCCGACCCGGTCTCCCGGTCGTTCGGTTCTCGCCGGATTCCGCGTCCGTCCGAGCGGCGGCTTTTTGCTCGGTGAGTCCCGACTGGGTGGTATGCTGGGGCTGGCGGTCGCCAACGACGCGGAGACCTTCGACCGGATGGCGGGGCCGCTGGCCGACCGCGGAATCCGCGCCGAGCACGTCACCGTCGAGGAGTCGGTGACGGCGCTGGGCGACCCGCCGTTCGACGCGTCGCGGTTCGACGCCGGGTTCGTGTTCCCGGGTCGCCTGATGGAGGGCGGCGTCGTGGACGCGTTCCTGGACGTGCCGTGGGTGAACGACCGGGAAGCCGTGCTGCGGTCCCGGAACAAGGCGGGCGCGCTGGCGACCCTAGCGGCGGCCGGCGTCCCCGTGCCGGAGACCGTCTACGTCTCGAATCCCGCCGATGCCGGGGAAGTCCGGGAGGTGTTCGCCGCGCTGGAGCCGCCCGTGGTGGTGAAGCCGAACTCGACGACGCGGGGCGTCGGCGTGACGAAGGTCCACGACCCGGACTCCCTGGACGGCGTCACGGACTACCTGGAGTTGGTCCACGACTACCGCGCGACCGGCGACAAGTCCTACCTGGTCCAGGAGTTCCTGGCGGAGGCCGTCGACTACCGCGTGATGGTGCTGGACGGGGCGGTCGTCGGCGCAGTCCGCCGGGAGTCACCGGGCTGGAAGCACAACGTCCACGGCGGCGCGACGGCGACCGGCGTCGACCTCCCCGAGCGACTGCGGGCGCTCGCCGTCGACGCCGCGGCGGCCCTCGACGTCGACTTCCTCGGTGTGGACGTCCTCGCGACCGAAGAGCGCGCGGTGGTCTCGGAGACGAACGCGCGACCCACCATCGACGACGAAGCGAAGTACGAGGACGGCTTCTACGACAGGCTGGCGGCACTGATTCGGCGGACGGAGGGTGCGGCTGCCGACGAGTGAGAACGGCGAGAAGTCGCGAGTACGGCGGGCTTACTGGACGTCGATGTTCGTCGAGGTGTCGGTGCGGTCGAACGTGACTTCGAGGACGCCGTTGTTGTAGGTGGCGTCGCCGGAGCGGGCGTCGACGCGGCCCGGGAGGTCGATGCGTTCGTCGTACTCGCGGGTGCCCGAGTGTGCGCTGACGGTGACGGAGTCGCCGTCGCACTGAATCGAGATGTCGTCTTTCTCGACGCCCGGCAGGTCGGCGATGACTCGGACTTCGTCGTCGGTCTCGTGGACGTCCACGTGGGTGCTGGAAGCGAACCCGGACTGGTCGCCGCGGTCGAGGCCCTGGCCGGCCCCCATCATGTCCTCCATCATGCGCTCGATCTCGCGGAAGATGTCGTCGAAGGGGTCGTCCCGGTCGTCGCGTCTCATAAGCCGGCGTAGGTGGGGCCTGTGGAAAAGGGTTCGGTCTGTGTTAGTCTCGGCCACACGAGGCGCTGGCGGCCGCCTCAGAGACCGAGCGCGTCGTTCGTGGTGGCGACCGACTCCTCGGCGTCCATCGCGCCCGTAATCGCCCGGACCGCGTCGACGTTCTCGGGGACCACGTCGGACTCCTGGTGGATGGCCTGGAAGCAGTAGAAGTCACGGCCTACCGTGGTGACGGACTCGCCCCAGAGGCAGTTCTCCCAGAGGTCGCCCCGCGGCCGGCCCATGTCCTGGGCGTATTCCTTGAGCGGGCCGGTGCCCTCGATACCGAGGTCCTCGTCGACGACCATGATGCGGGACTGGCCGGCGAGCACGTCCCGGACCTCGCCGGCGTCCGGTTCGCTCTCCAGGGTGACGTTCACGCTGTGCATGTGCATCAGCGTCGCCGGCACCTTCAGCCCGAGCGTGTCGACGTCGAGGTCGGGGAAGATGGTGTTCACGTCGGGGCCGTGGTGGCTCGGAATCGAGATGGGGTCGGGGAGGATGTCGTTGATGGGACCCCGGCCCGTCTGCCCGGGGTCGCCGCCGCGACGGACGAGCGTGGTCCGGACCTTCTCGACGCCGTACTCCTCCTGGAGCGGTGCGAGCAGCCGGGAGAGCCCCGTCGTGTTACAGGAGACCACGCGAACGTGGTCGGCGCCCTCGGCCGCGGCGTAGTTCGAGCGGGCGTTGAACGAGACGTCGGCGACGTCGGCGTTCTCGCCGCCCTGGTAGATGGCGGGCGTGTCGTGTTCCTCGTACAACGAGCGGTTCTGCGCGCCGATGCCGGACGGGGTGGCGTCGACGACGACGTCGCTCTCGGCGACGAGGTCGTCGACGAGGCCGGCCGTCTCGATGCCCGCCTCGCCGAACTGGTCGGCGCGATCCTCGATCGCGGCGTAGAGGTCGAAGCCGCGTTCGCGGGCCTGTTTCGCCTCGAAGTTCGGGCGGGTCTTCGCCACGCCCGCCACTTCCATGTCGGGTTGTGCGTCGACGGCGTCCGCGACGCGCTTCCCGATGGTGCCGTAGCCGTTGATGCCGACGCGGAGCATACAGGAGAGGTCCACGGGCCGCCGGATAACCGTTTCGAGGCGCCTCCGTGCGGATTTACCGGGTTGCGAGTAAACGCGTCCGTGCGGTATGATAGCGAAGCACTTTGGTCGGTGGAGCACGTACCTCTAGCTGCAGTATGTCCGAGCGTGACCACGAGCGCGAGGACTGGCAGCTCCCGGACAACGCCGAGGTGCAGCTGGACCTGTTCGAGGACGTCGAGGACCCGTCGGACGTGTGACGCCCACCCACCCGTTTTTCTCGAAAACGCTATCCGGTGAGCGGACGCAGGTGCGAACATGAGCCTGCGCGACGCGGCGGAGACGGCGGTCGAACAGTGCCTGGGTCTGGACGCCGACGAGGACTGCGTCGTCGTGACCGACGACGAGCGCCGCGACATCGGCGAGGCGCTCTACGAGGTCGCCAGCGAGGTCAGCGATTCGACGACCATCCTCCAGTACCCGCCGGGCGACCAGCACGGCGCGGAGCCGCCGGCGCCCGTGGCGGCGGCGATGAAGGAGGCGGACGTGTTCCTCGCGCCGACGACGAAGAGCCTGAGTCACACGCGCGCCCGCGGCACCGCGAACGACGCCGGCGCTCGCGGCGCCACCCTCCCCGGAATCACCGAGGAGGTGTTCACGACCGGGCTGGACGCCGACTACGAGACCATCGCCGAGCACTGCGAGGACGTGCTCGCGCAGGTCGCGGACGCCGACGAGGTTCGCGTGACGACGCCCGCCGGAACCGACATCACGTTCGACGCGGGCGACCGCGACTGGCGCGACGACACCGGCATCGTCCACGAGGACGGTGACTTCTCGAACCTCCCCGCGGGCGAGGTGTTCGTCTCGCCCGTCGACGCCAACGGGACGTACGTCGTCGACGGTACGATGATGCCCCACGGCAAGCTCGACGGCGACCAGGAGCTGCGCTTCGAGGTCGCGGACGGCTTCGTCACCGACATCTCGGACGACCAGATCCGCGAGCAGGTCGAGGCCGCCAGCGAGCAGGTCGGCGAGGACGCCTACAACCTCGCGGAACTCGGCATCGGGACGAACGTCGCCGTCACCGAACTGGTCGGCAGCGTCCTGCTCGACGAGAAGGCCGCCGGCACCGTCCACATCGCCATCGGCGACGACGCCGGCATCGGCGGCGACACCGACGCGCCGCTGCACCTCGACGGCATCATCCGGGAGCCGACTGTCCTCGCCGATGGTGAGGAAGTCGAGTTGCCGCGAGCGTAGCGAGTGGGTGCAGCGCCATTCACACCCAATCTCTGAATAATAATTAACTGTGGTCCTGTCTTTTCCTCGATCGACTGTTGCTTAAATCAACGTGACCGTTCAGTTTTCCCTCCACAGGTTACTTACTTGATGATAGATAATTCCGCCTCAAGTCCACCAACTCAATGCCGGAGAGTACACTTACACTGACTGGGCCGTACGATGGACTGGACACGTCGCTGGACTCGTGTACTACCGAACTTGAGGAGCAATCTCCACAACTCCGAGAAGCGTGCAGCAACCACACCGAGTCAATTCTCTCAAAGATTCTCGGAGACGACAGTGTCGCCCCCGGTAGTGACATCGCCGACAATGCCGATGTATCGGCGCTCCGCCGCTTCATCACGAAACAGCACACCGAGTACTGGTTCGCAGACCTCAACGGACGTGGGAGCGACCTCGACATCGGTTGGGACGTGTTCAAGTCGGCGGTTCGCCTCTACAGCGAATCAGTCTACCTGCAAGCGTTCGAGGCGTACAAGAGCGCGAGCGAGAGTTTCTCGGAGATAGAACGAACCAGACGAGAAGCCGAAACGCTGCTCAAGGACATCGAGACACGACTACAACGCGACAACCAGGAGCCGGCAACCGAAGAGGAGGCCACGCTCCAATCGCTGGTCTCCGAAGCCCACAGCCTGGTTTCTGGCGGCGCCGAGCTTCTCGAATCCGCCAAGACAGCAGTAGTCGAATCCCACGCGTACTACACCGTCGCGGAGTGCTATCGCGACGAATACGAGATAGACGCGGGCTCCCTCAGTTACGTCTCACTCGCTGACGATGTAGACTGGCATTTCGAAGATCTCCGCCACCGCCGAGACCGGGCGGAAACACGAATCCGGTGGATCCAGACAGACCTCTCGAAACTCAACACCAGCGTCCAACACCAGTAGTCGCGACCCGAACGCTACTGCACCACACTCCACGGCCTTATAGGTCCGGGCGCGCAAGAGACTGAACATGAACGTAGACGCTGGCGAGCAGGTCGGGCTGTCGTGTCCATCCTGTTCCCCGGACCTGGAGACGGTCCACGAGGTCTTGACGACGGGCGGCGGGCACGTGACGGTGGAGTGCGGGGAGTGCGGTCACGTCCACAAAGAGAGCCCGGAGACCGAGGACACCGAGACAGTCGACGTGGTGGTCTCGCAGGACGGCGACTCCTTCACGGGACAAGCCGAGTTCGACCCGGAGGAGACGGTGTACGAGGGCGACGAGTTCATCGTGGAGACCGAGGAGACCATCGCGCAGGTGCGCGTGACGAGCATCGAGCTCGGGCCCGAGGACCGGACGAGCCGCGCCGACGTGGAGGACATCGAGACGGTCTGGACGCGCGCGGTGGACAACGTCTCCGTGGACGTGACCGTCCACCCGCGGGAGGACAGCGACGAGGGGAGCCGCAGCCTCGAGG
>Ga0207754_100714_pt1 | contig 10648 bp, 9 predicted proteins | sample A23E1SouthBayCA_FD_187728 | JGI IMG/M metagenome (GOLD analysis project Ga0207754, IMG submission 187728) | Aerobic enrichment media microbial communities from Eden Landing Ponds, California, USA - A23 E1 (SPAdes) | ecosystem: Environmental > Aquatic > Marine > Unclassified | place: Emeryville, CA... | reverse complement strand
AGTTCGTCGGGGAGCGTTGGCAGCAGCGAGTCGAGGAACGCCTCGCGTTGCGGCGTGGTGATGTCGAGAGTGTGCGTCGGCGCCGCGTCGTCGAGCACGCCCTCGATGGCGTCGACGATGGCGGGGTGGTTGTGGCCCAGCGGGATGGAGCCGGCGCCGGCGAGGCAGTCGATGTAGTGCTCGCCCTCGACGTCGATCAGCTCCACGCCTTCGGCGCGCTCGACAGCCATCGGCAGGTAATGGGGGTAGGTTCGCGCGCTCGATTCCCGCGCGGCCTGTCGATCCAAGAACGCTTCGTTGGTGGCGTCGGGGTCAGGTGTCACTGGTGGTAGTAGGTGGTGATGGCGTATCAAACCCGACGGGAGCGGCAAAACAGCGCCGATAGGCCCAAGTGGTCGTACCCGGAACGGCCGCTATGGTCTCTCGCCGTCAGTCCCTCCAGTTCGCCGGGACCGCGGTCCTGGCCGCCCTCGCCGGCTGTTCGTCCGGCCTCGTGGGCACCGAGTCGTCCCCCGAACACGAGCTCCACGTGGACCGAATCACACAGGACCCCGTCGCGTTCGCGCTGTACGACCCGCCGGACGGCGACCTGTTCGGCGAGCCGGCCCGTGCCGCCCTCGACGCGATCCTCCCGGACGGACAGTACACCACGCACGGCTACGAGGCACTCCAGGACGGGAACTACGTCGAACACGACGGTCGGTACTACCGGACCGTGACGTTCGTCACCGGCCGGGCCGAACTGTCGCGACCCGTGGTCCGGGTGAGTGAGGTCGACCGGGAGGCGGTGCCCGACGACGCGGTGCTGATAGACTCGCTCGACCAGCCAAGTGCCCGGCCGCTGAAGATCCTCCACTCACACGCCATCACCGGCGGCGACTCCGCCGCGTCAGACTTGCTCCGCGGCGACACCTACGTGATGGCACGGCCGACTGAACGCGACAGCCGTCTCGCGACTGAACTCGACGGAGAGGTGGTGACGATGACCGACGACGGGGCGTTCGCTCAGCGCGTCGAGGTTCGTCGCGAGCAACTCACCCTGACCGAACACACCGTGCAGGCCGTCGAAGTCGCCGACTCGCGCGAGGTGTTCCGCGACGTGGTGCTGGCGTCGGTCGTCGACGCCGACCTCGCCACGGTCAGCCTCTCGACCGACGCCCGCGACCTGCTGGACGAGGCAATCAGCCGCGGCGCCTACACCGAGACAGGAGAACTATCCTCGGCGTTCGAAGCGCTGCTGGCGGGGCTGGGGTTCGACCCCGACGAGTCGGCGACGGGCCGAATCGTGTGGTACGGCGGGAGCCTCTTCCGGGCCAGTTTCTACGCCCCGGCGGCCAACTGACAGGCCCCCGGTGACGGGACCCTGGAGTCGGGTTGGTGACCGGCGTCGCCGCCGGTTCCCACGGGCGAAACGCTCAATAAAGGCGGAGCTCAGCCGGGCGAAACCCTCAAGTAGCCGACGGCACCCGCATCCGGTGAAACCCGGTGGCGCCACGTTTCGGCCGATTCGCTCGTTTCAGCGGTTCTACCGGCTTCTTCTCCAGAACTGGCTACGGGAAATCAGCCAGTAGAGTTAAAACCCTTGGCGCATTACCCGGAAGTGAGACGACTGCAGTCCAGACGCATCTGTCTCTCCCCCCACATCCAATGAGCGACAAAGTACAAGCGTACACCAGTGAGCGTGCCGAGGCCGCACAGAGCGAGGAAGAGACCGAGGAGGAGTCCGTCGACGAGCTCCAGTGTCCGGAGTGTGGCGGCAGCCTCGCGACTGACACCGAACACGGCGAGACGGTGTGTCAGGACTGCGGTCTCGTGGTCGACGAGGACAGCATCGACCACGGTCCCGAGTGGCGCGCGTTCGACTCCCGCGAGAAAGACGAGAAGTCCCGCGTCGGTGCGCCGACGACGAACATGATGCACGACAAGGGGCTGTCGACGAACATCGGCTGGCAGGACAAGGACGCCTACGGCAACCAGCTGTCGGCCAGCCAGCGACAGAAGATGCAGCGCCTGCGGACCTGGAACGAGCGGTTCCGGACCCGTGACTCGAAGGAACGGAACCTCAAGCAGGCACTCGGCGAGATCGACCGGATGGCCTCCGCGCTCGGCCTCCCGGAGAACGTCCGCGAGACCGCCTCCGTGATCTACCGCCGCGCACTTTCTGAGGATCTCCTCCCCGGACGCTCCATCGAGGGCGTCTCCACGGCGAGTCTGTACGCCGCCGCCCGAAAGGCCGGCACGCCGCGCAGCCTCGATGAGATCTCCGCGGTCTCCCGGGTCGAGAAGGACGAGATCGCCCGGACCTACCGCTACGTCGTCCGCGAACTCAAGCTCGAGATCCAGCCCGCCGACCCCGAGCAGTACGTCCCGCGCTTCGCCAGCGACCTCGGACTCTCCGACGAGGCCGAGCGCCGTGCGCGACAGCTCCTCCAGACCGCGAAGGAACAGGAGGTCCACTCGGGCAAGTCGCCGGTCGGCCTCGCGGCCGCCGCCGTCTACGCCGCCTCGCTGCTGACCAACGAGAAGGTGACCCAGTCCGAGGTCAGCGAGGTCGCCAACATCAGCGAAGTCACCATCCGCAACCGCTACCACGAGCTGCTGGAGGCCGAGGAGAGCATCCACATGCCCTGAGACGGGTGGGGAGACACCGCACTCGTTGATCCACTTTTCGGGTCGTTCGACACTCACCAGCTGCGGCTGCGTCGCTCGTCGCCGGGCCGGCGGCGGCCGTGGACCGGCGGGGTTTTTGCTTGCTTCGCCCAAAGGCCCGTGCATGAGCGAGCAGGGTCTGCTGGATGTCGTCGACAGCGAGGAACACCGGATGATCCGCAACACCGTCCGGGAGTTCTGCGAAGCGGAGATCGAACCCATCGCACAGGACGTCGAGAACGAACACCGGTTCCCCGAGGAGATCTTCGAGCAGCTCGGTGAACTGGACATGATGGGCGTCCCCGTCTCGATGGAGTACGGCGGCCTCGGCGGCGACCAGCTCATGTACGCGCTGGTCACCGAGGAGCTCGGCCGCGTTTCCGGCGGGATCGGGCTCTCCTACGCCGCGCACGTCTCGCTCGGCTCCAAGCCGATCGAGATGTTCGGCACCGAGGCCCAGAAGGAGGAGTGGCTCCAGCCGCTCGCCTCGGGCGAAGGCATGGGCGCGTGGGCGCTCACCGAACCTGGCAGCGGCTCCGACGCCTCCGATATGGACACGATGGCCGTGAAAGACGGCGACGAGTACGTGCTCAACGGCACGAAGCAGTTCATCACCAACGCCAACGTCGCCAACAGCGTGCTCGTGAAGGCCGTCACCGACCCCGACGCGGGCTACGACGGCATCTCGACGTTCATTGTCGACCCCGAGAACGACGACGGGTTCGAGATCTCGACGGTCTGGGAGAAGATGGGGCTGAACTGCTCGCCCACCTGTGAGATCCAGTTGGACGACGTACGCATCCCGGCGGATCGCCTGCTCGGCGAGGAGGGCGAAGGCTGGGAGCAGACGAAGAAAACCCTCGACGGCGGCCGGATTAGCATCGCCGCACTGTCGACGGGGCTCGCACAGGGCGCCTACGAGGCCGCGCGCGACTACTCCACCGAGCGCGAGCAGTTCGGCCAGCCGATCTCGGAGTTCGACGCGGTCCGGGACAAGGTCGTGGACATGCACCGGAAGATCGAGCGCGCCCGTCTGCTCACCCACAAGGCGGCGTGGGCGTACGATCAGGGCGAGTCGGTCGGTCGAGAATCCGCACTCGCGAAGCTCGACGCCAGCGAGGCGGCCCGCGAGGTCGCCGAGGAGTCGGTCCAGACCCTCGGCGGCTACGGCTACACCGAGGACTTCGCCCCCCAGCGGTTCTACCGCGACGCCAAGCTGATGGAGATCGGCGAGGGGACGAGCGAGATCCAGCATCTCGTGATCGGCCGCGAGATCGGGCTCTAAGGCGGCGAGACCGTCTCTCCTCACTGACGCAACGATCGACGCCACGGACGGTGCCGCCGTCGGCGTCGACTCCTGGCCCGCGGCGGACGAACGCAGGCGGGCAGCCGGCTCGCGCCTCACCGAAACTCTTACTCCCAGTCCCGAGCGACCGTGAGGTATGAGCGACGGAGACGAGCCGGCGGTCACCGGCGAGGAGGTCCGGAACGTCGCGGACCTCGCGCGGGTGGATCTGAACGACGAAGAGGTCGAGACGTTCGCCGAGCAGTTCGAGGCGGTGCTCGCGGACTTCGAGACGCTCGACGAGGTGCCCGAGATCGAGAGCGAGCCGGATCTCGTGAACGTGATGCGCGCCGACGAGGTCGAGGCGGGCCTCACGCAGGAGGAAGCCCTCAGCAACGCGAGCGAGACCGAGGACGGCTACTTCAAAGGGCCCCGGGTGTCGTAGATGGCCGAGTTCAACGCCTACATCACGAAAGCGCGTATCGACGGGGACGACGACGGCCCGCTCGCGGGCAAAACCGTCGCGGTCAAGGACAACATCTCCACTGAGGGCGTCGAGACTACCTGCGGGTCGAAGATGCTCGAAGGCTACGTCCCGCCGTACGACGCGACCGTCGTCGAGCGCCTCAAAGCGGCCGGCGCGACGATCAACGGGAAGGCGAACATGGACGAGTTCGGGATGGGGACGACGACCGAGACCTCTCACTTCGGTGCAACTCTGAACCCGGCCGACACTGACCGCGTCCCGGGCGGCTCCTCAGGGGGCTCCGCGGCAGCCGTCGCGGCCGGCGAGGCCGACCTCGCGCTGGGCAGCGACACCGGCGGCTCGGTCCGCGCACCCGCCGCGTTCTGTGGCGTCGTCGGCATCAAGCCCACCTATGGGCTCGTGAGCCGCTACGGGCTCGTCGCCTACGCGAACTCGCTGGAGCAGATCGGCCCGATCGCCCCCACCGTCGAAGAGGCGGCAGGCCTGCTCGACGTGATCGCCGGCTCCGACCCCCGCGACGCGACGACGGTCGAAGCAGGCGACGACTCGAACTACGCGGCCGCGGCGGACGGCGACGTGGAGGGAATGACGATCGGAGTTCCGGAGGAGCTGCTCGACGGCGCCGACGAGGGCGTCGTCGAGACGTTCTGGGACGCCATCGAGGACCTGGAGGCTCAGGGCGCCGAGTACGTCGAGGTGTCGATGCCCTCCGTGGAGAAAGCGGTCGCGGCGTACTACGTGATCGCGATGTCGGAGGCCTCCTCGAACCTCGCGCGCTTCGATGGCACGCGCTACGGCCTCAACGCCGTCGAGGCCGACGACTACGACGACCTCTCGGAGGCGGGCAACTGGAACGAGGCGTTCGCGACCGCCCGCGAGGAGGGGTTCGGCCCCGAGGTCAAACGTCGGATCCTGCTCGGCACGTTCGCGCTCTCGGCGGGCTACCACGATCGCTACTACGGGAAAGCCCAGGACGCTCGGGCGTGGATCAAGCAGGACTTCGACGAGTCCCTGCAAGCGGCCGACGTGCTCGCGTCGCCGACGATGCCCGTCCCGCCGTTCGAACTCGGCGAGGGGCTCGAGGACCCGCGGACGATGTATCTCGCCGACGCCAACACGGTGCCCGTGAACCTCGCGGACCTGCCCGCGATCTCGGTGCCCGCCGGCGAGGCCGACGGCCTGCCGGTGGGGCTGCAGTTCATCGGCCCGAAGTACGGCGAGGAGACCATCGTCCGCGCCGCGAGCGCGCTGGAGTAGGGGAAAGCACTTACCGGCCGCACCGCCCGAGGCACCCGTGCAGTCCGAACCCCTCTCTGCGGCCGACGACGCTCTCCTCGAGCACGCGACGGAGTTGAACGGCGAGACGTTCAATCCGGAGTTCTTCGACGGCGCCCACATCGTCGCCGCGAGCGTCCGCGCCGCCGACGGCGCGGTGTACGACGGCGTGAGCCTCCCGGCGAGCATCGGGCGGGCGTCGGCCTGTGCCGAACCGGGCGCGATGAGCGCGGCGATCGCGGACGGTCACAGCCACGACGACATCGAGGCCTGCGTCGCGGTGGCGTACCCGATGCCGGAGCACGACGCCGACGGCGCCCGACCGATACCGCCCTGTGGCGTCTGTCGAGAACTCCTCGCGGACTACAACCCCGAGATGCGCGTGGTCGTCCCCGTCGACGGGAGCCACGAGCTCTCGACTGCCACCGAGCCGTCCGACGCTGGTGACGGCGACGGCGCGCTCCGAACCGTTCGAGCCGAGGAGCTTCTCCCCGTCCGGCCGTGGTGAGCCGTTAGCCGGCTCGCGTCGCCCGGAGCACGCGGGAGACGTACACCTGTTTCCAGACCAGCCACGCGCCCGCGGCGACGGCGCCGAATCCGAGCAGCGTCACCCCGACTGCGAGCCAGTTCGTCGTTCCGAGCGCGCAGGCGAGCGTCTCCTGTGCACACGAGCCGAACAGCTCTCGGTCGAACGCGCCGGCGTCGACGAGCGCGACGCCGACGGCGACGCTCGCCAGTCCGCCCGCGGCCCGCAGCAATCGCTCAGGTCGACTCAGTGCCCCAGCGAGGATCTCCTCCCGGGCGCCAGCGCCTGGGGCAGCCACCTGTGCGGCGACGGCGGCGCCGAGGAGCAACAACGTTACCGGGGCGAGAAACAGGCCGATCGACAGCATCCCCGCCACCGAGAGCACAGCCGACAGCAGTGCGGCGACCCACACCACCGGCGACCGGTTCGTCCACGCGCCGACGGCGCCGACGGCGGCGAACAGCGGGCTCAGGAGCACGATCCCCGCGAAGAACGCATCGGCGAGGGGATCGGGGGTCAACAGGACGACCGAAGCGAGGACGGCAGCCGCCACGGCGAGTGCGGCGAGGACGCGACTCGTGGTTCGGGGATCGGGGACCATACCCAACACAGTGGCCCGCCTCGCCCTTAGCAGTACGCCCGGGGGTGTCGGCTCGGTTGACAGGGTGGGAGACGCCAGTAAAACCGCCGGGAAGCGGAGTTCTTTACGCCGGGAACACGACGCACCTGCTACAGCTATGAGTCTCGACCTTCCCGACATCGGGTTCGGCACGTCCGGCGCGAAAGGCCACGACTGCGCCGACGCGACGCGGACCGCCCTCGACGCCGGCTATCGCTTCGTCGACACCGCACAGATGTACGACAACGAGCCCGCAGTTGGCGCGGGACTCCGCCTCTCGGACGTGGATCGCGAGGACGTGGTGCTCGCGAGCAAGATCCTGCCGGACAACCTCGGCTACGAGGACGCCAAACGCACCAGCTACGAGAGCCTCGACCGCCTCGGCGTCGACGCGGTGGATCTGCTGTACGTCCACTGGCCGACCGGTGCCTACGACCCCGAGGAGAGCCTGCGCGCGCTGCAGGAGCTCCACGACGAGGGTGTCGCCCGCAACGTCGGGGTGTCGAACTTCACGCCGGAGCTGCTCGACGAGGCCCGCGAGATCCTCGACGCCGACATCGCCGCCCACCAGGTGGAGTGTCACCCCCTGTTCCCGCAGGACGAACTCCGGGCGTACGCCGCCGAACACGGCCACACCGTCGTCGGCTACTGCCCGCTCGGCCAGGGCGAGATCTTCGACACCCCCGAGATTCAGGAAGTCGCCGAGCGCCACGACACCACGCCCGCCGCGGTCTGCATCGCGTGGGCCGTCGAGAAGGAGGCGCTGGTGCCGATCCCGCAGTCGACCGATCCCGAGCACATCCGGGCGAACGTGGAGGCCACCGAACTCGACCTGACCGAGGAAGACGTCGCCACTATCGACGGGATCGACGAGGAGCGCCGCCTGATCGACCCGGACGGCGCCGCGTGGAACCAGTAGCGGCGACCGTCGGCCGAGTTCTCACTGCGATTGGCCCCGTATCGGGGGCCGGCGGAGCGACAACGCCTCGCCGAGCGCCGCGTACACGTCGGCACAGGAGTCGGCAGGCGACTGGTGGTCGGCGACCGTTCCCAGCGTCTCCCAGTCGCCGACGACGACGAGGCGACGCTTCGCCCGGGTCAGCGAGACGTTGAGCCGGCGCCGCCCCTCGTCGCCGAACGTCAGGAAGCCGGCGGCGTTCCGGTCGTTCGACCGAACCAGCGAGAGCAGGATCACCGCCCGTTCGCTCCCCTGGAAGGAGTCGACAGTGTTCACCTTGATGCCGCGGGTCCGTACGTCGCGGTCGGCGAGTGCGTTCTTGATACAGCTAATCTGTCCGGTGTAGGGCGTGATAACCCCGATATCCGACTCGGCGACGCCGCGCTCTCGCAACCCCGCCACTTCGTCGGCGACGATCTCGGCCTCGGCCGGGTTCCGGTAGGACTTCCCGGAGGTGCGCTCCTCGCCCTCAGCGACGTCGTACGCGACGAGCGGCTCCATCCCGTCGACGGTCCACTCCCGGTTGCGGTCGGCGGTCTCCAGGTCCCCGTCGTAGAACGCCCGGTTGGGGAACGCGACGATCTCCTCGTGCATCCGGTACTGACGGCGAAGCATCGTCCGAACGCCGTCGTCGTACGTCTCCAGCAGGTGCTCGAACAGCGACACCTCGGCCTCACGCTGGCGGAGTTCATCCGACGCGAACGGTGGGAGCTGTTTGTGGTCGCCCGCGAGCACCAGGCGTTCCGAACAGGCGTACGGGATGGTGCTCGCCGGGATCGACGCCTGTGTCGCCTCGTCGAGCACCGCGATGTCGAACTCGTCGGCGTCGAACTGGCTGGCCATGCTCGTCGTCGCGCCGACCACGTCCGCCGAGGCGACGACGCCGTCGGTGTATCGGTCCGCGACGAGCTCGCTCTCCGTGTGGCCGACACGGCGGATGTCGATCTCCTCGCGGTCGTCGTCGAGGGCCATCGCGTGGAGCGTCCCCGGGTCGGGCTCGTCGGGCGAACTGGCGCCGACGAGTAGGTTGTCGACCGCCTGGTTCGAGTGGGCGCAGGCCAGCACGCGCTGGCCGTCGGCGACCGCCTGCTGAACGATAGCCATCAGGGTTCGGGTTTTCCCGGTCCCAGGTGGGCCGTGGATACAGTACACGTCCCGCGCCCGGAGTGCACGCTTTGCGGCCGTCTCCTGAAACTCGTTGAGCGCGAGTTCGGTGTCGAGGTTGACGGTGAACTCCGGCGTGAACCCCAGCGGCCGCTGACCGGTGAGCACGTCCCACTTCTCGGGGGTGTCCCGAACCGCCCGAATCCCGGCGCGTTCGCGGTCGTAGGGCACGCCGTTGAGCAGCACGAGCACCGAGAACACCGCACGGTCGTCCTGGAGATACCGGCGGAGGTCCTCGGAGTCCGGGCTGCGGTCCGCGAAGAACGAGAGCCCGACCGCGCCGTCGTCGACGGTCGCGACCCGTGCTTCCACCGGAAACGGCGTGTCGTCCATGTCGACCCAGACGGTCGAGGCGTCGGGGTTCGGCAGGAGGAGCACTTCCGAGTCGGGGTAGATCCCGTGCTCGCCGGGGATGTCGAAGCGCCGTTGGTCGTCCTCCTCGGGGATGGCGAACACGTCGACGGTCCCGTCGGACTCCGTGACGCGCTGGCCCGTGTAGATCGTTTCCCGTATCCCACCTTCGGTCCGACAGACGTGTCGATACCCGCGTTCGGCCAGCATCTCCCGGGTGTCCTCGCGGTCCCGCTCGCGAAGCTCCTCGACGGAGTCGACGAGTTCGTCGCCGAAGGCCGCCCGCTCGTCGGCGTCCATCGTCCGGACCGGCTCCGAACGAACCGCCGTTTCCGTGTCCGAGTGCCCGACGTAGGATGCCGCCGTCGACGGTTCGAAGGCGTCAGTCCAGAACCGGAGCCGCCAGCCGAGCGTGGTGCCGCCGATCGCGCCAGGGTCCAGCCGGGCCTGTTTGTCCTTGCTCGCGTCGTGATACACGTACGCCGGCGCGAGCCCGCTCGGGCGGTACTCCACGTACTCCCCCGTCAGTTCGGCGGAGTCGGCCTCGTGGAGGGGGAGGAGGACGGTGCCGTCGTCGGTAACGAGCGAGTCGTACGCTTCGAGGCGTTCCCGGGCGTTCTCGATCGGCGGTTCGTCCGCGTCGTCGGGGAGCGGGTCGATCCCGGTCGTCGTGTGGAGGGATGCGCCGTCGTCGCCGAGAAAGGCGGCGACGGCCGCGTCGAGGGAGTCCGGCATTCGGGTAGAGGTGGGTCGTGTTGGGTGATAAAGTACGGGTCGATGGCAGTCGCCGATCGCCGCTCGAAGTGAGATACAGTTTTCCCCCCGCCGTGCGCCACACCAACCATGACTCTCGCCGCGTCCGTTATCGACCGACTCGTCGCCAACGGCATCGACACCGTGTTCGGCATCCCGGGCAAGCAGACGCTGCCGCTGAACGAAGCCATCGACGGCCGCGACGACGTTCGGTTCGTTATGGCCCGCCACGAGACCGCGGTCTCCCAGCAGGCGTGGGGCTACGCCGAGACCTCGGGGCGGCCCGCCGCGACCGTCGTCGTCCCCGGGCCGGGCGACATGAACGCGATGAACGGGCTGAAGAACGCGTACAACGACAACACACCGCTGGTTCACATCGCCGTCGAAACCGACCCCGAGGTTCGGGGCCGCGACGGCATCCACGAGACGCCGCCGGAGACGTACGACACCGTCACCAAAGCCAACCGGGTGGTCAAGAACCCCGAGGGCGTCCTCGCGGCGGTCGAACGCGCGGTGGAGACGGCGACGACCGCGCCGAAGGGGCCGGTCCGGCTCGGCATCCCGAAGTCCTACCTCCCGGC
>Ga0207754_100711_pt1 | contig 10677 bp, 2 predicted proteins | sample A23E1SouthBayCA_FD_187728 | JGI IMG/M metagenome (GOLD analysis project Ga0207754, IMG submission 187728) | Aerobic enrichment media microbial communities from Eden Landing Ponds, California, USA - A23 E1 (SPAdes) | ecosystem: Environmental > Aquatic > Marine > Unclassified | place: Emeryville, CA... | reverse complement strand
GATACCCCGTCGATAATCTCGATCGGGTGTGGATCACCGTTCTCGCGCAGTCGGTCCACATACTCGTGAGCTGGCCCCGTGCATCGCCCTGTCGTCACGATCATTCCGCGTTTGGGCCCGTCGAAATCGAACGTTGCGATCGCCGAGTGCAGTTTCTGTACGACCGGCCGGCCGACGGTATCGGTGTGCTTACACTCGACAACAATAGCTTGGCGCGTCCCGTCGACGACTTCTTCCATCAGGATATCCCGGCCCTCGTCGGCTGTTTTCTCGGCTTGCTGCACGTTCTTGTATCCGAGATTCCGGAACACGTCTTCCATCAAATCCTCAAACTCGAACCCGGACAAGTCATCCAGAACAGCCATTATGATGCTATCTATAACACGTGTTTTATATACCAAATATTCTCCTACTCTGTCACTCTCACACTACTTGATGTGGTCATCGTGTTCTGTGCACACAATGCCTACTCATCTTCCAGATTCGCCATCGCGTCGTCAAGAATCTCGTCGATTAGTTCGGCAACTTCGAGGTGTTCTTCAAACGCCGTGGCGAGTGTCTCAAAATAACTTTCCGGTAGTTCTGCTTGATCGACATCGTAGGTTTTCCGCATGTAGTTTTTCTTATTCCCGAGGTTCTCGATTCCGAGCTCGTCTAACAACGGGTTGAGTTCTGCTTGCCACCGTTCGCTGTTGTAGGCGTCGTGGAATGCATCGCGTAGCGGAACGCGCGTCGGGGACCGTAACCGATACGTCAACTCTCCTCGGTGGAACGACTCTTTCTTGCGAATGAGGTGATTGAAGTGGAGACGGAATCCGGTACTGCCGTGCGTTTCTTCGGCGATGTTCGTCGGTTCAAGCGTCTCATCATCCAAATACCAGCCACGCCGGAACAGACACCCCCACTCCCGTGGTTGATTGCGTAGCGTCCACTCATCGGTCCAGACACTGTCGTTGACGTGTGCGCGGAACAGTTCGGGCCACTCCTCGACTGCGCGCTGTCTGAGTGACTCGGCAGCATCAAGCAGTTCATCGATGTCGTCCCTGTACTCTCCGAGAAGTCGGACCTTCTCTTTTTGCGTCTGTTCGAAATCGTCGTCTGCCATGTTTGTTACTGAGATGATTGTCGAGAGGAAGTCGTCCAATTGACTCACGCTACGCTCGGGGTACTGGCCGCGCGAAAACCGGAGTCTGTGTTGAAAGGCCTCAACCACGTCCTGCCAATAGACATCTTCGAACCCATCAGCCGCCGAATCAGCGGTATACTGCTTCGAAAGAAACACGTAATGATGACCGTCCTCGGGGTACGTGTCTTTCCGCTCTGACCCGATATGCGTGTCTTCGACGTATCGCTGTGTCTGCTGGGGTCCCTCAGACGCATCGACTTTGCACTCAATGCAGACGAACCACGCATCCGGGGCTCGAATTACAATATCGAGGCGATTGTCTTGTGGTGACGTCGTCTCCGTGACGACGGTTACCCGCTCGATATCTCGATGGTAGTACTCGATATCACACGCCGTTACGTCGGTCAGTTTATCGAGAAATTGCTTCAGTAAATCCGCTCCAAACCCATGTGGTTGCGATGGATCGAGAAAATACGCTAACAACGTATTCCACGTTTGTTCTGACCGCCTCGACCCGAGGATTCGAAGCATCGGCTTCGGTGGCTCAGTCACTTCGGGCAATGCATCAAGCGACACGCGGAGATCCCGAAACTGCTCGCGTAATTCGTCACTCGATACCATGATACCGTGTATACCAGCTACTGACAAAACACTACTCTATGAACTGTCCGTTCCACATAAGACCCACAACGGTCTGAAGTACCTGCCGCTGGTATACCATTCTACTCACAATGCTTTCAGCAGATGCCGCGACAGGTGTGCTTCTCGGTCTTGCTTGCGGGGATGCGTTAGGTCGCCCCGTCGAGTTCAATTCCCCTGAACAGATCACGGAGCAGTACGGCACACTCACTGACATGGTCGGGCACGGCACGCACGGTCAACCCGCTGGGGCAGTAACCGACGACACTGATTTAGCGCTCTGTATCGCCCGCAGTCTCGCTGAAGAAGCCGCGTTCGATGGACAGGATATCGCTGATCGGTTTGCAGCCTGGTACGACGATGGCCCCTTCGATGTCGGTCTCATGACCGCCGACGCCATCAGCGAATACCAGACCGGCACATCGTGGCGAGACGCCGGTCGAGAAGTCTGGCAACGCCGCGCCGAAGGCTCCAACGCGGGGAACGGCAGCATCATGCGGTGTGCCCCACACGCCATTGCGTTTGCCGATGAACCGGATACACTCGAACGCGTCAGCAAGCCATCTTCCGCTATCACGCACTACGATCAGCGGTGCCAGTACGCTTGCGTACTTCTCAACTACACTATCGCTGGCTATCTCAACGGTAACGAAGATCCGCTGACTGACGCAATCGAACGTGTCGAGAGCGAGGCTCCGGATGAACTCGTCGAGACCGTCCGCCTCGTCCCTGATCTCGTTGACGAAGGTCAGTTACAGAACACCGGGTACGTCGTCCACACACTCCAAACATCGCTGTACGACGCACTCACAGCAGACACCGTAGAAGAGGCTATCGTTGCGTCTGTGAACCGCGGTGGTGATACGGACACGCTCGGCGCAGTCACAGGGGCGATAGCGGGAGCCCGTTTTGGAGCTGACGCACTTCCCGAACGGTGGCTTGACACACTGGAATACCGCGAGGAACTTGCCCTCCTCAGTAAAGCGCTTGCAACGACCGATATCGATGCGTAGCGTTCAGTGGCGTCACGCGTAGATACGATGGAGTAACTCTACATCGATATCGACATCGCTATTCAGCTGGTACTTTTCATCTGTAGTTTCGCTCACTGCTCCAATCTGCTCAAGGATCTTGATTGCGTCTGTAAGTCGTTCCTTGATTCGAGGTCCGCACCGCTGATAACCAATCAGCCGAGTCGTCTCCAATATTAAATCGTCTTGGGTCATGATCCCGCCCTCGTCGAGAATAATCGCCATGGCTTTAGCTAGCTCCTCTTCTGGAATCTCGTCGATAGAGCGAGAGTCGGTATCGGTGTTCACGCGCACCAAGAAGTCCAGCTCTGATTTCTTCGGCCAGAGGAAGTCCCCTTGTTCATACACGTTCTTTCGTTGCTTGAGCTCTTGGAAACGGCTCTTGAATATCCGCTGGACTTTCTTTCCGGCGCGTGACTGCGCCCATACGTCTAGGTACGTTTGCATTGCCGTCTCGTGTTTGATCGGCCCGTTCTGTCTAACAACATCATGGATAGAGTTTCGAACCGCTGTATCCATCCCTCGCTTGTCCGGTGAATATCGGTCGCTCCAGCTGATCGACGGCTCCTGAAACTCCGTTATCTCGTCGTGGTCGAACTTCGATTTACTCGCAACGGCCTCGGGCTCATATGTCCGTATTTCATCAGTATCCCCCGCATTGAATCTCCCCTCAATCAGGGAGTTGACTTTCTCGTTGATTTTCTCGATTTCTCGTTCCCGGTTCGACGCCCAATCTGGCGACCAAATCCGGTGGATTGTCCATCCAAGGCTCTCCAGAACCGTCTGTCGCGTCCGGTCTCGGTCTCTCGCTGTCTTCGAAGAGTGGTAGGCCGCCCCGTCACATTCGATGCCGAGGACAAACTTCCCGGGCTGGTCTGGATGCTTGATCGCTAAATCGATACTGTAACTGGAGCTTTGTACCTGCGAGACCACGTCGTGTCCTTCCGATTCCAGCGCGGTGTAAACTGCTTCTTCGAATCTGGAATCGAAATCGAGTGTCTGTGTGACCCTATCGTTCCGTTCGAGTGCCTGCTTTCCCTTCTTCGCGTATTCGAGGTAGTTTTTGAAATGCTGCGCACCCTTACTCTGTGACCCCGAGAGGTCGATGTCACCTGGCTGCATCGAACAGACTACGGTTACCTTCTCTTTGGCCCGCGTCACAGCCACGTTGAGTCGTCGCTCCCCACCGGACTTGTTGATCGGTCCAAAGTTCGTCGATATCGTCCCGTCTTCGGCCGGGCCGTACCCAACGCTGAATATCATCCGGTCTCGTTCGTCACCCTGCACCATCTCTAGGTTCTTGATGAAGAACTCGTCTAACACGTCGTCTTGACTGACGAAGGCATCGAGGATGCTACTCTCGTCACGTCGCACCGCAAGCTCATCACGAATCGCCTGCTCCTGTGCGCTACTGAACGCAACCACACCGAGACTCTTCTCGCTGTAATTCTCAGCGTGTTCCTCGATTAGGTCAATGACTCGCTGCGCTTCGACTTCGTTCTGCCGTGACCCACCTCGGTCGTAGACGCCATTTTCTACGTATTCGAAGGACACTCCCGTTTCAACGTCTGGATCGTTCTCCGGGAACGTCCGAAGACTGTTGTTGTAGTAGTGGTAGTTGGAGAATTCGATGAGTTCGTCCGTTTTACTCCGGTAGTGCCAGCGCAGGTGCTTCTCCGGTAACACTGACGCCGTTTCTTCGAGGATACTGTCGAGGTCCTCGCGTACATCTTCAGTAGTTTCCACATCCGACTGGAAAAACGACGTCGGCGGGAGCTGTTTCGTGTCACCAGCGATAATAGCCTGGTCTGCCCGAATCAGGCTGCTAACCGCATCCTGCGGCATTATTTGTGACGCCTCGTCAAACACCACTGCATCGAACTCGATGGACCCCGTTTTCAAATACTGCGCCACAGAGAGCGGACTCATCATGAAACACGGCGTGAGCCGCGTAATGAATGATCCGGCTTCCTCGAATAGTTCACGCAGTGGCTTGTGACGCCGCTGTTTTTCAGCTTCCCGTCGGACCATGACCCGCTCCGAGCTCGAAGCGTGTTCCAAACTCAGCGACGGTCGCTGTTGAGTGACCTTGTGCTGAATCTCGATTTTAGCTAATTCCTGTTGTTCCTGATCCAGACGCCGGAAATCTTCGAGATACCGCTCCATCTCGTCCGAATTGAACGACCCGAGGTCGGTATGCTCGTAGATGGCGTTGAGCCACTTCGTGTAGAATCGTTTTTTAAACGCGGCCACGAGGAATTCGCCATCGTACGCAGAATCCAGGAACCGATTGACGTAGTTCCCACAGACCGTGTTACGGACATCATCAAGCTGCGCTTCGAACTGAACCCGTCGCTGTAACTGCGGCACAGCACGCTCCAGTTCTTCCAGCTTCTCTGTGAACTCTGACAGAGGAGCTTCTTGAAGCGGCTTCCCCTTGACCGACATCTGCTTAACCGCCATCGCGTCATCGAAGAACGATGCTGCCCGCTCGTACCTGTCGAGAAGCTCCTCGGTACGGGTACGCAGCGAGCTGATGTCCTGCAGCCCGTTTGCCAAGAGCCGATTGGTGATCGGAGCAGTGTACCGCTGGTTGAATTCATTGAGCTCCGCAACCCACTCACGAACGCTTGCCAACGTCTCCCAATCCGTATCGCTTCCTTCGTACAGTGGCCCGAGGCGCTCAATGACGCCTTGGTAATCATCGCGGAGTTCCTCGATCCGCTGCACTTCGGCTAACATACGCGTATCTTCGAGCAGCTCGTCGTGCTCCGGTTCGTATCCCTCTCGTGTGTGTGCTGTGACTTTCCGCTTTAGCGACCGGTAACTCGGTTTCAGAATTTTCAACAGCCCGTACGCCGCAAGCTCGTTGTTGAGTTCTGCTCCGTTCGACGAGAAGAAACTTCGCTCATAGTTCTTAGAAAGCGCTTGCATCAGCTCGTCTCGCTCCTGTTCGAGCTCAGCCAACTCGTCTAACCGGCTTCCTTCTTGTGCGAACGACTTGTCGAAAAACGCTTCTCGCCACGTGATCATCGGCCGGTCCGAAAGATGTCTCAAGAGCGCTCGAATGCGGTGGAATTCCGAGAGCGACTCAGGTCGAATGTCCAGTGTTGACTCCAGCTCCGCAGCTAGTTGCTGCATCTCATCTAGAGTTTCCATCTGCTGGTCCAGCGATCGACGCATGGAATCAGCCGTATCGACACCCCAACTCGACAGCGTCGTATGCCGCCACGGACTCGTCTCGTAAGTGGTAATCTCGGATTCGAACCTGGCGAGTGTTTCCAGCTCGTCGATGCCCGTTGACAGAGCGTCTTGCCCGATACTCACTGGCTGGTCGATTTCCACGCTCACCCGCGGAGCATCCATGTGCTCACTCACAATCCCGAACGCTTGATACGCAGTGAGGTCCCACCCATCTGGAGAATAGAACAGCTCATCTCCGTACGCGTTGATCGTATCCCTGCGCTCACGGAGTTTCCGCAGTCGCTGCACACGGTCGTCTGCCGATTTAACCTGCCCGGCTTTCAACTCGTTCTCAAGGGCTCCGAGCACGTCATTGTGGTTCGCCCGTTCGCCGTGCACTTCGAGGCAGAACCGACCGATCCCGACATCTTCAAGCCGGTTTTTCACCACATCCAGCGCAGCCTGTTTCTCACTCACAAACAGTACACGCTCGCCGTCCGCGAGCTTTTCTGCGATGATGTTCGCAATGGTCTGGCTCTTCCCTGTTCCGGGCGGACCCTGCAGCACGAAGCTCTTGCCACGCTTAGCAGCCTCAATAGCCTCTTGCTGACTTGAATCAGCATCCAGTACCTGATACGTATCGACTGGATTAACAGTATCATCCAGCTCGTCGGCAGACGGCGTCATGATCTCCCCTTCCGCTTCTTGAATAGGGCTCATGTCGCCGTTGAGCGCCCGAACGATAGGATTGCTCTTGATTGCAGAGCGGTTACGCTCCAAATCGGAGTAGAGACTGAATTTGGTGAAATCGAAAATCCCCAAGACGACATCCGATTGAATCGTCCAACGATCGAATCCGCGAATCGCTTCATACACTGATTCAAATGCCGAGTCGATGTCTTCGAGCGACAACGCAGTATCTGCTGGCAGCCGGATGTCACGCTCTGCCGCGAGCTTCTTCCGCAACGCAGGATTCAATCGTAATCCTTCAGCCTTCGGTTCCAGCCTGTAGTTGTGCCGGTCCGCGTCTTTCTGAGTATCCTCGACTAATTCAACCGGTGCAAGAAACAGTGGGGATCTGCCAGCATCATCACTGTGTTCGGCCTCATACCATCGCGACATCCCCAACGACAAGTATAGCGTATCAACCCCGCGCTCTCGGAGGTACTGCTTGTTGTTCAGCCCGATATTGTGCAGCGACTTCTCCGCTTCGTCAGGGACTCTCTTCGGAACGAGTTCATTCTGGTCGATATCTGACAGCGTATCAAGTGAAACTGCCTGTCCGTCCTCGTCCTCATCTTCCGGACGTTTCCTGATGAACAGGTCCTCGTCCGATTCAAGTTCACCGGCGACCGCTATCGGGTCCGCATCATCGAAGGGTAGAGACTTGGTCTTCGTCGGTTTGAACGCAATGAGCTTGTTCCGCCGAGTCAGGTCCAGGAGTTGCGACTTCCACTCGTCGATTTTCTTATCCAGTGCCCCCTGATCTGCATCTGCACCATCGTCCGGTTCGATACCCTCGTCGCTATATTCTGTAATAGCATCGACGGCCTGGTTCCAGAAAACCTCTTGCTCAAGCCCGCTTGTCTGACTACGCGAGGTCTCAGCCTCATCGGTTTGACCGTCTTCTTCCGGCGACCCGGTTTTCTCTCCTTCTGACTGTTCACTTTCCTGTTCGCTCATTCCGTTGTTGCTCGTCGGTTCCTGCTGTTCTGACGGTGCAGAAGCAGGCTCGGCAGGGAACTCTGCAAGTAGCTGCTTCGCTTCCTCTAATTGTTCTTTAGACCCGATTCCCAACGGCAGCGGAGCGTCAGTTTCGGGTGACACCGGAATATGAATCTGCTCGTTAGAATTGATGATCCGTTGGTTCACCAACTTCTGTTTATCACCACCAGTTAGTTCCGAGGTTGAGATACACGTGTACTCAGTCACTGTATCGCCGTTCCCGAACGCGTCACGATACGCTGACATCGTCATGGGATTCCGGTTCCCTTGCTGTTCGCCGTAATTCGGACTATCTGCACGCCCATTCCCGAACACAACGTTATCGATTGTCTCGTACCACTGGTTCATCGGCGCATCGTCGTCAGGCTCGTAAGCGGATTGCTCAGACTCAATAATCCGACTGAGGAGCGACTCAAATGTCCGGAAAACCTCGTAATACTCTGCCAGCGGATTCGATACGATTCCGTCTCTCTCAACGCTCTCAGTGCTACCAGTTCTCGATTCCTGCGTTTGATTCATAGTAATCTTCACGTCCCCATCCGACACAGCGAACGATTCTGCGACCGTCGGCGCGACCATTTCTGCATACGCGAGAATAGCTCCAGTCGATGGACGTTCCACAGTCTCATCGTCCAGGTATTCTTCGAGGATCTCCACGATATTTGTCTGCAACCGCTCCATCATTGTCTCGACCTTCGATTCGAGCGTGCGAACAGGGGAACTGTCAGGCGGCGTATCAAGATCGCCAGACTCATACAGGTCGATTAGATCTTCGATTCGAGCGAATCCAGCTATTGTAGCATCTTTAGCCTGATCTTGCGCGGCCTCGGGAGCTCCGGTATCTGCGAAATATTCAGTCAGCGTCTCGTATCTCCCCTCGCTCTCTCCTATGGTTTTCCCGGCACTGCCGCCACGGCTCGACCCACCGGGACTGACCTGTGCAACACCTGCCGCTGCCCGCGCATCGTCAATGGAATCGAAATATTTGTAGATGGCTCCGGCGCTGAACGGTGCGTGCTCATTGATATCGTTAACACCCGGTGGATGACCGAGTTCGGTACCGAGTTCTTGCAACCCGTCGATGATTTCCCGGCGGGAGTATTTCTGTTTTGACGCGCCATGCGGTCTGAAACCCGCTTCCTTGACCCCGGTGGACCACATCCCGAACTCCGCCTCATATTCTGTGATTGTATACGCCCCATTGCTTCGCATGTCATCTTTGGTCGGTGTCTTACCTAGAGTTGCCGCTAATCGCTGTACCTCTTCGATGAGTTCCGACCGAGAACCGGGATCCGATGCTGAGTGCGAATCGTCTTCGGACTGTCCATCTCCATCCACTCGGCGTTCCTCAGCTTTGCTATGTTCCCACGCATACTCTTCCCACTCACCCAAAATACCATCTGTCTCCCCGGAACCGTTCTCAACGGCTTCAAGAAGTGCGTTGAGATCGTCCTGCTCGATTGTCTCACTGTCCCATTCGTATACCCCATCAGCATCAAGCGAACGAATGCACGACGCACCTTCCGAAAGTAGCGTCGCAAAAGCATCCTTATCCAATGCTGTAGCCGTCGAAAAGCCAGGTAGCTTATCGAACCGGCGTCCTAACCCGCAGAATCCTGCAGCGTGTTCGATTATTTGCTTCCCATCTTCTCTCGGCACAGCGGCATCGAGCGTTGGTGGAGCCCCGACAACATTGTAGAACATCGCGTATTTCGGCGTATCATTCGGATTCCGGAGAACCCGGCCGATTCGCTGGACGAGTTCCGGATTCACTCCCCCCGTCGCCATGTTGATCGCAACCGATGCATGTTGCATATCAACACCTTCGCCGAGCAAATCACCGGTTCCAAGCAACACTCCCGCATTTTCGGACTTATCAAAGTCATCGATCGTGTCCCGCAGATCACCACGATTCTGCGACTGAGAGACAACATCGACTGTCGTCGCTTCCGGCACCAAATCATGCAACCGCGATTCTAACTCTTCGACTTGCGCGTTACTGTCAGCAAGTACCACGACTTTCTCAGTCGTGCAGTGCTCCATTACTAGATCAACAACTGCATCCAACACCGGGGAGAGGTTCCATTGCTTCGTCCGCCGGGAGAACAACCGTGTCACCAGTTCCCGGAACTCCTCGTTTTGTTGCTTTAGCTTGCTACCCTCTGTCGTATGCGAGAACCGACGCAAATCTTCGAACGTCCTGAGGCGACGGTCCGTATTGAGTCCTACCTCGCCGCTCTGTATTTTTTGCTGGAAAGATCTGAACGATCGCTCGGCCCGTGCCGATACTTTCGATGAATCGTCCCCGACAACATCATACGGCGCGTACTGCACCTCCCAATCGAACGAAGGAATAACGCCATCAGCCCTCGCCTTCTTAATTGTGTATCGCTTGGCTTCTTTTCCGATACTGTTCGCTAGCCGCTTTTTGATGCGGTCACTGTCGCTGCCAGCATCGTCGACAGAACCAGACATCGCCAGCACCGAACCGTCGAACTCATCTAGCAACGTCCCCCACTCGTTCCCGGTAGCGTAGTGGTGAGCTTCGTCAAGTAACACGAGGTCATACGCTACCCGATCCTCATTGACCAGCGTCTGTGGCGTCCGGAAATGTACTGTCCCCCACTCCAGCGTGATGTCCGCAGCCCCGGCAGTTCGCTCCTGTGGAATATTCAGATGCTTATCAAACTCACGTCGCCACTGTTCTAAAATCAAATCGCTGTGAGCAACTATCAACACGTCCTCTTTGCTACGGGACCTCGAAGTCCCATCTGCAGCTTCGATATCTTGATCTTCCGGGTGTAGTTCGCCGTACCGGAGCGCGATTGCAGCCAACCCAAGGACCGTCTTGCCAGTTGCTGTGGCCATATCCACATATCCGCGACCGCTGTTATCACACCATTTCTCAAGCGCATCTCGCTGATGATCCCACAGAGGTGTCATCATCTGTGGCTCGTCCATCAGCGTCAGAAG
>Ga0207754_100708_pt1 | contig 10748 bp, 13 predicted proteins | sample A23E1SouthBayCA_FD_187728 | JGI IMG/M metagenome (GOLD analysis project Ga0207754, IMG submission 187728) | Aerobic enrichment media microbial communities from Eden Landing Ponds, California, USA - A23 E1 (SPAdes) | ecosystem: Environmental > Aquatic > Marine > Unclassified | place: Emeryville... | reverse complement strand
CACCGTCGTCGACGAGCCGCGGGTCGCGCCGTCGTCGCTGTCACCCCGGACGTGGTGTCGGCTGCTGGGGCTGGCCCCCGACAGTGCCGCGGGCAGTCTGCTCTGGCAGGCCGCCAGCGACGGGCAGTCGCTCTCGGAGATGCGGGAATCGGTCCGGTCGGCCGACGCGTCGGCGGGCGTGGTCCGGACCGTTCGCAACCACCTCGACGTGGCCGATCGCTGGGACGTGTTCGACCCAGCGGGGCTGACGGCGACGGCGATCGCCGACGGTGCGGTCACGGTCGCCGACGTGTCGAGGCTGGATTCGGCCCCGGCCAACGCCGTCGTCAGGGCGATCTGTGACCTCCTCTATCGTGGTCGGATCGAGGGTCGGATCGAACAGCTCCCCTGGCTGCTCGTCGACGAGGCCCACGCGTTCTTCGACGGCGTCGCCGACCCGGGCCTGCGACAGCTCCTCACGCGCGGGCGGACGCCGGGTGTCAGCCTCGTCTGTGCGACACAGCGCCCGAGTGCCGTCCCGGCCGTCGGCATCTCCCAGTCCGACCTACTCGTGGCCCACCGGCTCACGTCGGGCCGCGACATCGAGGCGCTCACGGCGGCCCAGCCGACGTACCTGACCGGCTCGCTGACGGCGCAACTCCCCACCAGTCCCGGCGAGGTCGTCGTCGTCGACGACACGACCGAGAGCGTCCACGGGGCGACGGTCCGGGAACGCGCGACACCGCACGCCGGTGAGAGCCCGCGAGCCAGCGCGGTGGCGTCGGGCGAGTGACGCGACCTCCGTCCGATCGCTCTACGCTTTTGTGTCTCCGTCCCCAACGGAGAGCCATGAGTGAGAAAACCACCGACGAAACGCCGGCCAACGACGAGGAGTGGCGCGAGATCCTCACGGAGGAGGAGTACCGGGTCCTGCGAGAGGAGGGCACCGAGCCGCGGTTCAGTAGCGACCTGATCGACGTGAAAGACGACGGGCAGTTCCGGTGTGCGGGCTGTGGGACGGCGCTGTTCGACAGCGGGGAGAAGTTCGACTCCGAGACGGGCTGGCCGAGCTTCTGGGACGTGTACGACGAGGGCGCGATCGAGACCCGTCGGGACACCAGCCACGGGATGGACCGCACGGAGGTCGTCTGTGCGAACTGCGAGGGCCACCTCGGCCACGTCTTCGACGACGGTCCCGAGCCGACCGGCAAGCGCTACTGCATCAACGGCGCGGCCCTGGAGTTCGAGGCAGACGAGTAGGACCACCGGAACGCTTTTTGCGGTGTTCGCGATTCGTACGTGTACGTACCAGTGACAGACAGCACGGCCGACGCGACCGACGACTCGGCGGCCTCGACAGCAGCCGACCAGCCACTGTTGAAGCCCTCGCTCACGGAGTTCCCGTGGCTCCGTGCGGCCCTCGCGTCGGTCGGGACACTCGTCGTCCAGTACGCCGCGATCGTCGTCACACTCGCGCTCTCGGGCTCCGCAGTCACCAGAGCGGACTGGTCGCTCTGGACGAAGGCCGTCCAGTACGTCTACGTGGTGTACAGCGCTCACCACGTCCCGATCGCGACGACGGTCTCGCAGGGCGTCCAGGCCGGATCGGGGCTGAACAATCTCCTGTACGGCCAGCCGTTCTTCCCGGCCGTCCTCTTTTTCGCCCTCCCGATCGTCGTGCTCCTCGCTGCCGGGTTCCTCTTCGAGCGCCAGCGGACACCGCCGGTGACGGTCGGAGGCACAGAAGAGAGCGCGATGGTCGCCACGGGCTTTGCCATTCCCTACGTCGCCGTCGGGGCGCTCGGTTCGTTCGTCTTCGTCCGGCGGATCACGGGCGAGACCGCACAGGCGGTCTCGGCTCCCGCGCTCCTGTGGACGCTCGTCGCGATGTTCCTGTTCCCGATGGTGTTCGTGGCGATCGGGGCGGCACTCGCCTACGTCTTCTCGACACCCGGTCAGGCGTAGCTCTGCTCGACGAACTCGAGGATCTGTTCGGATTCGGCCATGGTGACGCCGCGGTCCTCGTCGACGAGGACCGGGACGCCGCGCTGGCCCGAGACGCGCTTGACTTCGTTTCGCTGTGAGTGGAGCGCGTCGACCCACACCGAGTCGTACTCGATGTCGAGTTCGGCCAGTCGCTCGGCGACCGCCTCGCAGTACGGACAGCCTTCGAGCTGGTAGAGTGTGATGCTCATATCCGTCCCTCGGACCGGAGTCAAAAGCCGCTTTCGGCGCGGCTGTCGGCGTTTGGTCGAAAGAAATCGGAGCGGCTGGCTTACTCGTAGAGCCAGGTTTCGTCGATGCGCTCCCACTCGACGAGTTCGTCCTCGTCGAAGAAGAGCTCGATCTCTCGCTCGTTCGAGCCCTCGTCCTCGTGGTCGGAGCCATGGATGACGTTCCGTCCGAGGTCGAGTCCGAGATCACCGCGGATCGTTCCGGGTGCGGACTCGGCCGGATCGGTCTCGCCCATCATCGAGCGGACCTGTCGGACGGCGTCCTGTCCTTCCCAGACCATCGCGAAGACCGGGCCGGACGTGATGAACTCGACGAGACCCTCGAAGAACGGCTTGCCCTCGTGCTCGCCGTAGTGTTCCTCGGCGAGGTCTCGGTCGATCTGCATGAACTTCGCGCCGACGAGCTTGAGCCCGCGGTCCTCGAAGCGGCTCACGATGTCACCGATCAGGCCACGCTGCACGCCGTCGGGCTTGACCATGACGAACGTCCGTTCGAGGTCCTCGCTCATGCCTCGGCCTCCTCGGTCTCTTCGTCGTCGGTCTCGGCGGACTCCGCGTCGTCCTCGTCGGCCTCGGCGGACTCGTCTTCGTCGGCGTCCGCTTCGTCTGCCGTCTGCTCGTCCGCTGCTTCGGCGGCTGCCTCGGCCTCGGCGGCCGCTTCCTGCTCTGCAGCGGTGGTCTCGCGACCGGCCTCGGTCCACTCGAGGTTGCGCGCCTCGCGGCCGAGGTCGGCGTTGTTCTCACACTTCGACGAGCAGTAGTGGATCGTCGTTCCGCTCTTTCGGACGAACATCGTCCCGGTACCGGGCTCGATGTCCGCGCCGCAGTAGTCACATTCTCGGGTTCGAGGCATCGTTACTGACCTCCGATCTGGTCGGCCTCACGTGCGGTCTCGCGCAGCTGGAGCACGTCGCCCTCGCGGACGGGACCGAGGACGTTTCGGGTGATGATCCGACCCTGGTTCGAGCCCTCGCGGATGCGGCACTTGACCTGCATGGCCTCGCCGTGCATCCCCGTACGGCCCACGACCTCGATGACCTCGGCCGGCGTGGAGCCACTGTCTTCGGATTCCTCAGCACTCATCCTCGGTCACCTCACCGAAGTTCCTCGACCTTGCTGGCAATGTCCTCGACGTCGTCTTCCGCCTCACCGGCGTCGACGACTGCCGCGGCGGCACTGCCGACCTGGAGGCCGGCGGCGTGGCCGAGGTCACTCTGCTCGGCGACGAAGACGAACGGCACGTCTTTCTCGTCGGCGAGTTCCGGGATGTGCATGACGATCTCCTCGGGCTGAACGTCCTCGGCGACGAGGACGAGTGCGGCGTTGCCGCGCTCGATTGCCTTGGTCGTCTCGTTCGTTCCCTTCTTGACACTTCCTGTGTCCCGCGCGACCTCGAGCGCCTCGAGGGCGTCGTCTGCGAGGTCTGCAGGGACGTCGAAATCTACGTATACTGGCATTGATGGATCACCTCCTGCACGCGGGCTCGCGCTCCCCCGCCGGGATAGTCCTGAGAAGGCTGGGAGCATCATCAACCCGGTGCAGGCTGTACCCGTGACTGCGACACGAGCCCTAAAAGGGGTTTCGAAGCCGAAATCCCGTGGCAGGCCGCCACACGGTCGCTGGCCGGGGATCGCTTCGGTCGTCTGGCTCGTCCGAGAGGACCGTCAGGCCCATACTCGCGGCCGGAACAGTGTCGGTATGGAACTGGCGGCACGGCTCCGTGCGGAAGCACAGCGCGCCGACGAGCGGCGCGTCCTCGTTCTCACCGGCACGCCGTCGGCCACCCGCGACGCGGCGGCCGACGCGCTCGACGCAGCGGGCGTGAGCAGCGAGGCGCTCACGGTCGTCGGTCCGGCCGATCGTCTCCCAGGCGAGCACCTCGATACGGTCCACGCTGGCGAGCTCCTGGGCCGGACCCGCAGCGCCGTCGTGCTGGACTGTCACGAGGCCTGTCGGCCCAACGCGCTCGGAGCGGCCGTCGGTGCCGTCGACGGTGGGGGACTCTTGCTCGTGCTCGCGCCCCCGCTGGCGGACTGGCCCGACAGACGCGACGCGTTCGACGAGCGCCTCGCCGTTCCGCCCGCGACCGTCGAAGACGTGGCGGGGCAGTTCCGGACGCGACTGGTCGAGACGCTCCGGGCACACCCCGGTATCGCCGTGGTCGACGCCGACAGCGGAACGATCGAGCGGTCGGGGCTCACCGACCCCGCTCCGCGCGTGCCCAGAGGCCGGCCCGCCCCGCCCGACGACCACGACTTCCCGCGGGCGGCCTACGACGCCTGCCTGACCGACGACCAGGTCGCGGCCGTGCGCGGGTTCGAGCCGCTGGCCGACCCGGGCAACGCGCTGGTCGTCGAAGCCGACCGCGGTCGGGGCAAGTCCAGCGCCGCCGGCCTGGCCGCGGGCGCGCTGGCACGAGACGGGCTCGACGTGCTCGTGACCGCGCCCCAGTATCGGAGCGCGCGCGAGGTGTTCGACCGGGCCGGCGAGCTACTCTCGACGGTGGGCGCACTCCGGGAGCGCGACGACCCCGAGACGCCCCACGAACTCCGGACGGCCGATGGACGGGTTCGCTACGCCGATCCGACGGCGGCCGCGACGGCGACCGACGAGGCAGACCTCGTGATCGTCGACGAGGCCGCCGCGCTCCCGGTTCGGGTCCTCGAACGGTTCCTCGACGCGCCCTCGGTCGCGTTCACCACGACGGTCCACGGCTACGAGGGGGCCGGCCGGGGTTTCTCGGTCCGGTTCCGGTCGCGGCTGGCCGACAGCGACTTCGCGGTGTGTGAGCGCCAGCTGACCGAGCCGATCCGCTACGCGCCCGGCGATCCCGTCGAGTCGTGGGTCTTCCGTGCGCTGTTGCTCGGCGCGCGGCCGGCCGTCGACCAGGTGGTCACCGACGCGACCCCCGACAGCGTCGAGTACGAGCGGTGTGACTCCCGGCGCTTGCTCGACGACGAGCACCTGCTGCGGGAGGTCTTCGGGCTGCTCGTCCTCGCTCACTACCGAACGGAGCCCGACGACCTCGCGCGACTGCTCGACGCGCCCAACGTCGGCGTCGGGGCACTCACCCACGACGGACACGTCGTCTCGGTCGCCCTGCTGGCCCGTGAGGGCAATTTGCCGGCGACGCTTCGGGCGGAGATGTACGAGGGCGGACGGGTCCGTGGCAACATGATCCCCGACGTGTTGACGACGCAGTTGCGCGACGAAGCCGCCGGTGTCCCGGTCGGTCAGCGCGTCCTCCGGATCGCGACACACCCGGCGGTGCGCTCCCGCGGACTCGGCTCGCGACTGCTCGACGAGATCGCCGACGAGTTCGCGGACGCGGTCGACTGGCTCGGCGTCGGGTACGGTGCGACGCCCGAACTCGTCGACTTCTGGGCCGACAGCGGCTACCGGAGCGTCCACTGCTCGACGACGCGCAACGACCGGAGCGGGGAGTACTCGGCGATCATGCTCCGGCCCTGCTCGACGGCGGGGGAGGCACTGGCCGACCGCCACGCCTCGTGGTTCCGCGACCGGATCGCCAGCGTCCTCTCGGACCCGCTCGACGACCTCGATCCCGACGTGGCCCGCACCGTGCTCCGCGCTGTCGACGGGACGCCCGAGATCGACCTCTCGGAACCAGAACGCAGGCTCGTCGCGGGCATCCCCGGCGGTGCGGGGGTCTTCGACACCGCGCCCGAGCCGGTTCGTCGACTCGCGCTCGCCCACCTCGTCGCGCCCGCCGAACCCGACGCGCTCACCGACGACCAGGAACGGCTCCTCGTCCGGAAGGCCCTACAGGGCCACGACTGGGACCGCGTCGCCGACGAACTGGGATTCGTCTCGACGGCCGAGTGTATGCGCGCGCTGGGCCGGACCGTCGAAAGATTGGTACGGCTGTACGGCGACGATGCACTCACGGAGGAACTCGACCGCCACACATGATCGATCTCCTGGTCCTCGCTCTCGCCTTCGTCTTGCTCGTCGTGGGTGTCGTCGGGAGCGTCGTCCCGCAGATGCCCGGCGCGCCGTTCTCCATCGCAGGCGTCCTCGTCTACTGGTGGCACACCGGCTTCAGCGAGCCCGGCACGCTGTTGCTCGCGGTCCTGCTCGCGGTCGGGCTGGCGACGCTGGCGATCGACTGGCTGGGCGGCGCGGTCGCGGCGAAGGTCGGCGGGGCCTCGACCACGACGGCCGTGATCGCCAGTCTCGTCGGCGTCGTCCTCTTTTTCGTCTCGGGCGGCCCGCTGGGCATGATCCTCGGGATGACCCTGACGGTCTTCGTCGTCGAGTACTACCGCCAGCAGGACGCACGCGCCGGTGCGAAGGCGGCGCTCGTGACGACGCTGGGCATCCTCAGCTCGTCGGTGATGCAGGCCGTGCTGACGGGTGCGATGCTGGTGACGATGGTCGTCGTCGCGCTGTGAGCGAGCAACGCCTATCACCCGTCGACGCCAACCCTCTCGCATGCAGTGTGGCGAAGACGACTGCCGACGGCGAGCGGCGGTGGAGCTACACGTCCCCTGGCGAGCGAACCTCGTCGTCTGTCCGGCCCACGCCAGGGTGTGGGCACAGCGAGACGGCGTCGTCCCGGTACCGATCGAGGGCGAAGCGGACCGCTGGCCCTAGAGTAGCCATTGAAATTCAATGCACACCCGATCGCACGACAGCAGTGCGATCGGTGTGTAAATCGTTTCAATTGTTACTATAGAGCCCCTTCGCCATCATCACCTCGTCGATGTAGTCGCCGTCGAGCTTGTAGTGGTCCGCGCGGACTGCCTCGGTCTCCCAGCCGTGGGCGTCGAGGAACGCGATCGCCTCTTCGTTCGTCGAGGGGATGGAGTTGTAGATCTTCTCGTAGCCGTGTTTGGCGGCCCACTCCAGCCCGCGCTCTAGCAGATGGCTCCCGATCCCGAGGCCGCGGTACTGTTCGAGGACGCCGAGGGTCAACTCCGCGGTGTGGCTGAGCTTGTCGAGTTCCGGGTGTTTGAGGTGGACCCAGCCGACGACCTCGTCTTCCACGCAGGCGACGAAGAAGATCCGCGATTCGAGTTCGTTGTGCCGCAGGAGGACGCCCTCGCTGTCGACGACGTCCGCCACGGTCTCGGCGTCGACGTAGGTCTTGCCACCGATGGCCTGACGGATCGCGCCGACGAGCCCGGTCAGATCCTCCTGGCGGGCCTGTCGGATCGTGAACGACACGTCGTCGGCCGTGAACTCCTCTTCGGCGCTGTCTTCGTAGGCGACTCGCAACGCTCCGTCGACCGCTTCGAGCGTTCCGTTGCGCTTGAGGATCGCGACGTGGTGGCCGAACGGTCGCGGTTCCATCCCCAGTGAGCGCCGCAGCTCCTCGGGCTCGACCGAGCCGTGGCGCTCGACGTACTCGTAGATGTCCTTTCGGTCCTCGTGGTCGAACTGCAGCGGCTCTGTCAGTTCCATGTGGGTTGGTACCACCCCACTATACTTAATGGTTTATCACTTTCGGAGTGGACCCCTCGTACGACGACAGAGAGCGACGGAGAACCGTATTTTACCGTTCTGGTACGTCGGTGAGCAACTGGGCAACGTCGCGGATGTTGCGTGTCTCGACGAGTAACTCGGCGGCCGCACGGACGCTGTAGTCGGGATCGACCGTCACGCCGTAGCAGGCCGCGTAGGCCGCCAGCCAGTCGTCGACAGCACCCTGGAGGCGGTCGAACTCCGCCGTCGTGAGCCGCGCGATCGACTCGCCGGTGCGCGCCTCACAGTACAGGGCCACGGTCGGCCCCAGCCCCTCGCGGAGCAGCGCCATCGCTCGCTCGTCGTCCGGCGGGTCGGGATCGACTGTCTCCCGCGCCACTGTGGCCTCGTCGGCCAGCCGCTCGATTCGGTCCGCGTACGCCGTCGCGTCCGACATCGTCGGTCTATCCCTCCCGGTACTCGACGCCCTTCCCGCCGTCGGGGTGTTCCCAGTGGGTGTCGGCGACGACGGCGCAGGTGCCACACTCGACGCAGGGCTGGGTGTCGAGGCTGACGACGTGTTCCTCGTGGCCGTCGGTCTGGACGTACTCGTCGCGGTAACAGCCCCCGCCGAAGTCCGCCGCGCTCACCGGGCAAGCCGTCACGGCGGTCCCCGACGCGTCGAAGTCGTTGTCGATCAGTTCGATGTGCGGATCGCCCACGTCGTAGGTCAGATCGCCGATCCGATCGTCGAGTGCCGGCGGCTGGACGCGGTTCTCGTCGGTGACCGGCTCGCCGAGTTCCTCGGCGATGATCGTCGGAATCGTCACGTAGGGCGTCTGCGTGTCGGGCATCATCGCCATCAGTCTGGGCGAGGAAAAGAGCCGCTCCATCGTTCCCTCACCGAGTGTGTTGATTGCGAACCGGCCCAGAGCAGAGTCCGCGACGGCGTCGGTCAGCGAGGCCACGGGACCGAGCTCGCCGAGTCGTCCGATCGTCTTGTAGCTCGTCGGACGGAGCTTGTCCATCACGCCCTCGCGGTGTAGTTTCCCCTCGTACAGCTCGCCCGCGTCGTGAGGGGTGCCACGGGAGCGCGCCGTCGCGAAGGCCTCGGCCGCGAGCGCGCCAGCGGTGACGGCGTGGTTCATCCCCTTGATGATCGGTCCCTGTGCCTGCATCTGGCCGGCGGCGTCGCCGACGAGGACGAGTCGATCCTTGTGGGGCGAGGGATGGGCCGCCTTCTTCGAGTCGGGGACCAGTTTCGCCGAGTACTCCCGTTCCTCGTACTCGTCGCCGAGCCACTGGGCCAGCAGTGGGTGCGTCAACAGATTGTCCAGCAGTTCGTGAGGTTCGGCCCGCTTCTCGGCGATGGAGTCGAGGTGGAAGACGGTCCCGATCGACAGGGAGTCCTCGTTAGTGTAGAGGAAGCCGCCGCCTCGGACGCCGTCGAACAGGTCGCCCGAGAACAGGTGGGCGACCCCCTCGTCCTCGTCGATGTCGAACCGCTCGCCGATGAGTTCGGGGGGCATGTCGACGACGGCCTTGACCCCCTGGAACCACTCTTCGGGCTCCTCCCAGTCCATCAGCCCGGCGTCCCGGGCCAGTTCGGAGTTGACGCCGTCGGCGGCGACGACCAGATCCGCCTCGATCGGATCGAGTTCGGCCGTCTCGACGCCGACGATCTCGCCGCGATCCCGCAACAGCCCCGTGACCCGCACGTCAGTCAGCAGGCCCCCACCGGTCTCGCGGGTCATCTCGTGGACGCGCTCGCCGAGCCAGGAGTCCATCCGTCGCCGGAGCACGGCGTCGGCCCACGCCGTGTCGTGGCGGTGCAGTGCCGAGATGTCGAAGGTAGCGACCTGCTCGCCGGCGACGTTGTGGATGTAGTTCTCCGTCGCCGGCCGTTCGGTCGCTTCCTCGCGGAAGTCGGGGAACAGGTCGTCGATGGTGTACGGTGCGGACTCCTCGGCGTAGACGAGCCCGCCCGAGACGTTCTTCGCGCCCGCGTCGGTCCCGCGTTCGAGGACGAGCGTCTCGACGCCGTTGTTCGCGAGCGTTGCCGCCGCCGCCGCGCCGCCGGGGCCACAGCCGACCACGACGGCCTCGTAGTGTTCGTGCTCAGTCATCGCTTACCTCCTGCATCGCCGTCGCCAGTTCGCCCGACTCCAGCGCCTCGGTGAGTCGGGGCAGCACTTCGAACAGATCGCCCTCGACGAAGTAATCCGAGAACTCCCTGATGTCGGCCTCGGGGTCCGTGTTGACCGCGACGATCGTGTCCGACTCGTCCATCCCGACCTTGTGCTGGATCGCCCCGGAGATGCCCGCGGCCACGTACACGTCCGGCTCGACGACCTGGCCGGACTCGCCGATCTGTCGGTCCTCGCCGACGTACTGCTCGACGTGACCGTCGAAGCTGTACGACGAGGTGATCACGCCACGCGAGAGTCCGAACGCGGCGTCTTCGAAGGCGTCCACGAGGTCCAGGCCGAGTTCGATCCCGCGGGTCGGATCGTCGCCGATCCCTCGCCCCATCGCCACGACCACATCGTGACCGGTCAGATCGACGCCGTCGTCGAGCTGGTCGTACTCCGTGACCGCGACCGAGAACCACGACTCGTCCAGTTGCATGTCGTGCTCGACGACCTCGCCCTCGCGCTCGGGATCGGGGTCGGGCACCGCGAAGCTCCCCGGAATGACCGAGCCCCCCTGCGGGTGGAAGTCACGGTGTGGCTTGTCGATACAGAGGATCGTGGAGTACTCGAACCCGGAGAAGTCCGGCCGCTTCATGTGCAGGATGCGCTCGAACTCCTTGCTGTCGCCGGCCTGTCCCGTCTTGGCGGGGTTGGAGATCATGGCGTCCTCGATGTACAGCCCCGAGCAGTCCGAGGCCAGCCCGGAGTCGAGTTCGCCCTGGACGAGCGCCGAGAGGTCCCGGCCGTTGTGCGTCGCCGGGAACAGCGTGTACCGGGGTTCGTGGTAGTCGCGGAACGCGAACTCACTGTCTCGGCACATGTGACAGAAGATCTCGGTGTAGGGCTGGTGACGGAAGCGACCGAGGCGCTCGTCCTCGTGGTAGACGACCCGGTCCGCGCCGTACGCGATCGCCTC
>Ga0207754_100707_pt1 | contig 10792 bp, 12 predicted proteins | sample A23E1SouthBayCA_FD_187728 | JGI IMG/M metagenome (GOLD analysis project Ga0207754, IMG submission 187728) | Aerobic enrichment media microbial communities from Eden Landing Ponds, California, USA - A23 E1 (SPAdes) | ecosystem: Environmental > Aquatic > Marine > Unclassified | place: Emeryville... | reverse complement strand
GTCCTGTTGGGCGATGTCCGCTGCCGTACCGTCGGTATCGTCGTCCTCACCGACAAACGGCAGGAGGTCGAACAGCGAAACGGACTCTATCTGCGGGACGCCAAACGCCGTCGTGACTGCGCCCTCGGCGCGGGATTCGATTCCTGCGACTGGTGTAACCGAGTGGACCGGCGTCGTTTCGGAAGAGCCGCCCCCGCCCAGTTTCGGCTCGTCGATGTTTGGTCCGATGACAGCCACGTCCGCTCCGTCAGCCAGCGGCAGGACCCCGTCGTTATCGAGCAACACCGTTCCGCGGGCCGCCACGTCCGCAGCGATATCTCTGTGTCGCTGGCTGTCGAGTTCGCCCGCCTGGTCGTCGCTTGCACCGTCTTCGGCGGCGGTACGGCTGCCGTCCAGTCGCCCGAATCGGTCCATCTGACCGAGAACCCGCCGGACCATGTCATCAAGGCGTTCGGCCGGAACCTCGCCGCTGTCGATGGCTTCGACGAGCGGGTCGCCGAACAGGCCTGCGCGGGTCGCGTCCGGGATGCCGTCGGGCCACTCGAACTCCTCGGCATCATCCGCAGTGTCGCTGTTGGCGGCTTCCGCTGCCCCGGGGGCCGCCACCCCGGGCATCTCTACGTCCATGCCTGCGTTCGCCGCGCCGACAGTGCTCTCCAGCCCGTACCAGTCCGAGACGACGTAACCGTCGAACCCCCACTCGCCTTTGAGTACGTCGCCGACGAGGCGCCCGTGGTCACTCATGTGTGTGCCGTTCACTCGGTTGTACGCCGTCATCACCGACCCGACGCCAGCGTCAACAACCGAACGGAACGGTGGAAGATACAGCTCTCGGAGCGTCCGTTCATCCACTTCGGTGCTGACGGTCGTGCGATGTGTCTCCTGGTTGTTGGCGACAAAGTGTTTCACTGTGGCGACGACATCAGCGGACTGGATGCCGTCGATAAGGCCGGCCCCGACAGCGCCGGCGTGGACTGGGTCCTCGGAGAGATACTCGAAGTTGCGGCCGCAGTGCGGGACCCGGATGATGTTCACGCCGGGCGCGAGCAGCGCGTCCTGTCCGAGCGCCGCTGCTTCGCGGCCCATCGCCGCCCCCTGTTGTCGGGCCAGATCGGGGTCAAACGTTGCTGCTGTCGCAATTGACGCCGGAAAGGCAGTCGCACGCTGTCCCTCGGCGCGGATTCCCAGCGGCCCGTCGACGAGGCGAAACGGCGGAATCCCGGCTTCCTCGACACCCGAAAGGTACCCCGTCGCTGTGCCCTCCGGGTCGGTTGCACCGCGAACGAGAGCGAGTTTCTGTGGACGGGACAGCCGGGCAAGTACCGCTTCAATGTGGTCGTCATCGGCCATACCGGAGTTCACGGCCGGGCGGGCCTTAGAGTGTCGACTGGTCAGGACGGCGTCTCGGGCGATTGGACCGACTGCGTTTCGAGCCCCGAAACAACGAGTTTCGCGCCACCGGACCGGCTTTCGGTCATCTCGACGGCCCACCCGTGAGATTTGACGACGTGCTGGACGATTGCCAGTCCGAGGCCGGTTCCCGACTCGGAGCTGGTAACGCCGTGTGTGAATATCTCCTCCCGTTCCTCGGGTGGGACACCGGGGCCGTCGTCGCCGATTGTGAACCCGTCCGAGGTGGCGTCAACACGTATCGTTACTCCTGTGCCCGCCGGTTCTACGCTGTTGTCGGATTCCGGCCGACTGTGCCCGTGCTCGGTACTGTCGTCGCCCCCTGGTCGACCGCCTGTGGAGCCATGCTCCACGGCGTTCCGAACCACGTTTTCGAACAGCTGTAGAAGTTGGTCACGGTCGCCGGTAATTTCTCTGTCGCCGTCGATTTGCAGCGTTGCCTCGCCGGTGTCGACGTGGGCCCAGGCCGCCTTTGCCAGCGCCGAGAGCCGTAGCTCGACTCGGTCGGTCGTCTTCTCGTCGCGAGCGAAGGCGAGCACCTCGTCGATGAGGCTGCTCATCCGTTCGTGGGCTTCCTCGACGCGGTCGAACTCCTCGGGGTCATTGCGTTCTCGGGCCAGTGCCAGTCGCCCCGAAGCCACGCTCAGTGGGTTCCGAAGGTCGTGTGAGAGGACGGCGGCGAACTGGTCGAGCTGCTGGTTCCGGCGTTCGAGTTCTCGCTCCCGCTGCTTTTGTTCGGTGATTTCGTGGACGAGAAACACGCGCCCGACCAGTGTGTCGCGGGAGTCATACAGCGGGGTGAGCTGGACATCGAAAAACCGGTCGCGCTGCTCGATAACGGCCTGTGTTTCCTTGGCGTCGTCGTTCAGACCGCGGTACTTTTCCAGTAGCTCGGGCGACGTTTCGAGCGCGTCCTCGACGGATTGGCCGACGATAGTCTCCTCTCGAAGTAGCTGGCGGCCGGCGTCATTGGCCTCGATTATCTTGCTGTTCGTGTCGACGACGAACACGGCGCTGTTGAGCGACTCGACGACCTCTCGATAGGCGACCGGTGAGATGTCCAGCAATCGCCCCCTGAAGAACGCCCACGAGAGGGTGAGCCCAGTGCCCGCCAGCAACAGCGGTGTGAGTTCGATGCTGGTGTCGCCGAAGATGCTGAGGACGCTCCCGAACCACGGGAGGCCGATGGCCAGCAGGACGGCGTACACCTGCTTCCGGTACAGACCGCCGGAAACGAGTGCGTAGTGGATGATGAGCGCACTTGACACGGCGATAAGTGCGTAGGAGTACACCAGATGGCCCCAGAAAACAGGCCCGCCGATGATTTCCCAGCCGTACATAGCAGCGTCTGTCGGGCCAGAGATACTGTATATCGCGCCGTCGGGGCCGACAAACAGTGCAGCAAAGAACACGATGGGTTCGACAGTCAGTAGCGCGACGGTCCGCCGGCTGAGATAGCGGTCGCGGTCGGTGTAGGCCAGCGCGAATGCGAACAGGCCGGCCATCGCGGGCATCACACCGACGAACACGCCGTACGCGAAAAGCAGCGCCAACTCAGTCCCGCGCGTCAGGACACCGGCCGCAACACAGAGGTCCCATATCGAGAGCCCGGCGAGCAGAACCGCGAGTGCGGTCCCGCCGCTGTAGTCGCGCCGCCCCCACGCGTACACCGACAGCGTCCCGAGGACAACGGCCACAGCCAGCAGGAGAAAGGCGTACGCAACGAGCAGCGTGGCCATTACCGTATAATCCGGCCCAGCGAGTAAATGGGTTCCGCCCAGTTCGAGGGGTTTACACACTCGCTCGGCATACCGGCGGGTATGCCTGTCGACAAGCAGGAGTTCGACGAGATACTGTCGTTCGAGCTCCACGAGCCCGCGGACATTCTCGACCCCGACAAACTGTACACCATCCCGGAAATCGCCCGCCTGCTGCAGGGCCTCCCGGCAGATGCCCAACTTAATGAGGCCAACGAGTCCGTGTTCATCGACTGGGCGATCCCGTGGATGGTCTTCAATCAGGACGACCTCGTGATCGCCGACCCGCAGGAGGATGATGTTGTCGGGCTGTACGGCCTCGCTGAGTCATGAAGCTCCTCGTTGCCGGCAGTGACCGGGTCGACGCGGGCAAGACCACGTTCAGCGTCGGCCTGCTCGAACGGACCAGCGCTCAGGGGTTCAAGCCCAGAGCGGGCAACAACTACTGGTTCGACCACGACGACTATCAGCGAGCGACAAACGAGGGGCGGCTGTACGGCAAGGACGCCAAGCGCCTCGCGGCCGCGTCACCGAGCGATGTCGCACCGGAAGAGATCAATCCGATTCACCGCCTCTGGCATCCCTCACCGGGAGCCGAGACGGGCCTGCTCGGAAAAGAAAACCAGCAGTTCGTCGTGGACCGGGTCGGCCGCCCGAGTACGGAAACGGGCGTCGAGTATGTCGTCAACGGGACTGTCGACATTCCGGAGTCCGTTGCCGAGCGACTCCCGCTTGCCGATGCGCCACGAGTAACCTCGATCGCCGATTTCAACGACCTGATGCGGGTGATGCACGTCGAGGCGCTGGAGTCGGTCGCCGCGGATATCGAAGCGACGGACCGGGCAGTCATCGAATCCTACGGCGATGTGGCTCGGCCGCTGTCAGGTATCGAACCAGATGCCGTGGCCGTCGTCGAACCCGGCCGAGCCCGCATCTACGACGGCGACCGATACAGCAAGGCCTGTCAGATCGCCACCGGTGGTCCCGGCGACGGGCAACTGGAGGAACGAGTGCCGAACGTCGTCGACCTCATCGAACAGGTCGCGGCAGTACGGCTCCCCGCGCTCGACAGCGAGCAGCGCAGTGACCCGGCGGCTGTCGCCGATGCGTACGACCACGCCTACGACGCCTTGCTGGCCTGTGCGTTCGACTAAAAGCTGTGCGCTGTCCCGCGATCTCAGAACTTCGCGGCCTGCAGCGCCAGTTCGATGTCCTGGTACGGCGCGTCGGTGATGCTGGGTCCGTGACCGGTGTGCATCTCCTGTAAGTCCTCGTCGGTGACCGACAGCACCCGCTCGATGCTGTCGACGAGCAGACTACGGTCGCCTTCGTCGAGGTCGGTCCGGCCGAAGCTCCCGTTGGCGAACACGAGGTCGCCGGCGAACAGGACGCCGGCGTCGTCCGAGTAGAAGCAGAGATGGTCGTTCTTGTGGCCGGGCGTGTGCAGCGCCCGGTAGTCGTGGTCACCCAGCTGTATCGTCCCGTCGTCGGCGATTGCGTGCTCGATGCCATCCTGATCCGTATCGTAGCCGTACACCGGTACGTCGAAGGCGTCGACGACGCTGTCGAGGTTCTCGACGTGGTCATAGTGGGTGTGGGTGACGGCGACAGCGTCGATATCGTCGACGTGCTCTTCGACAGTCGACACCACGTCGAATTCGTTGCCGACATCCACCAGCACAGTTCGGTCCCCAGTGACGAGGAACACGTTGCTCGTGAAGGCCTGTTGCCCACGGGCGAGATTTCGAATCATTACCCGCCTATTTGCCGTCGTCCCGGATGTGGGTATCGTTCTGTTACCGGTCGAGACGCGCTGCACGCCCGCACCCACAGGGCTATGTACGTGGATATGCAAACGAGGGATAGTAGAACATTATGTCAGATTCGGACCTACCTGTGGTGCTTATCGTCGAAGATGAACCAGATGTTGCCGAGACGTACAAACTGTGGCTGCAACAGGAGTACGAGGTCCGCATGGCACAGAACGGCGACGAGGGCCTGGAGCAACTGGACGCGGATGTCGATGTGGTGCTGCTCGACCGGATGATGCCCGGACTTTCTGGAGACGAAGTGCTTGAGCGCATTCGCGAGCGTGATCTTGGCTGTCGGGTGGCAATGGTCACCGCTGTCGAACCGGACTTCGATATTCTTGAGATGGGCTTTGACGCATACCTCTCGAAGCCGATCCGGAGCGAACAGCTACATGAGACGGTCGACAATCTGCTCGACCGCTCCGAATACGACTCGCTGCTGCAGGAGTATTACGCACTCGTCGAGAAGCAGGCGACGCTCGAAGCGACAAAATCGAGCGCGGAACTGGCAGAAAGCAGTCAGTACGACGAGCTGAGCCAGCGAATCGCGGAGATGCGAGACGACCTCTCAGATACACTCGGTGGCATCGAAGACGACTCCGATTTCATCGCAACGCTTCGCGGACTGAGCGACGATGAAGACAACTGAGCGACAAACAATGTATGATCTCACCTCAGTACTAGAGTTCGATGCGCTCAGTGAGGTCCGGCCAGGGTCAAGCATCCTGATATCCGGCCCAGCAATGAGCGGGAAGGAACGACTCGCATACGATATTCTCGCCGACGGGTTGGACAGAGGTGACGGCGCGGTGGTCGTGACGACCGGTGACGGCGCAGGCAGCGTCGTCGAGGAGTTCCGGTCGCTCGTGCCCGACCTCGACGACTCCCAGCTCGGTGTCATCGACTGCCGGGGGGAGAGTGGCACGGACGAGGAGGTAATCGGTAACGCTCACGCGCATCACGTCTCTTCGCCCGGTGATCTCACCGGCATCGGTATCGGTATCACAAAGGCGCTTGAGGGGCTGCACAACGCCGGCAACGAACAGGGCCGTCTCGCCCTCGTCTCGCTGTCGACAATGCTGACCTACACGGACAAGAAGACCGTGTTCAAGTTCTGTCACGTGCTGTCCTCACGGCTGGACTCTGCTGGCTACATCGGCGTGTTTACCATCGACTCGGGAGCCCACGACGACCAGACCCTGCAGGTCATCAAGCAGGCGTTCGACGGGATGATCGACGTGCGCGACGCAGAGGGCGGCGGCCGCGAGGCCCGCGTACTCGGGCTGTCCGGCGAGCCGACCGACTGGCAGGACATCTGAGTACGGAGCCATCCACGGGCAGTCCGAAACGCCGTGTCGGTCCGGGAAGGAAGTATTTTGCCGCTCCGGGACACCCACCCGATATGGACGTCAAGCTGCTCGAAGCGACAGACGACCCCGAGGATCTTATCTGCAAGGCAGCACGCAACGACTACAGCGACACCTCCGTCGGCAGCCAGTCGTTCGAAGCGACGATGGCTGAGGTCGACGGAGACTCCCTTGAGGAGAAAAAGGAGACGCTCATCGGGCATCTCCTCGACCACGGCCACTTCGGCCCCTTCGAACACGCGCAGGCGACTTTCGCCGTCGAAGGCGTTTCCCGCTCCTGTATGGCCCAGATCACCCGTCACCGACACGTCTCATTCGATGTGCAGTCGATGCGGTACGTCTCCTTCGACGACGTGGACCCCGAAGCCGTCCGCGAGGGTGAACTGGTCGTGACGCCGCCGTCTGCGACGGATCCGGACTGGATCGGCCGGAACCAGCAGAAGGCAAGCGTCTCCGACGAAGAGTTCGAAGAACGCACGGAGATATTCAAAGACACCATCGAGCAGGCGGTCGAATCGTATCAGGAGCTGCTTGAACTGGGAATGCCGCCGGAAGACGCCCGGTTCGTACTGCCAATCGGCACCAAGGTGAACATCGTGATGTCGATGAACGCCCGAATGCTGATGCACGTCGCGGATATGCGAGCCGCGGCGGACGCACAGTGGGAGATCCGAGAGATGACCGAGGAGATGCTCGAGTTGGCGGCCGACTGGTGTCCCAAGACCTTCGAGTACTACGAACAGGAGATGAAGGGGCGCAAGAACCGGCTCGCCCCCTGACAGGTCCGGCACTTCTCTCGGCGGTTCAGAGCGACTGTCTCCGGCTACGACCATCGACAATTGTTGAATCGACCTTGATACTCACAACGGCAATAGCAAGACACAAGTCGTTTTGTTGCATAAACGGCCGGGTTTCAGAGTATCAAAAGACGAAACGAGTACGACACATTCATTACCGCACATCCTAGATGAACAATTGTGTCTTACGAGGTTGAACGTCCCACCCGTCGGTCGGGAACTGCGTCTGATGTGATGTGTGCTGTCGACGATGTCGACGGCCAGCAGCGGTTCGTCATCGCCGATATTGCCCACGATGACACCTGGATTTCGATGGTAGCGGACGAGACCTGTACACTTACAGCCTGGCGATAACGGACGACCACCGGCTGAAAAGTTTTTGTTGGCTGCTCTGTGACGTAGGAGTATGGAATACGACGACATGCTTGACCGGGCGATGGAAGAGACGCCCGAGATTGATGGCACAAGCGAGCGGTTCGAGGTCCCGGACCCGGATATCCGACAGGAGGGGAACGTCACCGTCTACGAGAATTTCCAGTCGACGTGTTCCCGGCTTGGACGCGAGGACGACCACGTGATGAAGTTCCTCCAGAACGACCTCGGAACGAGCGGCCACATCGACGAGAGCGGTCGAGCGCGCCTGACCGGTGAATTCGATGCCACCCGTATCGAGGCGTCCATCGACGAGTACGTCGACGAGTTCGTGCTCTGCTCGGAGTGTGGACTGCCGGACACGCAACTGGAGCGGGAACAGGGTGCGCTGTTGCTCCGCTGTGAGGCGTGTGGCGCACGCTCGGCGACGAGCGAGTAGTTACTGCAGTCCTTTCAGCGTCTGCAAGTCGTTTTCTGTACGGGTGAAAACAGCGAGCCGATGGCTCGCGTGACAGTTCGGGCAGTGGAACGTCGTGTCGTGTCGCGGCAAGTCTGTCGGCGTCGACTCCCAGTCTTTCTTACACTCAGGGCAGAGCAATCGCACGTACGCTTCCTCCATGTATGTTACTCACACACATAGCCAATGATAAAAAGCCTTGTCGTCTCCCCATTAGTCTGCCTTCATCCGAGCGTCAGGCCGGAAGGTCCTCGGCTTCGAGGAGTTCCTTGTATCGGTTTCGGATGGTCACTTCAGAGATGTCAGCGACGTCGCTGACCTGGCTCTGTGTGACCTTCTCGTTGGTCAGCAACGCGGCGGCGTAGACGGCCGCAGCGGCGATGCCGACCGGCGATTTGCCGGAGAGCATCCCCGACTGACGAGCACCTTCGACGAGGTCCCGTGCCTGTCGCTGGGTCTCCTCACTGAGGTCCAGGTCGGAGATGAACCGTGGGAGGTAGTGTTCCGGGTCCGCCGGCTGAACTTCGAGACTGAGTTCCCGGACAATGTAGCGGTAGGTCCGTGTGAGCTCCATCTTTTCGACGCGGGAGACACGGGCCATCTCGTCCAGCGACCGGGGGTTCCCGGCCATGCGAGCGGCCGCGTACAGCGCAGCGGTCGCAACGCCCTCGATAGAGCGACCCGGAAGGAGGTCGTCACCGAGTGCGCGGCGGTAGATGACGCTGGATGTCTCACGGACGTTCTGGGGGAGCCCCAGCGCAGAGGCCATACGGTCGATTTCGCCCAGTGCCTGCTTGAGATTGCGCTCCTTGGAGTCACGGGTCCGGAACCGTTCGTTCCAGGTCCGGAGCCGCTGCATCTTCTGGCGCTGTTCGCTGGAGAGGGAGCGCCCGTAGGCGTCCTTGTTCTGCCAGCCGATGTTCGTCGAGAGACCCTTGTCGTGCATCATGTTCGTCGTCGGCGCGCCGACGCGGGACTTGCGGTCCTTCTCGGCGGAATTGAACGCACGCCATTCCGGCCCGCGGTCGATCTCGTCTTCCTCAACGACCAGTCCACAGTCTTCACAGACTGTTTCGCCGTGCTCGGTATCCGTAACGACGTTGCCACTACATTCGGGACAGGTCTCTACAGCCTCCTGTTCCGTCGATTCGGTGATTTTCTCGTCTCGTTCTCGTGTGCTTGTCCGCGTTGTTGATTCACTCATGATTGGAAGTCCTGTTCTGCCGGGTGCAGAAATTTTAAGACTGATTGGGGATTTGTCTTACCCTATAGTTAGTCCGTAAAGTATATAACCCTTTCGCCGTCTTCTGGCATAAACCGCAGTACAGCGGCGTGGTAGGGTATAGCATGTCCCGATGTAGGGGTGGATAAAGTTGACGGTGGCCGCCAACGCCCGGACATAACGCATAATCGGGGGACTGCAACGCCGTGTGACTCCGTCGGTGCAGCGCTGAACGACCAGCCCACACCTTGCTCCAGTCATTCCAGTTCAGTCGAGAACGGCGAGTGGGTCCCGAAATTACCGGGTCAGCGGGAGTCACAGTGTGGTTCCGCACATCGTGAGGGAGTGATATGATGTAAAAAGCGATGTTACCGAGTAACATAGCTTAGCTACGGTTGTATACCAGATAGGTACATACGGTGATGATGACGCCCTGTCACTGGAGCGGCCCGCGACCGATTAATCGGGGGCGACCCAGACCACAAGGCCACCGAACTCAAGTGCCGCAACGAACGTCATCGTGCGACTGGAGCGAGGGGCCGTTTCGCAGTAGGGCAGCGACCTGCGGTTCGAACAGATAGTAGTAGACGGACAGACAGCTCTCTGTGAGCGCCAACCACAGATCCATCTGGCCGCGGTTTCAGACAGTGAACAGATGTCCCTCGGTCGGGACATCAAAGAGCCCGATACGTGCGCCCGCGTCCAGCCACGCGTGCCCGTACGAGAACGACGCTAAGGCGTTCACGAGGTCGTCGTCGTCCCTGAAGTGACGCCCATCTTCAAGATACGCTGACGCCATCTCCTCGCACTCCAAGGCGGCATTGTGCATCGGTGTCCCTTCAGGGGGTGCGACTGATGCCGCATCAAGTGCCTCCGCGAGTAGTCCTTCGTAGCGGTCAGTCTTCTCTTCGATATCGGCAGCCATACCCTCAGCGAACGGTGGCAGCGGCCTAAGCGTGTCGTCCCAGCCCGCGTTCGGCGCACGACAACACAAGCTAAATACGGCCCGGTAGTCTAACTTGGCTAATGACAGAATCGGTCGAACACCGACGACTCATCGTCGCTGGCACGGGCGCAGCGGGACTGACAGCGGCCATCTACGCCGCCAGGAGCAACAACGACCCACTCGTTCTCGAAGGCGACGAACCCGGTGGGCAGCTCACGCTGACTAGTGAAGTCGAGAACTTCCCCGGCTTCCCGGAGGGCCTCTCCGGGCCGGACCTCATCAACAATATGAAAGAGCAGGCTGAGCGCTTCGGCGCTGAGCTGGAACACGGTATCGTCGCCGACATCGACGACAGCGAGCGGCCGTTCCGCGTAGAGCTGTCAAACGGCGACGTGTACACCTGCGACGCCTTCATCGCCGCCTCCGGAGCCAGCGCCCGCACGCTGGGCGTCCCCGGCGAGGACGAACTCATGGGCTACGGCGTCTCGACGTGTGCGACCTGCGACGGCGCGTTTTTCCGTGGCGAAGACATGCTCGTCGTCGGCGGCGGCGACGCGGCCATGGAGGAGGCCCACTTCCTCACAAAGTTCGCCGACACCGTCTACATCGCACACCGGCGCGAGGAGTTCCGCGCCGAGGACTACTGGATCGAC
>Ga0207754_100703_pt1 | contig 10846 bp, 18 predicted proteins | sample A23E1SouthBayCA_FD_187728 | JGI IMG/M metagenome (GOLD analysis project Ga0207754, IMG submission 187728) | Aerobic enrichment media microbial communities from Eden Landing Ponds, California, USA - A23 E1 (SPAdes) | ecosystem: Environmental > Aquatic > Marine > Unclassified | place: Emeryville... | reverse complement strand
CGGGCCACCCGATCCCGAGGAATCCGACGTGTCGGTCGAGTCGTCCGGAGCGGTGGTCCCTCGATCCTCCTGGCTGGAGTTGGGGGTCCCGTCAGTCCGCGAGTCCGGCGTCGTCACCACCGTGTCGGCCGATCCGTCGCCATCGGTGTCCTCGACGCCTTCAGACGGGCCAACAGTCGTGTCACTACTGCCCTCGTTGCGCCCGCTGATGATCGTGTGGTCCGAGCCGTTCGCTCCCGAGCCCGCTGGGTCGTCGTCTGGGACCGTGTAATCGTCGTCGCGCGAGTCGTCGGTCTGCCGGTCGATGAGGTCCTGCGTCTGCTCCGATCCGCGACTCGACGACAAGCCGCTCGACGACGAGTCGGTGTTGTCGTCTGTCGGGTCGTCCGGCGTGTCCTGACGATCGTACCACCTCTCCATTGCAGTCTTGCTCATCGCTCGATACCTCTGTTCTGAGTGTTGCTGTCGTTCATGATTTCATCATAGATACGCTGACGATAGTCGATCACGAGAGGGGTCCTCCGAGGTTGCCCCCACGACCGACGCTGAGGCCCTTGAGCTTGACCGGGTCGAGGACGATCGTCGCAGTGTCGTCCAGCGGCCCGATGGGATCTTGAAGCGGATTGCCGTCCTCGTCGGTGGCCGGGTTGAACCACGTGTAGCGGACGCCATCGGGTCCGCCGTCTCGTCGGGCCACGCCCATGAACGTCGTGTAGGTCGTGGAGAGACACGGCAGATCGCCCTGGGCGTCGTCGTCGATCGCTGCCGCCGTCGGGAACACGCCGGCAGACATCACCCACTCGACTTCCGGGAGCGGGTTGCCGTCGGGATCGACCACCTCCACGGCGACGGGCCGGAACGCTGCCGGTATGAGGATCGCACTCTGGTCGGTGCTCGCGGCGCGATCGCGACGGCGGTGGGGCCGCGGTCGGACCGTGTCGGTCGTCGCCGCCCCAGCTGCGTCTCCCGGCCGCTGGGGTCGTGGCCGCACCGTATCCGCAGTAACAGCTCCCGACTGGGTCACGGTGTGCTGGGTGTCGGGCCGGGATCGACTCGACGTGGCCGCCGAGGCCGTCGTGGCCGTCCGCGACTCGTCGCTGTCGCTCAGCGATCGAGCGGCCGCCCCGGTCGGTGCCTCTGTGAAAGTCGCCATCGGTGGTCACTCCATCGCGATGCCGACCTGGGCGATGTTGTGGGCCTTACAGAGCTTGTACAGGTTGTTCGCCGAGTCGTCCTGAATCGTGTCCTCGTGGCTGGCGTCGTCGCCCGATTCCTCCCGAACCCACATCGAGTGCGTCCCGACGATGGCGTCGTTCCCCACGTTGTTCTTGTACTGACCGGACGCGACCACGTTGTCCGTCGTCGTGTAGTTCGCGAAGTTGTTGTCCGGGTTCGTGAGACCGCGCCCGTGCTGGGTGCTGTCCGACTGCGTGCCGGGCATCGCACTCATAAAGTTCGTCCACGACCGCGAAAGGCGGTCGTTGTCCCACTCGTCATAACACTGCGCATGCCAGAGCACCGCGTAGTTGCTCTCGCGGTTGGCAGCAGCGTCGATGTCCCAGGTCTCGGCGAGCCGCCCCATCCCGATCGCCATATCCTCGTCGTGGCCGTCGCCGACGTTTCGATCGACGTAGAATACCCAGCCGTCAGAGTCGGCGTAGTCGAGATAGTAGCTCACGCTGTCGCCCTCTTGGATGGTTTGGCCACCATACGTGTCTGGGGCATATCCCATCGTATCACCGTCACTGCTGCCGGTCTCGGCGGCTACGTCGTGCGCGTAGCGATCGCTCCACGTCGAGTTTGCCGAGTCCCAGTTCGGGCCGTGTTCCATCAGGATGGCCCCATCGAAGATGTTTGACAGCGTTTTGATCCGGAAACACTCGCCGTTCGGTGCGCTGATGACGAACCACTCCCCGTCAGCGATGCTCTCGGCGTCGCCGTTCGCGGAGGTGTCTTCGAGCGACCAGTTCGCCATACCGCTCACCTTGTCTCTGAGTGCTGCCAGTGCTTTGCCCCACGTCGTTGCGGTCGGTCCTTCGAAGGTCATGTTATCGTAGTGCCAACACTTTCAGAGTGGTGTCGGCGGCACTCTCGGTCATCTGTCGGTACCACAGCTTCGAGGTGTTGAGTCCACCAGGTGGGCTGAGCGAAAACGGCGCTTCAGCGGCCGTGAGCGGAATTTCGCGGTTGGACCCGGTCTGCTGGAACGAGACCAGAACGGGCTCGTCGAAGCCCCAGACGGTGACCGTGTCGGCCGGGAATCCCCAGTCGAGGCCCTGCTGGTTGACAGAGTCGACCGAGACCGGCTCTTCGGTCACGAAATACGTCGGCTCGTCGCTGGTGCTCGTTTCGCCGAGGTACTGTTCACCTCGCTGCTCAAGCAACAGCGCGAGCAAGAGCCGGTCCGTGTCGCTCTCAAACAGATCTTCGTGCCAGGAATCAGCACCGATGTTGTACTCGGACAGCACCCGCTCGATGACGCTGTCGGGGCCGACAGTACTCATCGGCCGATCACCACGTCGTGACTGTCGTGCCGCCGTTCTGTGGCGGCTATGTCGTCGTGAGTCATATCGTACCGTCCTCCATCGCCGTGTACAGCAGCAACAGGAGCATGCACAGGGTGCTCGCCAGCAGCAGGTCGTCGCGGTTGATCGGACGCTGACGGAAGAACTCGTCCAGCGCCGAGTCGTCCGGACCGTACTGTTGGCTTCCCTGCGCGGTGCTCGTGGTCGCTGCTGCGGTTCGTGGCCCGGTGCCAGATGCCTCTCCTCCGGTTGCGGGTCGTGTAACAAGTCCGCCGGGCGGCACGGCTCTACCTCCGTGCCGCGTCAGTCGCCACTGCCTGCTTCAGTCCGTCGATAGGACCTTCGGCTCCGCGGACAGGCAGGTCAGTGAGCGCGTTCGTTGCGACCACCTCGGTCCCCGACCCGTTCGTGTCCGTAGCGAACGCGACCGTGTACGGGGCCGTGACGGTGAGTGCGAGTGTGAAGTCCGCCGGAACGAATGGATGGAGTGGGGACTGATCGGCGTCGACGGTGATCGGCTCCTTGCCCTGGTCCCGACGGTGGATCATCCCCATGTCCGCCGAAAACAGCACGTCCGGCGTCCCGTTGGGTGCGACCTTCTGCAACTCCACGAGGGCCTGCGCACCGCTCGTGTAGTAGATCGTGAGGGTGTTGTTCGTCCCGTCGTCCGTGTAGGTGATCTCGTCGGCAGCGTAATCGACCGAGTCGGGCTGAACGCGGTTGTCACCCTTGTACATCACCACGGAGTCAGTGACCACGTTTGAGTCGATCAGTTCGTGGCTGAGGGTGATCGTCTCGGCGTCTCCGGCGTTTCCGTCGGTCGTGAACGTCTCGTAGGCCACCAGCGACAGGTCGAAGGGGCGGCTCCCGTCGACGGACACTGCCCGCTTGGGCTGGTACTCCGCGACGGTCGTGGGCTGTCCCGGCGACCCTGTGGAGACGGTGAAATCACCGGCTGTGATGTTGTCGCGGCTGGTGTTGGCCTCCCGAAGACGCTGCATGATCTGCTCGTTCATGCTGTCAGTCCTCCGCTCGGACGGTCACAGCCTTGCGATCGATCTCCACACGCGAGTTGTCCCAGTCGATCTGCTTCGAGGATCGGATGGCGACCTGCACCTCCTCGAAGTCGAGCACGACCAAGCCGTCGCCTTTCAGTTCGGTGCGGGTCTGTTCGCGGTAGTCCTCGTTTTGCTGTTCGGTGAGCGAGAGGGTCCGGTACTGACGGATGTTGCTGAGCCGTTCGCTCACGACCATCGGCTGATCCCGGCTCGGAGTGTCCCACCGCAGGAGCACCTCGGTGTCGCGGGGCAGGTCGTTCCCGTCGGCGTCCTTCAGCTCGGCGTAGATGGGGACACCAGACCCACCGTAGACGTGGTTGTCGATCTCGATGACGAGCCCGTCGACGGGCGACCACGTGAGGATCGTGCTGTCGGTGTCTTTGATGTTCGTCTCCTCGGTGGCGTCGACCTTCGCGCTGCCGAGGTTGGTCAGACTCTCCGACATCAGTTACCCCCCGAGACCCGCGCCCGGAGTTCTTCGAGGACGTTGATGCCGCCGCCGATGGCGACCTTCCGGCCAGCGCCGCCGTAGAGCGCGCCGCCAGCGGCCACTGTCGCGCCGTAGGCTTCGTTGGGGAGGTCCCGACCCATCTTGTCTTCGACTGCGTACTGTACGAGTTCCGGTGCCATGTAGCCGCCACCGATGAGGGCCACGTCCATCACGTAGTCCTCGCTGGCGAGCGTCGACATTGCATTACCAAAGTCCATGCAATCGCACCGTTACGGGCCGCTACCCTTCAAGAACCGACGAAATAGCGAAGCAGACCAGACCGATCTGAAGCAGGGTGCTTCAGTATGAACAGTCGTCCATGAGCACCCGGACGACTTCGGCGTTGTTCGGCTCGCTTCCGGGGCGCTCGCGAGCGATCTGGTCGCGGACTTCCTCGAACCGTTGACTGTCGTCACCGCGGAGTGTTACCTGTGTCATCATGCGTACTCTGGCATCTGTAGGTCGTTGCCCTGACTCCCGAAGTGAGTGCTGTGCATCGTCACGTTCTGGGTGTTGATACGCCTGATCTCGCCGTCGTCGTCGCTGTAAATCCACTCGCTTCCGATCACGTTGCCCGAGTCGTCCTTGTGCTTCTGAAGCGTCGTCGGACTGTCCCGACCGGGCGGCAGAAGGTCTTCGGGGAGCCGGCGAGCCGGCACATCCGAAGCAGGATTGTGGAGGTCTTCGGGGTACTCAACGTCGACACTCCCGAGGTCACCCCCTCTGAAGCCCCCGATCATCCGGGCCTGGCACTGGGTGGTGATGGTCTTATCGACCTCTGCGAGCCGCTGGGTGATCCACATCGACGATGTGCCGTCGCCCCGGCCAGTCGTGGCGATCTCCTTCAGTTCCTCGGGGAGCTTAGATTGCTGGGGAGCGACGAAGTGCGCTTCATCGATCACGACGAGCTGATCCCGCTGAAGGAGGCGAGCAGCCCCCGCCACTCGGTTGCAGGTGTCGCGCCACTCCTCCGACGAGAGGGCGTAGCGTTCCAGTACGAGCGAGGGATTCGCGTCGAGGATCTGTACCCAGTCGGACACCGACAGCGATGCTTCGGCCGGACCAACGATCCAGTGCTGTGCCAGCCCGTGCTTGATGAGACCCCGATACTCGCCACAGTAGTCCATCACCACAAGTCCGTCGTAGGCGTCGGCGTTACTCTCCATCCACGCCTGAGCGTGGTAGGATTTCCCCCAGCCACTCTGTGCGGCGAAGAGCAGCGCGCTCATTCCTCGTCGTCACCCTCGATTCGCTCGCCTTCGAGTCGGAGCGTCTGGCCGTCAGTGGTCCTGATACGGCGCTGTTCGCCGTCTTCGAGTGCTTCGAGATCGAGGGCAGAGAGGTGGGCGTAGTCCGGGTGGTCGGTCTTCTCGTCGGTCTCGGGCGGCTGTAGTGCATCGTAGGCCGCCCGCACCATCAGCAGGACGAGTAACACCCAGAACGCCGCTTCTGCCCACTGCTGAACCGTGTAGGCCGACGACTTGGAGACGTTCATGCGACCACCTCGCTCAGCGACTTGATCGCGTCGGCGGTCTCGTCGGTCGGCTGTGTCAGCAGGTCGTTCATCGCTCGTTCGGTATCGAGACCCACAACTACCTCCTCGAATCGGTCGATCGAGACCCCCCAGTAGTTCTCGATGTGTTCGTTGGCGAGTTCGCGGTCCTCGTAGCCTTCGAGACCGTCGTGTTCGTTGCGGATCAGGTCGGCCCACCGGCCAATCTGACCCTCCCACTCCGAGTGGTCCATCTGTGCGTAGGCTTTCAGGCTCTCCGGCGTGTCCTCGTCGAACTCCTCGGGGAGTCGGTTTCGGAGCCACGCCTCGACCATCGACGGGCCGCCGGGGGCCTTCGCCGCGATCACGTCGCACAGTTCGTCCACCCGCTCCTCCACGTCGACAGGCGTGGTCTCCGGCTCGATCCCGGCGGAGTCGACCACCTCCATGTAGCTCTGTCGGGGCCGCTGCTCCATTTCCACCAGCACGCGAGCAGTGGCACGGATTCGCTCGGATTCGTGTGGGTTCGCTACCTCCTGCTTGAGTTGTCGGATTTCGTTGAGTTTGTCCATCATAGGCTGAACTCCATGTTTTCGGCCATGTCGTTGATTGTGTCCTGTGCCAGATCCGTCTCGGTGAGTACGATCACCAGCGCCAGCCCGGCGGTCCCGAGGGCCACCTGCTTGCCGGGCGAGAGGTCGGTGCCCATGCCAGACTCGGCCAGCCACTGGTCGACCGCGTCGTCAAGCTCGACCGGCGGCGATCGGGCGAGGTCCTCGATGGTCTCGGCGTCCTTGTCGGTCGGCCCGTCACTCGATTCGGCGATCTCGCCGAGGAGAAGTGCCAGCACCATCACGTACTGGTCGCCCCACGACTCGCCGTCTGGGACCATCGACTGTGGCTCGTCGTCGGTGGTCTCCTCGCCGCTCTCGTCGTCCTGCTCGTCGCTGCCAGAGCCGGCGTCCTCCTCGATGGCGTCTGTGTCGAGGTTGAGATTGTCGAGGTCCACGTCGGCCCGCTCGTCGTCGTCGATCACGGGCCGCTCGTCCCCGGTTTCCTCGCTGGTCTCTGGGTCCGGTTCGGGCTCCTCGGGTGGCTCCTCCTCGGCGGTCTCGGCTTCGCTCATCAAAACACCTCCTGGGGAGTCTCGCCTTCGTCGACGGGACCGGCGTCGGATACCTCGCTCTCTACCTCGACCGGTTCGTCCGAGTCGTCGCTGTCGCCGCTGGTCGCGACGAGGAAGGCCACCAGCAGGGCGATGGTTCCACCGAGGATGGCAAGCCCCGAGCGGCCGCTGCCACCGCTCGACGCATCGCTTTGAGCGTGCTCGTCCTGCTCGTCCGTACCGCTGCCGTCGGTGCTTTCACCGCTGCTCTCAGCACCCTGCTGCTGTAGCTGTTGCTCGTACTCGTCGGATTGGTCCATGTCGTCGCCCTCCTCGGGGTACTCGTTTCCCGCTTTTGCACCGCTCTCAGCGCCCTCTACCACCGCTTCGCCCTGCTCGTCGCTCTCGTCTTCCTCGGTAGCAGCGGCACCACCGGTTCCGGGCGGGTCATCATCCCCTTCGTCGCCCTCGTCGGCGGTGCTCGTCTGCTCCATCAGCGCCGCTCGGAGTGCTTCGGTGTCCTCGTGGGCGTCGTCTGCTTTCGCGTTGATGTGCCGGCGCACACTGCTCGCGCTCTTTTCTCCGTCGTCGTTGTAGTCGCACCCCTCTGCGGGGCAAGGTGGTCCTGTCATGTGTCGGTAAGTAATGCGTCGTCAGTCTGGTCGGCGGTGCCGACCGGCGTGTCAGCGGTGCCCTTCAGCGCCGCTCGAAGGTCCTCGCGTTCCCCTGCCGTCACTGGATGAGCGTGCTCGCCGTGGTCGGCGTGACACTCGTGGCAGTCGGCGGCCATCGAGCGCGCTAAATCAAGCAGGTCGGCCTGCGTTTCCTCCAGTCGCTCGAAGTCGAGCGGGGACTGGCCGGCCGTATCCCGTACCGCGTTTATCGCTCGCGCGGCCTGCTGTGCGTGGTGCCACTCCTCGGTGACGGTGGCGAGCGCATCGTCGAGCGCATCGAGCGCGCTCAGGTAGCCGTTCCAACCGCGCTTGAGCGCGCCTTTCTGCTTGCCGGTGAGAGCGGTGGATTCACCGCTTTCAGCACCCTCTACTGCCCCTTTGCCCTGCTCGTCGTCCCGGTCGTCTGGATGGACCGGTTCGGGAGGGCGCTCGGGTTCCCTCGCGGCGAGCATCCGGTTGACCTCTTCTTCGCTGTAGTCGCAGGTCGTGCTCAGGAACTCGCAGGCTTCGGGGTCACCGTTCTCACAGTGCCCTCGGGCGTGGTCGCACCGCTCGCCCTTCGCCGTCTGGGCGGCGTCGGCGGCCTTCTCGTCGACGCTCTCCCCAGCGTCGGTGCGCTGGCCGCTCTCGCGGCTAGCGTCGGCCATCACCTCGCGGTGTTCGTCGACGGTGAGGGTGCCGTCGTAGTAGCTCACCCAGTCCTCGACGCCCTCGGACCGGGCGATCCCCTTCACCGCCTTCGCGTGAGGTACCGAGGCGCGTGCCTTCGAGAAGTCGATTCGGTCACGCTCGCCGTCCGAAAGGGGCACCTGACCGGGACCGTCGCTCTGCTCGCCCCGACTGTCGGCAGCCTCCAGGCGCTCGCCTTCGAGCACGTGTTCCGGCGTGTCGGCATCCGAGTAGGCGACCGTCTTCAGCCGCCGGTCGTCGTCCGTACACAGGTACTCCTCGTGTCGCTCTCTCGCGGCGTCTGCGGCGTCTTTACTCCCGTACTCGATTCGTGTGGTCACAGAATGAGGTCACCACCATACACCCAAACGGGAGGTAGAGCGTGTTGGGTGACTGGACCACTCCGAGTACGAGTATATAGTCGGATACAGACTTTTTACTAATCAAATTCTAGACGGTTCCATGTCGCAGCGGCAAGTGAGATACAACGTTGGTCGGGCGCTGTCGGACAGTCCGGTGGTGCCCCTTGGTGATGCAAAAGCGCAGGAACAGGGCGGATCGTCGATTTACGTTCCGTATCCGCAACCCCACGCCCGGAATCAGGGCATCGAGCAGAGTAGTGAAGTGGAGCTGGCACTGCTCGCCGGGACTGGGGTTATCATGGTCGCGCCGTCTGGGTTCGACTGGGATACGCTCGAAAAGCAGGGTGAGCCGTTTACTGCCGGTCAGTAGCCGTGTGTAGACCAGGGGCGTTGCGTCCGCCGTCTGCCTGGACCAAAGTCGCCTGTTCGGGCGGTGGGTTCTCGATTTCTTCCTCAACCGCATCGCGGACAGCCTCTGACAGTTCCTTGGGGACCTTCGCCCGTTCAGCCGAGTCGCGGGTGTAGGACTGTAACCCGCTCATGTTACCGAGACCGCCGTGCTCTTGGTCGGTATTGTGCTCGTGACAGGCATCTCCGTAGGAACACGACCGGTAGGAGAGACCTCGCGGGTGATCTCCCCACAGGTCAGTCGGCTTCATGTAGTCAGTTCCGTACTGACAGTAGGTCACCCGGCCAGTCGGGTCCCCGATAACCTGACGGAGGTAGCCCTGTGGGTTTTCCATCACCCAGAAATCTGGTGACAGGGCGCGAATTAAGCCCAGAGCGTGATAGACCAGAGCGACCGCTTTCCGCGCCTCCTCGGTCTGCGGTTCGCCGTCGACGAACCGCTCATACCGTGACGCCGCAAGCGAAAATTGCGTACACGGCGGAGATGCGAGAACGACCAGCACGTCGATCTCGTCTCGATCGAGGCCGATCAACTCCAGTAGGTCGGCAGGCCGGAGGTCCAGCACGTCGGCACACAGGTCCGGTTCGAAATCCTCCACGAAATCGACCGTAATCACATCCCATCGTTCAGACTCAGCGAACGCCTGGCTGAATCCACCAAGGCCACTGAACAGGTCGACGCAGACCCACTTCTCTGGACGGTCAGTATCGCTCACAGACTGCTCACTCATCGTCAGACACCTCAGTTCGGAGCGTTAGCGGATGGATAGCGACGCGGCCAGAGCGAACAGTCACGAGCCCACTCCCGTCGAGAGGGTCCAGAATTTCGCTTTTCACAAGCTCCTTCTTCTTGTTCGGGTGGGACTCTCGGCAGATGATGTCTTTTGCCGCCTCGACTGGTATGACTCGTCGCTCCTCGCCAGCGAGTTCAACATAAGCGTCCGCGAGATCGGGGTCCTTCGGGAGCACGAACCGGGACCGCTCCGACGACGGAAGGTACTCGTCGAGGGCTTCCCGAAGCACCTCGCTCTTTTTCTCGCCGTGCTCGTCGAGGTAGATCGCCAAGCGTCGGCCCAGTTCGTCGCCGAGACGCGCCTCGGCGCGTTCCTCGGTCCGGTGGCGGTCGTTAGCCTCAGAGTCGCCGGGAAGACGACTGCCTCGTGACTGACTGCTCATGCGACCCTCCTGTCCGCAGATCGGGCTTCCACTGCGGACACAGATGAAACAGGGGTTCGGTTACCCCGCATCCGGGGGGTGCCGAATAGTGGGTGTGTTTCGGTTCGAGTGTATGGTGGCGGACACCCCCCCGTACATCGCTGAGAGAGTGGGGTGGGGGTCGGTCCGGTCATCGCTGACCACCGACCTTTTCGCGTGCCCAGCGTAGCTGATTCCCGACGGTTCCCGGCGACCGGTCCGTCTGGCGGGCGTACTCCCGAACGCCTACGTCGCCCCACTCGCAGGTGAGATAGGCGTCGAGTTCGGCGGGCGTCAGTCCTTCGAGCACGTGGCTCCGGTCCTCGCGGTCGAAGGACAGCCACGACGGGGGAGTCCGATAGCGCCGGCCGGTCTCGATGTGCGTAACTTCGATCTGGCCGCGGACCCAGCGCCACCACAGGCTGGCGAGATGTGCGCACCAGTCCCGATGATGGAATCCCTTGCAGGGACACTCGGCGCGTAGTGAGCCGCCAGAGAGCGCCCAGACGACTCTGTGGTAGCTGTCACTGTCCGATAGAGAGACTATACGCTCTGCCTCGTTGATCGGGCCGCCGTCGTCGGTCGTCTCCTGTGCGCGCTTCCAGCTGCTGGACATGGTGAAGTCGTCGGGCAGTTCGAAGCGCGGGAGCCCACCGATGCGCTCCGGTGACGGGCCGGCGGGTACATCCTCGACGATGCTCATTGTTGCCCGCCTCCGTGGCAGTCGGGGCACCATTCGGTCGGGATCGGTGAGTCGCCGCGGGTACCGCGTTGCATCCGGCTGCCACACTCGGGACAGTACTTCACGGGCGACACACCCCTTCGTCGCGCGCCGGACACCGTTGCAGTGGCTCTTCGATGTAACCACC
>Ga0207754_100702_pt1 | contig 10874 bp, 10 predicted proteins | sample A23E1SouthBayCA_FD_187728 | JGI IMG/M metagenome (GOLD analysis project Ga0207754, IMG submission 187728) | Aerobic enrichment media microbial communities from Eden Landing Ponds, California, USA - A23 E1 (SPAdes) | ecosystem: Environmental > Aquatic > Marine > Unclassified | place: Emeryville... | reverse complement strand
GAGGTATAGCGGGGTTACGATACGTAACTCAGACGGGGGGATAACAGAGCATTTCTTCTGTGAAGAGGAATGCATGACATCGCAGTACCCCGATATCTAACATACCTGTTTCGGCGAGGAGCAGACCCGGTCATGAATCTACAGCGAGAGTGTATATAATCCAAAATATTCGGATTACACTCAGGATTGTAGAACTGCAAATGATGAGAAGGACTGGCACACGATGCAACGACAAAGTGTTCAGCGCAGAAAATAGTCCGAATGTGTCTATATCTTCGCCGAATCGAAACAGATACGCTATTATACTGTTCTGAGATATCGTTCAATATATAAACATTCCCGGAATGTTAATATTCAGTGGTACAGAATAAGGGACGAATTTATATACGTCTGTCAGCCATGCCATCGTATGACATGCTACAACGCAAGCAAGGGAATTCTGTACGAAAACCTCCCAACAGACGCACCGAGACCCGAAGAAGAGGAAAACAAACTGAGCGCCAGTGACGCTGGCGCAACCCAGACGGTCGCAAACGACTGACTCTGGATCGTCTCGGACGTCCGACTCTGGAATCAAACTACGGTCTGTCTGACCCACACAAGGCGGAGAGCCCGGTCAGAGAACGACTTGTTCTGGAGCTGCATCTTCAAACCGGCAAACAGTATCGGATAGACGATGACTGGGTAGATATCCGCTCGGTTTGGTTGTGTATCCCGTGACTGAGGTGTCAATATGGCCTGGTCAGTTTCGTCTGTGTATCGCCTTCCCTCTCGCATTCTGTGCAGCTTCCATTATCGCTTCACTTAATGTTGGATGTGTGTGAACAGTTGAGCCGATGTCCTCAAGCTTTGCACCCATCTCTATCATGGCTGCTATTTCTGCAATCAACTCGGATGCCTCTGGACCGACAATCTGTGCACCGATCACACGTTCGGTTTCTTTTGTGGCGATAATTCGGACAAAGCCTTCTGCCCGGTTTGCTGTTAGTGCTCGTCCAGACGCCTGGAACTGGAACTCGCCCGTGACAGGTGTCATACCCTTGTTCGCTGCTTCGTTCTCTGTCAGCCCGACAGTTCCGATTTCCGGGTCGGTAAACACGGCGGCCGGGAGTGCCTGATAATCGACCGCAGCGGGTTCACCAGCAATGACCTCCGCTGCAACCTCCCCTTCTTTCGATCCTTTGTGTGCGAGCATCGGCTCACCAGCAACGTCACCGACCGCGAAAATGTGCTCCTTGTTCGTCCGGCATGTGCTATCTGTTGGAATGAATCCCTGAGCATTGGTCTCGACGCCGGCATCGTCGATGCTGAGCGTGTCAGTCACCGGGCGTCTGCCAACAGCAACGAGTATTCTGTCAGCGGTGAGTTCTATATCGCTATCATGCGCCGCCTCGTCTGCAGGGACAGCAGTCAGGACGGCCTTACCATCCGACGCTGCCCAGCTGTCTGCGGTGTACCCGAAATGGAAATCTACACCGAGACGCTCTGCTCGCTTCCTGACTATCGAGGCAATGTCTTCCTGATAGCTGGGAAGCGCCTGCTCTAGCATCTCAATGACCGATACGTCGCTCCCAAGCCGACTATAGACAGTCGCTAGCTCCATACCGATGTATCCGGCTCCAACGATGACGAGTTCGTCGGGTACTGTTTCGAAGTTCAGAGCCCCATCTGACGAGACAATACGCTCGTCATCAAAGTCGAACTCCGGTATTTCAATCGGCCTGGACCCCGTTGCGATGATACAGTATTCGAATTTCAGCGATTCAGACCCCTGTCCCTCACCCTGGTGTACGATTCTGATCTTGTTTTCAGCAGCGAATTTGGCAGTCCCGTTCAGCAAGTTCACGCCAGCAGCCGTACACAGTTGCTCGATACCGCTCGTTAATTGGTCGACAACGCCGTCTTTCCAGCTAATCATCTCGTCGAGCGCAACTGTTGGGTCTGCATAAATCCCCAGTTCCTCCGCGTTGCCTGCCTCCGATGCCAGTCTTGAACCGTTTATGAGGGCCTTGGAGGGGATACAGCCGCGATTGAGACAGGCTCCCCCATACGCTCCCTTTTCAACGAGAGTGACATCAAGGTCAAGCTGTGCAGCGCGGATTGCGGCGACGTATCCGCCGGGGCCCGCACCAATAACCAGTACGTCAGTCGACGTAGTGACATCTCCGACAACCATTATTCTAGTAGTAGCAGGTTTGGATTTCGCAGGTACTTTTGTACGGCGTTCGTGAACCGTGCGGCGTCTGCCCCATCAAGCACTCGATGATCGAACGACAGGGATAGTGTCATGATGTGTCGAGGTTCTATCGTCTCTTCACCAGCAGCTTCGACAACCCGTGGCTTCTTTTTGATCTCTCCCAGTGCTAGAATGGCGCTTTCCGGTTGATTGATGATTGGCGTTCCGTACTCCCCGCCAATCCCGCCGATGTTCGAGATCGTGAATGTCCCGCCACGCATTTCCTCCGGCGAAAGGCTGCGTTCTCTCGCCTTCTGGATTTTTTCGTTGGTCTCCGATGCGACCTCCAGCAAGCCTTTCGCATCTACATCCTCGACAACAGGAACCAGCAGCCCGGCATCAGTTGCCGTTGCGACACCGATATTGTAATACTGTTTCTCGACAATCTCTTCGTTTGCTTCGTCCAGAGAGACATTTACCTGCGGATTCTCTTGTAGAGCCGCGGCACACGCTTTCATTACGAACGGCATATACGTCAGTCGGATATCGTGCGCCTCGACCTCCTGTCTGAGGGTCGAACGAGCATCGACCAGCGCAGTAACATCAACCTCATCCTGATGAGTGACGTGTGGGGCCGTATATTTCGACGATGTCATCGCCGCTCCAATCGTCTGCCTGATCCCCTTGTACGGCTTCCGAGACTCGGGGCGCGCTGGCTCGTCTGCCGCTGCCCTCTCAGCTACCGCGTCTCGATCCGTCTGCTGTGCCCGCTGCTGTGCTTCGGCATACTCTTGGACCGCTTCGAGCGTGACAAACGGTTCTCCGTCTTTTTGTTCATCAGTGGGGACAGTATCGAGATCAATTCCTTCCTCCGCTGCGATGTGTCTCGTTTTCGGGACGGCCACCGTCGTCTCCCGGTCTACCACTTCTCTCGTCTGTGCCGGACTGACAGACTGCGCCGGGGCTGCCTGCTGTGTTCGTTGCTCGGCAGCAGTGGTCTGTTGGCTTGAACGCTCCTGAGTCGAGGATTCCGGACTCGCGTACGCGCGGACATCCGGCTCCGTTATACGTCCCGAAGACGAGTCCGCAACGCTGGAAATATCGACGCCCAGTTCGCGGGCGAGACGCCGCACAGACGGCGGGGCGGGGACCTGGACGCGCTGTGTAATCGCTGGTTCTGACTGCGTCTCTTCGGCTGGCTGTGCTGTGGCTCCAACTTCGGTTTGCTGGCCACTGCCCGCAGTGGTGTCGTCTGCAGGCGCTGTTTCAGTTGCTTTCGGACCGTCTTCACCGTCGACCCGGAAAACGATAATCACATCACCGACTGGGACCATCTCACCTTCTGCAGCACGGAGTTCTTCGACAACACCGTCAACAGGGGATGGGACGTCAACGACGGCTTTGTCGGTCTCGACTTCCGCGACTGGCTGGTCCTCGGAAACTGCGTCACCCGGCTCAACACGCCAGCGAAGCAGTTCGCCCTCGGCGACGCCTTCTCCGACATCGGGGAGTTCGAATTCGCGTACCATGTTAGAAATCGACTGTTTCGCGGATGCCGTCCTGGATACGGACCGCCTGTGGCAGGTAGTAATCCTCCAGTGAATGGAGCGGCATGGGGGCATCGAAGCCAGCAATTCGTTTAATTGGCGCTTCCTGATGCACGAGTGCTTCTTCCTGAATCGTCGTTGCGATTTCAGCCCCTAATCCGCCAGTCTTCGGTGCTTCGTGGACAATCGCAGCTCTTCCGGTCTTTTTGAACGAGTCAGTGATCGTCTCTATATCGAGGGGAGACAGGGTTCGCAGGTCGATGACTTCGACATCGATGCCGTGTGACTGGCTAAGATTCTCCGCAGCGATCAGCGCCGGCCGAGTCATTGCGCCCCAGGTGTAGACTGAGATGTCGCTCCCCTCACGCCGGATAGCGGCCTCATTCAGCGACACTTGGTATGGTTTCGTCGGGACATCCTCACGGAAGGCGCGGTAGATCAACTTCGGCTCGAGGAATATAACTGGGTCAGGGTCACGAATCGACGCCGCTAGCAGTCCCTTGGCATCGTAGGGCGTGCTCGGTGAGACGACCTTGAGCCCGGGCTCGTGCACGAAGAACGCTTCCTTTGACTCGGAGTGGTGTTCCGGGGCCCGGATCCCACCGCCGTATGGAGCCCGTATCACCATCGGCACTGAATACTGCCCCTGACTACGGCTCCGGAGGCGTGCAGCGTGACTGACAATCTGGTCGAAAGCAGGATACATGAAGCCCATGAACTGCATCTCGGGAACAGGCTTCATGCCGGTCTGTGCGAGTCCAATCGAAGCCCCGATGATTCCGGCTTCGGCCAGTGGCGTGTCGATGACGCGGTCTTCGCCGAACTCTTCGTATAGCTGGTCAGTTGCTCTGAAGACACCGCCGTTCTTCCCGACGTCTTCGCCCAGAACGACGACGCTGTCGTCCTGTGACATTTCTGTGTACAGCCCGTCCTGTATCGCCTCCACAAGGGTGAGACTCTGGGCTTTCTGGCCCGTCTGCGCGCTGGCTGTCGAACTCATTCCAGCACCTCCGAGAACGCGCCGTCGTCATATTTCTCGCGCAGTCGGTTCAATTCGTCCCGCTGTTCTTCGAGTCGCGCTGGAACGTCCTCGTACACATGCTCGACGATGTTGTCCGGACTCGCTTCTGTCTGCTCTGCCGTCTCTATCGCCTCGCTGACTTCCTGTTCGATACTGTCCTGGATCTCACTCTCGAGGTCGGAATCGAGGATGCCCTCGTTGTACAGATACTTTTCAATGCGGTCCACAGGGTCACGGTCCCGCCAGGCCTCCTCTTCTGATTCGTCTCTGTAAACAGACGGGTCATCCGCGGTCGTGTGTGCGCCGAAGCGATACTGGACAGACTCAATAAGCGTTGGACGGCGCTCTCCGGGACCCGGATTCCGGGCTTTCGCCAGTGCCTCACTGGCGACTTTGTAGACCGCCAGCGGGTCCAGCCCATCGACTCGAACGCCGTCGATACCATACGCCTGTGCCTTTTCAGCGATGGTTTCGCTCGCGGTCTGTCGCTCTCGGGGGACCGAAATCGCCCATTGGTTGTTGTTGCAGACGAATACAGCGGGGACGTCGAACACCCCGGCGAAGTTCAGTCCTTCGTGGAAATCTCCCTCTGAGGTCGCACCATCTCCGAGATGACACAGGACGGCCGTCTCGGTCTTTCCCTGTAGCTTGTGTCCCCACGCCATTCCCATGGCCTGTGGAACCTGCGTTGCAATCGGAATATACTCCGGCATCACGTTGACATCGTCCGGGATCGCGTATCCGTCTCGATAGCCTCTCAGTGGCTCGAACAGGGATACCAGATCCATCCCATGGGCGTACTTCGCCGCGTGCTCTCTGTAGGTCGGGAACAACCAGTCCTGCTCGGCAAGTGCCAGGCTCGTGGCGACCTGGGATCCTTCTTGCCCGGTCATTGGTGCATACGTCGCGAGCCGCCCCTGTCGTTGGAAGCTGATGGCCCGCTGGTCGAAGTGCCGAGCAAGCTTGATGGTCTCATACATCTCAAGTAACTGCCTGTCTGAAATGTCCGGGACAGACGCCTGTGGCAGTACGTTGCCCTCGGCATCCAGTACCTGAACCAGATCCGAGTCTTCTCTAACGGGCGCTGGCAAGTCCGTGCTTCCTGCTTCGTTTTTCATGTTCATTGTTTTCGATGATGTTTTGTATTCGACAGACGCTCCCTCAACAGACCCTGATAACCCGAACAGCCGCTGGTTACGGCTCTTCGAGCGCGTTCAAGGCTGGCGTTTTCCACCGGAGCACAGGGCCCACCTGTGCACTGGCAGTCTACGCCAGTTTAAATGTCGAAAATGTAAAAAATGTAGCTGTGGAAGAGGGCAGTGCCCAATCCATTAACTGCCGGGACAGCTGACCTGCAGGGCAGGCGATAGGGTTCAAACCCGGATGCATATATGAAGTCTAACATGGTAGATACTTATTGTTTGTGCGACACCCGTTCACACGCCACAGTAGCTAGTCCGGTGCGAATGGTGACCGCTGCTGGCCCGAAGAAGCGTAAATGCACCAGGAAGTAACACACAATTGACTAGAATATCTATGCACTACGTCTTGGGAAAGTGTTGATACAGACGCCACTCAGACATTCTCACTGACAGATGGCTTTCACGAACCGCTGCTAAGAACTGTATGTGTCCAATTATCTGTAACGTCACTGGAGCCAAGTCTGTAGTGTGGAAATCTGTTCGCCGGTTATGAAATCAACGACGGACTCAGCAACCAGTACAGTGTCTTGTGTCGATCCTATGGCCGTGGCAGAGCATAGTCACCAAGCCAGTGCTGGGGTACAGGAGCTACCCGCCGAGGAAGTCCTCCCGCACCTGTTGGTCGTTGAGAAGTGCCTCACCGCTGTCCTCGTGTCGGTTCTGCCCCTGCACAAGGACATAACCGCGGTCACACCGCCGCAGTGCCTCCTTTGCGTTTTGTTCGACGAGGAGAACGGCGGTACCGGCGTCGTTGATCTCGTCAATGCGGTCAAACATCTCGTCAACGAGGTCTGGTGCAAGGCCAGCACTGGGCTCGTCAAGGAGTAACAGATCTGGATCGAGCATGAGCGCACGGCCCATCGCCAGCATCTGTTGTTGCCCTCCAGACAGTGTCCCAGCCTTCTGCTCCGACCGCGTTTCCAGTATTGGGAACCGGTTATAAACCGCCTGAAGCCGGTCCTCAGGGAACTGATCCAGCGTGTATGCGCCCATCTTGAGGTTCTCTGTGACGGTCAGTGGCTCGAACACGTTGTTGCTCTGGGGAACGAAGCTTAACCCATATGAGATGATATCTTCCGGTTGTTCGCCGGCGATATCTCTGTCGTCGAATATGATTTCACCCCCCATGTACGTCGTCAGTCCAAACACTGATTTCATCACCGTGGACTTGCCTGCACCGTTCGGGCCGACGATGGTGATGTACTCACCCTGTCCGACTTCCATGTCGACATCTGTGAGAATCTGCAGGTCACCGTACCCGGCGTCCAGTTGCTGTACTGACAGCAGACTCATATTTTCACCTCTTCTCCGAGATATGCATCAAGCACTTTTTCGTTGTTTTTCACTGCGTCTGGTTGCCCCTCTGTAAGAACACTCCCCTGGTGCATCACGATGACCGTGTCGCAGTTATTCATAATAACGTCCATGTCGTGTTCGACGAAGAGGAAGGTGTACCCCTGCTCTTTGAGCGTATGCAGCCGGTCAATGAGTTTCTCCTCAAGTGTTGGGTTGACTCCCGCAAGTGGTTCATCCAGCAGCACCATCTCGGGATCGGTCATGAGCACGCGCGCCATCTCCAGCAGCTTCCGCTGGCCACCTGAGAGATTCCCGGCGGATTCGTGCGCGACGTGCTCAATCTCAAACAGTTCGAGCATCTCCCAGGCCTGTTCTCGAAGTTCTTTTTCTTGTTCGACGACCTGTGCTCTGGCTCGCGGGAGGACCGCTCGCCAGACTGCTTCGCCGGCCTGGTTCTGTGGTGCCAGCATCAGGTTTTCCAGCACGGTCATCTCTGATAGCTCTCGTGCTATCTGGAAAGTCCGGACGAGGCCCTGATTTGCGACCTGATCTGACCGATACCCCGTTATCTCCGTGTCATTGAACTCGACTGCGCCCCCGTCTGGACGTTGCACACCGGTAATCAGGTCGAATGTCGTCGACTTGCCGGCACCGTTCGGACCGATCAGACCAGTGATCGACCCCTTTTCGACGTGGAAAGAGACGTCAGCGACAGCGGTAATACCACCAAATGTCTTTCGCAGGTTTTCCACTTTGAGTATCTGCTCTTGCTGTCCGTTCCGGGTCTGATCGCTCCGTGCTGAATGTCCGTTCTTACTCATTATCGTCCTCGCGAGTCGCCTGCTGTGAGAGTGCAACGCTCGATGCGATTGCTTTTCGATGGCCAAGCAGCCCATCCGGGTGCCGTTGCATGAGATACACCAGAACGATACCGAGCAGCATGAGTCTGAGAGCCGAAATACTCACGTCCTGCACGGAGTACGCCAGCAGCGGCGTGACATCGAGGGTTCCTAACTCGGCGAGGGCACTGACAAGCGTATCGGGAGCGTTGCTGAGCTGGAGGTACTCCGCCACCACCCGGCGGATGAACGAGGGGCCCTCGAAGAGCAGGCTCGCGAACAGAGCACCGCCAACGATACTCCCCGTTGGCGAGCCAGTTCCACCGATAAACAGCGCAATGAAGATGTAGAAGGTCTGTATCGGCTTGAACATCCGTGGCGATGCATAGCCCCCGGAGAGACGCCAGAAGATGGCAATCAGGCCCATGAGCGCACAGCCAAGCGCGAACGTCTTGATCTTGAACAGACGCGTATCTTTCCCCAGCGCCTGCGTGACTTGCTGGTCCTCGCGAATACTCTTGAGCACCCGTCCGAAGGGTGACTTCCCGATGCGGATCATCAACCAGTACAGGAGGCCGAGACAGAGACACAACACAATTACGTACGCCCAGCCGATGACCAGCGTCTCCTCGATTCCCAGCGGTTCCACGGCGCTGAATATCGCCGCACCTAGAGCATTTGGCGCTGGGGCTGTTGTGGCCGGGTCTGTGTAAAATAGAATCCGGATCGGGTTCGATGGCAACGACAGCCCCGTCGCACCGCCCGTTCCGAATGCAACGCCGGCAATGCGAGTGTTCGCGAACTCCGGCGCACGGAGTGTGAGGCGGACGATTTCCGAGAACGCGACAGTGACGATTGCAAGATAATCGGCACGAAGTCGGATCGCAGGCAACGCTGCAAGGCCGCCAATGATTCCAGTCACGAGGATAGCACCCACAATCGCGACCGGAAGTGGCAGCCCGAAGCCGGGCGGACTGGCCGTCACTGGAGCGGTCAGTATCCCCATCGTGTATACACCGATGGCCATGAACCCGGCCGCACCGAGGTTGAACAGACCCGCGTATCCCCACTGGAGGTTCAGTGCAAGCGCTAACATGGCATAAATCGCGGAGAGGAACGCGACACGACGGAGCGTGTTGACTGTGCCATTCAGCTGGAATCCAAGCACGACGCTGAAAAGCGCGTACAATCCCCCGATCGCGAGTGCCAGAGTGATGAGCAAGCGGACGTCATTGTTGCCAAGCCAACCCTCAGCCCGCGCCTGAAGAGAGCCTGTACTCATGCCGTCGTCCTCCCACTGAACAGCCCCGATGGACGCACGAGCAGCATGACGATCATGATAACGAACGCCGCAACCAGAAGGAAGCTGGCTGGAATCCAGACGAGCGCGAGTCGACTCGCGAGACCGAGAATGACACCGCCGACCATTGCGCCGTAGATCGAACCGACACCGCCGAGGATGACCGCTGCGAACACCAGTAACAGCAGGTCCCACCCCATTGTCACTGTGAGCGTCCCCTGCTGTAGTGCGATAAGAAAGCCTGCACACCCGGTAAGCCCGCCGCCGATAATCCACGTGAGTTTGACAACGCGCTCCGTTGGGATGCCCGTGACTTTTGCGAGGTCCTTGTTCGCAGCCATTGCACGCATCGCGGTGCCGATTTTGGTGTACTGGAGCAGAATGTGAGTCCCAAGCATCAGGAGCGCGGCGACGACGACCAGCGTAATCTGGTGTCCCCCGAACGTGACGCCCGCAACAGTAAACTGGGGGACGTTGCCGCCTGTCAGCCCACGGCTGTCAGTCAGAAACGAATAGGTGAGGAAATTCCGGAGGAACAGCGCGACGCCGACGCTGGCAATCATCAAGGTCACACCGTCAGCGCTGCGCATCGGTCTGAACACGATTCGATCCAGCAAGAGCGAAAGGGCGGCTGTCAGGACCGCAGCGACGAGTAAGCCAGCCAGAAGCGCCAGCGGGGTATTGACAACATTGATGCCAAGCTCATTCGAACCGACTGCGATTGGGCCGCCGATAAGAATGAGCGATTCGACAGAGAACTCTCCCAGCCCGGCAATCAGAAACGCCGTCGCCCATCCGGCGAACGCACCGCTCGTAATCAAGTCACCGTGGGCAAAGTTCGCGAAATTGAGGATACTGTATGTCATCGAGAGGCCGACACCGGCCAGTCCAAGCGACATGCCCAGCACCAGTCCGTTCCAGAGATAACTCATGAGGTCTGTGATGGCAACTGTTCCAGTGCCTACCTGTCGAAGAATATCGAATACGAGAAACACGCCGATAACTGCGAATATAACGAGTACTGGGCGGTTGTATACCAGATTCTGTCCACGGCTGTAGTAGTCTCGTGCCGCCATACTTTGGTGCTCTGTACCCAGTCTTAAAAATCTTGATGTAAAATAGTCATAGATACCGCGAAACCGAAGATATGCGCCTATTTCATGCTAGTTTTACACACGGTATTTGTTGACAATGGTAGACGTGACGGCTAAATCAGACTGGCTTTGCAACTGTCGGTGTCGAATGCAAGATTCGGTGCACAGTTTCGTACGCATGCGCCCGCGACGAGAAATATGACACCGCTCATCGGATGACGAAGATGAAACCGCTCGCTGGACGAAACGGTCAGTCGCGAGTCCCTGCTGGTGCGCTACAGAGAGTTCGTGATCGTTCGCATCACTTCCAGCGCCTCTTTCAGCTCAGCCGTACTCGTGGCATACGAAATGCGCGCCTGTCCTTTACCACTCGGCCCGAACGCCTCGCCGGGGACGACG
>Ga0207754_100699_pt1 | contig 10919 bp, 10 predicted proteins | sample A23E1SouthBayCA_FD_187728 | JGI IMG/M metagenome (GOLD analysis project Ga0207754, IMG submission 187728) | Aerobic enrichment media microbial communities from Eden Landing Ponds, California, USA - A23 E1 (SPAdes) | ecosystem: Environmental > Aquatic > Marine > Unclassified | place: Emeryville... | reverse complement strand
GTACGACGCCCCGCCGCGGGTGCTTGTCGAGTCGTCCGAGAAGATGGTCAACGTCGCTACTGACCGTGTCAGTATCGCTCGCGGGTCAAACGCCGATGTGGTTCGCAGTCTTGTCGAGGATGATACCAATGTCTGACGCTCCTAGCGGTTTTAAGTCGCCGCATGTGCAAGTCGCAGGACAGAGAAGACACTACGAGAACACAACTTGCCTGAGAACGGACCGGCGTTCCCAGCTCGAACCCGCGCCAACGGGAATCGCTGGGAACGACCTCGTGTCTGTACCGGTTCCTTCTCGGCAGAATGGCTTAAGCGTTACCCACCAGCAACAGGTATCCCCAGCCATATCTGCCGCCGTCGAGAGGCGGAGGGTGCTCACTACACAGGATATGGAGCATCACGAACGAGAGCGTACGCATAGAGACATGCGGTCAGCACCGTCCACGAACAACCACCCCACGCAGAATTTTATTTTTTTGCTGGGCGGAGGACTGGAGTGTCCCCCGGGGGTCCCTTGGACCCCCGAAGGCGGCCGTCAGGCCGTCTACCCGCACTGCGGTCCGTCGGCAGACGCAACCGCGGGCGGGGTGGGGGTCTGCACCCCCACCCCACCCACACACCAAGAAGGTGTGTGTGGTGTGGGTGTGAACCCCCCCGCACACACCGAGATGGTGTGTGGGTGCGGGTCCGCCCTTCGGGAGGTGCAATCCTGATGCGGGACACCTCCAAGCTGGACTGGATGGTTCCCGCAGACGAGTGGGAGCAGTTCCGCCGCCACATCGAATCCCGATTCGGGGTTGCTGAGGGCTATCTGGGCCGTGAAGCCGAACTCGCGATGGAGCAATATATTGACGCGGACGGGTATGCTCGCGTTGAGACGCTCGTCGACCGCCTCGTCTCAGCCGCCGGCCGCTCTCCGGACCACGCCAGCGAAAAAATAAAATCTGATCTGTCGTCTCAGGAACCGACCCGCATCGGCATCCGTGTCGGGACGCCACTCAAAGAGGAGTTCTGCGCATACGTCGACGAGCACACGGACTACAACTATGGTGTCGCCCTCGCACGCGCACTGAACGTCTATCGCGATGGCGGGCGATCCCGCCGCGTAGAAGACAAGCTCGACCGCGTCGTCGACGACGCCGAATCCATGCTGGGCGAGCTCAATGACGACTCCGATAAGAGTCTCAGCAGCGTCCAGCGCAAGACGATCGCCATCTGCCACGATGTCGGCGAGTCGTTCACCGATGAAGTTCTAAACGAGAGCATCCACACCATCGCTGCCGAGGGACCGAAGGCATCCGACCCAACGCTGGAGAAGTACCGCGACCTCGTAATCGACCGCCTCGACTACGAACGCCACCCGCACAACGAGGAGCTGTGGATCTCTCGCGACCAGGCCGAAGAGATCGCCCCCGACGAAACGCCCGCTGAGTGCCGCCGCTCGGTCGAACTACTGGATACTGATGAGATGAAGCGCCGTCTCATCTACACCGTTGGCCGTCGGGCAATGGCGACGTCCTCAAAGGACGTGACGCTCCCCGAGCGAGAACTTCGGGAGGCAGTGTTCGACGACGAGATATCGAGACCAGTGATGCATGAAGTGATGCAAGCAGCCGCCGAGCACTTCGGAATCGGGACTGGCAAACCAGACAGACAACAGGTGCTGCGCCTGAATCTGACCGAACTCGAAATCGACCACCCTGATATGGGTCAGACGATTCGACGCTTCGCGAACGCTGACGGCGACTCGAAGCTCGCTGACAGCGGTGAGACGACGCTGGGCTCCTATGGTGGCGGTCAGCAACCATCGGCACTGACTGATGGAGGGACTGTCGCGGACTGACTACCCACACTGAACTGCTTGCCAGCACACCCGCAGGTATGCCATCTGCTCGGCTGTTAGCTTCAGCTATATTGTCTGAGGGTCTCGGGAGATGAAAGCTAATGTCCACAAAGCTGACACTTCTGATACCGCTGTCAGAACCCCCCGATGGGTGCCAGGATTAACAGTATGCGCCTCACGCGAATTCAAAGATGGTAGCATTTGATCAGCTGAACTAGACCGCGACCCAGATTCTCGCACTTTCAGGAAAATAATAATCCTATAGATCGATATTCATTACACACGATCTGATCATCAGGGTGACCGAGTACTGTGGTATAAACACCAATATGATCTTATTCTCAAAAATGGTCCTGATATCAAAAAAACTAAAAACAGTAGTATAATATAGCAAGGAAAGCTATGCCCACCACCTACGGTAGGCGTACGCTACACTGAGAATGAACACTCTACAATATATTCTTGGAGACCTTTCCGAAGATAGTCGGGGACAGACTCTACAAGATTATGTTTTTGGTGTCAGTGTCTTTCTTTTGACTGTCACCGCAGTGGTGGGTGCTGGTCTCCCAACAATGCTGGCAACGTTTGATGACGGGACACGTGGGGACACGGATGCACAGGCCAAACGGGTTGCCGACCAAATCGTGATGAATACCTCTATTGGCGCTGGAAACCAGCTAAATACGACGCTGGTAGAAGCAATAGCTGGGAGCGACGTTGATACGCTTCAGAATCAATATCGCCTTCCAACCACTTCAACGGTGAACGTGACCATTAGAAACTCCACTAGGTCCGGTGCAGTTGTCACAGACAGTGGAGTCACCCTTTCTGCAGGGCGTGATGCTACGGGACGGACTTTCAGTAAAGCTGTTCGGCTCGTGACGATTGGAAACAGCAGCTGTGACCCTGCCTGCCAACTGATTGTGAGGGTGTGGTGACTATGCTTGGTGCGAACCGTGGTCAAGCGTACAGCTTGGAGGCCATTGCAGGGAGTGTCATCGTTGTCATGGCACTCCTATTTGCTCTCCAGTCGATCATCATCACGCCCACCACATCAAGCGGTGTTGACCCCGAGGTTCGGGAGGACCTCCGAGCGCAGGCGAGTGACACGCTAGTAATTGTTGACAGCAATGAGACGGCAGACCTCTCCTACTATACTCGCTACTGGGTCCCCGAAATTCGGACGTTTGAGGGGGGACAGAATCCAAGCGTTGGCTACGGAACTAATAGTCCACCTGAAGTACTTGGAACGATACTCAAAAGAACGTTCACACGGAATTCGCGACTCTACAATATTAAAGTTCTATATTTACATACAAATGCAAGCGATGGCCGTGGCCGAGTACCAATGGTCTACCGCGGTCAACCTGCAGAGGGTGCTGTGACTGCGAGCCACACCGTGACGCTATACGACAACCAGACCCTGACCTCTGGTAAGACTGGTACCGCCGAACTCTGGGAATACGAGACTAACCCTACCAGCGAGGCGTACTATCCGATTCCGAATGCGGTCGAAGGGCCAGTGTACAACGTTGTGGAGGTGCGCCTCACCGTATGGTGACTCACAAAGACCGTGCACAGTTGCTTTTTGTCGGGGCGATAGCTCTTGCATTTCTTATCGTTGGTATCGCTGTCGTCGTCAACACTACACTCTTTGTTGAGAACACGCAAGCAGGCATGGCCGGAAGCCAGACCCAGTCACCAGTTGCCATCGATAATGAGGTTACGAACTCACTTCGAACCGTTACCTTACGCGTGAATCATCGGACCTTAGACCACAGTGCGACTGAATTAGGGGCATACGCAAACAACAACGTCACCAGACTTGGCACGGCTTTGGGCGAGTCGTATGCTGCCTCCAGTTCGCTGTCTGTTTCTGTCCGTTACCGGAACGACTCGAGCAAATTTGGAAGCCGTGTAGTTCAGGCTGGCGACAGCACCTTTGAGAACGGCTCGCCGAATTGGACTCCAGTCTCCAGCGGTTCACAGCGGGAACTCGGGTGGTTTGTGGTCAATCTTAATGCCAGCGAGAGTCAAAGCGGCACGTTCCATGCCAACGTAACAAACGAGACTAACTCTGTAAATTTGACTATTGACAAGGTAAGCGACAGCAATTTCTCGGTTAGAACTTCTGGCCCCACTGGAAGTGCCAGCCAATTCTGCACCCCCCGCAGAGGCCGACTGTTCCTCGACCTCCATCGTGGTCAGTCGGTGACTGACGACAGTTGTAGGTTTAATGGTACGGATGAACTTGACACAGTATCGCGAGTAAAATTTACTAACGGGGATAATGCAGTCGGAAAGTACGCCATCGTGACAAACTCATCATCAGCGAGTTTTCCGGAGTGTGAACTAACCCCACGCACGGATCCGTGCCATGCCCCAGTCGTCTGGGCCGCAAACGCAACTGTCAGTGTTGTCGGGTCTGACGTCCAATATGAAAGCGAGAAGAACGTCACTATCTATCCAAGTGGGGTGGAATAGTATGGTCGGATACAATCGGGCTCTCACCAGCGCTCTTTCGTATGTGTTGACACTCAGCATTACAACCCTGTTAATTACGGGACTGACAATTGGCGCGGCAAATATGCTTGAGGATCAGCAGCAAGAAGCGGCACGTGAGGAGTTAGAGACTATCGGAAACCGACTTGCAAGCGAATTTTCTCGTGTCGATACGCTGGCGCAGCAGGGGGGCGAAGCGACAGTAACCGCTAGCCAGCCGTCACGAGTCACAGGAAATCGCTACTCAATCTCTCTTCTCCACGGTGCGAGTGTCTGCAGCGGCGGGCGCCTCCCAGCAACTGTTGATACCTGTCTCAGGCTCATGTCTAGCGATAGTGAAATTGCGGTCATGGTTCCAGTCCGTAATCAGTCTCAAATTTCAATGACTCTGGCCGATGAGGGAACGTTCCAGCTTCAAGCGGAAGCAGGTGATACCACCGCTGATGACGAGGTTGCCAACCAAGACCTCAGTAGCCGGATTGGCGTCGGCGAGGGCGTAAGTCGTGACACAATCTCTCTCGTTAGCGGCGTGGGCAACAGGCCGCCTGTGGCGAGTTTCGATCTCAATCCAGCTTCGCCGTGGTCCCGACAGCCAGTCACATTCAATGCGAGTGGCTCATTTGACCCCGACGGTTCCGTGGCTGAGTATCGGTGGGACTGGAATAATGATGGTGTGTATGAAACCAATACGACGACCTCTACGGCTACACATACGTTTTCAAACGGTGGCCGGTATAACGTCACTCTACAAGTTGAAGACGATGAGGGCAAGAACACGACGCGAACACAATCAATCGATGTTAGTGGTCTGGAATATAATCGCGACATGACTACCGTAGGAAGCAACGACGCGACGATTTCGTTTAGTGTTACGAACAACGTCGGGAAAGATGTCGAGATTACGCATATTTTCATTGATACAGATGATGATGCTATCGATAGCGTCGGAGTCGTTAATATCTATGACAGGGGACGAATAGTCAGACTCGGTAGCACTGTCAGTATCTCTGATGGGTCCACGGAAACAATCGATATCGGGGATTTCAGGGATAGTAGTGCAAGGTTAGTCAATATGGATGGAAAGCACGTCCGTGTTGGTCTCAAGTATAAGATCGGAGATCGGACAAACTCAACGCGCTTCGAAGGCACTCCATGAACGACCGTGGCATAAGTGAGTCGCTCGGGTTTGTGTTAGTGTTCTCTATTATCGTCCTCTCTCTTGGGCTCGTGAGTACCGTTGGCCTCTCTCAGATTGAGGAAGTGCGCAACGATCAGCAACTGGAGAACGCTGAGCGATCGTTCCAGATTGTCGCGCAGAATATCGATGAATTGCAGACCGGGCAGTCTGTAGCTCGCGGTGGAGAGCTAGACCTCAATCGGGGGCGAATCAGACTTATTCCCTCAACCGACTCTCAACTCCGCGTATCTGTGAGGAACACTACAGGACCTGACGCCTACGAAGCCACCTATGAACTCAGTGGAGTTGAGTACCAACTTGATGGGACGACTGTGGGCTACGAAGGCGGGGCCGTGTTCCGCCGAGATAAGGGTGGAACTGCTGTTGTCGGTTCGCCGACACTAGTTTGTACTGATGAACACGCACTCGTGTCGCTAGTAACAATCGATGGAGTAGAGGGGCGACAGCTCGGCGGCGGAACTGTGTCAGTAACGGCTGAACGTGAGAATGCAACTGTTTCATTCCCGGTAAACCGGACTGGGCGAAATAGTACGGCTGGCCGTGCCAACGTTTCTGTTGAAGTGGTCAGCTCGCAGTTCGAATCCGGTTGGAACCAGTATCTCGAGTCACAGGAGGGGTGGCACTCCAGTGGTAGTGAATTCGTTTGCGACGGGAACGGTAGCGGAGTGCAGACGTATCAGATTGTTAAGACCCATGTTAATGTGACATTCACTCGGTGATCATCCCGAAACATGGGCATTGGTAACTTCGACATTGACCACACCAGCAGCCTCTGCGTCAGACTCTGCAACTCCGACTTGAAACAATAATACAAGCATATTCTCACTCTTATCCCCGTTCGGAAGGTCGTAGTAGACAACCGCTTGGTTGCTCTTGAGATCGAGGATGTAGTTCCCGCTCTCATTGGCGACGCCAATATTATCATACTGCTCGAAGTAGCTGGTGATATTGTCCTGCCATGTAGAGTTGTAGTTCCGGGTGACGAGACCAGTGATGTCGTCGCCGCTAGTGTAGACCCGGGTTGGTTCGATTGCGGTGTGGCTGGCAATGTCGGTACAGCGAGCCACACGATATCTAGTGTCGTTAAATTCTCGGATGATACCGCTTGTCGCGTAAGCGCCGTCTTTACACTCGTAGTCGTGAGCTTTCACACTCACGTTGTCTCCGCCGTTGATAGCGAACACGTGACTGTATTGCGAGTCAGTCGACGGGTCGTTGATATTATGAAACACCTGACCATTAATTTTCACCTGTGCAACCTGACTGTCGTCGCCAGGAACTGCCGGCGTGTGGACGGTCCCATTAGCCGTTATGTTTGAGGAGATGGGATCGCGCGCGATTATCTGTGTGCTAGCGATAGAGCGCCGAATCTCATCGAAGATATCATTTAGTTCGTCAGCGTCGTCAGCACGATAAAACTCCCCACCAGAGACAGTTGCAACTCGCTTCAATAGAGCTTGGTCGATTGCGCTGGAGTCGCCATATCCAATAGTATAAATAGTGACATCATCTCCTGCAGCGTTTTTTGCATATTCAACAGTCAGTTCATTGTCGGTTGGGGACGGACCACCGCAGTCGAAGGGGTCGTTATTATCAGTATTGTCTCCCCGGTCTTGACAATCATTATTAACTCCGTCCGTCAAAAGTACCATAACTTTATTTCTAGACTCATCACTCTTCATTGAAAACACATTATTGGCTTTGCGAACTCCATTTTGGGTTTCAGTTCCACCTCTAGCAGGGATGTCTTCGATAGTCTCGTTAAGACCAGTACTAGCCGATGCAGTCCCAAAATTAGAGGTAATGTACCTATTATTGTCTGTAATCCGGTAGATACCGTCTCCATCGTTATATGAGATGACTCCGGCCCGGTCCCGGGACGCATTCAGATCCGCGACGAACGCCTTCGAAGCTGCTTGTGCCTCTTCGGAACGGGTCGTTGTATCGCCGTCATTCCGGCTCATGGATCCAGATTCATCGATGACAAACATCACGTCGAGCGGTTGCCGACGAATCTCCGAATCCGCCTCTACAGAGGTTATATTACCAATCTGCATCGTCCCATTCTGGAGCGGGCGCGCCGACACGCGGTAAGTGTTATTAACGCCCTTGTCGACTTTGATGCTTTCACCGGTCAGCGTTACATCGTTGTAGTTATTGCTGGTAAGATTGATAACTCGGTTACGATCTACATCAACCCTCCGGGGAAGGTCTGTCTCATTCAACCTAATGATCGCTGTCTGATTGCTGCGATATACTTCTGCGGTAGTCTCAAACTCTTGAGTTAGGTAGGTACCCCACGCTTGATAGAAATCACTTTGTACGGCAATGGTGACGTTATTAGGACGCACACAGTCGCCTGCATTGAGCCGTTGCCGGACCCAAAACGTTCGATTCCTTGAAGACTCCTTACGGAGGCGAGCTTCACTGTATCCGCGATCAAAGCTTCCGGTGAGGTTCACCAATCGTATATTAATACTTCCGTCACGGTACTGAAGCGCTGGTGCGGTTACCATAGCACTACCACTGCCCTGCTTTCGCCAGACGCCGCCCCCTTCGTAACCCATTGTCGTGGCTCCGTCAGCAAACCGAACGGAGCTGAGGGTCATATTTGCTGCACACGCTGTGTCGTCGTTTACAGTGACATTCAGCCACCGACTCCGGTCAAGAGTATAGCTACGGGGGCTGGTGGAAGATAGGTCGATTTCTGCTTGAGATTTTCCACCGCTTGTGGATAGCGAAGCGAATTTCGAGTCCATATGCTGAAGTACGATGCTTGCCTGCCTCTCATCCTGTTCCTCAGTAACTGTTTCAATTGCCGGCGCACCAACAACAAGCACCCCGATTGACCCAGTTATTACTATAGATAATAAGAGGATATACCCAACAACTTGTGAAACACCGCGCGCATTTGCCCTATATTCTTGTTCATTATCTATCATAAAATAATAATTTTGAGTCGGTTGTTGATATTACTATCATTAACTACTGCAACTAATATCTACTGTCACCAGATGGTATTGCAGAGGGGTTCTCACAGCAAACAACAGACCGACCACCGGAGCAATATGTAGTTTGCACCCTATAGATGAGTGCGTTCTTGCCGGCGGTAGCTACCTCTCCAGCACTTGCCGTTTCATGGAAGCTATTACTAAAGGCTGGCTTGGCCGATTGCGTTTAGCAACTACACGGCGGTGGTGCCGAAGTGTTCTCATAGCGTGATTGTGGGGCTAGCGACATCGTTTTCTCGCTGGTGATTAGCAAGTGTAACGGCCAAGCGGAGACACAGAGCGAGGAAGACGTGTGCTTTGATTCTCACTCGGCCTCGGACCCGCGGGGTCCCGAGGCCGAGATCCCTACAGACGCCGATTGCTGTTTCAACCTGTGAGCGGTACGAGTACGTCTCTTCAAACTGTTTCTGCCGGAGACGTACCGTGTTGCTGTGCTCTTTGATCCGTTCCTCAACGTGGTAATCAATATCGAGCGGATCGTTCGTGCTCCGTGGGTTGTACGGAGCAATCGGCACGACCGCCTGCTAGCAGGTGGTCGTGCCACTCCAGCATATTGAACTCGGAGTCACCGATCATCCAGCGTGAGCTTTCGACGGCGAGCGCGTCACGCGTGACGCGCATCGCCGTCTCCTCATCGACTTTCTTCGCTGGAGTGAACGCTGCTGCGATGGGAATGTTGTTGGCGGTGGTCACGACACAACAGCCGTAGCCGTAATAGTAGTCGTCTTCAGCGTGGTCGTAGTTCTACTCAGCGTCCTCGTCACGGTGATCGACGGGAATGTCTGTACCATCGATACGGAAGAGCTTGCCGAGCGGTACCTGCTCGGCAAGCTCGTGGACTAAGTCGATGAACACGTCCTCTGCGACAAGTTCGAAGTCAGTGATGAACCGTGAGAGTGTCCGCTGGGACGGCGGACTCTCGAAGCCACACTGCCGCCAGACATCCTCGTTGTGGAGTTCTCGCGCAGTCGGACGCGGACTGTAGATGTCGTGATAGAAGCAGTGAAGGACGCCTTTCAGGAGTTCTGGTGGCTTGTGAACCCGTGTTCGCCCCTCAGATCGGGGGCGAACACGGGATAGTCCACAAGAAACGATAGATCCAACTGTTCGAACAGCGCCGTCGTCTCGGTGTCCAGTGTTTTGAAGACCTGTTCGACCGTAGCTTTATGTGGTAGGACGGAACTGGTCGTAGACACATCAGATTCGTCCTACCGCTTCCCTGCGAGGACCTCTGCACCACCGCCAACTCCACTCTTGCTGGAGCGTCAGCGTTCCAACTGTAGCAGGTTGATAATACGGCCTCAAGTTCTCGGGTCTGGAATATTGGCTGTACCTATAGGCTACAGCTATAGGGGGTGGCTCCATGACGTACTTCACGCTTCAGGGGCTTTAGCGGGACTCTCCCGGAGTCACCCTCATTCATTGACAGACTCCTTGGTGGGCAACCTCGCGTCAGACTTGTTTCTCAGTATGTGGAGATCGCGTCAGGCATTGCATCAGAACCAACCGACAAACGGTAGGTAGTAGATATCGATACCGCTGAAGACGCCGTTCCAACAGTTATTACTCAACGCATGAATTATGAATTGTATGTCGAAAGCTGCCGGGGACCCAGAACGAGCTATCAATGGGCTCCTGTCGATTGCACAACTGCTGGAAGAGCCACGCTTGGCCCGGCTCTACACGTTTGTTCTCCGTGAGGGCGACGTAACCATCGACGATATCGTCGCTGCGGTAGAGATTCCTCGAACGACAGCGTACTCGGATATGGGAACGCTCGTTGACCTCGGTGTTCTGACCCGAGATGAAGAGCAGAAGACGCACACGTATTCCGCTGTCCCGATCACGCTGACTGCAGACTTGGACGGTGACGAGTATACCGTCACGCCCACTCTCATCGAGGCGGTCGATCGCTCACCACACGACCAAGACCTCGACCTCCTCCTAGAACGATACGGGCTCGGCAAACTCGCGGCTGCGCTCACGTATGCCATCCCCTATGCTAACGGTGAGATGTCTGAACGAGTCGCAGCTCGGGAGCTCGATCTGCAGCAGGCCTTCGCGATTGCGGTCCTGCATGCGCTCCGAGATGTGGTTCAGGACATGGAAACCGTTGATCCATACTTCGATGATATCCGGAACGCTCGCGACCAACCACCGTCAGCAGAGGACTGACGGACAACTATTAATGTGTTTGCATACCCCACTGTTTCCGGTGTAACACGTCAAAAGAACCACTCGGCTACCGCGAAACAGCCGATATCTCAGAAACTCTCTACAACTCGTCCAGGTCGAGATACTCGATGAACTCCTCGCGGCGCTCGTCGAGGACGAACGCCACGAACGCCTCGTAGAAGTCGTCGTTTTT
>Ga0207754_100694_pt1 | contig 10989 bp, 6 predicted proteins | sample A23E1SouthBayCA_FD_187728 | JGI IMG/M metagenome (GOLD analysis project Ga0207754, IMG submission 187728) | Aerobic enrichment media microbial communities from Eden Landing Ponds, California, USA - A23 E1 (SPAdes) | ecosystem: Environmental > Aquatic > Marine > Unclassified | place: Emeryville, CA... | reverse complement strand
CACTGCTCGGCGAACCGGCCGACAGCGACCGGCTCGCCGTGACGAACCCCCTGTCGTGGGCACACGAGAGCGTCGCCACCGTCCCCGCCGAGGACGTGTCCGGTGACGCCGACGACCTGGTCGGGACAGCCGACGGCGACGATCTGGCCGTCCAGTCGACGACTGCCGGCGTCGGCGACGACACGGCGGACGTGGTGCTCGTCGAGACTCCGGAGCTGCCAGCGATGGGCGCGACGACGCTCTCGCTGGAGGACGCTGCCGAGCCGGTCACGACGCCCTTCGAGGTGTCGACCGACCGGCTCTCGAACGGGCTCGTGACGGTGTCGTTCGAGAGCGACGGCACCGTCTCCGTCTACGACGAGGAACACGACCGGGCGGTCCTCGACGAACCGGGCAACAGGCTGATGCTGTACCGCGACCAGCCCCGCTACTTCGAAGCGTGGGACATCGAAGAGGACGTCTACGAGGTCGGCGACCAGCTCCCGGCCCCGGAGACGACGGTCGTCGAGGACGGCCCGGTTCGAGCCACGGTCCGCCAGCGCCGCTCGTTCGGCGACTCCGCGCTCGTCCAGGAGATCTCGCTCTACCGGGACTCCCGGCGCGTTGAGTTCCGGACGGAAGTCGACTGGCAGGAAGAAGAGAAGCTCCTCAAGGCTCACTTCCCGGCCGGCGTGTCGGCCACCAGCGCGACCTACGACACGCACTTTGGCCACCACGAGCGAGACACCCACAGCAACACCTCGTGGGACGCCGCCCGGTGGGAGGAGGCGGGCGGGCAGTGGGTCGACGTGTCCGAGACCGACTACGGCGTCGCCCTGCTCAACGACTGCAAGTACGGGGTCAACGTCGACGGGACCGACATCTCCCTGTCGCTGCTGCGCGCGCCGAACCACCCAGACCCCGAGGCCGACCGCGGCACCCACGAGTTCACGTACACGCTGCTCGCCCACGAGGACGGCCCGGCCCAGGCCGGTGTCGACCGCGCTGCCGGCGAACTGAACGCGACCACGCGAGCCCGCCCGGTCGACGAGGCGGCCGCGGTCGCACCCGTGACCGTCGGTGACGAGGACGTGGTCGTCTCGGCGATCAAGCGCGCCGAAGACAGCGACGACGAACTCGTCGTCCGCCTGTACGAATCGGCCGGCCGCCACGTCGACACGACCGTCGACTTCGAGTTCGCCGTCACCGACGCCCGAGAGACGAACCTCGTCGAAGACACCCGTGACACCCGGACGGTCGACGACTCGCAGCTGTCGCTGTCGTTCGATCCCTTCGAGATCAAGACGATAGCAGTCCAGATAGGCGACTGACGGGAGCGATTCCGCGGCTCTTCTGCTGTATCTTTGGGTACGAGAACCGAATTACCTCTGTCCACAATCGAATACCTCATTCTCTTATTGAAAATGGCTATACTCATACCATATTGGGGGAAAAAGAATCACTTGGGTGTGGGGGACGCCTATTCTGGCGGCACTGGCACACGACGCCGGCAACGCCGTCGCTGTCTCTCGGTCTCTGCCCGCGACCGCAGTCACAGTCTTTTCGCCGTCGGCGGCCGGACGCCCGGACATGGAGCAGTTCGTCGCCGAGAACCTCGACTACTACGCGGAGACGCAGGGTGTGTTGCCCGAACGGCTCGACGCTGTCGGTGAGACGTACCGCGAGCAGGGGTACCTGACCCGGGACCAGCTCTACGAGATCGCCTACGAGTCCTCGACGCGCAGCGCCTACCACGTCGAGTCGAACCCGGACGAGCGCTGTCGGGAGGTAACCCGCAACGTCCGCACCGTCGACGGCGACTTCTCGAAGATCCAGTTGCTCACTGGGCTCAGCGGCTTCAAGGCCCCGACCGCGTCGTGCGTGCTCGCCGCACTCGACGGCGACCGCCACGCCGTCGTCGACACGCGCGTCTGGGCGTCCCTGGAGCGGACGGGGTACCTGGAGGGGCGCAAAGAGTCGTTCGACGCGGCCGACTACGTGACGATGATCGAGCCGATCAGAGCCATCGCCGAGGAGACGGGGTATCGCCCGGTCGAGGTCGGCTATGCGCTGTTCGCCCACGACGACCGCGTCCGTGAGGGAACGCTCCACTGATACTGCCGGCTGTCACTTCGTGACGATCTTCGCCACCCCGGGGTGGCGAAATCGTTCACAGACGTACAGCCGGTAGTATGAGGAGCCCTTCGAGGCGCGATCACGACTCGGAGCGGCCTGCTGGGAGATCGAGGGCAGACAGATCGAGTTCGCGGACCAGCGTCGCGGCGTCGTCGAACGGCGTCTGGACCGACCGCTCGCTGCTGGGCCTGGTCCGGTCGGCGTGTGCGTACACCGCGTCGACGAACGCCGACCGCACCTGTTCGTTCTCGAAAAGGCCGTGGAGATAGGTGCCAAGTACGTCCTGGGTCGCGGCGCTGTCGGGGCCGAGTGGCTGGTGGGCCGACGCTGCGACGCTCGTCTCGCCCATGTGGATCTCGTAGCCCGAGGCCGTCCCGGTCGCACCCTCGATTGGGCCGACGCCGTCGACCGCGACAGTGACCTGCTCGACGCGCTTGGTCTCGCTAAAGCGGGTTTCGACCGGGAGGCGGCCGACGCCCGCGACGGTCTCCGCGTCGCCGGTGCCTTCGACGCTGGCGTTCGTGATCCGCTCGCCCAGCAGCTGGTAGCCGCCACAGAGGCCGACGATCGGGCCGGCAAACGTCCGGATGGCCTCGTCGAGACCGGCCTCACACAGCGCCAGCAGGTCGTCGACGGTGTTTTTCGTGCCGGGGAGGACCAGACCGTCGACCCGGTCCAGCGTCCCATCGAGTGGGCGGTAGTCGACCCGGACGCCGGGGACGGCGGCCAGCGGTTCGAGGTCGGTAAAATTCGAGATGTGGGGCAGTCGGGGAACGCCGACCGTGACGGTCGCCGCGTCCGGGACGCCGTCGTCGGCACCGACGACGGCCCGCTGGTCCTCGGCTGGCAGCGAGAGGCTGTCTTCCGCCGGCAGGCCGGGATCGTCGTAGGGGAGCACGCCGAGGACCGGGACGCCGGTACGAGCTTCGAGTTCGTCGATCCCGTCCGCGAGCAGCGTCGGGTCGCCCCGGAACTTCGTGATCGCGACGCCGGCGACCCGCTCTCGGATGGCTGCCGGCGCGAGTTCGAGCGTCCCGTAGAGACTGGCGAAGACACCGCCTCGCTCGATGTCTCCGAGTACGAGGACGCTCGCGTCTGTAAAGCGCGCGGTCTCGACGTTGGCGAGGTCGCGGTCCTGGAGGTTGATCTCGGCGGCGCTGCCGGCCCCCTCGGCGACGATCACGCTGTACTCGTCTGCCAGTCGCTCGTAGGCGTCTCTGGCCGCGCTGCGAGCGTGCTCCCAGTGGTCGTCGTAGTAGGTCCGGGCCTCGTAGTGGCCGACCGCCTCGCCGTCGATCACGAGCTGGCTCTCCCCGTCGCCGCGGGGCTTCAGCAGGACCGGGTTCGTGTCCGTCGTCGGTGTGATCCCGGCGGCACGGGCCTGGACGTACTGCGAGACGCCGATCTCTCCCCAGTCGCCGTCGGGCGTCGCCACCGCGTGGGCGTTGTTGCTCATGTTCTGGGCTTTGAACGGCGCGACCGAGACGCCCCGCTGTGCCAGCAGTCGGCACAGTCCCGCGACGACGGTGCTCTTGCCGACGTGACTCGCGGTTCCGGCGACGAGGATCGTCGTCGTCATAGGGCGTCGAGGAAGCGATCGAAAGCACCGCTCTCGGGGTGGCAGTGGCAGTACGTCCCCAGCGTCCGATACTCCGTGAGGCCGTCGCTCCCGTCTTCGATCCCGTCGCCCCGCGCTACGTCGAACGCGAAGGTGGCGTCTCGACCGACGGTCGCACTGGAATAGTGAAACTCGTGGCCCCGTCGGCGCTGTCCCGCTCCGGCCGTGAGCGTGTCCCTCTTGGCGGTCAGTTCGACGTGATCGAGCGCCTGATAGCGGTCGTGCATCGTGACCGTCGCCGGGAGGACGCCGGCCATCGAGTGGGTGTCGCCGTCGGTCGTCGTCAGCGTCTCGGCCAGCGCCATCAGCCCACCGCACTCGCCGTAGACGGGGAGCCCGTCGGCCGCTCGGCGGGCGAGCGCATCGAGCGCGGGACTGTCTGCCAGCGCGTCGCCGTGGCGTTCCGGATAGCCGCCGGGGAGGTAGACGCCGTCGCAGTCGGGCAGCGGGTCGTCCGTCGTCGGGGCGAACGTCGTCACGTCGGCGCGTTCCCGGAGCCGCTCGACGGTGGCCGGGTAGTAGAACTGAAACGCCGCGTCGCGGGCGACGGCGATCCGGCGATCCGTCGGCGACGTACTCGACGCGGCGTCCGGGCGGGGCGGTGCGCTGGCGACCTCGGCGAGGCGCTCCGTGCGGAGGTGTGTCGCGGCCTCGGAGAGAGCGGTCTCTTCGAGGGGCGCTTCGGTCCCCATGTGGAGCCCGAGGTGGCGATCCGGGATCTCCAGGTCCTCGCTGGGCGGGATGCGGCCGAAGTACTCGATGCCGTCGGGCAACGCCGTTCGGACGCCGTCGGCGTGGCGACCGCCGTGGGCCCGCTGGGCGATTACGCCCGCAACGTCGATCTCGCGGCCGATCGACGCGGCGTACTGCTGGAAGCCAAGCGCCGTCGCGGCGACACTCTCCATGCCGGCGCTGGCATCGACCACCAGGACGACCGGCAGCGACAGCGTCTCTGCGACCATCGCCGTACTCGAACAGTCCCCGTCGTACAGCCCCATCACGCCCTCGACGACGCAGATGTCGCCGTCGCCCCGGTAGTAGTTGCGCCGGAGCCCGGTCTCGCCTTCGAGCCACTGGTCGAGCGTGCGCGAGGGGCGGCCGGCAACGTGTTCGTGATGGCTGGGATCGATGAAGTCGGGGCCGGCCTTCGCGGGCTGGACCGCGTAACCGGCGTCGTCCAGCGCCCGGATCGTGGCCAGCGTCGCGACGGTCTTGCCGACGCCAGAACTCGTTCCGCCCAGGACGAAGCCGTTCATCTGTCTGGTAGCACCAATACACTATGGTTAGCACAAACTGACTTTAATTAGTTGGTGTCGGCCGATGCCTCGCCGGGGGCGGTCGCCGCCGTGTTTCACACCATCCTCGGCGCATCGCGGTCGGTGGTTCGGGACCGTCTGCGTGTCCGCCGACGACCGACACCGTCCATCCTCGATGCTCGCGCTTTGGCCACGAAAGCGGTTCTGAGGCCCCAAGCCGTCGGCTGCGAGGACCATCGATCGCCGCCGTGATCCCGGTGACCGCAACTTATTTGATCCTCCCATTCATCGACAATAGCAAGCACAATTGGTGTAGTACAAATTTATTTGTACCACCCACCCTCAACAGATGACTTCCGACGCACTCCTCCTCATCGGCCGGCGCACGACACACGCTCAGGCGACGTTCGAGACCCACGCGGCGCGTCTCGAAGACCGCGACTTCGTCGACGACGTTCACGTGTGTCCCTTCGAGAGCGAACCGATCCGCGAACTCCGCGACCAGTTCGAAGCGATTTCGGCCGATCGGGTGTTCGCCGTGCCGATGTGTGTCGCCCACTCCTACGCGACGCTGGACGATCTCCCGGCCGCGCTCACGCACGTCTCCGGAGACGTACGCTACTGTGAACCCCTCGGCGGGAGTCCGGTGGTGACGGAGGTGCTGCGAAGCCGTGCCACCGACGCGATGCCCGCCACCGAGCCCACTTCGCTGGCGCTCGTCGGCTTCGGCAGTAGCTCGAAGCCCCACCACAGACAGACGGCGGAGTACCACGCCGCCCGCATCGCCGAGCAGTCGGCCTACGACGAGGTCGGGACCTGCTATCTCCTCCAGAACCCGACCGTCGAATGCGTCCGCTACAACCTCCGCAACGAACGCGCCGTCGCCGTGCCGCTCTTTTTCACCCGAAGCGAGGCCACGGAGCGACGGATTCCCGAGGCCCTCGAACTGGACCGCGGCGGGATCGAGTACGCCGAACCGCTGGGCGAGCACCCGCGGATCACCGACGCCATCCGCGCGGCGGTCGAGCAACAGCGCGTCCTCGCCGACGGCGACGCCGCGACGCCCGCGACGGCCCAGCCCAGACCGGTCGCCACCGACGGCGACGGGCGCTCTACGCCGCCGAACAACTGACACCACCGCTTACAGCACGAGGGCTCGACTCGGGTGACGGTCACGACGGAAGAGCGATACGGCCACGGCCGGCGGTGACGACCCGCCTACGCCGTTCGCACGGCCAGGACGGAGAGATCGGAGAACGGCGTCGACGACGGCTCGCTGCCGCCAGCGTGACTCGCCAGCTCGTCGAGCGTCGTCGCCGTCCGCGCCGCCTCGTCGTGGGTCAGGTGCTCGAAGACGAGCGCCTCCAGCGACGGGTTCGCGCCCGCGTCGAGCAGTTCGGCGGCGATGTCGCCGGGCATCCAGTCGTAGGGCCGGGGCAACACCAGCAGGTGCCGCCGGCCGGCGTCGTCGCGCAACCGATCGAGGTCGGGCGTCACGTCGCCGCTCTTGTGTAGCGTGACGAACGTCGTCGCCTCCATCGGCGTGCGCGCACGGCTGGCGGCGACCTGGAGCGAGGAGATGCCCGGAACGACGGTGACCGGGCGGTCGACCGCCCGCTGGACCTTCCCGACGAACTGGTAGCCCGAGTGGTTCGGATCGCCCATCAGCAGCGCCGTCCCGGACTCGCCGTCGGCCACGCGCTCTGCGAAGCGATCGAGCGTCTCGCTCTCGTCCCGGTAGCCACTGGTCAGCGCGTCGCCCTCGATCACCTCGTCGACGAAGCCGACGACGGTCTCGAAGCCGACGACCACGTCGGCCTCGCGGATCGCGCGCTCGCCACGCGGCGTGAGGTAGTCGGGGTTGCCCGGCCCGATCCCGACCGCGGCGACCGGCTCGGCGGGCGACTCGACTTCCGGCGACGCCGCGGCGAACGCCGCCGGATCGGGGCCGGCGTCGAGGTCGTAGTCGTCGCTCATTCGTCGCCGCTCTCCCCGCTCGATCGTTCGGCGGATTCGCCCGCCCCGCCTCGTGGGTCACTTCGTTCCCCGCTCGGTCGGCCTGCGGGTGAGCTCTCGATGGAGAGATCACCCGCACGCACGTCGCTCGCGACGTGAACGAGTTCGTTGGTCAGCCCCGCCGCCAGACCGCTGCCACCGCGTCGGCCGACGTTCGTGATCGTCGGGACGCCGTGCTCGGCGGCCACCTCCCGCAGGCGTGTGCGGCTCTCTGCGGCCTTGACGAAGCCCACGGGCGTCGCGACGACGACGGCTGGTCGAGTGCCGTCCTCGATGCAGTCGGCCAGCGCGAGCGCGGCGGTCGGGGCGTTGCCGACGACGGCGATCGCGTCCTCGTAGACGCCCTCTCTGTCGAGTTCCAGCACCGAGGCGGCCGTCCGGGTCATGCCGGTCTCGGCCGCCAGCTCGGCCCCGTTGCCGATCGCCTTCCGGACCCGGCAGTCGTGCCCGCGCCCGGTGATCCCCTCCTTGACCATCGTGATGTCGGTGACGATCGGTCGCTCGTCGAGGACCGCCCGCGCGCCCGCACGGACGGGTTCGGAGTCGTCGGTGCCGGTGAACCGCAGCAGGTGCTGAAACTCGGGGTCGCCGGTGGCGTGGACCGACTTCTGGCGGATCCGATCCGCCAGGGTCTCGTCGGGGACGAGTTCGCGCACGCGGTCCATGCTCGTCTCGGCGATGTCCATCGCGTTCTCGGTGGTCGCGCCGAGGTCGGCGTACTCCTCGAACGACTCGTCGGACTCCTCGGGCGTCGCGCCGTCAGTCGTCATCGCCGGGCACCTCCTGGCCCGCTTCGCCGCCGGCACGCGCCTCGATGTCGCCGTCGACCCGCAAATTCAGATCGCGAAGTCGATCGGCCGTCCCGTCGTCGGCGTCCCAGAGGCCGCGATCGATCGCCGCCAGTAGCGTGTCGGTGATGCTCTCTAGTGCCCACGGGTTCACGTCCCGGAGCCACTCCTGGCGCTCCTCGTCGAAGGCGTACTGCTCGGCCACGTCGTCCCAGAGGCGGTCGCTGACGACGCCCGTCGTCGCGTCCCAGCCAAGCACCACGTCGACCGTCGTCGAGAGGTCGCCGGCCCCCTTGTAGTCGTGCTCTTCCATGCTGTCGAGCCACTCGGGGTTGAGCACGCGGGCCCGCATGGCCTTGCGGACCTTCTCCTCGTTAGTGTAGACGGAGACGTTGTCCGGGTCGCTGGAGTCGCCGACGTACGACGCCGGTTCCTCGCCCGCGATCTCGGAGACAGCGGTGATGAAACCGCCGTGGAAGGCGTACCAGTCCGAGCTGTCGAACTCGTCTTGCTCGGCGGTGTCTTCGATCTTCACCGTGGCGTCGACGCTTCCCAGACGGCGCTCGAACGCGTCGTGGGCCTCGGTCGTCTTTCCACGGGAGCCCAGCGCGTAGCCGCCCCACTGGACGTACACGTCTGCGAGGTCCGAGCGGTCCTCCCAGTTGCCCTCGTCGACGGCCTTGTTCGTCCCCGCGCCGTAGCCGCCGGGGCGGGTCGTGAACACGCGGTGCTTCGCCTGTTTCTCCGGGTTCTCGACGCCCTGCTCGTCGAGTTCCTCGGTGGCCTCCTCGACGTGTTTCTTCACGTAGTTCATGCCGTGGGGCTCGTCCAGTTCGACCACGGCGTCGACGGCGTCGTGGATCACGCTCGCGGCCTGCGGGAACGCGTCGCGGAAGAGTCCGGAGACCCGCGTCGTCACGTCGATGCGGGGCCGACCGAGTTCGTCGAGTGGGATCGGGTCCACGTCGTCGATTCGACCGGCGTCGGTCCAGCGCGGCTCGACGCCCAGCAGCGCGAGCACCTGCGCGATGGTCTCGCCCCGGGTTCTGACGGTCGGCGTCCCCCACGCGACGACGCCGATCTCCTCGGGGTACTCGTCGTGCTCGTCGTGGTGGCGTGCGAGCGTCTGCTCTGCGACCTCGCTGCCGACCTGCCAGGCGCTCTTTGCGGGCACTTTGCGCGGATCGAGCGTGTAGAAGTTCCGGCCCGTCGGCAGCAGGTCGACGCCGCCACGAGTCGGTGCGCCACTGCCCCCCGGCGGGACGTACTCGCCGGCCAGCGCGTCCGCGGTTCGGGGAATCTCCTCGGCGGCACCTTGCACGCGGGGCTGAACCTCGTCACAGATGAACGCCAGTGCCTCCCGCAGGTCGTCGTGTGCGCCCGACTTCGCCCGGGCGTCGCCGAGCGGGTCGATGTCGACCACGAGGAGGTTCATGTTCAGCTCCTCGTCGGGACCCGCCTCGACGTTCGAGGCCGGGAGGTCGAACTCGTGTTCGGCGAGGATCTCCACGAGGTCGATGCTCGTCTCGTACACCTCGTCCGCCGCTTCCGAGAGGGTCATCCCCAGTCGCTCGTCGTAGACGCCGGGCTCGTCGAGCATCCGCTGGTAGTCGACGCCCAGCACGCCCGCGACGCTCTCCCGGAGGCTGGGGCCGCCGGGGTTCTCCAGCCGAGTGAGCGCGACGAGGTACTCGACGAGGCGGTCGTCGGTCGGGGGCTCGCCCATCGTGTGCAGCCCCATCCGGATCTGGGTCGTCTTCACGTCCGTGAGGTACTCGTGGACGCGCTCGACCAGCTCGTCGATGGCGAGGTCGTCGCCAGAGACATCGCCCTCGGCCAGCGTCGATCCTGCTTCGTCCGGGCCTCGAACGTCGGCTTTCTCATCAACTGTGCCCGTCACACCGATCTCCACCGCCAGATCCAGTTCCGCGACCTTCTCGCGCAACAGCGCTTCGAGCTGCTCGCCGTCGTCGGCGCGGGCGTCTTCCATGCCCGCCTCGCGGTACTGGTCGGCCAGTTCCTCCAGTTCCGCCAGTTCGTCGTAGGTGCCGGCGTTGCTCATGACCGGCGTGAGGTAGTCCACGATGGCGGCGTAGGAGCGGCGCTTGGCCTGCGTTCCCTCGCCGGGGTTGTTGACGATGTAGGGGTAGACGTTGGGGAGGTCGTCGATCAGCTGGTCGGGCGCGCTCGCGCCGTTCAGGCCGACGGTCTTGCCGGGGAGCCACTCCAGGCTGCCGTGCGTGCCGAGGTGGACGACGGCGTCGGCCTCGAACTCCTCGCGCAGCCAGCTGTAGAAGGCCACGTAGTCGTGGGGCGGCTGGAGGTCCGAGTCGTGGTACACCTTCGCGGGGTCCATGCCGAAGCCACGCGGCGGCTGGACCGTCACGAGGACGTTCCCGAACTCGACGCCGGGGATGGCGAAGGGGCGGTCCGGTGGGTCGCCCCACTCCTCGCGAACGGCGTCCCGAAACCGCTCGTCGGTCTCGGCGAAGTAGTCGTCGTACTCGTCGGTCGACACCACGTCGACGCTCAGCTCGCGCACGTCCTCGGGCGCGACCCAGCGGTCGTCGAGCGTGAGTTGCTGGGTGAGCCGCTCGACGAGCGCCTGGCCGCTGTCGGGCATCGTCGTCCCGGTGTCGTACCCGCGCTCGTCGAGCTCCGACAGCAGATTGACCGTGCTCTCGGGGCTGTCGAGACCGAACGCGGTGCCGATCCCGTCGTCGCTGGGCGGGTAGTTGTGGAGGACGACTGCGACCTGCTTGTCCTCGTTTGGCGTGTGTCGCAGGCGTGCCCAGTTGACCGCCAGTCGCGCGACGTGGTCCACCCGGTCGTCGATCGGGAAGTGTTGCTTGGGCGCGGTGCCGATGCCGGCCTCGTCGTCGGTGCGTTCCTTCCCGCTGATCGGGTGCGTGACGACGTTGCCGTCGAACTCCGGCAGCGCGACCGAGAGGGCGAGTTCGAAGCCCATCACACCGGTGTCGCTGCTCTCGTACCGGGACCGGGAGCGCATCGTCGTCACGGTCTGGAGCACCGGAACGCCCAGCCTGTCGAGGAACACGGCCTGGGCGTCGTCGCCCTCGTCGTCGGCCGAGCGGCCCCGCTCGTCCATCGACAGCGAGAACATGAACGACGAGCAGACGGCGTCGACGACCGGCTCGCCTGCGGGCCGGGCGCTGGGACCGTCCTCGCTGGCGAG
>Ga0207754_100693_pt1 | contig 10990 bp, 8 predicted proteins | sample A23E1SouthBayCA_FD_187728 | JGI IMG/M metagenome (GOLD analysis project Ga0207754, IMG submission 187728) | Aerobic enrichment media microbial communities from Eden Landing Ponds, California, USA - A23 E1 (SPAdes) | ecosystem: Environmental > Aquatic > Marine > Unclassified | place: Emeryville, CA... | reverse complement strand
CTGGTCCGTCGCGACGGTCGGAGCTTATCGGCCCAGCGCGTCGTCTATGCTCTGGTTTCAATCCCGCAGTGGGTTTCTGGTCCGTCGCGACACTTAACACTACCGCGTGCTCGCGCGAGCGTGTGTGAGTTTCAATCCCGCAGTGGGTTTCTGGTCCGTCGCGACGCGCGTCCTCGGCCACGTCCTCGGTGAGCCACTCGTGTTTCAATCCCGCAGTGGGTTTCTGGTCCGTCGCGACAGGGGGTAATATATGCTGGAGAGAACCTATAATTTGCGCTCTATCCGTCATTCGATAGCCGGTCTTCGTGGACCCCCGCTGTACACAGGGTTCAAAAAGGTCCACGAAGATGCCCTTAGATTACGTTCGATTGGTCACTAGGCGGATCAGAGCCGATGTCCGTGATATCGTCGAGGCAGGATTCACACAGACGGTATACCCGAACCCGGTCACCATCGCTCTCATCGATTTGCTCCGAGAGTTCATTTTCCAATTCAACACGTTCTGCTTCGGAAACCACCTGCCGCGCCTGAAGATGCGGAAAGTCCGCCACAGAAATCATCCCATTACCAGTTCTGAAGAATTTGATTTACCGCCCAGTCGAATTGCTGGCCGTATTCTCCGATCCATCTGCCTCCCTTCCGCGAGATCGCAGCTGTTCTGACATAAGATGTGCATGGACGAGCGTTGCATCTTGCCATAGTGCGATTGAGTCGCCTTTTGGGAGCGGTAGGACGTCTCCGAACGGCCCCAAGTGGTAGTGTTCCCTGGCTTCGTATGGTCCGACTGCGGTGTACTGGCCGAGTATATCGTCGGTGACGTGTTCTATACCCTCAAGATGGCCGTCTGTAAGAACGATATCGCTTCCTGAGACCCGCCGTGGGAAGCAGACTGCAGCTGACTCACGGTTCGCTTGCTCGCGCCACGTCCTCATCTGACTGAACGCTTGAACCGTGTAGGAACGGGCATCTGCGTCCAGTTCCATCCCGGTAAGAACCATCCGACCAGCAGCACGACGGTCAATCTTCTTGAGGTGGGCAAGTTCTTCGGTCGTTGGCGGGCGCCCGTGTGCCTCCTCAAAGACTGATTTGAGTGCAATGCTATCAGGAACGAAATGCCCAGTGCCGTACCGAAGCACGTGACCGAGTCGATACTCCTTATAGAACTCACTGCTATCCGTACAGTCAATAATAAGTGCAGATAGCGACCCCGAGCGGTAGGTGTGCATCTCCTCAAAAATTGCTTTGGCGCCCCCATCGGCATACTGTGTTTCGTATCTCTGCAAAACTTCGTCTAGTTCAGTCCATAGTGCGTCCGTATCGATGGAACCCTCTGGGAGTCGATCGAGCCGTTCTAGGAAGTGGTCTCGGACTGTTTCCCGATACAGATCTTCCTGTGGTGTTACTCGCTCACGAAGCGAGTCATCCGCACGTTCCCAGAGGTAGCGCGTGTAGGCGGCACAAAGAAGTTCATAATAAGGCGCAGAAGCTGTCTCACCGATCGTCTCTTGGAACGCCGTCTGGAGGGCATCCCGTGAGAGTGTTGGTCGGTCATCGCGCGCTTCTATTCGCGTGAGGAGCTCTGTGTGGGCTGCCGGAGAGGTGATAATCGCGATCTCTTGATCAGTCACATCTTCCCGGGCTCGCATCCGCCCGATCCGTTGAATCGCACTCCTTGCCTCGTAGGCGGTACAGACCAACCGTCCGATCACATCAAAGTCAACACCGACCTCAAGAGCTGCGTTCCCGACGACGATATCCGACGTTTCGACCGTCGCTCGCCGGTTACTATCTCGCCAACCGGAGACGGCTCCGATTGTGAGGTCGGCCGGCGCTACGGCTTCAAGTGCGTCTGAGAGCACCTCCACTTCTCGGACACTATCGACAATCGCGACTGTCTGGCCGGTCTCGGCAGTGGAGTGCCAGTTGAGTAACTCATCTGCATGCTCGGCCAGCCACTCGCCGCTGGAAAACATTGGCTGTGTCCCGATATGGAGTTTCGTCTCTGGGAGGATCTGCCGCATGGAATCGGACGATATTGATGCCGCTGTCGGAGCGGCATCGGGGCCAATGATTTCCGCCTCAAACGCGTTTCCAAGTTGCTCGACGACGGTGGCATCTGGCGTCGCCGAGAGGAAGACCAAGGTATCTAAGAACCGCTGATCTGTGAGTCGCATATACACATCAAGATGGAAGGGCAGCAATCGCTTCCCTCGTGGATTCGCTAGATGGAACTCGTCAACGACGATAGCATCTACGAGTCCTGGAAATTGGCCCGCATCCATTGATTTGACCCGCTGCGTCGCGAGTAAAGAGAGCATATCGGGTGTCGTGAGGATGACCGTCGGAACGCCAGCTGTCGCCGCAGATCTGGCAGCCTCGAAGGCTTCCATGACGACCTCTCCCGTCGGCCGCCCAACTGTGTCCTCACCAGTAATCGACCGGACTTGCTCCGTAAGTGGGAAACATTCATTACCGGTGTCAATGACTGCCCCTGACTCTGTTTCTCGAAGCGTGTGTTCGCTGGGTTGAGGTGACCACGTCGCCGTATAGTATTGCTTGAAGCGTGCTCGAATCGAACGTAATTGGTCCTCGATGAGTGTTTTTGTCGGATAAGTAGCCAGAACGATCCAACCCTCCCCATCCTCCCCACTGCGGATCGTGGGGGCGAGCCATGAGAGGGTCTTCCCGCTCCCAGTTGGATTTACGTTGGCGACGACATCGATATCGTCATCCAAGATTGCCGCCCGCGTTCGTAACTGGTGGCGGTCGGCGTACTCTTCTGCTAGCGGAAAGTACGACGCTGTCTGCTCGCCGGGCATATATGCCCCCTCCAAAGTCCGGGTTGCGGCGAACAGCTCTGTAAAGTCACTTGACGCCATATCTATGCAGCGTCTAAGAAGCGGAGGTTGCTGGGGAGCGTCTGCGTGTTGTCGCTCCCGATCTCGAAATACGGACCCTCAAGCTCTGCCCGTGTAATGAGGTCGACCGGATTCATTCGTTCCCACTCCAGCCCGCCGCGAATTGTGTACGTCGAACGATCGATGTCAAGGTCGGCAATCGGATGTGACAATCTGAATGTCCCATGCTGGATCGGGGCCTCAAAGGGTGTGGTCTCAACGCGAGCCAGACTGAGCTTCTTTCCAACGCGTGCATACGACGGGAGTTCGTCTAAGATAGCATCACGAGTTACATCATTGTCACAGATCGCATACGTGTGGAAGGTGATGCCCGGGTCTATCATTTTCATGTGACCCGTCTCTTTGAAATTCGCCGATCCTCGCTCACTGGCTTGACGGAATTCATCTGGTTTGACTGCGAAACGTCGCGTCGTATACGACGGCTCGTTGCTTGCGAGAGCCGGGTAGAGATATACCTCGTCGCCAAACTTCGAGGCATCACGATGGGTCACGTAGTGGGGTGTATGCTCTGCAACTCTGAACGCGGAGGGGAACAGGCCAAGCGCGTAGTAGAGCGCTGTATGCATCAAGATCGGCTTCGTGAGAAAGGTTTCACCCGCCTCCCGCGAGGCGTAGTAGAAACTATCCTGAAGCGTGATCTCAATCTCAATTCCATAGACAGACTCCGAACTCATCGTTAGTCCCCGCCAGGCGCTCGGTCGACGTAGTCCTCAACGGCGTCAAGTTGACTGCTCATTACATTATAGAGCGCTTCCTCATCCCGGAGAGTAGTCAGGATGTCATCAATCTCTGATTTCTCGACAGTCTCGAAGTCTAGTCCACGTGTCTCACAGATGTACTCGTAGGCGGCGACAGTTGCCCGTTGCACTTTTTTTAGAGGAAGCGTCGAGGCTTCAACAACGTCGCTTGCATGCTCGAATTCATCGCCGGTGAGCTTGGCGACGGTCTCGCGTGCAACTTCGAGATTTGCCGGACCTTCATCGCGGCCCGCATACACGCCGAGGATATGGTTTGTTACGTTCCCACCACGGGTTTCACCAGCACCGTAGTGGCTCGTTCGATTCAGAACAGCGAGTACAAAGAGTACCTCTTCGGGAATAGCGCTGTCTAAGGTCACAACACTTGGGAACATAGTACCAGGGCGAACGAAGTCCGGTGTCCACGTACCTTGGCCTTCAGTCGACTCCTGTCGTGCCTCGTCACCAGCGGCTGTCTGCGTGTTCTGTTGGAGTGTAACCGAGGCATCGCGCAACGAATACGCCGAATTGTAATAAACGCGACTTCGTTGACTCACACCGTGGTTCCCGGCTGCGCTTCCGAAGAGGACGCTTTCGGGACTGTTCTGTCGCATGTTGTTGGGATGCATCCGGTCTTTCTCACACGCTTCGGAGTCATCCCCCAAGATGTCTCGTTGGAGACTCTTTGCAGTCCGTCGTTCGGCGCCGGGCTGTTTTCGATAGAACAAATCGACAGCGCGCATCTCAACAGTATCTTTACCAGGGCGCCCCATTCGAACCGTCATTGTGTTCCCACGTTCACCGTCCGTGGTGAATCGGGCCGGGGCGGTCACCTCCCGGAGGAGGAGAATATGGGTGCGCCGATTCTGGCGGGTGTTCTTGATCTCATCTACTGTTCCACTTGCGATCTCGTCGGTGAATGCGTCTATATTCATGTTAGTTTGCCTCCGTAGTGATTTCGTCACTGTCCTCATTGTCTTCGTTGTTCAGACTCTCGAAGAACTCCTGTTCACGCTCACGCATCGCCGCATTGTACCCCGCTGCGAGAGCATTCTCCTGCCGTCGCAGCTCATAGAAATCACCGTCACAGATGTCGTAGAAGACATCATCAACGAACGTGTGTGCGAATTCACGGGCTGGTTCACGAACGTACTTTTCATCGGCATATTCTGAGTTCCCGTGATTCTGTCGGGCACGGCGACCGTCAGACATCACATTACCCGCGACGATTTCTACAAGTTCGTCCCGTGTCGTGTTCCGGGTCAATGAATCCGAGAGAGATTCGCATGCCGTCCGGAACAGCCGTCCGTATTCGTAATTCGATGCGCCTTTGCCAGGACTCACGATGTCGAAACCGGCGTTCGCGAGTTCAGTGAATGTGTTTCGCATCTGTGGGTGGGTAAGCGTATCCAGCACTCGTGCGCCGAACTGCCCGGGAGGGTCAGTGAGTAGGTCTCCCGTTCGTCCAGTGAGCGCTGTCTGCGCACCGGGAAACGGCTGGGGAAGGCGCTCGAGTAGTGTTTTGATCCGTTGGAGGTCGTTATCATAGCGCCGATTCGTCAGGTAGAGCAACGCACTCTGTCGGTATAGGGCGGCACCAAGTTGGGTTGTGATTTCGAGCGTCTGGGGAGTGTCGACGGTGTCTGTCTCCGTGTCATCCACGCTATCTGCCCCATAGAGAACATCCACAGCCCCCGACTCATAGGAAGCAAAATGCCGTGTGAGTGAATGGGTATCGGGCCCGCCAAGATCTCGCAGCGAGGCGACCGTAAGGTCAGTTCCGAGATGGCGGTCAACTGGGCCCGGGACACCTTCACAAGAGACAGTTCCGTTGAACTCGTCGAAGTCCGTTGTCGGAAACGGTGAATCGGTGAGAAGAACGCGTGAACCCGTGAGCCAAGCAAAGAGCGTACTTGTGTAGACGGCAACCGCCCAGCGAGGAATGCGACTGAGTTCGTTTCCACTGCTTGGACGCACTGGAGTATCGAGGCGGAAAACACCGACTGCGTTCCCACCCGCATATCCGCTGTCATAATTCAGTATGTCTTGTTGGAAGTCCTCGACATCGTTGTCCAAGACATCCAATACGACATCAAATGCGTCCGAGCGATGGTCTGGTTGACCCGCGATAATCGCAGCCGCCTGCCGTGCGACGCTTCTAGAGTTTGTCGTCAGGTGCTCGTGAAGTGCCTCTGAGATAGCCACGTCAGCAGGGATATGGAAATAGTCCGGCGCCGTGAACAGGTAGAGTCCATCCCGGTCAGTATCCGTACTATGGGTGGCGTTTCGAAGTGTAAATTCCAGATTACACATCGCGCAGACGACACTGTCTGGATTGTTTACCTCTGGTGAAACCGGTTTATGATGAGTAAACGTAAGCGAGCGACCGACTTGACTTTCTGATGTTGCGAACTGCTTGAGGGCATCCCGCTCGCCGACTAGTTGGTCGTTGCATAGCAGACAGACACGTGGTTGTGAGGTGCTGGTGTACTGCTTGTATTTTTCTCCAAGCCCCGGGTGAGGATACTGATCATCATCAATCGTAAGGTACCGGCGCAGGTAGTAAGAGAGCGCCGACGGAAGGTTTCCGAGGAGTTCGGTTTCGAACTGTTCACGCTTGCGCTTTGCAGACCACCCCTCATCCCACGGCTCGCCACGAGCAGTATCCCAGTGGGATTGCCAGTCACGGTAGTACGAGAAGAAATCCTCATAGGCCTCGTCAAGAATGGCATCCAAGGGCTGGGACATCCGATCGTCTTGCTCCAGATAACGTAGTGCGATAACGACGGTCTCAACGCGGAGTTGTTTTGAGATGACGCCGCTCACAAGATCGTCGCGAATTGAATCTGAATCCTCACCGAAATAGGCTGCCAGTGTCTCAACGGTCGATTCAGACAATGAATCGTCCGTCACGATAGTCTCATCAAGGTCGTTGAGTAGTAGCTCGCGGGCCTCCGGTACGTCCATAGCCGTCGCGATATCGCGCCGTGCAGCTCGTGTATCACCTGGCGTTAACCCAGTCCGGTCGTCGTAGAGTAGTTCTCGATATATCGTCCCCAAAAAGATGCCCAGTGTTTGAGACTTAACATGGTTGTCCGGTGGTTCGTCAATAAGGCCGGTCGCGACAGCGAACTTCACCGCTCGCTCGTAGATACTGTACTGACTTACCTTACCGCTCCCACGGGTCGCTCGGCTCGCGACATCTGCTTTGACAGCCGCAAATATATCCTCAACATCCGCGAAGAGATGGAGGAGAGGCGGCACGGAGAGATAGCCTCGGGCCCACTGCCCATCATCGAGACTACTCCGAAGCGATTTCTCACTTGCAAGCGTTGGGTTCGCGTCGACGATTGCTTCGGTAAAGTTCGGCGCGAGTTGCTCCAAGACAGCATCGGCTGTCGTCTCCTCGGGCACCGAATGGAATGTCTTGACGCCAGTATCCCCATCTGTGGGTGCGAGATAAACTGCGCCCTCAGTAAAGAAGGCGATCAGGACCGCACCATTCGATTCAATCCGGTCGGCGACGAACCGATTGAGAAGGTTCGTCGCGATACCTTTGGTATCGCCGAGCTTGTGGTAGCGAAACGTAACGGTATCGGAGATCTTCCCGAGTTTGCTGTCAAGACGCGAATGTCCTGTCGGCGATTCAAGCCCAGCTGCGGCATCCATCAAGCGAACCCAGTGGCGCATCTCGCCGAAGAACAGCCGGCTAGTGGCACTCCGATGCCTACCGCTCTGGGTTTCGGCTGCCACTGCTGCCGCGTGATAGTCGTGAACTTCCGGATGGTCGCCACCGACTGGAAGATTGAGTGTCTCGACGACCGCCTCAACTTCGGCTTCAGTTATATCCTTGTCCTCGTCTTCCACATTGCGCGGTTGTTCACGACGACGTTGCTGTCCCGGTCGGTCTTTGTGTACATCGTGAACCGCAGCCAGGCACATTGCAGTGAACAGGTCTTCGTCCGAGAGGGCACTCTCAGGATCAAGCTCGCGAAGGGCTGCATTCACGCGGGCGGCGAACGCCGGCCCAGTGAGGAGGTGCTGGCGCAGAGTCTGGTCGGTAAATGGCTTGCCGGTAATCGAACTAGTGTACGTCCGACTCTTGGCCGGGAGCAAGTCATAGCCTGCGTCGAAGAGCCCTGGAGTGATCCGCCGTCGGAAATCCAGGTATACTTCTTCGGAAGCCGAGAGGTCTTGGGTATTTTTCTTTGAGGTGACCTCATCGATGATATCACCGATCATCCCTGCACCTCCACTTCCACAGCCCCACAGCCACGCGCGACCGAACTTCCGACGCCACCGTACTCAGCGAAGTAAGCGAGTGCTGTCACCGCCGTTCGGACAGCTTCACTCGCACCTTTGAATTTGTACGTACAGGTTCCAGTGAATCCCTGCGAAAGAATTGGCTCGCCGTCCTCACCACGGTTCACCAGTATACTGTCAGTGTCATACGCGCGCTCATCGGGCTTTGCGATGAGATTTGATTCGAAGTCTTCCCGAGTCATGCCGAGTTCACAGCGGTTGACTGACGCCTCTGGAAGCGTCTTATTCCACCGCCGAAGCAGCGACCGGAATACTGACCCGCGATGTGGGAACACCGTCGTAATCCCATCGGCTTCTTCAATGCAGGTCAGCGTCTGGAACCGGACTTCGATTTCGAATGCCTGAGGGAGTTCGTCAACGGTTGCTGCTGCCTCCTCCAGTAATTCCTCATGGGAGGTGTTACTGCTCGCGAAGTCACGTACCCGGAGTTGTCCTTCTGAGAGCTCAAGTGAGTCACCGCCGAAAACGAACGCATCCGCCAGCGCCTCAAAGACACTCTGGTCTGCGGGGTCGGTCACACCAAGTGAGAGCCGATACTTCTCGGATGGGTCAACCCGCTTGTGGTGTTTCCGGTCGGAACCACGGAATGAGCCTAATAACCCACTGTTGTGGAGACTTCCCAGCTGGGAGTCATGTACGCGTTCGCTCACGTTCGACGCGACATCGTCAAGTGCTCCGAGCAGTGCTCCGTAAACTTGGTAGCCATCTGCGCGCGGAATCACGAACGAGTCGGTCGGTTTGAGCGTCAGTTCAACCTGTCGCATCGACCCCTCCGACTGAGTTTTGTGTTTCATTTACTTGCACATTTGCCACGTTCATCGTGTTGCAACTTTAAAGTTATCCAAGATATGATATGTGTGCAGAAGTCTGCAGTCTAACGGAGACATTTGCAAGTTTGTGCGACAGAACCGTTTAGACGTAGGGGACTATCTTTTGGATATGAGAACCTACGTTTCGACAATTGGGTACTACGACACGCGGGTAGTGCGGCCGGTACTAGACCAGGGACTGAACGCTGGTGATGTAGTTGTGCTGCTCAGACCATACGATGACGACGCAGACGGGGACAGCGCGGTAGCGGATGTGAAACAGATTTTCTCAGAACTTGGGCCTGACGTGGAGGTCTGTGTTGAGGAGATCACATACGACGAGTTTTCTACTTCAGTGATGGAATGTGTCGACGTACTTGTGGCAGCTGAGGGTGAGACAATTGCGAATTTCGGCGGCGGCCCACGAGAGATTTTCCTCGCATTCACGATTGCCGCATTGGTCACTGCTGACCAGATCGATACAGTGCTACAGTTCACTGATATTGATCAAGAGGTTACACAGCTCCAACTGCCTGAACTGATGGCAGCACCACCCTCAAAAACACATACAACGCTGCAAGCGGTCGCAACAACAGGGCAGGAAACCACCCTGCCACAAGTCGCAGACCAGAGCGGGCAGTCGCGAAGTACTGTTGGTCGGCACCTCGATGCACTTGAGTCTGCTGGGGCAGTCGAAACCGAAAAACAGGGAAAGACAAGACATATTCGACTAACGCTTGGTGGGCAACTTCGCCTGGCCCGGCTTGATTGATTCGTCGACCTTTTTATCTTCTGTGTATAGCGGGGGTCCACGATCAGTTGGGCTTCTCTGGCCGGTTGTGCGTAAGTTATAGGTCCTCTGGTGGGAAAATACCCCCCTGTCGCGATGCGGTAGAAACCCAGCACGGGATTGAAACTAAACGTTCGTCGGGTCGCCGTTGATGCGGCGCTGGTCGCGATGCGGTAGAAACCCAGCACGGGATTGAAACTGATGCTTGCGACCCATCCAGACCGCTACTGTGCCGAGTGTCGCGATGCGGTAGAAACCCAGCACGGGATTGAAACGTCTTGGCTCGGCTCGTACGCTTCACCTTGCTCTTGTCGCGATGCGGTAGAAACCCAGCACGGGATTGAAACTGTCCGTGGATACCGGCCAGATATTGTATGGAATGTCGCGATGCGGTAGAAACCCAGCACGGGATTGAAACGACCCGCAGGGGGCCTCTTGTCCGGTGTCCTGTGGGTCGCGATGCGGTAGAAACCCAGCACGGGATTGAAACATCAACAGGACGCCCTCGCCGGGGATACCACCGAGGTCGCGATGCGGTAGAAACCCAGCACGGGATTGAAACGGGATGGCGGCCTACTCTCGCGTGCTGGTGAACCGTCGCGATGCGGTAGAAACCCAGCACGGGATTGAAACGCGCCATGCACCATCGCCCCGTTGGTGGGGATGTCGTCGCGATGCGGTAGAAACCCAGCACGGGATTGAAACACCGACGGCGGGGAATCATGAGCGAGCAACCGAAACGTCGCGATGCGGTAGAAACCCAGCACGGGATTGAAACTGCCGCTTTCAGCGACCATAATTAACCGATGTATGGTCGCGATGCGGTAGAAACCCAGCACGGGATTGAAACTTGCAGTACTCCTATACAGCGAACAATCACGGAGGAGTCGCGATACGGTAGAAACCCAGCACGGGATTGAAACAACACGAGTGTGAAGCTGCCACCGTTTACTAACCAAGTCGCGATGCGGTAGAAACCCAGCACGGGATTGAAACACGAACGAGATTACAGCGGGTACACTGGTGCCGATGTCGCGATGCGGTAGAAACCCAGCACGGGATTGAAACGCTACACTTTCCCGGTTTGTTTGGTAGCAGGGCTATGGTCGCGATGCGGTAGAAACCCAGCACGGGATTGAAACCATATGATCGTGCCCGCATTCTGGACATTTCATTGCAGCGTCGCGATGCGGTAGAAACCCAGCACGGGATTGAAGTAATCAAACCTGTTTTTTAATATTTTTAGAACGGACGAGCGAGGCCTGAACCGTCTCCGGGTTAGGTTCAAGGCTTAACACGACCGATTCAGTTGATTGACCACATTCTAATCCGTTTTCGCCAGTCACTTGCTCTAGCATCGTCCCTTGGAGTTGAGCGACCAGTGACAGCACTGGCTTGACCCTCGAGGACTGC
>Ga0207754_100691_pt1 | contig 11052 bp, 5 predicted proteins | sample A23E1SouthBayCA_FD_187728 | JGI IMG/M metagenome (GOLD analysis project Ga0207754, IMG submission 187728) | Aerobic enrichment media microbial communities from Eden Landing Ponds, California, USA - A23 E1 (SPAdes) | ecosystem: Environmental > Aquatic > Marine > Unclassified | place: Emeryville, CA... | reverse complement strand
TCTCGCGCTGGAACTCGGGGAGGTCGCGCTCTGCCGCGATGCCGACGGTCTTCTCCGCGAGCGCGTCAGCGCCCGGGAGGCTGGTCGCCCAGTTCGACAGCGGGGCGAACAGCGACCCGAGTTTGAGGAGGTCCTCCGTGTGGCCGAACACGCGGTCGAGGAGGCTGACGCCGTCCTCCTGGTGGTCGGCGTGCTTGACCTCGGTCTTGAGCTTCGCCATGTCGACGCCGCTCGGGCAGTCCAGCTTGCAGCCCTTGCAGCCGACACAGAGGTCCATCACCTCGCCGAGGAACTCGTCGTCGAGGGGGTCGTCGGGGAGGTTGCCGTTCATCGCCGACCGCAGCATGTTCGCGCGCCCCCGAGTGCTGAGGACCTCCTCGTTGGCGGCGCGGTAGGTCGGACACATCACGCCCCCGGTGGTCTCCTGGTAGCCCGTGCAGCCCGCACAGCCGTGGCAGAGCTCCGTCATCCCCCGGAAGCCGTTCTCGTTGTCCCAGTTCAGCGCGGGGTCGAAGCCGGCGTCGAACTCGTAGTTCGGGTCGAAGCGGAGATTCTGGGTCATGTCGGACTCGCCGGCCTCGTCGCCGCAGACCTGGCCCGGGTTCAGAATCCACTCGGGGTCGAACGTCGACTTCGTCTCCCGGAACGAGTCCCAGAGGTCGTCGCCGTAGAACTTCCTGTTCCACTGGGTGCGGGCGCGGCCGTCGCCGTGCTCGCCGGACACCGACCCGCCGTACTCCACGACCAGGTCGGTGACGCGGTCGGCGATCTCCTCCATCTTCGCGACGCCCTGCTCCTCCTTGAGGTTGAGCAGCGGCCGGATGTGGAGGACGCCGGGCCCGGCGTGGGCGTAGTACGACGCGAACGTGTCCAGTTCGTCGAGAATCTCCCGGAAGTCCTCGACGTAGTCCGCGAGGTGCTCGGCCGGGATGGCGGTGTCCTCGATGTACGGCCAGTGCTTCTCGTCGCTCGTCCGCGACAGCAGGATGGGGAGGCCGGCCTTCCGCATCTTCCAGAAGTGGGTCTGGCGCTCGTCGTCGTAGGCCTCCAGCACGTCGACGGCGTGGACGGGGTCGTCGGTCACGTCGCCGGCGCCCTCGGCGGGGTCGCCGGCCGGAGTCGCGGTCGGCAGGCGGTCGGCGACGAGGTCGGCGACCTGCTGGCGGGCCTCGGCCTCGCTGTCGCCGTAGAACTCCACGAGCAGCGTCGAGTCCGTTCCCTCGGGCAGGAGGTCGACGACGTCCCGGAACTCGTCGGTGTCCCGCGCCAGGTCGAGGAACACGTCGTCCATCACCTCGACCGCCGACGGGTCGTGTTCGAGGATGGGCGCGACGTCCCGCATCGCGTCCACCACGTCGTCGTAGGTGAGCATCGCGACCGCCGTCTCCGCGGGCACCGGCTCCAGGGACACCTCGGCCTCGGTGACGATGCCCAGGGTGCCCTCGCTGCCGGCGAGCAGTCGCGCGACGTTCACCGCGCCGCGCTCCTCGACGTCCGCGAGGAGGCGGTCGTAGTTGAACCCGGAGACGTTCCGCTTGAGGTCGGGGAAGCGCTCGCGGATCTCGTCGGCCTCCTCGTCGAGGACGCGCTGGACCTCCGCGTAGATGCGGGCCTCCAGGTCGCCGTCGGGGTCCGCGAGGTCGGCGAGGTCGTCGGTGTCCACCCAGCCGAGGGTCGTGACGGTGCCGTCGGCGAGCACGACCTCCGCGGATTCGAGGTAGCCGTCGGCCTTCTCGTAGACCAGCGAGTGCGCGCCCGTGGAGTTGTTCCCGATGGCGCCCCCGAGCACGCTCTTGTCGCCCCACGCCGGGTCGGGCGCGTACTTCAGCCCGTACTCGGCGAGTTCGCCGTTCAGTTCAGCGAGCGTGATGCCGGCCTGCGCGCGCGCCGTCTCGGACTCGGAGTCGAAGCCGACGAAACCGTCCATGTCGTGCTTGAAGTCGAGGACGACGGCCTCGTTGACCGTCTGGCCGGCGAGGCTCGTGCCGCCGCCTCGCGGCAGCACGGGAATGCCCTCGTCGGCGCAGTACTCGACGACCGCGGCGACGTCCGCGGTCGAGGTCGGGAAGACGACGCCGACGGGCAGCACCTCGTAGATGCTGGCGTCGGTCGCGTACAGCTGGCGCGTGTAGCTGTCGAAGCGCACGTCGCCGTCGACGCGCGCCCGCAGGTCCGCGAGCAGGTCGGGGCGCTCGACGCTGTCGCTGACGTAGTCGTAGTTGGCGTCCGAGTCGGCTGCCGGGTCGTCGGGGGGGATTTCGTGTGTGGCCATTGGTGTAGCGTTGGGAGTCTGTCTTGTTATTGTGTGGCGGTCGCGGCGAACGGTCCCGGAATCAGAACACGCCCGGGAACAGCACGGCGCTGAACAGCAGCCCGAGCACGCCCGCGAACAGGGCGAACACGATTGTCGGCACGATGGTCTTCCGGAGCATGTCGCCCTCGCGGCCGGTGATGCCGACGACGCCGCAGATGGCGGCGACGTTCAGCACCGAGACCATGTTCCCGATGCCGCCGCCCGTGTTCTGGAGCGCGACGACGATGGCGCGAGAGGCGCCGACCTGGGAGGCGGCCTCCAGCTGGAGGACGCTGAACAGGATGTCCGAGGACGTGTTCGAGCCAGTCATGAACGACCCGAGGGTGCCGATCCACGGCGACACCAGCGGGAGCGCCGCGCCAGCGCCCTCCGCGACAATCTGGGAGAGCGCGGTCATCATCCCGAGCACGTCGCTGGGGTTGGTCGCGGACTGAATCATCACCTGGGTCATGGAGACGGCGACGACGAGCGTGAGCGCCGCCGGCGCGATCTGGCGGAACGACTCCTTCCAGGCCTCGGCCATCTCGGAGCCGTCCATGCCGTGCAGCCAGCCGGTGAGGATGGCGACCGGGACGAACGGCATCGTCCCCGGCAGGTAGAGATACCGCAGCGACCAGTTCAGGTCCTCGTAGCCGAACACGTCGAAGCCGACCGCGTACGACTGCACGACGGAGACGATCTGCTCGCCGCCGAGCTGGAGCGTCGGCCACCGCGTCACGAGGAGGACGGCCGCGACGAGGAGATACGGCGTCCACGCCAGCAGCACGGACATCTCCTTGGTCGGCTCGTCGTTGTCGAGTTCGTCGAGGTCGAGGCCGCCCCGCCAGGTGTCCGTCCAGGACTGGCGGTCCGGGAAGTCCCAGGTGGACTCGGGGACGAGGACGCCGCGGTTCGCGAGCACGAGGCCGGCGCCGAGGGTGACGAACCCGGCGGCGATGTCGGGCAGCGCCGGCCCGATGAACCACGCGACCAGCCACTGCGTCACGCCCGTGAGCGCGCCGAGCAGCAGCGCGAACGGGGCGATTTCGAGGGCGGGACCGATAGCGCCGGTCAGCGAGCGCTCGTCCTCGCTGCCGAACCAGTAGCTCATCAGGTAGACGCCCAGCAGCCCCCAGAAGACGAACGTCAGTCCGGTGAGGACGCCGGTCCACGCGGACACCAGGTCGGTGAACTCCAGGACGGGCATGCTCTCGGGGAGCGACCCCTCGACGACGGCGCCGACGCCGCCGATGACGGGCGTGCCGGCCGCGCCGAACGGCGGGTTCGGGGCGTTGAAGTAGAGGCCGAAGACGGCCGCCGCCAGCGGCGGGAAGCCGAGGCCGATGAACAGCGGCGCGGCGAGCGCGCCGGGCGTGCCGAACCCGGCGGCGCCCTCGATGATGGTCATGAACCCGAGGCCGACCAGCAGTACCTGGACGCGCCGGTCTTCCTCGATCTGCCGGAAGTACCAGCGGATGGTCGCGATGGCGCCGCTGCCGTCGAGGTAGTTCATCAGGAGGATTGCGCCGAAGACGATGAGCACGATGCTGAACGCCTGCAGGGCGCCGTAGACGGCGGCTGCCGCCCACCACTGGGCTTCCATCCCCCAGATACCGATGCCGAGCACGGTCGCGATGAGCCAGCCGACGCCCATCGCGCGGGCGGCCGACCACCGCAGGCCCACCAGCAGTCCGAACGCGACGGCGATGGGGATGGCGGCGAGAATCGCGAGTGTGAATGTATCTGGCATGTACGTTTGGACGGTTCTCCCAATACCGGATAACAAATCGGCGGATTCCCAGTGGAGGAAAATTCTCTCGGTTGTCGCCAATACCCGGACAGTCCGTCTCCAATCTGGGGGTCAGTCGTCGCCGGTGGCGGCGACCGCCGCCTCGATTGCGGCTTCGAGGTCGGCGACCACGTCCGCGGGGTCCTCGATGCCGACCGACACCCGCACCATCTCGGGGAGGACGCCGCCCGCTCGCTGCTCGTCCTCGGTGAGCTGCTGGTGGGTGGTCGACGCCGGGTGGATGACGAGGGTCTTCGCGTCGCCGACGTTCGCCAGCAGGCTCGCCAGCTCGGTCTCCTCGGTGGTGGCCTGTGCGGCCTCGTAGCCGCCGTCGACGCCGAACGTCAGCATCCCGCCGTACCCGCCGTCGAGGTACTCGGAGGCCGCCTCGTGGGTCTCGTGGTCTTCCAGGCCTGGGTAGTTCACCCACTCGACGTCCGGGTGCTCCCGGAGGTGTTCGGCGACGAGCTGGGCGTTCTCGGAGTGTTTCTCCATGCGCAGCGGGAGCGATTCGAGCTTCTGGAGGGTCTGCCAGGCGTCGAACGGCGACTGCTGGTTCCCGAGGTCCCGCAGCCCGCGGGCGATGGCGGCGTACGTGAACGCGGCGTCGCCGAAGCGCTCGGCGAAGTTCACGCCGTGGTAGGCGGGGTTCTCTTCGGCGATTTCGGGGTAGTCCTCGGCGTGCTCGCTCCAGTCGAAGCTCCCCGCGTCGACGAGCGCGCCGCCGACGGTGGTGCCGGCGCCGTGAATCCACTTCGTGGTGGAGTGCCAGACGACGTCGGCGCCGTGCTCGATGGGGTTCGCGAGGTACGGGGTCGCGAACGTGTTGTCGACCATCAGCGGGACGCCGTGGTCGTGGGCGATGTCCGCGATTCGTTCGAGGTCGGGCGTGACGAGACTGGGGTTGCCGACCGTCTCGACGAGCACGTAGGCGGTGTCCTCGTCGATGGCTTCCTCGTAGGCCTCGTAGTCCAGCGTGTCCACGAACGTCGTCTCGACGCCGCGGCGCTCGGCGCTGTGCGTGAGGTAGGTGACGGTGCCGCCGTAGAGGTCGCTGGCCGCGACGACGTTGTCGCCCGCGCTCGCGAGGACGAACGTCGCGAGGTCGAGGGCGGCCATCCCGGAGGCGGTGGCGACGGCGCCGACGCCGCCTTCGAGGCTGGCGAGGCGCTCCTGGAGCGTCGCGACGGTCGGGTTCATCAGCCGCGAGTAGATGTAGCCCTCCTTCTCCAGGGCGAACTGGGCGGCGGCGTCCTCGCTGTCCTCGAAGACGTAGGAGGTGGTCTGGTAGATTGGCGGCGCCCGCGAGCCGGTCTCGCCGACGTCCTGGCCCGCGTGGACGCTGTTCGTGTGGAAACCGTGGTCGTCTGCCATAGAGAGACAGAGACACCCCGACGGGTAAACCACGCCGACACCTGCAGGACCTGCCGGTCTTCGGGACGACCGGCAGCCGGCGCGGCGACGCCGTCTACCCGGAGAAGAGGCTGTTGTGGACGGGCGCGTAGTCGTCCCGGTCCTCGTCGTCGCGGGTGTCCGTGACCGAGCGGCCGTCGACGCCGTCGGCGAGGAAGTCCGCCAGCGGCGGGCCGACGGACTCCGGCTCGACGAGGAAGGCGTCGTGGCCGTGGTCGGACTCGACGACGTGGTGGGCGACGTCCGCGGCGCCCTCACGGAAGGCGTCTGCGAGTTCCTCGCTCTGCTCGACGGTGAAGTGCCAGTCCCCGGTGAACGACAGTGCGAGCGCCTCGCCCGGGAACGCGGCGAGCGCGTCTGCGTCCGAGTCGTAGCCCGCGGCGAGGTCGTAGTCGTCCATCGCCCGCACGAGGTAGAGGTAGCTGTTCGCGTCGAAGCGCTCGACGAACGTCTCGGCCTGGTAGTCGAGGTACGACTCCACGTCCCGGTACGGGAAGAACGCGCCCGCCGGGTCCGTCGGAACGGCGTCGCGGCCCGCCTCCCGGCCGGCGGTCCGGCGGCCGAACTTGTCGCCCATCGAATCCTTCGAGAGGTACATCAGGTGGCCGAGCTGCCGGGCGAGCGCGAGCCCCCGAGTGGGGTGGTCGCCGCCATAGTAGTCGCCGCCGTTCCAGTTCGGGTCGCCGCGGATGGCGCGGCGAGCGACGGCGTTCATCCCGAGACACTGGGCGTCGAGGCGGGCCGCGCTCGCGACGGCCGCGACCCGGCGGACGTCGTCGGGGAACTGGCGCGCCCAGTCGAGGGCGTTCATGCCGCCGACGCTCCCGCCGACGACGGCGTGCAGGCGACCCACCCCGAGTTCGTCCAGCAGCCGGCGCTGGCTGCGGGTCCAGTCCCCTACCGTGACGGGCGGGAAGTCGGTCCCCCAGGGCTCGCCGTCGGGCCCCTCGGCTGGCGGACCGTCCGTGCCGTAACACGACCCCGGCACGTTCGCGCAGACGACGAAGTACTCGTTCGTGTCGATGGCCTTCCCCGGACCGACCACGTCGCGCCACCAGCCGTGGCCCTGTCCGGCGGTCCCGTCGGGGCTGTCGGCGACGTGCTGGCTCCCCGTTAGGGCGTGACAGCCGAGCACAGCGTTGTCGCCCGTGAACTCGCCGTACGTCTCGTAGGCGACGGTGAGTTCGTCGACGGTCTGGCCGGCGGCGAACTCGAAGTCGGGCAGCGTCGCCGTCGGCATCAGTGCGCCCCCCGGAGCGCCCGGTCGAAGTCCGCGAGCACGTCCTCGGCGTCCTCGATGCCGACGGACACCCGGACCATGTCGGGCGCGACGCCCGCCTCGCGCTGGTCGGCCTCGTCCAGCTGGGCGTGCGTGGTGCTGGCGGGGTGGACGACGAGCGTCTTCGCGTCCCCGAGGTTCGCGAGGAACGACGCGAGGTCGACGCCCTCGCAGACCGCCTTCGCCGCCTCGAAGCCGCCCTCGGGACCGAACGTGAGCACGCCGCCGAACCCCGATTCGAGGTACTCGCTGGCGGCCTCGTGCGTCGGGTGGTCCTCGCGGCCGGGGTACGAGACCCAGGCGACGTCGGGGTGGTCGTCGAGGAAGTCGGCGAGCGCCGCGGCGTTCTCGCAGTGCCGGGCGATTCGCAGCGGGAGCGTCTCGACGCCCTGGAGCGTCTGCCAGGCGTCGAAGGCGGTCTGGCCGGTGCCACAGCACCGGACGGCGCGCTGCCGGACGGCCGCCGCGAGCGCGCGGTCGCCGAAGCGCTCCGAGAAGTCCACGTCGAAGGCGGGACTGAGGCCGGAGAGCTCCGGGAAGTCGGCGTCCGGGTGGCTCCAGGGGAACGCCCCGCCGTCGACGACGACGCCGCCGAGCGTGGTGCCGGCGCCGTGCAGCCACTTCGTCGTGGACGCCCAGACGACGTCCGCGCCGTGTTCAACGGGCCGGCAGAGTTCGGGGGTGGCGAACGTGTTGTCGACGACCAGCGGGACGGCGTGGTCGTGTGCGACCTCGGCGAGCGCGGCGAGGTCGGGCGTCACGAGCGAGGGGTTCGCAATCGTCTCGACGTGGACGAACGCCGTGTCGTCGTCGACGGCGGCCGCGACGGCCGCGGGGTCGAGAGCGTCGACGGTGTGGACGTCGACGCCGCGCTTGCGCGCGATGGTGTCGAAGTACGTCGCGGTGCCGCCGTACATCTCGGCGCCCGCGACGACGGTCCGGCCCGCCTCGGCGAGCGTCGTCGTGATGGCGTCGATGGCGGCCATGCCCGTGTTCGTCGCGACGGCGCCGGTGCCGCCGTACATCTCGGCGCCCGCGACGACGGTCCGGCCCGCCTCGGCGAGCGTCGTCGTGATGGCGTCGATGGCGGCCATGCCCGTGTTCGTCGCGACGGCGCCGGTGCCGCCGTGGAGCGCTGCGAGGCGGTCCTCCAGCACCGAGACGGTGGGATTGGAGATGCGCGAGTAGACGTCGGCCTCCGAGTCGAGCGCGTAGCGCGCCGCGGCGTCGTCGGCGTCCGGGAAGACGTACGACGTGGTCTGGTGGATGGGCGGCGCGCGGGCACCCGTCTCGTCCGGGTCCTGCCCCGCGTGGACGCTGTCGGTGTGGCGCCCGCGACTCGCGTCAGTCATTGACTGCAGTAATATATCTTCTGATAGATATGCGTGACAGTTACGGCAACTGTCGCCGGGGTCCGGGGCGCGGCCAGCGACCGCGCCGGCCGTCGCGTTCCCGTCGTCGTCGCCGGCGCGCTCGCGCTCCCAGTACGCCTGCGGCCCGACCCGCGATAACGAGAGGAGGAAGACCGAACGGAACCGGTCAGTCGTCCGTGGTCGTCGCGTCGGGCGCGCCGTCCGCTGCCGGGTCGGCCGGACCCGCCTCCCCGTCCTTGTAGAACATCTTCCAGCCGGTCGCGCCCATGAACAGGAGGACGAGCGGCGACAGGTAGCCGAAGACGTAGTACGGCGCGTACTCCACGACCGGGACCTTGAGGGCGGAGTACATGAACACGCCGCCGGAGCCCCAGGGAATCAGTGCGGACGTCGTCGTCCCCGACGCCTCGACGGCCCGCGAGAGGTTCCGGCTCTCCAGGCCGTACTCGTCGTAGAGGTTCCGAAGGGTCATTCCCGGGACGACGATGGCCATGTACTGTTCGGCCGCGAGGACGTTCATCGCGAACGTCCCCGCCGCGGTCCCGACCGTGAGCCCGAACACGCTGCTGACGGCGACGCTGATGTAGTGGGCGACGGCGGCGAGCACGCCGGTCTCCTGGAGGATGCCGCCGAGCGCCAGCGCCGCGACGACGATGGACACCACCCAGATAGAGCCGCTGAGCCCGCCGCTGGCGAGCAGTTCGTTCGTCAGTTCCACGCCGGTCGCGGGCTCGGTGCCGTAGTGGACGGCGTTCCAGGCCGCCGCGAACCCGCGGCCCTGGAGCGCGAGGCTGACGCCGACGCCCGCGAAGATGCCGGCGCCCAGCGACGGGAGCGCCGGGTAGCCGGCGACCGCCAGCCCGAACGTGAGGGCGACCGGGACGAACGCGAGCGGGGAGATGGTGTACGCGCTGGAGAGCCCCTGCTGAATCTCGGCGACGCGGCCGGCGGGAATCGACCCGCTGGCGTTCAGCCCGAGCACGACGAAGACGGCCAGCGACAGTGAGAACGCGACGAGCGTCCCCGGCCGCATCGCCCGGATGTGGTCCATGAGTTCCGTGTCGGTGACGGCAGCGGCGAGGTTGGTCGTGTCCGACAGCGGCGAGTTCTTGTCGCCCGTGTACGCACCCGAGAGCACCGCACCAGCCGTCATCGGTTCCGGAATGCCGAGCCCGGAGCCGATGCCGACCATCGCGACGCCGAGCGTCCCCGCGGTCGTCCACGACGACCCGATGGCGAACGAGACGACCGCCGCGAGCACGACGGTGAACGGCAGGAAGACGGTCGGCGAGAGGAACTCCAGCCCGTAGTACATCAGCGCGGGGATGGTGCCGGAGTCGATCCACGCGGCGATGAGCATGTAGATGACGAAGAGGATGAGGATGGCCTGCAGTCCGGTGAGGATGCTGCGGCCCACGCCGTCGTAGAGGTCGGCCCACGAGTACCCGAAGTAGTACCGCCCCATCAGTCCCGAGAGGACGATGCCCCACAGCAGCGGCATCTGGGGGTCGAGGTCAAGCGCGACGATGCCGACCGCGAGGAAGACGATCATCCCGACGACGGGGACGGCCGCCTCCCAGAACGACGGGCGGCGCTCCGCGGGAATCTCCTCGTAGGTCTTTGGCGTGAACTCGACTGGCATGATGACGAGACTGCGTTCGAAATAACTCTACTAAAGTCTCTCGCTTGTTTGGGTATCGTTCGGAACGAAGCGGATGCGTGGCTCGTTCGTCCGGAAGTGTCGATAGAACTTGACGAGTGACCGGGAAGCGGTCGCTACCGCAGTCCGTCGCGGGCCGCGGCGACGCCGGCCTGTACGTCGACGTCGACCCCGACCTCGCGGAACGCCTCGCCGACGGTCCGAATCCCGCGCAGCACCTGCTGGCTCGTGAGCTGACCCATGTTCGACACGCGGAAGATGTCGCCGCCGAGGTGGGCCTGCCCGCCGCTGATGGAGACCCCACGGGCGTTCACCGCGTCCATGAACGCGGCCGCGTCGTCGCCGCGGGCGCCCTCCGGCAGGCGGATAGCCGTCAGGGTGTTGGAGTACTCGGCATCCTCGTTCAGCCGGGGGAACGACTCCAGGCCCATCTCGTGGAAGCCCGCGCGGAACGCCGCGGACTGCTCGCGGTGGCGGGCGATGCGGTCCGGCATCCCCTCCTCGCGGATGCGGGCCGCGGCCTCGGCGAGCGCACGGAACAGCGGGACGGCGCTCGTGAACGGCGTCTGGTGGCTGTCGGCCTTCCGGAGGTGCCAGTCGAGGTCCTCGTAGAACGGCGCCGACTCGCCGTCGAGGTCTGGCTTCACGCCGTCCGTGACGTACATCGCGGCGAGTCCGGGCGGCGCAGCCAGCGCCTTCTGGGCGTCCGTGATGGCGACGTCGACGCCCCAGTCGTCGACGCGGAACTCGTCGCCGCCGATGCTCGTCACGCCGTCCACGACGTACCGCGCGTCGGCGTCCGCAGCCAGGTCGCCGACCGCCTCGACGGGGTTCAGGAGGCCCGTGCTCGTCTCGTTGTGGACCATCGTCACCACGTCCGTGCTCGGGCCGACGGCGTCCGCGACGGCGTCCACGTCGACCGGTTCGCCCCAGTCGAACTCCACGCGGGTGGTGTCGGCGTAGCGGTCGGCGATGCGCGCGAACCGCCGCCCGAACTTCCCGTTCACCACCGAGACGACCTCGCCACCGTCCCCGACGAGGTTCGCGACGGCGGCCTCCATCCCCATCGTCGCGGTGCCGTTCAGTATCAGGCTCGTCCCCCCGCTGGTGGTCGAGCCGCCGGACGGCGTCGAGTGCTCGAACACGTAGTCGAGGTGGTCCTGGGCGCGCTCGTAGACGGCCTCGAACTCGGCGGAGCGGTGGGAGACCATCGGCTCGCTCATGGCCTCGCGTACCTCTCGGGCG
>Ga0207754_100690_pt1 | contig 11054 bp, 7 predicted proteins | sample A23E1SouthBayCA_FD_187728 | JGI IMG/M metagenome (GOLD analysis project Ga0207754, IMG submission 187728) | Aerobic enrichment media microbial communities from Eden Landing Ponds, California, USA - A23 E1 (SPAdes) | ecosystem: Environmental > Aquatic > Marine > Unclassified | place: Emeryville, CA... | reverse complement strand
TCTGGAATTGGGTGCATACACTGTCTGAAGCCCAGAGCGACCCGCCGACGGCGGAGCCGTCGCGGGTCGCGGTCGATGAGAAACAAATCGAGATTGACGGAGAAAAGAAGTGGTTGTACGCCGCTGTTGACACCGAATCAAAGTTGCTGCTCGAAGTGGACGTGTTCAGCCGCCGCGGGACTGACCCCGCGGCGGCGTTCCTGCATCGACTCACTCAGAAACATGATGTCGATGATACAGTGTTTCTCGTCGATGCTGGCGGCTATCTGACTGCCCTCTCACGTCATGATTTGAGCGGTCAGCTTGACTACCGAATCCGGAACCATATCGAAAAGTGGTTCCAGACTGTGACCATGCGCATCGACCGCTTTCACTCTTACTGGCGGGGCAGTCAATCCAGCGCGAAACAGTGGTTACGACGCTTCAGACACCACTACAACCACGAACGACCGAACCAAGCACTCAACGGACGAACGCCAGCTGAGGAGATTCAGAACTAGACAGTGCCAGCTATCGAAAATTATTGAGAGATTGTTATATATTGTAATCTCAATGTCAAATGAACTCACCGGCCCCGTTTTTAACGTAATCCCGTATGATGCTGTAGTTGCCGTAGCCAAGTCGGTCGACCTCTGGCTGGAATCTGCTGACATCGCACTTGGTGAATCTATAGGTCGTAAAACCGCCTCCAATGCGCACCTTTCGCAATCGTACAACTCCTTTCACCCCAGTATCAGTGTAGCGGCACTGTTTAGTTATGATGAAAATCCGTTTTAACGACTTTTGAATCCTTTCTCAGACACTTTAATCCCAATTTTCGCATATCCGGTCGAGAGATAGCTGTGAAGAGGAGGTCGTCCAAGATGTAAATGATCTTGCTACAGATTCTTACGAATTCCGAACAAGTGGTTCATACCACCCCCTGTTCTCTCGATACCACTCAACGAACTTCGCGACACCTTCGCGAATCGTGTGGTCGGCCTCGTATCCAAGTAGGTCGTGAGCTTTCGACGTATCGGCATGCGTGTGCTCAGCATCAGCGTCGTGACGGTCTTCGTATACTAATTCTAAATCAGGGGCTAGCTGGTCACGAATCTCCGTCGCTAGCGTTTTGATTTCGATATTGTCTGTCGAACCAATATTAATGGCTTCACCGTCAGCTGCACCTTCTTCAAGTAGCGTGACGTTCGCCTCGATGATATCCTCTATATAGGTAAAATCTCGCGTCTGCGTTCCATCACCGTAGATAATAGGCGGCTCACCGTTGATGCATCGGGAGACGAAGTTCGAAATGGCCATGTTTGGGCGCATCCGTGGGCCATAAACAGTGAAATATCGGAGTGCAACAGTCGGAAAATCATACACCTCAGCATATGAACAGGCATATCGTTCAGCCGCTAGTTTCGATGCTCCATAGGGCGACACAGGCGTTGTCGGGTGCTGTTCATCGTATGGGAGATACTGGGGAACTCCATATACTGAAGACGAAGACGCCATTACGAACCGTTCAATACCCTCATCCCGACAGGCATCAAGTAGATTGAGCGTGCCATCAACGTTGACTTCATTGTATTTTCGTGGGTTCTGGACACTTGGTCTAACACCGGCCTGTGCAGCCTGGTGGTAGACGTAGTCAGTGTCAGTGACTACGTCTTTAATAAACTCACCATTACGGACATCCCCCTCGGTAAATTCGTAACTCCCGCTACTCTCTTTAGCGGCTTTGCGTCCAGTATTAATGTTATACTCCTTGATATCGAGGTCGTAGAACGGTTCATGATTATCTACAACAACGACATTGTGACCATCGCGGACAAACCGTTCAGCCAAGTGGCTACCAATGAATCCTGCCCCTCCGGTGACAAGAATCTTCATTGTAGAGTTCCGCGAGAGCAACTGACAAAAACGTAATGATATATTCTCTGATAATCATACAGTCATCATTCATAATTTTTGGTAATAGTAAAAAGATTTCACTATAATTTATATAATTATTATTGATGGAGTCATTCAGTATTTCTGATTGCGAACTTTAAATTCACTCGGCTGTAGACGAGAGATTTTACACTGACCCTAAATTCTACCAATGGTCGGAGAACTGTTCGAAGTTTTATTATACCCCCGTAAAAAGTAAGCAATGGAATGAATAAGCTCTCATCATCGAAGGGGGGTATCAATATTCAGGTAAGCAGACTCCCATACTCAAATCATTCAAGCGGTATAATCAACTACAATGCACAGTAAACCGAACGTCTGTCTTATCGTGATGGATACTGCACGTGCCCAGAGTGCCCTGCCAACCGAGAATCCAGGGGTAATGCCCAATCTCAGTTCATTCGCCTCTGAGGGAACAACTTTCACGAACGCAATCACTACGGCTCCGTGGACGTTACCCTCTCATGCTTCTATGTTTACCGGCCAATACACCTCTGACCACCAGACAAATGCGGGATCTCTCTCATTTAACCCGGACATCGCCCCTCTGGCAACACGATTAAGCGAGGAAGGATACGAGACAGCAGCCTTTTCGAACAACACTTGGATCAGTCCAGAGTTCGGATTTAGCGCTGGGTTTGATCAATTTTACCGTGGATGGGAGCTGTTTTCTGGGGGTGTTGACTTGCCAGATATTGTGCGAAAGCACGACAATAGGGTTGCTCAGATACGAGCCATTCTATCTAATCTTACAGCTACAGATCTTCCTGTAACGGTAATCAATGCACTCTACAGTCGCTTCTATCACAAACAGTACGACTATGGAGCGAAGCTAACGAATTTCAGAATAAAACGATATCTCTCGAATAAGCATGACACTTCACAACCGTTCTTCTTGTTTGCTAACTACTTAGAGCCACATTTAAAATACAATCCGCCCAAAAGCTACCGATACGAACATCAGCCTACAGATGTATCGACGGCTGAGATGGACTCCGTGAACCAAGAACCATGGGAATACATTTGTGGTAATATTTCCATGAATGATGATGATTTTAGAACTTTGGAGGCACTGTACGAGGGAGAATTAACATATCTGGACTATCGGCTCGGAAAACTATTTGATTGGATGGATGAAGAAGGTATTCTGGATAATACATTGGTGATAGTAGCTGGTGACCATGGGGAGAACATCGGGGACCACGGCTTAATGGATCACCAATACTGCTTGTACGATACGCTACTCAGAGTACCACTTATACTGCGGTATCCCGATCTCGTCCCGAAGGACGCCACTAGCAAAGAATTAGTAGAACTCCGAGATGTCTACCCAACGGTATTAGAAGCTTGTGGCCTCAATATTCCTGATAAAGAAACCGTTTCTAATTATTCACTGACCGGCGGCGTTTCGAATCGACTGAAAAGTCTCAAACGTCGGGAACATGCTTTTGCTGAGTATCTTGTACCACAACCTGATATTGCGCAACTGAAGGATAAGACACGGGAAACGAAAGGAATTGAGAATATTGAGTCGTTTAATCGCTCACTTCGATGTGTACGGACAGAACGGTGGAAGCTTATTAGATCCTCAAGAGGAGAAATTGAGCTGTATGACTTGAATGAGGACCCCGTCGAAGGAGAAAATCTAAAATCAGAGCATCCAGATATAGTCTCTGAGCTTTCTGAAATACTTGAGGCGGAATTCGACACTATCGAGTACCAGAACAACGAACAATTTGATGATATGCGCAGTAGCACTCGAAGTCGACTCGAGGATCTAGGATATATTTGAACAACTGCTATAGCACCCTATCAAAATTGAAGTTCGCTCTTGAAAAGTGGATTGCTGATAGCGAAAGTTGCGGTTGAAAGTCGAAGAGGACAAGTGCACCGCTGGCGCGGTGCCTGATATGGTCCAATAGCCGATTCGTATCGAAATCGGTTGCAAAGGACCTGCTACAAAATGTCCGCTGGCGTGATAGGGTTGAGTGCCCCCGCTGCCGTTCTGATCTAACGGTCAAAAACCGAAGCTATCGGATATATTAACGGAATTTGTGTAAGAATTACGGTCACACGTTCATCGACAAAACCGGCACGATCTTCGCGCATTCGTAGCTCTCGGAAAGAAGGGTAGTGCTTCACGATCTGCGAGTTTTAACAATATACGACGATCAATCGACATATTAAGGCTGAACTTAATCTTTCGTACAAACGGTGAGGCAGCGCATCAAGCACATCGCTAGAGCGTCCCACGCGCCTTCGGTTACGCTGTCTGGACCGGTCGAAATCGACGAAGTGTGTGTATCTATTGGCCTCAAAGCCGCGAATGCGACCAGAAGTCCCGCCTGCGTGGCCGGTCCACGGGTGTATGAGAATCATACAACTGTGACAAACCGCGGGTGTTTCCGCTGGTCAATCGTGGCTCAGACGATCGATACGTCGTGCCAATGAAATTCGCGGACGAATCGACCGTGAGACTCCTGCTTGCTGACCATGACAAAGAATCGCAAACTTTCTATACAGGTTGATTTCGGGCCTAGAATCCGCTCGAAAAAGACGATACATTCACCCACAAATACATCGTTCACGACCACGGAGAATACGTTGACGGCGACATCAACGTCAACGCTTTTGAGAGTTACCGAAAAGTGTCAAAATACAAGCTAACACCGAAACTCAGAGCCTTTCAGCTCCGTCGCAAACTTTACAGAAAACCGGTAGACGAAACACTCAAACATGCTCTCGACGCTGTCCTCTGATAGTTAACAACGTGCTTCACAAGAGCTATTTTGCTGTACCCAGTGTAGCTGTCACTGCTGGTGATCCGTGGACGGTTGGATCTGATCACTGAGCACGCTGACGATGAGATAGTGTTTCCGCCGGAGTACTGGGCGGCGGCCTCCCGATCGCACACCAGTGCATCTTTCACGAACTTGGCGAATATCTCGGCTACTCGCCACCACCACTGCTGGAGCTACTGGTCGAAGATGCACAGAAATTCACCAGCAACGGGCGATTCAGCAAGAAACGCTCGCTACTGCTACGAAACGAGGTGTGAGAACTAACTAAAGACAGATAGCCTACTGTGGTTACTATACCAGTGTAACGGATGGTAATAGTCTTATAAACAATTATCTTCAGTAGGTATTTATTATATAGATTGTAACACAGGAGGTGAGAGTCGCAATCAACAGATTATCAAATTTTAATAGGAAGACAATGCACGGTTACTTACATTGGCACGCATACGTTAAGCCACTCAAGAGTTTGTACTAGCGATGAGTAGAATAATTGGTAGCAATAAATTTTACCCTCGGTAACAGAATAGATTAAACTATATGCCATACTACAAGACCGACCAGACTGGGAGTGCGAACAGGCAAACAAATAAAAATGAGCATACATACATATTATCTGAAATTTCTGGGGAAGTACTTCTTATTGGCGGCTATGGTGCGGGAAACATAGGGGATGAAGCAATTCTATCAGGACTATTTAAATATGTAAGCCCCAATATTAACACGATCAATGTTATCTCACATAATCCTGAAGAAACTTACAGGATCCACTCCCATGAACTTCCTGACAGTGTAACTCTAAATGCCATAACACCAAGCCCGACAATTTTAACGAAGCACCTGTTTTCAAGTGATCACATTGTCGTTGGAGGCGGAGGAATATTCTCTAGGTATATTGGCCCATACGCAAGCAAGTTACCATATTATACGCTTGCAGGACAACTCTTCCAACAAGAAGTCCATTGGACAGCTATTGGCGTCTATCCAAGCACTCCTTCATCAGTAATGCGCCCACTTACTCTGTCAATCAACCTTTCTAATTCTGTGAGTGTCAGAGATCCAGTCAGTAAATCTACGCTTGAAAACGCTGGAGTAGCCACTGTCACCCATGTACCTGACCCGGCCACCCGGTTGGAACCAGATTACAAATTCGGATCGAAAGCACTCCAAGAACTAGGAATTGACCCAGACCGGGAGGTCATTGGTATCGCGGCACGACGTGTCATGGATGATGCCACTAACAAGGTACTTCAGGAAACGTACCAGAAGGTGATCCGTGGTTCCTTAGAAGATGGTTATCAGGTTATTGTTTTGCCGTTTTGTAAGCATCCATATGAAAAAATTGAGAAGGATGATTTAATCTGCCAGTCCTATACAAAAAAGTTCGACGATGTTGTCTTACCGGAGTATGAACATCCAACAGAACTGTTAGGTATTGTTTCTCACTTAGACTTCCTGCTCGCAACGCGTCTTCACTCGATGATATTCGCACATATTACAGAAACTCCATTCATAGCAATTGAGTACGCCGCTAAATGTACCTCTCTGCTCAAACATTACAATAAACAGGAGTACGGAGTAAAGTTAGATGATCTGAAAGATATTGATATGGCAAATAGAGTGAAAAATAAGCGAAAATGAAAAAGATAGCTATCATTACCTTTGACCGATGGACAGATAAGTGGGAAGACCGTCTTAAAGGGCTAACAGCTGATGATATAGAGATTCACGTCTACCGGCCCAGAGAACAGGACCGAAAAGATGTTATGATTCCTGAGGGAGTAACTCAGACGAGAGTGTATCCATCTAGAAAGATACCTTTGCTCCCAATTAATTTCATCTTCTTATTTATTATATTTGTATATGACTATATTATTAAAGGAGAGGATTTCTCAGCAATCCACTCTTTTGACTACTACTTCGGCCCAATATTCGCCATCTTTGCGGGTAAACTCACTCAAACGCCGACCGTGATTTCTATCCGAGGACTACCCAAACAGATCACTGCAGAGTACAAGCAGAGTTCATTTAATCAGTGGAACCTCCCCGGAATTGCCTTCTATTACCTTCTATATTCAAGTTATTTTATTGTAGGCGAGCTATCAGATATACTACTATTTAAATCTAGCGCCACCCTCGAGTTCTTTGAAGAACTCTGTTTCTCTTCTGTTGTAGACAAGGTACATGTCATCCCGACTGGAGTGAATCCCGATAAATTTCAAGACAGTTATATTTCAGATAGCCCTCCTATTCAGACGATTCGAGATCTGGAAAACGATGTCGTGCTGTATGCCGGACGCATAGCAGAAGGAAAGGGAGTTGATAAATTGATCCAGTACCACATAGATGGAAAATTAAATTCTGAGCTCCTCATAATCGGTGTTGCAACTGATGACTTTGGGGTAGGAATTGTAGAAGAACTAAAGAACAATCGCCATTCTGGAATTCACTTCTACAATGACTTCATCGCACATGAGGAAATGGTACCGGTATTACGGGCAGCCGACGTTGTAACGCTACTATCTACATACAGTTCCGAAGGTGCCCCAAGAATCATCCAAGAGGCACTCTACGTTGGGACTCCGTGTATTATATCAAATACACCAGGCGTGTACGAGGAATTCGTTGACATAGGGGGGTGTGCAGTAATCAATCCGGAAAATGCGGAGGAATACCTTTCAGGCGTTGAACAATCTAATTCAGTTGAAGTGGACCAGTCCCTAGCTCGGGAGCGATTCAATATGTGGGCAAATTATCAAAAGATCCAAGATGTGTATAGATCAGTTTAGGGTAATTTACACCCCCTCAATCTGACTAATATATTCTTCTTCAATCTGCTGAATAACAGTCTCAGTATCGAACTGCCTGATACGTTTGACTGCACTAGCTTTTTTATCGTCTATGACCTCCGTAGATTGAGATAAGAACTCGATTTGTCGGCCAAGTTCTTTCGGTTGATTACGTTCAAACGTGAGTCCTGAGGACCCAACCATCCATGGTGGTCCGCCTACGTTTGAAACAACTGGAACACATGCATGTTGCATTGATTCCATGACGGTCCTTGGGAGCGGGTCAGGCCATCTTCCTGGGTGAACAAAAATATCGGCATCAGAATAATATCTTGAGAGCTTTTCGTGGTTGACCCAGCCGTGGAATTCTATGTCACCACTGTATTTCAATTCTTGTGTCCGTTTAATCATCTTGTCCATTAGCTCACCGTCACCAACAATATCAACTTGAACTGGTTTGCTGAGGTACTCTAGCGAGTCAATAAGGATATCAATCCCTTTGACCTCAGTGATGCGTCCGACGTACAGTAAACGAACTGGTTTTCTAGTGGTGTCTTGGTACGGCGTAGGCTGTTTGAATTCTGGGTCATAAAAATTAGGAATGACTTGGATTAAGTCCCCGTCAATCCCCGCCCCAGAGTATATTTCTTGGACCGCCGGACTGACAGCAAACAATTTATCAACGTTGTTAACTGCCTTATTTGACAGGTGCTTATGCAGAATAACTGGCAACTCCTTCAGATTGGTATTGATATTATCCGAATTATGCTTGATTTTCTTTCCGATAGTACAATTCATATAACAGTTGTCTTGCATCACAGCGGGATTAGTACAAAAAAGGTAGTTATTAAGCCGTCCAACTATCGGAGTTTCTATTCGTTCTCTTAAAACACCGCAAAATGGAAGTAAAGTCGGCTTGTACACGTGAAAAATATCGGAACAGTCATCAAAGTTCTTGAGAACACGGTTTAAAACTTGAATTAAACAGATTGGGTTCCTTAATTGGACCTCGTATTCAATGACTTCACATTCCAGATCTCTTGGCAGCACGTTGTCCTGTGATTGCAATGTTACAATCCTAACGTCATGGCCCTTCTGAGAAAGCGTTCTAAGAATGAGTTCGTTACTAAAATTCGCACCACCTTTCTCAATATTCAAATGGTCTGTGATGAATGTGATATTCATACGAATGAAATTGAAACTCTTGGTAAATTAGACTTTTTGATTGCGATGGTTTTAGACCGAAACTCTCCACAATTCGAATTCACCGTTGGAATATACCTGATGTGCTGACAGGTCACCATTTAAGCGTTTCATGTCTTCATCTGTGTAGTATGTAATTTCGCTGTACCGGTTCTCGGGTTCTATTTTGTACCACGACCGGTCCCGCTGCTTAGTTACAAGATTGATTGACCCTGTCTCCGTCTCTGAAACACTGAAAGATTCAGCAACTGTACTATTGTTGGCATAGCCCAACCCTTGAGGAACTGCATCCGGCCTATAGCCAAACGGAAGATTCCCCCAACCGATGCGGGGCAGAGCATCAATCCCAGCCAGATATGCGTTCATTCTTATTGCGGTATATCTACTAACGGTTCTGTGGTCATGGTTTGCATATTCGAGTACCCACTCTGATCCTTTGAGTTCTGTCTCAACGACGTGCTCCCGATTATCATACATTGCCCAGCCCCCAACTAAACTGCTAACTATTATGGATACGACAATTATCCCAAGACCCAGACGATGGAGCTGTACCCTATTGTTCGGAGCTTCAGCAAACTGTGCTGCACCATACCCGACAAGAAGGACGCTTGCGAATAATTGAAGTTGGGCTACTCGGTGCGGCTCAGTAATTATAAAGTAAGCTGCCAGCATTGAAACTGTCAACGATGATCCAAGAATGTAGAAAACAATCAATAATAAAGTTTTCTGGCTTGATTTCTTGAAATAATACTGATAGCCAAGATTAAGCGTAACAAACCCACCGATAAGTGTGTAGATGGGGATCGTGTTCAGTTGATTTAATAGAACTCGTTTTATTATTTGGATTTGCGTATACCCAGACTCTGAAGCGCGCTCAGCTTGTAATGAACCGACGGAAGCCCCTTGATTTAACATCTCGAAAATTTGGATACCTAAGCCACGAAACACTCCAGTCCATGCGAACCACATAAACCAGATTATTATTAGGGGGAACACTGACTGATAGCCCATTGCTATGCCTTTTTTCCAACTCTGTGAAATCCTGTGCAATTGTATGACAGAGGTAATTCCTAATAGAACTATCAAAATAACTCCTGTCATAGGGTGGAACATAGTTACCCCGATAAATATAAGAAGTGTACAGGCGACTTGATACGGTTTCCATTCAAAGGAACTGTATGAAATAGTTGCGGCAAGAAGTGCAAGTGGAACCATCGTAAACGAGACAAACCATGGCATTAGTGAATACTGATACGATGCAAATATTGGTGGCAGTGCCGCGACCAAAGTCCATTTCGCTACTCTGGTGCAAAAGATTCTCCTCATAAAAAGGGAACACCCAGTAACAAACATTAGCCACGCAAAGAAAACAATAATTATATGATGAGCTTCAGGTGGAGTAGTTGTAATCAAAGACGTTTCAGCTATTAAAATGTGTAGCAATGGGTAGATACTTAGATCGGTGCCTCCGGCGGTGAGATGATTCACGTCTGCGAAGTGTTGAAACATGTCAGAGCGTGGTGATGCCCAAAACCGCATCCCAACATGTCTCGGTAGCGAGAGGAGAATTAGGTAAAAGCCTGCAAACAGGCTAATTCCTCCAATAAATTCTCGATTAGAATTTTTGTAAACTGCGAGAGCAGTACAGACAACTGCACATACAATACCGATTATAAGCAAAAAAAGCACTATTTGTGGAACAGCATCCCAAAGCGTTAGCGTATAACCATTAGGTGGTGATATAAGAACTACTGATATTGAAACAGCGGAAAGGCAGAGGGCTGAAACAAAAGTCAACAATTTGAGACCCCGCATTATTTATTCCTGAATCTCCACCAATATTAATTCTGTTGCTCTCACTTTTGTCTCTGTCAGCGATTCAGATTTGTATTATTTATTATATTGATTTATATTATAATTCTCCTAAAACTAATAGCATAGGGTAGGAGATTGTTGATACTACTAAGGGGGGCGATGGAGTTGAAGATAATAAGCGTACCGCTGATACGGTGCCCCACACGGATCGTCCCGCTTGATGTGTTTTCGTCGGTATCGGTCGCAACGGACCTATTGGAACAGATTCGCTGGCGTGCGGAGTACTAGCCCCCACTGCTGTTCGACCAGACGGTCAGAAACGGAGGCTACAGAGAGTTTCAACGGTAGTTATGTAAGAATTGTGATCAAATCTTCAACGATAAGGCTGAGGGTGTCATAGAACTCTTCTCACACCGTGATGATCGTGCTTCCCGGATTGTCTCCGCGTTCGTAATTGGTGATTGCGACGACCAGGCGAAGACACAGTGCGAGGAAGACCTGCGCTCGTGCGTGG
>Ga0207754_100689_pt1 | contig 11060 bp, 12 predicted proteins | sample A23E1SouthBayCA_FD_187728 | JGI IMG/M metagenome (GOLD analysis project Ga0207754, IMG submission 187728) | Aerobic enrichment media microbial communities from Eden Landing Ponds, California, USA - A23 E1 (SPAdes) | ecosystem: Environmental > Aquatic > Marine > Unclassified | place: Emeryville... | reverse complement strand
GCGAGCGGATCGACACGTTCTGTGAGACACTGGAAGCTGCCGGAGCGGAGTACGACCGCCCCGAGGGTGGATTCTACGTGATGGCCCGCTTCGATGGCTACGACGGACACTTCGACCACGCCTACGAACTGATCGACGAGGCCGGCGTCGCGGGGATGCCCGGCCAGGCCTTTGGCGACTCGCGCAGCGAGTGGTTCCGCTTCGCGCTGATGACACCGCGCGTCGACGAGGCAGCCGACCGGCTCGCGGCGTTTTTCTCCCGATAGCTGACCCGCAGTCAGCGTCTGACACACGGACCGTGAGCGTCGAGTAGCGACGGCACCCGCTCCGGATCGCGGCGTCGTCGCCCGCCTCGTCTGAGATGGAACATCGTCGTCGCGTCCCGGAGCGCACCGCCCTCCCGTCTCAGACGGATTATTGTAGATCTTTCCCGGATCGAGCGCACGACAGTGTGCGGTCGACCGGGCAGACGGCGACAATAATCCGTATCACTCCCTGACGACGTTCGATTCGAGGTCCCGCGGGTAGTAGGTGAGACGCTCGATCCCGTCTGCCGTGATCGCGACCGTGTCCGAGTGGCGATAGCCGGCCTCGTCGGTGTAGAGGCCGGGCTCGATCGTGTAGACGTGGCCCGGCCGCATCTCGGCGTCGTTGCCCCGGTCGATGTAGGGCGGTTCGTGGCCGTCCATCCCGATGTTGTGACCCACGTGGTGGCGCGCGAGGTCGGCGACGCCCTGCTCCTCGACGTAGTCCCACACCGCCTGATCGACGTGGCTGACCGGGACGCCGGGACCCATCGCCTCGAAGGCCACGTCCTGGGCTTCGACCATCAGTTCGAAGTAGTGGGCCTGCTCGTCGCTGACTTCGCCGACGAACATCGTCCGTTCGAGTTCGGCGTAGTAGCCGTCGACGTTGGCGGTCGCGCCCGTGACGAGCACGTCCCCGGTCGTGAGCCGCTCGTTGGGCGTGTGGCCGTGCGGGAGTGCCGTCTCCGAGCCGCTGATGTAGCCGGCGTGGACCGGGCCGTCGGCTCTGGTCCGGACGGCGTACTCGGATCCGAGCGTGTCCAGCATGGCCCGTGACGCCTGCAGCGACGCCCGCTGGCTGACCGTCGCCGGGTGAGCCCCCGGCTCGGTGAGGTCTGCGAGGTGGCGGTGCCCGAGATTCGCCCACCGCGCGGACTCCTCGATCAGGTCGACTTCGGCGTCGCTCTTTGCCTCGCGCATCCCGGCCACCCAGCCGTCGTGTTCGGTCACGTCGAGGAACTCGCTCAGCGCTGGCCCCTCGTATCCCATCACGCCCGGCGCGCCGTCGCTGTCTGCGAGGACCGTCTCGACGCCGAGTTCCGCGATCGTCTCGGCGACCGTCGCGATGGGCTCGCCGCCGGGGTAGTCGAAGTAGCTGTGGACGGCGTCGATCCGGGGGTTGGGCTCGACGCGCTCGACTTCGAGCCGGGGCACGGTGATCTCGACGCGCCCGTCGGTGACGACCAGCGCGACCGGGCGCTCGGTCTGGATGTGGTGAAAGCCCGTCAGATACTCGATGCTCGTCGCGTCGAACCAGACGGCACCGTCGGCGTCGGCCGCCGCCAGCCGGTCGCGAACGTTCGCGAGGCGATCGCGGAACTCGCTCGCCGGAAGTGTTGTCGGCATACTCGCTCCAAGAGCCCGGCCAGAAAAAAGCCACCGCCGCCGGCATCTCAGAGGCGGTCCCGCGCGGCTTCGACCGCCTCGCGCGTGTTGAGGTTCTCGAAGGTCTCCATCGTCGCGTGGCGTTCGACTTCGTCGCGGTCGATCACTGCGACGTCGAGGGCGTCCAGTGTGACGGCCACGCGACGCTGACCGTCGTCGAGCGCCCGCCGGCAGGCGTCGACCATCGCGTCGGCGTCATAGACCGCCTGTGTCGTCTGGAACCACCCGTCGGGCCGTGGGACGGCAGCCTCGCGGCCCGTCGCTCGTTCGAAGAGGTGTCCGACCAGAGCGGGCTCGACGAACGGCATATCACAGGCGACGACGGCGGCGTACTCTCCCGCCACCGCGTCCAGTCCGGTTTCGATCCCGGCCAGCGGGCCGCGGTCAGGGACGGGATCTATCGCGAACGAGACCGGCACGTCGAGACCGTCGAGGGCCGCCGCCACGTCCCGACGCTGGTCGGTGCGGCAGTTGACCACCAGCTCGTCGACGACCGGCGCGAGGCGGTCAGCGACCCGTCGGATCATCGGCGTTCCCGCGAGGTCGGCCAGCGCCTTGTCTCGGTCGCCAAAGCGCGTCGAGCGCCCGCCAGCGACGACGACGCCGCTGTGCATGGCTGGGCGTTCGCGGCACGCGCTAAAGAGCCTTCGCCGAACAGGTGCCGTCTGGGACCAGTGTCGATCACAGACGCCCCCGAGAGGGCCACAAGCACAACCCCTTTGCACCGGCCAGCCCAAGCACTCGCCAATGTCGAAGTGCGACGCGTGTGGCAAGACCGAGAACATGCCGTACCGGTGTCACCACTGCGGGGGGACATATTGCTCGGAGCACCGGCTGCCGGAGGCGCACGACTGTCCGGGGCTGGACGACTGGGGTGACCCCGACGGCGTGTTCGACAGCGGATTCGACGACAGTGTCGACGACGGCGGGGGCGGCGGTCTGGGAGACCGCCTCTCGGTCGACACCGGGCCGGGCAGCATCCTCGGGTACTTCCGCGGGAACGCGACCTACACCATGCTGGGGCTGATGTGGGTCACCTTCCTCTTGCAGCATCTGGTGGTCCTCGTGGGCATCCCGATCGGCGGGCCGACCTGGAGCGCGATCTTCACGCTCCAGCCCCAGCACCCCGAGTACGTCTGGACCTGGTTCACCTCCGTGTTCTCCCACGCGCCGCTGAGCCTCGGCCACATCGCGCTGAACAGCATCGTGATCTTCTTCTTCGGCCGGATCGTCGAGGACTACGTCGGATCGAAGCAGTTCACGATCCTGTTTCTCGTCTCCGGTGCGCTGGCCGGCCTCGGACAGATCGGGCTCTCTCACCTGCTCGTCTTCCTGGATTACCAGCCCGCCCTCGGTGCCGGCGTTCTGGGGGCCAGCGGTGCCGGGCTGGCGATCATGGGCGTCCTGACGGTCCTCAACCCCAGCCTCCGGGTCTACCTCTACTTCCTGATTCCGGTGCCGATCTGGGCGATCACCGGCTTCTACCTGATCGTCAGCGTCGCCGGGATTCTCGGCGTCGGCGGCGGCTTCACCGGCGGCAACGTCGCCGACATGGCCCACCTCGTCGGTCTCGTGATCGGGCTGTGGTACGGTAGCCAGGTCAAAGGCCAGCGTCGGACGCCCAATCAGTTACAGTTCGGTGGCGGCGGTCGCGGACCCGGCGGTCCCGGCGGACCGGGTGGTCCCGGCCGCGGCCGGTTCTGATGGAGCCCACTCGACCCGAGTTTCGCCCGGACCCCGCGCTCGGGCGCGACGAGATGGAGTCGCTCCAGCGAGAGATCGCGGCGACGGCGACGTTCGCGGACGATCTGGACTTCGATCCGGCCACCCTGGGCCGCAGCGAGCCGGACCAGCAGCGACTCGGCGACCACGGCGAGGACGAGCGTGACGCCGGGGACCCGCCACTGGTCGCGGGCGTCGATCAGGCGTTCGTCGACGACGTGGCGGTCTCGGCGGTCGTCCTCACCCGCGGCGGCGAGGTCGTCGAACGGGTCCACGCCGCCGTCGAGACCGAGATCCCCTATGTCCCCGGCCTGCTCTCCTTTCGCGAGGGCGGCGCGATCGTCGCGGCGCTGGGCGAACTCCGACGGACGCCGGACCTGCTGGTCGTCGACGGCAGCGGACGCATCCACTTCCGCGAGGCCGGGCTGGCGACCCACGTCGGCGTCCTGTTCGACGTGCCCGCGATCGGCGTCGCCAAGAGCCTCCTCTGTGGGGAGCCCCGCGAGTCGCTGGACCGGACGCTCCCGGTCGGCGCGACCGTCGGCATCGAGGCCGACGACAGCGTCGAGACCGCCGAGCCGGGGACGCTGATCGGCCACGCCGTCCAGACGCGGCAGTACGACTCGCCGAACCGCCACATCAACCCACTCTACGTCAGCCCCGGCCACCGCGTCGGGGCCGCGACGGTCCCGGAACTCGTGCTCGCGACCACGGCCGGCTACAAGCTCCCTGAGCCGACCCGGCTGGCCGACAGCGACGCCGACGAAGCGAAAGCCACAGTGCGAGAGGATCGGGCCTGACAGCGCCGACCGCCACGCCGTCGACCGTTCCGTGAGACTGATGTGCCAGTCGCCGGAAGCCGCGTGTATGTCCCTCCAACGACCGTTCGTCGACGCGGCCGGCGGCCTCGACACCGACGCGATCATCCGCGAAGCGGTCCCCATCAGCGCGCTCATCCTTGTGTTCGTCGCCGTGGCGATCGTCCCGGCGACGCTGGGGCTGTGGCTGGGCGGCGGGCTCGGATTGCTGTTCTCGGTGATCGCACAGTTCGTCCTCGCGGTCGGGGCCGCCATCGTCCTGCTGTACGTGATCGTCCGGGCGCTCCAGCTCCACGAGGAACACGAGTCGGCGGCGACCGACGGAGCGGCCGGCCGGTGACGGGAAGGTTAACTATCAGGGGGGCGAGGCTGCCGACATGACGAAGACGGCGCTGATAACGGGTGCCTCCTCTGGCATCGGGCAGGCGACGGCCGAGGCGTTTCTCGCAGACGACTGGCAGGTGTGGGCGACGGCCCGGAACGAGGCCGACGTGGCCGGTCTCGCCGACTCGGGTGCGAAGACGGCCGAACTCGACGTGACCAACGCCCGCGAGTGCGAGCGGGTCGTGGAGACGGTCGTCGGAGCCGAGGGCCGCATCGACTGTCTGGTCAACAACGCGGGCTACGGCCAGTACGGCCCCCTCGAAGACGTGACGACGGCACAGCTCCACGAGCAGTTCGACGTGAACGTCTACGGCCCCCACAGACTCACGCGGGAAGTCCTGCCCCACATGCGGGACCGCGAGGACGGCACGATCGTCAACGTCTCCAGCGTCAACGGCCGGATCGCGACGCCGGGGGCCGGTGCCTACGCCGGCTCGAAGTTCGCCCTCGAAGCGATGAGCGACTCGCTGCGGGCCGAGGTCGCCGACTTCGGCGTCGACGTGGTCCTGGTCGAGCCCGGTCCCGTGGAGACGAGCTTCGTCGACCGGGCGGGCGAGGCGATGGCCGACACGGAAGCCTCGGGCGCGTACGGGTGGCTCTACGACCTCTACGAGGACACCGCGCTGGTCAGCGAGAACGCGGTGTCGGTCTCGCCCGAAACGGTCGCGCACGCGATCCGCGACGCCGCCGTGACCACCGATCCGCAGCCGCGATACCCCGTCGGCCAGTTCGCTCGCGTCGCCACCCTCGCCAGCCACCTCCCGGGTCGCTGGCGGGACCTGGCGGTCGCCCTCCTGCGAAAGCTCGTCTGACCGACGCGGCGTTTTTGCGACTCGGGCACGTCGTGTCGGTATGGCCGACGCTGCCGTGCTCCTGTTCGACGGGGTCGAATCGCTCGACGCCGTCGGTCCGTACGACGTGCTGGCGAGAGCCACAGAGAGCGATATCGCTCTCTCCGACGTGGCGCTCCTGACCGCGACACCGTCCGAGAGCGTGACCGCGAGCAAGGGCACCGAGATCGTGCCACACGGCACGCTCGACGCCGAGGACCCGCCCGACTACCTGCTCGTGCCGGGCGGGCGCTGGGCCAGCGGGACCGCTGGGGGCGTCAGAGCGGCCGTCGAACGCGGCGTCGTCCCGGCCCTCGTCGCGGACTGTCACGCCGCCGGCTCGACGGTCGCCGCAGTCTGTACCGGTGCGATGGTACTCGCCCGCGCCGGACTCCTCGAGGGCCGCCCGGCAGTGACCCACGCCAGCGCGCTGTCGGACCTCGCCGCCACGGACGCGACGGTGGTCGACGCGCGCGTCGTCGACGACGGCGACGTGCTCACTGCCGGCGGCGTCACCGCCAGCATCGATCTCGCGCTGTGGCTCGTCGAACGCGAGTGGGGCGCAGGCGTCGCCGAGAACGTGCGAGCGACGCTCGAACACGACCGCTCGGACGACATCTACCGGGGCGAGAGCGCCTAGTCCAGGCAGGCCGCGACGACTTCCAGCAGCTCCTCGCCCTGGACTTCCTCTGCCAGCAGCGGCACGCGCCGGACCTCGTGACCCCGGAAGAGGTCCTGAGAGCGGGCCAGCGCGTCCTGCTGGACGGACCACCGACGGGCACAGAACTCGCAGTCGTCGTGGTTCGGACCGACGTAGTCGTCAGGCAGTTCCGTGTCGACGACGCTGTCGAGGTCCTGCAATACGCGGTTGACGACGAGGGTCCCGGCCGGGATACCGAAAGCGTCCAGCCGGTCCAGCAGCCGCTCGGACTCCATCACCGAGAGCTCCTCGGGCACCATCACGACACGGAAGTCGGTCTTCTCGGGATCGCGCAAGACCGCCCGGAGCTGTTCGATCTGCTCGCGCATCGCCTGGAGGTCGCGCTCCATCTCCTCCTGGTCCGCGTCGTCGCCGAACATCCCGCCCAGTCCCTCCAGCATGCCCGACATGCGCTCTTTGAGCGTCAGCAGCTTTCCGAGCATCGAGTCCATGGCCTCGGGCAGTTCCAGCAGGCGAAGCGTGTGGCCGGTCGGCGCGGTGTCGACGACCACGCGCTCGAAGCGGTCGTCGTCCATGTACTGCAAGAGCAGTCGCATGGCAGCGGCCTCGTCGGAACCCGGCATCGATCCCGCGAGCGGGTTCGCGTCATCGCCGCCCAGCAACTGTTCGAGACCGCCGAGGTCGCCGTCCATCCCCAGCGGCCCCTCGCCGACGGCGGCCTCCGGGTCGATCTCGGCGGCGTACAGCGGGAGGTCCTCGCGGATACGCGCGGGCTCGGCGGGGATCTCGGTCCCGAGCGTGTCCGACAGGGAGTGTGCCGGGTCGGTCGAGACGACCAGCGTCGCCGTGCCGTCGCGGGCGCTCGCAAGTGCCGTCGCCGCGGCACAGGTCGTCTTGCCGACGCCGCCTTTGCCGCCGTAGAGGACGTAGTCCGGCGCGTCGACACCGGTCGGCGCGTCGATCTCTTCGACCGTCTCGACGTCGAGGTCGCTCATACGTGGAGGTACACCGTTCCGTCCTTGAGACTGTCGACTGGGTAGTGACTCGAACGACGGCTGTGACTCGCGGGGACCTGGAAAAACGGACCGGGCTACTGCCGAGAGGAGCGCGCTTCGCGCACGTCTGCGCCGTCACGAAGCTTGTCCTCGCAGTAGGGGCAGACCCGTGGCCCGTCGTGTCCTTCGGGCGTGAAGACCCGAACGTACTGCTCTGTTACGAACTCTCCGCAGTTCTGGCACTCGGGCATCTATTGTTTCACTCACACGATTACATATATGTTTTCCGCATCGCCACACTGTTGCCGGCAGTCGCCTCGTCGTGTGCGCGCCGAGCGGACTTCCGGCCAAAGGATATAGGCCACGGCTCCGACGCCCGTCCATGGACGATCTGACGCGGCGGCGGCTGCTCGGTGGGACCGCCGGACTGGTGGCCGGGACGGCGGGCTGTGTCGGCGGTGACGCCAACACGGACGCCGACGCCACTCCGACCGACCGGGAGCTGATGACCAGCGGGAGCAGCGACGTGGACTTCGATCACCCGTCGGCGACGGGGATCAACGACCAGCCGACGCTCGGAGACCGGAGCCGGCAGGGGGTCATCGTCGCCTTCGAGGACCCCTCTTGTCCGAGCTGCCGGCGGTTCAACCAGAACACGTTTCCACAGATCGAGTCCGAACTGCTCGCGCCCGGCGACGTGGCCTACGTCTTCCGAGGGTATCCCGTCGTCTACGAGTGGGGTGGCCCGGCGACTCGGGCGCTGGAGGCGACCTTCGCCCGCGACCCGGCGGCCGTTTGGGACCTGAAGGCACACTACTTCGACCAGCAGGGGCAGTTCTCGACGGACAACGTCCTCGATCGGACTCGCTCGTACCTCGACGACGCGACCGACGTGGACGGATCGGCGGTCGTCACAGAAGCGAGCGAAGACACCACCGCCGAGGCGGTTCAGGCCGACTACGACGCCGGACGGGCCGCTGGCGCGTCGGGGACGCCGACGTTCTACCTGTTCCGAGACGGCGAGTACCAGACGACGGTCAGCGGAGCCCAGGACTTCACGGTCTTCGAGAACGTCCTGCTGGGATGATGGTCTCGCTACCGACGCGCCGGGCCGACTGGCGACTGATGGGGCGCACTGCCCGGCTCGTCGTGACGATCCCGGCCTACGCCGCGGTCGCTCTCGCCGCCACGGTGGCGGGACTGACCGCCTTCTCGCTGTCGCTGAACGTCTCGCTGGTCGTCGACACGCTCTCGCTGCCCATCTCCACGGGGTCGAAAGTCGAGCTTCTCGTGAGCCTCTATCCCTTCGTCGGCACCGCCTTCACGCCGCTCCAGGGCGGCCTGCTCGTGGTCGTCGCCGCCACGCTGGGGGTCAACGTCGCGATGGTGGCCTACCACTTCCGAGAACACGGCCTCTCGCTCCAGCAGGGCGGCACGAGCGTTCTCGGAGCGGTGCTTGGCGCGCTCGGGGCCGGCTGTGCGGCCTGTGGCTCGGCGATCTTGCTGGGACTGTTGTCGCTGGTCGGCGTCTCGACCTCGCTGCTGTGGCTCCCCCTCGACGGCCTCGAATTCGCCGTGGTGGCACTGCTGGTCGTCGTCCTGTCGACGTACTGGCTGGCCGACGGCATGCGCGGCGGCCAGATCAACGGCTGTCCCGTGGACGCCTGAACCCGTCGGCAGTGCCAGTCGAGGGACGGTTCGGCGACTCGCGGGTCGCTCGCGCGTCGTAGCGTCGCACCAGCACGCCGAGCCACCAGCACTTCAGCGCGACGCCCAGCGCCGTCGCGGCCGCGGCCGCCGTCGGGCGGCGTCGCCACGCGGCGTACAGCGCGTACCCAAAGGCCGCGGCACCGACGGCGTTGCACACGTTGGGGTAGTCCAGCCCGATCGTCGGGCGCTGCTCGTCGTCGATCCACCACCGTTCGGCGAGGACCGCACGGGTCATCCAGGCGTCGTCGGTCTCGGGCGGCGAGAACAGGACCGGGTTGAGCACCGTCCAGACGAGCGCCGCCGCGAGCAGTCGCCAGTCGCGCCGGTAGATCGCGTACACGATCACGGGGCCGGTGGGAACGCGCGACCAGCCGCTCTTGGGGTTCGCGTGGCGACGCCAGAACGCGGCCCGCGCACGCTCTGCTCGTGAGTCGCTCATGGTGGCAGTACGGACCGGTGGCCCAAATACGTCGGCCACGGACTACGGGCGGTCCCAGAAGCGGTCGAGCTGGTCGGCCAGGAACTCCGGGGTCAGCTGCGTGAACTCCTCGCGTTCGTTCTCCGGCAGGAACTCGTAGACGGAGTGGCGTGCCTCGGGACAGTAGCGCCGGCCGACGAACGCCCGGACGCCGACCTCCTCGGCCCCGCGGATCACCCGCCCGATGGCCTGGCGGGCGCGCCGGACCGCGGGCACGGTCAGGGCGTACTCGAAGGCCACGTCGTCGCCGAAGGCGTCGCCGTAGGCCCGCTTGACACCCCGGACCCGCGGCGAGCCGATGTTGACCAGCGGGATGCCGACGACGGCACAGGTCGAGAGCTTCTCGCCGTCGTAGTCGACCCCCTCGGTGAGCGTGCCCCGTGCGCTGGTGACGAGCACTTTTCCCGGCCCGTCGTAGAAGCGCTGCTTGAGGCGGTTCGTCGCGTCGTTGCTGGACGACTCGTCGACGAGGACCGGCTTGTCGACGGCGTCGTCGAGGTACGCGCCGGCCCACCCGGCCTCCCGGTAGTTCGGCATCGCCACGAGGACGTTCCCCGGCGAGCGCGCCAGGGCTCGCAGGGCGTGAGCGTACTCGTCGCGGGTCGGGTTCCAGGCCCCGCCCAGCGGTCGCATCGACTCGGGCTCGCCGCGGTTGCGGGCCGTGAAGGGACGACAGTCCACGAGATACGACGCGCGATTGTCCGGGGGAAAGGTCAGCCCGTAGGTCGCGGCCTTGACGAAGCGAGGGTCCCGGTCCGGGCCGCCGTCACGGAGGAAAGAGAGCCCGGAGACGTGCTGGAACACGTCCAGCGGTTCGAGCGTCGCACTCATCAGGACACCCCCGCCCAGGTCGTCGAAGACGTTGTGAAGCGCCGTCGAGGGCATGCAGTTGTAACACAGCAGCCCGGCGGTGTACGCGACCTCGTAGTCGGCGTCAGCGTGGCGCTCGTCGGCGGGCGCGTGTTCCAGTTCGATCTCGCGGAGGAAGCCGGCGTGGTCGCGCTCCCACCACTGGCCCGCGATCGTCCCGACGGCGGCACAGACCGGCGTCCGTGCGAGCCCCAGCGTGTCGATGGCCTCTTCGACCGCCGCGCCGATCTTCGGGAGCGAGCGCCACAGACCGCCGTCGTACCCCTCGCGCTCGGCCCACTCGGTCAGAGCGTCCGGTTCGACGGTCTCCGGATCTCGCAGCGGAATCTCGTGGTCGCGCTGGGGGAGCTGGTCGGGGTCGGTGCGCCACCCCTCGAACTCGCCGTCGAGGTAGGACCGAACCCGGTCGTCGAGCCAGTCGAGCACGTCGTCGTAGAACTGCTGGGCCTGCTCGACGGCCGCCAGCGGGACCTCGCGTGCGGCGAGCACCTCCTCGACTTGCTGTCGGTGGTCGTCGGTCTGGCGAGCCCGCTGGAGCAGGAAGTTGAGGTCGTTGCTGGCCTGTGTGAGCGTCTGTCTCCCGACGCGATCCGAGAGCAGGTCCCGGACGCGCTCTTCGAGCCGGTGGGCCTCGTCGACGACCACGAACGTGTCCTCGTCGAGGATCGAGGCGAGCAGCGGACGGGTCTGTGGGTCGAACAGGTGGTTGTAGTTGCCGATCACCACGTCGGCAGCCTCCAGCAGGACGCTCATCGCGCGGTGTGGACAGGTGCCGTACTCCACCGACGCAGGGAGGTACTCCTCGGCCGTGACGACGCTGTGTTCCCCGACGCCGAAGTCGATCGGTGAACCGGTGTTGCGGGCGTACCAGTCGGCCTCGAACGGACAGTACAGCGGCGGG
>Ga0207754_100688_pt1 | contig 11062 bp, 9 predicted proteins | sample A23E1SouthBayCA_FD_187728 | JGI IMG/M metagenome (GOLD analysis project Ga0207754, IMG submission 187728) | Aerobic enrichment media microbial communities from Eden Landing Ponds, California, USA - A23 E1 (SPAdes) | ecosystem: Environmental > Aquatic > Marine > Unclassified | place: Emeryville, CA... | reverse complement strand
ACGCCGTCGATACCGAGATGGAGGAGTTCCAGGAAGAGCTCGAACACCGAGCAACGAACGGAACGAACGAAACGAGCGAACTGAACGAGGAATCAGACGCCGTCGAAGCTGAGCCAGACGGCGGGTCGACGGAGGACACCAACGATGGCTGAGTACCTGCGCGTCACGCCGACGTCCGAGCGGCTTGACCCGGAGAGCATCCCCCGGGTCCTCGACAGCCTCCACAAACTGACCACGCCCGGCTCGTCGGGCCTCGGGGCGAAGCTGAACCCCCTCCACAGTGAGACACCACCCCGATTCGAGTTCCTCGCGATCAGTGATGGTCCGGACGACCCGGTGGAGTTCTACTACGGGGCCGATGCGCACCTTGATACGGTTGAGAAGCGCCTCCGCTCCATCTATCCGGCCACGTTCGACATCGAGCGCCTCGACGTCGACGTCGCCGCCCGGCTCATTCAGCCAGTCGAGTTCACACCGCAGGAATTCGTCGAACACTACGAGGCCGGACGGCTGCAGTACGAATTTGGCCTGGCAGAACAGTACGATATCGTTGACGAGGAATCAGCGGACTCCGAGTCAGCTGAGGCAGACCCCGTTGTCGACGGCGGTACAGCAGCCACGAGCGTCCCCGATCATCACGTGATTGTTGGGGACTCAGCCCTGGAACTAGCGCCGCCCGATGCACTTCCAGACGACGAGGAAGAGCGGCGGGCCATCGAGGAGCCGACGATGACACCGGCGGGAACGATTCTGGCTCGCCCAGTGGAAGACGCTGTCTCGCCGCTCGGTGTCCGGTGGTGTGGCGCCGCGTCGCGGAAGCAGGACTGGATGACCTCGCTGACGCCGTTCACAGCAGAGGGAACGAACGGCGACCTCTCGTCCGTCGACGAACCGGGCGCGGCGCTGGCGTCGCTGATCGATCACCTGATGGAGGCAACAGCGCCGACCGCGTTCCAAGTCGTCTTCCAACGGCGTGCCAGCTGGCAGTCCGACGCGGAGGTGCGGAAAGAGGACCTCGTCGACGGCCGGGATACGTTCTTCCAGGAAGTCGTCGGGTCGTTACTCGAGGTCGAGGAGCAGCGGAGCGACCAGGACGACCGGCAGCTCAGCGAGGCCGTCGAGAAGCGGATCGAGTACATCGACGCGAAGAACGCCAAACGGTCGTTCACGGTCAACATCCGGGCCGTCGGCGTCCCCACCGACGACACCCGCGACGACCTCGATGGTCGGATGGACTCGCTCCTCCCCGTGTTCGACCCGCTTGATGGGCCGTTCTACGAGGTCGAGGGGCAACGCCTCCGGGACAACGGCTTTCGTGAGAAAACGAAGGAGAAGAAGGCACGGGCCGCCCTCCAGCGCCTCCTCAATCGCGAGCTGACGACGGGCCGGGGGAAGACCCGCCCAGAACTGGTTCTCTGTGGGACGGAGCTCGCGAACTTCGTCCTCGTCCCCTCCTCCGAACAGTTGACCGTCGAGGGGACGCGGGGAACCAGGGCCGAACAGCAGAGTCGGAACCCGCTCCCGTGGCCGAATCCGGATCTGATACAGCAGTTCCAAGACGGGATGGCCATCGGCTACGCGCTCGACGAGAACGGTGATCCACGGCCGGACCCCATCCGAATCCCGCCAGATCTGTTGCCGACGCATTACGGGCGGTTCGCCTCGACTGGTGGCGGGAAGTCGAAGGCCATCATCAATGACGCCCTCTCGCTCCGCGAGTCGACGGGTGGCCCCGTCGTCCTCGTCGACCCGAAGGGAGACGGGATGTGTGAGAACTACCTGCGCTGCCACTACGAACGATTTGGGAGCCTCGACGACGTCTACCACTTCCGCGTACCGGAGACCATCCCCGCGTTCTCGTTCTTCGACATCCGCCCTGCGCTCGAAGCGGGTCGGAACCGCGAGGACGCGATTCAGGACAAGGTCGACCACTTCCACGACATCCTCCGGATGATTATGGGCCGCGAGCAGTACGGCCAGGCGTTCGTCGCGAACGAGATCCTCAGCTACCTGATCAAGGCGCTGTTCGACGAGGAATACGGGAGCGACGTGTTCGGGCTGGACGACCTCTTCGCCGCCGCCCTCCGGATGCAGCGCGACCAGACGATTCCCCCGGTCTCAGCGGACAACCAGAACATCGAGGAATCGCTGACGCGCCACTTCGCGAAGGACAACCACCAGTTCCAGGTGTCGATGGACGCCGTCGGGAACCGCCTCGACAAGCTCAAAGAGGACGCGCATCTCCGCCGGATCTTCAGCCACGTCCCCGAACAGAACGACGCCGGCGAGTACGTCGACAACCGCTTCGACTTCCGGGAATTCCTCGATGAAGACGCTACCATCATCTTCGACCTCGGCGACCTGCGGCCGGAGGCACAGCGAGCGATCACACTCCTGCTGTTGAGCAACCTCTGGGACGCCGTCCAGGTGCGCCGGCGCGACGGTCAGACCGACTACGAGAAGCTCACGAACCTCATCATCGAGGAGGCGGCGCCGGTCGCGTCGACAAAGCTCGTCTCCGAGCAGCTACTGCCGCAGGGCCGATCGTTCGGGCTGAGTATGGGGCTCGTGATGCAGTTCCCCGAACAGGTACGGAATCGGAACGAGCGGGCCTACGACGAGGTGCTGAACAACATCAAGACGAAACTCATCGGCAACATCTCGATCGAGCGTGATCTCGCAGAGTCGCTCGCGCACGAGGACCTCAGCCCGACCGAACTCCGCAACCGAATCAACACGCTGCCGAGTGGCGAGTGGATCGCACAGCTCCCAAGTCCGTCGTTCGGAGAGACTGGGCCGCCACCGTTTTCGTTGAAGCCGCTCCCGATTGCGCCGGGGCATCCAGAAAGCGACCAGCCGCTCACAGAACCCCAGGAAGACCATTTCGAGTCCGTGTCCCGGCCACGAATGGTCGAGCGGACACAGGCCCAGTACGGGCTGACAGAGCCGACTGAGTCGAGCACTGCCCCAGAGGAGACTGGCTGGGGGAGTACGGGAGCTGAGACGACGGGTGCGGCTGCCGACGGCGATGCAGCGACCGACCCGACGCAATCCGCGTTCATCAGCGAATCGACGACCGAGGACGCGTCGATATCGACCACCCAGCCCGAGACGGACAGCGACCCAGATGCAGACGAGTCAGAGATGAGCCCCCTGTTCGGGCAGGCCACCGAGGCGGACGAGGAGTCAGCTGCTGACCAAGCAACACAGCCGGAGAACGGGGCAACACCCGTTCAGGAAAGCAGCGTGCCCGTCCCCGATGACGAACTCCAACAACGCGGGCTCAGTCGAGACGACGTCCAGTTCCTGAATCGGGTCCTCGACGTGATGAACCGAGAGGACGACGAGTACACGCTACTGGACAGGATGAGCCAGCTTCGGGACGAATACGACGACCTCCATGTGGAGCGGCTCACGGAGCAGGACCTCCTGGACGCGGACTCCGCGGCGGGGCGCAAGTACTACACCGCCCTCCCGGACGGTCGAGACCTCCTCGGGAGAGAATTGAAGGCGGGGCCAGGAGCGGGCGATCTCGGCGAGAAAACGCCACACAAGGTTGGCGTCCGGCTCCTCGAGCTCTGGCTCCAGCAGCGGGACGACGTGGTTCGCGTGGAACCGTACTACGAAACCGACGACGGCACCGTACTGGACGTGGCCGGCATCGACGAGGACGGCGATCTCGTCTGGGCCGGCGAAGCAGAGCTCGCGAGTAACAACCGGCACGCCCCGGTCGAGGATTACGACAAACTCAGCGCGGTGGACGCCGACGCGATCTGGGCCTTCAACAATCGCGAGACGGCGCTCGACGTATTGGAGAGCCTTGCCGACGCGGATCGGATCGACGAACGGGTCAGCGGGCGGGCGGCACGGTCGTTCGCGACCATCAGAGACGCCGTCGACGACCTCGATGCTGTGGGCCTGACCACCGTTCGGGGCTTCAAAAATCTCGATCAAGAGCTCAACCAATGACCTGGCGACAGGCGACCCGCGAGGAGATTTACGCCTACTACGCCGAGGAGTTCCCAGGCTATCTGGATGACCTGCCGGAATTCATCACGGCGACCGGCCCGAAACAGTACGCCGTCGCCTTCCGAGAGCCCCACCCAGTGCGCAAAGACGAGGTGCCGGACAAGGACTTCATCCGGCGGGATACGTGGCAAACAGATCCCTCGGGGGACCGAACGACGCCCGAGTTCGACGACTTCGAGGATGTCGTTGAGTTCATTCGGCATCCAGCGCGCAACGACCCGCTGGGGCGGAGCGAGTTCGCGCTTGCTGATCCGGAGGTGCTGGAGAAACCGGACCCCCGTCCTGATGCCGTCTACTACGCGCTGGATCACTGGGAACGGCCGTGGGTCCTCCTCGTCGACATCGACGCCAAAGAGATCGCCCGAGACCGAGCGGTGGAGCGGGTCCCGGCGGACGTCGATGATCGGGACGAGGATGCGCTTCTCGACGCTGCGGGTATCCTCGACGCCGCTCCCGAGGGGTATCCGTACGCCTTCGAAGACATCGACCGCGCCATCGAGTACGGGTTCGAGCTGAGGGATATCTTCGAGGACGATTTCGACGCCGAGGAGACGATGGTCGTGTACAGCGGGCAGGGTGTCCACGTCTACCTGCTGGATACCGACCCGGCGCACCGATACGACGAGCAGAGTCGCGAGGTGTTGAACGACCTCCTTCTCGAGACGTACGACATCCCCATTGACCCCGTCGTGACGGCCGACCGCCGGCGTGTCGCTCGCCTGCCCTACTCGCTGCACGCCGACGTCTGTAGTATCGTTCAACCAATCGAGAGCCCGGCGTTCGACGTTCGGTCGGCGACACCCGAGGTGATCGACGAATGAGTCCGAGTACCCCCACCGACGACGAGGACATGGCGTATCGGGTTGCGGCACTCCCGCTGGAGTACGGTGAGACCCGTATCAACCAGCTGTTTACGCGTGGCTACAATCGATACGTCGTCGACGGCGAGGACCAACCCGAGGACCTCGTGAACGACATCGAGCGGTTCGGGACGGCAGCGTTCAAAGAGCAGGTTCGTGCCGACGCCGCCGAGGAGCCGTTTGTCGACGAGCCGGGGACGCTCGCCGTGCTCGCGACGTTGAGTGCGATCTGTGTGAAAGAAAACCCGAAGTTCGAGCACGCGTCACCACGGAACATCCAGGTACTCTACGACATCCGAGACCTGTACGTCAACAATCTCGCCTCCCTCATACGCGCCCACGGCGATGGATCACTCCAGCAGGACATCGCCGACGTGCTGTACAGCAAGGAGCCCGGTGAAGATGGCCCGCATCCGGGCCGGGTCTGTACGGGCATCACAGAGATGCCGGAGTTCGGGGAGGGCCTGTACCTCGAAATCCCGATGGCGGCGGCGTCACGCAAATGTCTCGTTCGAGCGGAGGGCGAGTCATCGACGGGGAGTGACGATGGCGAGAAGATACTGACGCGAGTGAAGGACAACAACCTGTACGTCCCGGTCGGTGATTTCGATAGCAAGTATCGGGACTACGCTGAGCGGGCATTCAAGAAGCTCCTGCGGGTGCAAGAAGACGGGCTCTCCGACGACCAGCTATCGTGGCTGACCACGAACGAGTCGGCGATTACGGAGCGGATCGACCGCTTCCTCGAGACCGGCCACCACGAGCGCATCTGGCGGAACTGGGACCGTGGGGAGCGGACGATCCGCGTCCTCCGACGAGCCCTGAGTGACGCGCCCGATGACGTGGCGCAAAAGGGCGAGTTCCACACGGCGAAGGAGCTCTATCGAGCGATTACGGCGTACGACGCCGAGGACGAGTGGGAATCCTCAGTAACAGACTGGATATCGAGTCCGAGCAGTCTCGCGAAGACGCTGGCCGACCACGAGTCCCACCCGGCCGTCACGATCGACCGCGACGGGCGCGTCAATACGTACCGAATCGGGCGAGCCGGAACCGGCGCCGAACAGATCGAAGTGCGAGAGATCGAGGACCTCTTCGAACTCCCCTGTATGGCGAATATGGAGGAGCGGCTACACGAGAAGAAGCCCGTCCGGAAGGACCTCTATAACTTCGCGCGGATGGTGATGTGGCTGCCGCAGTACCAGGACAGCAGCCTCGACGAGATCGTCGCGGACCTCAAGGACGTCTTCTCCCGGTGGCCGTGGTACGACGAGCAGGAGACCGAGTACCAGGTTCGCTACGAGTTCTCGAACACGATCGACGGCGACACGCCGTTGCCAATGAACTGCGACAACGATGATCTCCAGCGCTACTGCATCGGCCAAGACCAGTGTCCCTACTCGATCTGGGGCAGTCTTCCGTTCCCGGATGAGATGTACGAGCAAGTGGACGAGCAGTCCGCCGGTCCCCCTGAGCAATTCTAAATCATAGCTTCCCTCAGATTGTCGAGAATTGTTTGCAGACCAAGGACACCCCCTTCTGAATCCTCGTCGAGCAATTTTCAGCGTCTAACACGGCCAGAATCGAGAGAATCGGGGGTGATCCACAATTCGAAGTACCGAGACGGATAACCTCGAGGAGCTCAGAATAGGTGAAGCAGTAACCCCAAAGAAGTCGGATATCGCCGATATCACCTTTGTTACCCCGCCGTCGAGCAATTTTTGTAACCACAGGGTTATTCCGGAACTCGTCGAGGTACTTTCTACGCCTTCAAATCGGCCCGACGAGGTTCTCCTTCGGTTTGAGCGCGTTATAGTGTCTTGCATATCGCGGTTTTCGTCCAAAGAAAGAGGCGATATGCAATGTGCGAAGGCCGCCGGCTCTCTCAGGCCGAGGGGCCATCACAGGGGTAGCGGACCTACGGAAGTATCAGATTTAGCGCATAGATTGAACGGGTGCGTTTTGGTGGTGTCTATCGCCCCCGCCAGGGGGTGGCGGGGTACATCACGTGCCCCCGATTGACGATGGCTTCGGAACGACGCAGCAAGTCACGAGCAGCGGATCACGCAGGAACTACCCCCGACGGTCAGGCGCCGTGGGCAGACCTCGAGATGACGGTTCCGACAGACCGGGATCACGCGTCGGTTCTCGCCCTCGTGGAGTGTGCTCTCGTCGAGCTCACGCACGAGGCCGTGGGGGCCGTCTTCATCTCCCGGCAGGTCGGGCGGTCGACGCGGACGCAGTACGTCGCCGCCGACGACGTCGGCGAGCAGTTCCAGAAGCGGCACTTCGACGACCGGCTGGGCTGGCACGAGACCATCGTCCCTCGACGAACCGTTCGCAACGAACTCATCACTCAGCTCACTCGGTCGGCATCAACGACGGCGGAGCAGTCAGGTGAAGAAACAGCCAGCGAGCCAGATACCTTCATTGTGAAGCCAGTTCGAGAGCTCCGAACGCCGTAGCGGCTAGACTTAACCAACATTCTCGTTCGATACCGACACAGTGTTGGTTAACGCTGGGGGTGGATCCACTCCCTTGCCCCCACCCTCCGCCCGACTCCTCGAGTTAGTGTATCCTGGCGGCCGGGCGATCCGAGGAGGTACCGAATCTGTACGCTATGAGTTGTTTGTCGGCGCCGGAAGGCGTGCAGCGCGCACCAGCGTGCGCTGCGTGACTCACTATGCCTGGTCCCGATCCTCACGACGACACGAGTCGCGACTACGAACAGTTCGAGAAAGAACTGCTCGCCCAAGACCGCGACGCCGCCGGCGGCGACACGGCGGACGTCGACGACAGGACGGCCCAGAACCTGATCAACGACCTCGTCGACGCGGACGTCGTCACTCCGGTTCCTGAAGACCGCGTTCTGGTTCACGAGCCGAGCGGCACCGCGTTCGACTCATCGACGCAGCTGGCCGTCTTCCACCATGGCTGGACGGCTGGCCGCGACGCCGACTGGGAGGGCGAGTGATGCAGCAGACGATCACTGGCTGTGCGTTCTGTGAGGCCCCGCCTGGTACCGAGACTGGCGAGGCCCATACCTGGGGGCAGGACGAGCGGGTCACCCACCCAATCTGTGTCGACTGCGCGATTCAGACGGAGCCGGATCCCGACGAGCGCGATCACGTCGCCTGTGACGGCTGTGGGCTGGTCGTCGATACGCTCGCAGCGCTCACGCGATTCCGTGTCGAGCTCGGGCATCTGGAAGGCCCGTTGCAGCTGTGCGCCCGCTGTAGTCCGGGCGGGCTCGCGACGTACTGGACGCGCGCCCTCGAGGAACATCTCGTCGCGACGCAGGCGGAGTGACCCAAACACCCTTTACTGTTTCGCTGTAAACTGTAATCAAGAACGACCCGTGTCACGCACCTCAAACCGCGCCGACGGCGACATCGTCCAGGACTTCCTCTCGGTCGCAGACCTCCTCGAGGAGCCACAGCTGGCCCAGCTGTACGCGTACCTCGCTCGGGAGGGCGAGGCGACTGTCCAGGACGTGATGGACGACCTCGAGCTTGCTCAGGGAACTGCCTACAGTTACGTCAACCGGCTCGTCGACGCCGGCGTCGTCGACGTCACCGACGACGAGCAGCCGCGCCGGTACGCCGCCCGAGAGATCGACCTGATCGTGACGACGGCCGCGGGCGACCGCGAGTACACGATCACACCGGCGCTTATCGACGCCGTCGGCCGCTGTGAGACGGACGCCGACATCGACACCTACATCGACCGACATGGCGTCGCCGGTCTCGCGACCGCGCTCACCTACGCTGTCGCCCGCGAACGCAGTGAGGTGACCCACCGGCTGATGGCAGAGGATCTCGATATCTCCCCGCTGGCTGCGGAGATGATCTTGCAGGCGCTCCGGCCCGTCGTCCACGAGCACTTCGACATCGAGGAGTCAGGGGCGGGACTCGACGAGTTGGACATCGACGCCGACGGCGCTGACGACGCCTGAGCCGGCTCCACATCGCCGACACCGGCCTGTTCGTCGTGATGAGGCAGCCCTCGAACAGCCGCTATCAGGCCGTTCGGCGGTTCGCTCGCCGAAACGACATCACCTTCGTCCTGCCCGAACGGGTGTACGAGGAGCTGACCGTCGATGAGCCCGACGTCGAGGCGCCACCCATCGACACCGCGATCGACGAGGGCTGGGCAACGGTTGCGGCGCCACTGGAGTTCTCGGAGCCGATCGTCTCGAGGGTGATGGACGGCGTCCAGCGGTACATCGCGAACGTCTCGACGGCGACCAATTGGATGAGATGTTCGAGTCACATCGTTCGCACGACTGTGGCGAGGGTGGCGAACTGGTAGACGCCGCCCAGACGTTGCCCACATCAACTGTTGTCGGGCCCCATCACGTCCCGAAATTCCTTGGCGATGGTGCGGATCGTGACCGGGCTCACTGCCGCGACATCTGCGATTTGTGATTGGGTGACCTCCTCCGATTCGATGTAGAGTGCCATCGCAGCGATCCCACTGGGTCCACGGGCATTCCTCGTTACCTCGGCGTGGTAGCTATCGGCCGTCTCGTGGGCTGCCGCCACGGTATCGGCACTGACGTCCAGATCGATCGCAATCTCGTTCACTCGCCCATGGACGTCGTCGTTTGGTGGCCGGAGCGCCTCGGGGTCGAACTCGGCCAGTGTCTCGTTGAGTATTTCGAGTGCCGCTTTGTTCTCCTCGACCGTATTCGCGCCAGTGATGTTCACTTTCCCTGATTCGAATAGCGTGAACGTACACGGGGTGTTTGGAAGCGTAAACGAGAAGCCAGGGAACTGACCTGGATCGTAGTCCGCATCCGAGCCGTGAAGTTCCGCCGCGAGCCCTTCCAGTGGGACGGGGTGGTCGACCGTCGCAGTTGCGACGACGTTCGAGATTTCTAAGTCGATGTCGCTGCCTTCGAGTCCCACAGGCGGAAGATCCTCGATGAACATCTCGATCAGCCCGGTAGCTTGCGTGCGACCCACAACACCCGAAACCTGTAGCTTCCCTTTGGTCGTCACACGGACTGTGCCCTCGCCTTGGGACGGTCTATAGAACAGAAAACTCACTCCGTTTTGTATCTCCTCTACCGTTGCGTGGTCCATATCTATCGCAACCATATCGAGTAACAACTCCTGTCCCATCTCTCCAACCAGTACCATATTCTCGACGGAGAAGCCGTCCGTTTCCTCTGCGTCGCTCGGCTGTCCGTCGTCACTGGCTCGCGATGTTGGGTCTGGCTGCGGGGGTGATTGTGGCTGTATCTCGCCGTTATTCACAGGGGCGGTTTTGATGTTCGAAACGACCGTCTCGCCGACACCGGTGACTGCGGTGAGTTCGAAACGCTCTGCATCCAGAATAGCATCGATTGTGTCGAATCGTGAGAGCAGCCGCTCCGCGACGGCGACGCCGATGCCCTCGATACGTGTGAGTTCCTCCTTCGACGCACTGGCTGTCGACTTCGTCTCGGCATAGGTGGTCCCAGACTCTGGCGGGTGCCGCGTTGTCTCCTTGATGTTCTTCGCTACCGTCGGCCCGACACCCGAGACACCTTCGAGTCCCGCCATGTGTGCATCGAGAACCGCCGCTGCAGACCCATAGCGATCGAGTAATCTCTCTGCGACACTCGCGCCAACCCCGTCGATAGTGGTTAGAAAATCGTGGTCCGAATCCTCGCTCATCGCTGTCGTATTTGAATCGGGGTAAGTAACGTTATCTCCGATACTTCTGGTGGTGTCGATGGCTCGTCGTTCATCGTGTTAACCAACGATCCGTGCCACTACCGTTATTCTGTTGGTTAATAATAGCCTTGCCAGTTCGTCGAGCGGGCATTGCACTTTCCCCGACGTCTCCAAGAGTAACCGACCTCCAAGTAGCGATGCCGAACACCCAGCGCCGGCGACGACACTCGAAAGCCCTCGGCCGCTCGACGTCCCGCGACCGCCGCTGCGCGCCTCGTGCCTGCGGTGCTTGCGGGGTCGGGGGACGGTCGAGGCGACCTCGCCCTTTCTGAGTCCGCCAGGGCGGTGAATGGCTCACCGAGCGACGTAGCCGGCTGAACGGGTGCGTACGTAACGGCCCGCCCCGCTCGCCGCTGCCGCCCTCCGCGTCGCTCGCGACCGACCATTCCGGGCGTGCGGGCGCTCTCCGCACCGCCCGCGCCCGTTCCGGGCTAAAGTGCATGTGCCCTC
>Ga0207754_100687_pt1 | contig 11087 bp, 11 predicted proteins | sample A23E1SouthBayCA_FD_187728 | JGI IMG/M metagenome (GOLD analysis project Ga0207754, IMG submission 187728) | Aerobic enrichment media microbial communities from Eden Landing Ponds, California, USA - A23 E1 (SPAdes) | ecosystem: Environmental > Aquatic > Marine > Unclassified | place: Emeryville... | reverse complement strand
ACCGCCAGTACGAGCCGTGTTTGTGCCGAAGGTGTGCGAAGGCGTCGTCGAAGCGCTCGCCCGTCGACACCGACATCGGGACGATCGTGGTGTCGGCGACCACGTCGTCGATGGCCGCCTCGACGGTCTCGAAGTCCGTCGGGAAGGTGACCTTCGGCTGCGCGTCCGTCCCCGAGTCGGTCTCGCGCGGGTTCAGCACCGACTCGAAGACGCCGATCCGGTGTTCCATGTGGGCATCGTCGACGATCCGGCTGTCGGGCACGTCGTCGTAGAGCTCCGGCGGGAAGAACGGCGAGTTGACCCCCAGCGCGACCAGCGGGCCGGCGATCCGCAAGGCGTACCGGAAGTACTCCGGGAGATCGGGCGCGTGCGGGATCTGGTAGTGGGGCTGAATCGAGGTGATGAGGCTCTCTGGCATCACGGTGTCGGCCTGGAGCGAGACGTTGGGCGCGTCCAGGGCCATCCCCGACGGGTAGTCCGTGTTCGCCATCGTGTGATAGCGCACCGCGGCAGACATGTTGGTCGCGATGCGGATCCCCTGCTCCTCGACGGAGTCACAGAGGTAGCCACTCGCGGTCTCGCCGTTCGGCGGGACCGTCCACATCCCGTCGGAGACCAGTTGGATGTTCTCCGTGTGCGTCTGTTCGAGCGCGGGCGCGAGGTTGGCCCGCAGCTCCGCGAGCTGGGCCTCCAGTCCGTGTTCGTTGAGCGGTTGGGGACTGGTCTGCATCTCGGCGTTGTGCAGCCCCAGCTCCTTCTCGAAGCCGATCAGCTCCAGGAGGTTTCGGGGCACGCGCTGGAGGGCGTCGGTCCGGTCGTCGACGGCGTACAGCTCCAGCTCCAGCCCGACGATCGCTTCGGTGTTGTCGAAGGTGCCATCGCGGACCTCCGCTTTGAGCCACTCGGCCTCTTCGGCGGCGCGAGCCTCGAACTCGTCGCCGTCGACCGACAGTGCCTCTCGCACTCGTTGCGCCAGTTCCGAGGCGGACATGCAAGCGCCTTCTCCGTCCCCAGTGTTAAAAGGGCTGTCCCGACACCCCTCAGAGCTCGGGCAGCGGGACGACGACGACCGGACACCGCGCCCGTTCGAGGAGCCCCCGGACGGTCGAGCCGACGCCCTCGGCTCCTTCGACGCCCCGGTTCGGCCCGGCCAGGACCACGTCGGGCGCTCGCCGTTCGATGGCGTCGAGCAGCGTCTCGGTCGGATCGCCGTCGGGAGTCTCCACCGTCGGCGCGACGGCGGCCAGTCGCGACCGGGCGACGTTGGCCGCGTCACCGGCGTCGCGGTCGGGACTGTCGGCCTCCCGGACCGCCACGACGACGACCTCGTCGGTCGCCGGATCGAGGCGCTCCTGGAGGTAGTCAGCGGCGGCGGCCGTGACGTGGACGGACGACGTGGCGACGAGATACTCCGTCATGTCCGCTCGGTCGACCGCTGTCGGCAAATCCGTTGGGATCGCGACGAGCGGGAGACTTTTTTCCGCCGGGGTGCAGGAGTCGGGTAGATGGAGCTCGAATCGGTCTCCGGCGTTGGGGAGAAGACGGCGGCGGCACTGGCCGAACTCGACGACCCCGAACGGGCGCTTCGCGAGGGGGACGTGGCGACGCTGGCCCAGGCCCCGGGGATCAGCGAGGGACGGGCCGCCCGGATCGCGCGAGCGGCCATCCGAGACGAACACGACGACCCCGGCGGGTGGGCCGCGACGAGTCGCGCACGCGAGATCTATCGGGAAGCGCTGGGGCTCTTACAGGACCGGACCGTCACCGACTACGCCGAGAAGCGCCTGGAGACGATCTATCCCAGCGTCGTCCCCGAGCGCATCGCGGCCGTCCGGGAGCGAGCGCGGGCGGCGATGGAACGCGAACCAGACGAGGCGGTCCGCGACGCGCTGTCGGCCGTCGAACCCCTGGCAGATCCCAGCGACGTGCGCGTCCGAGACCGGTGTCTGGCGACGACCGACGCCGAGCGCTACGCCGAGGCACAGGCGGCGATCCCGGAAGTCACCGTCGAGGTGGTCGACGACGCCAGACAGCTCGCAGAGCTGGGTCGCAGCTACGCGACCGTCGTCGCCCTCGACGAGTCGTTCGCCGGCCTCGACGTGGACGGTGACGTGCGCGTCCAGCCCGACGCACTGGAGAACCCGGCCGACGTGGTCCCCGAGCGCCCGCTTGCGTTTTTCACGCGCAACCGGGACCGGATCCGGGCGGCCGTCGCGGTACACCGTGTGGCCGACCTCGATGCCCCCTGTGATCTGGACGCCCTGGAGAGCGCGCTTGACCGGCTCGCCGAAGACGGCGGCGTGCGAGGCGACGACGAACTCGATCGGCTGACCGTCGCCGTCGACGACCTCGATGCGGCGGTCTCGACGGCCGAGTCCGCCGCCAACGACCACCTCCGGGAGGCAATCGAAGAGCGAGACGTGACCATCGAGGGGACGGACCTGCTCTCGCTCGTCGAGCGAGGGGCCGGAGTGGACTCGCTGCTGTCCAGAGAGCTGGCAGACGAGTACGACGCCGCCGTCGCGAAGGCCCGCGACCGCCTGATCGAGACGCTGGGCCTGACAGACACCGAGGCGGTCGCACGGCGGGCCTTCCCCGACGATCCGACCTACCCCGTCGAACACAACGAGGAGGCCGTCTCGCGCCTGCGCGAGGAACTGACTGCCGCACGGGACCAGCGCGCCACGCGGCTGAAACGAGCGCTGGCCGACGACCTCGCCGAGATGCGCGGGGCCGCCGAGACGCTCGTCGAGACCGCGCTCGAACTGGACGTCGAGCTCGCGATCGCCCGGTTCGCCGCCGACTTCGACTGTACGATGCCCGAAGTAGGAGGGGTCGGCGGGACCGGCGACGATCCCGGCTTCGCCATCGAGGGCGGGCGCTCGCCGCTGCTCGACGTGGCCTTCGAAGCCGTCGAGCCCGTCGACTACCGCGTCGACGGCGTGGCGCTGCTGTCAGGGGTCAACAGCGGCGGGAAGACCTCGACGCTGGATCTGGTGGCGCTGGTGACGACGCTGGCCCACATGGGCCTGCCCGTCCCGGCCGAGCACGCCCGGATCGGCCGCGTCCGGGAACTGCACTACCACGCCAAGACACAGGGGACGCTGGACGCGGGGGCCTTCGAGGCGACGCTGCGCGATTTCGGCGCGCTGGTCGACGGTGTCGACGGGAGTCCGGGCGACGCTCGCGCCGGCCGCGTGATGGTGCTGGTCGACGAACTGGAGTCGATCACCGAGCCCGGCGCGGCGGCGACGATCGTCGCCGGCATCCTCGAAGCCCTCGCCGAGCGCGACGCGACGGGCGTGTTCGTCTCGCACCTCGCGGGCGACATCATCGAGGCGGCGGACGCGGAGCTGAGCGTCGACGGCATCCAGGCCGAGGGGCTGGTCGACGGCGAACTGCGAGTCAATCGCTCGCCGGTCAAGGGCACGCTGGCCCGCTCGACGCCGGAGCTGATCGTCGAGAAGCTGGCCGACGACGCCGAGGGCGACTTCTACGGCGACCTGCTTGGGAAATTCGAGTAGCGAACCCTATTTGTAGCGCCGGCACTGCGTCTCGGACGATGCGACGACGCACGTTCCTCCGCGTGACCGGCGTGAGCGCGACCGGCGCTCTGGCCGGCTGTGCCAGCAGCGGCGACTCAGAAACGGCCACGCCCGGCGACGACGAGGTGCTGGTCGGGCCGAACGGCAGGTACGTCTTCCAGCCCGATCCGCTGACCGTCACGACGGGGACGACGGTCACTTGGCGGTTCCAGAGCCCGAACCACAACGTCAGCTGTCGGCCCGACGGGTGGGACAGCGCCTCGCTTCCCGAGGGGGCCGAACCGTTCTCCAGCTACGAGGCCGGCAACAGCTACGAGACCCTCCAGGAAGGCGAGACCTTCGAGCACACCTTCGAGGTCCCGGGCACGTACGACTACATCTGTACGCCCCACGTGGCAAACGGGATGGTGGGGACGGTCGTCGTCGAGGAGTGAAGCGGCGACGCGGCCACCCTCAAAGCCGGTTCCACGCGGACTGGACCGTCCCCGCCGGATCGTCCGCGAGCGCCAGCACCGCCGGGAGCAGGTCGTACTTCACCGCCCGGAGCCCCACGATGCCGAGGCCGCCCGCCAGCACACCGGCACCGACGATGCCCGGAACGGACCCGAAGCCGTTCGTGAACTCGGGGACGATCACCGCGAGCACGCTCACGAACGCGATCAGCGCCAGCCCGATCTTCAACAGTGCGTCCGAGAGCCGTTTCCACCGACTCGGGCGGTAGCTCTCCGCGAGGTCGGCCGCGACGCGCTGTCGGCGCTGTTCGCTCGTCTGGATCGAGAGGGCTTCGAGTGACGGCGTCTCGTCCGTCTCGACCGCGCGCCGACGCTGCTGTGCCCGTTCGAGCAGGTCGTCGCGGTCGACGTCGTTGATCGCTCTGCATCGCTCGACCGTCAGATACGCGTCGGCGAGGCGCGCTTCGAGCAGTTCGTCGGAGTGGTCCTCGAAGGCCAGCTCGAACTGCCGGTCCGGGTAGTCGACGAGCAGTTCGAAGTCCTCGACGCCCGCAGCGACGCGCGAGCGGATCTTTCGCTGATCCCGGCGACGTTTCGCCTGCTCTACGTCCGCGAAGTCGGTTCGGACGCGCTCGCGCTGGGTCCGCGTGAGCAGCGAGGAAACCCGATCGGCCATGTGTCGTCGTAGAGCGATAGCACATTTCACTCTACTGTTCGACGCGGCCGTCCGGTCGTGGACGCCGCTCGTTCGGGGCGAGTGTACGGGCGTACACGATCAGCCAGAGTGAACAGAGACGGGCGTACACGCCGATAAAACGGCGTTAACTCTCTGTGGCGTTGATGTGGGCGTCGACCGTCGAACGAGACGCACATGGTCCAGATAGCACATTGGTTGCACAGCCTGTCTCGACGCGTCGGCCCGGACACTGGCGTCGGGACGGTGATCCGGATGACCGGGCTGACGCTGTTCGCGTCGGTCCTCTCGCTGTTCGTGTTCCCGATACACCGATCGCTGCTCGATCGCTTCGTCGCGCCGTGGTCCGCGGATCTCGCGTCGCTCGCGGGCACGAAGGGATCACAGGTGGCTGTCGCCGTCGTCGTCGTGGGCTATCTCGCGACGACGCGACGCTGGAACGTCGTGCAGATCCGGCGACCGACACTCCACGACACGCTGTGGATGGTGCTCGGAGCCGCCGGCCTCGATCTGATGGCCGAGGCCATCCAGTTCGTGTTGCCGCTCGCGGGGCTCTCGATCGAAGTCCTCAGCGGCTCCGGTGGCTCCGGCTCGGCCGTCGGCCTCGGGACGTGGCCGCTGCTGTGGCCACTCGTCTTCCTCGGGCTGTACCTGCTGCCCGCACTCGTTGAGGAACAGTTCGTTCGCGGAATCGTCCAGGGACGGCTCGGAGAGCGGTTCCATCCGGCTCTGGAGGTCGTCCTGGGCGCGGCTCTCTTCGCGCTCATGCACGGCCTGTACGGGCTCGGTGGCGGGCCGGAGTTCCTGGCGACGTACCTGATCGTCCTGTTCGGCCAGGGGCTGGTGTTTTGTCTCACCTACGAGCGGACGCGGAACCTCCTCGTGGTCGCACTGATCCACGCGCTCTCCTGGACGGCTGTCGACGTTCCCTTCTTCGGGCTCCTCTGAGCGTGCGAGAGAGTCTCTGAAAGTGGTCGAACGACCCCGAAGACGGCCGGTCGTCAGTCGTCGGCCGGCGCGGCAGTCCCAACCAGAACGGTTCTACCTCGCCGAAGATTCGAGGGCGTTATTCGCTGCCTGCGGCGAACGGCCGATCGGTCTGTCGAAGACTGCGACGCAAATCGACGAGCACGGTCAGGATTCGCAGCAGTATCACGGCGATGATACCGAGAAGAAGCTCATCCGTAACGACGGCTGTGCCGATGATGATCAGGACGGCAACAATATTCACCAACTGATTTCCCTCGACCATACCATCGCTTAGATGACACCACCAGATGTCAGTTTTGATCGAAGAAGTGGCCGTCATCAGCGTCCGACATCAGCCTGCGATTTCACTTTCACCACCCTGGGGAATCGTTAAGTGGCGCGCGAACCCCGGTGAAAGTGATGAGCGACGACCCGGAGGAGGGGATGCTCTCCTGGGACGAGTCCGTGTTCCGGGACGAACACGTCTTCGAGATCGACTACGTCCCCCAGACGTTCGAACACCGGGAGAGCCAGATGGAGAACCTGAAGTACGCGCTCAGGCCCGCCGTCCGCGGCTCTCGACCGCTGAACGTCATCGCACGCGGGCCGCCGGGGACGGGCAAGACCACGGCGACCCAGATCCTCTTCGACGAACTGACCGCCCAGACCGACGTGCAGGCGGTGCGGGTCAACTGTCAGGTCGACTCGACGCGCTACGCCGTCTTCTCGCGGCTGTTCGCCGAAATCTTCGACTACGAACCCCCCTCCTCTGGCATCTCCTTCAAGAAGCTGTTCTCCCAGATCACCGACCGCCTCGTCGAGCGCGAGGAGGTGCTGGTGGTGGCACTCGACGACGTGAACTACCTCTTCTACGAGTCCGAAGCCAGCGACACGCTGTACTCGCTGTTGCGCGCCCACGAGGCCCACTCCGGAGCCAAGATCGGCGTCATCTGTATCTCCTCGGACCTCGATCTGGACGTGATCGACGCGCTCGATACGCGCGTCCAGAGCGTCTTCCGGCCCGAGGAGATCTACTTCAACAGGTACGACCAGCCCGAGATCGTCGGCATCCTGCGAGAGCGGGCCGACCGCGGGTTCCACGACGGCGTCGTCGACACGACGGTGCTCGACCGCGTCGCCGAACTCACCGCCAAGCAGGGCGGGGACCTCCGCGTGGGAATCGACCTCCTCCGCCGGGCGGGGATGAACGCGGAGATGCGAGCCTCCCGCACCGTCGAGCGCGAAGACGTGGAGGCGGCCTACGACAAGTCCAAGTACGTCCACCTCTCGCGACGCCTGCGGGAACTGTCGGACTCCGAGGCCGCACTCGCGGAGGTGATCGCCCAGCACGACGGCCAGCGAGCCGGCGAGATCTACGACGTGTTCAACGACCAGACCGATCTGGGGTACACCCGCTACTCCGAGATCATCAACAAGCTCGATCAGCTGGGCGTCATCGAGGCCAGTTACACGAACGTCGACGGCCGCGGGCGCTCGCGAGAACTCACGCTGCAGTACGACCCCGAGGCCGTCCTCGAACGGCTCTGATACCCGCGGCTGTACGTCGACCCCCAGTCCAGACCGCCATTTTTTGTGCCAACAGTCCGTACGAACTGTAATGCGACGACGACTCCTGGGGAGTCCGACGGTGATGACGCTGGCTGCGTTCCTCGCGGTGTTTCTCTGTCAGGAACTCGTGTCGCTGGTCGCTGGCCGCGTCGCGATGCAGTCGCTGTTCGTGCTGACGACGCCGGTGACTCACAACCCCTGGACGGTCGTGACGAGCGTCTACGCCCACAGCGGCGTCTCGCACCTGATCGCGAACGCGGTCGCGCTGGCGGTCGTCGGAATCTTGCTGGAACGCCAGACGACGCCGGCCCGCTTTCACGCCTTCTTCGTGGTCGCGGGGGCGCTCTCGGGGCTCGCCGAGGTGTGGCTCGCACCGCTGATCGGCGCGGTGCTGGGCGGCGCGGGCCAGGTGAGCGTACTGGGCGGGAGCGGGGCGGTCTTCGCACTGGCGGGGTACCTGCTGACCAGCAACCGACTCACGGATCGCGTCGTCGGGACGATTCAGCTCAGCCCCAGGCTACAACTGGCCGCCTTCGCGGCGATCGCGATCATCGTCACGCTGGCCACGGCCCGGCCACAGGTCGCGCTCGTCGCGCACTTCACCGGTCTGTTGCTGGGGCTGGTGGCCGGCCGCGTCCACGTGTTGCGCCCACGGCAGAAGGGAGCCCAGCCAGAGCCAGCGTGATACTGCCGGCAGTACGAGACGGCTGCGAGTTCGGTACGAGCGGGCGTCGACCGGACCAGTCTACCATCCCCGCAGCTACCGACGGCACTCGATGTGGGTCGGTGGGTTCTGCACTCGAAAGAGAGGGGTGGCGCTACTGGCTGGCCGGGTCGACGAACACTCGCTCGTCGAGGCGGGTCGTCACCCGATCGGCCAGCATCCGGAGGTTGACGGCGTCTTCCCGATTGTAGGAGACGAGCGTCTCCAGCGAGCCGTCCACGCCCCGCTCGTGTTCGCGCCACAGACGGACGGCGTCCTCGCCGGAGATGTCCGGACGGTCTCGCTCGATGCCGATGTCCTGCTCGATCTGTTTCAGGCCGCCGCTGAGGCCCAGTTGCTTGCAGGTGTACATCAGGTCGAGGTGGGGCAGGTCCAGATCCACGTCGAAGCTGGCTTCGAGGAAGGGCACGTCGAAGCGCTTGCCGTTGAACGTCACCAGCAGGTCGGCGTCGCCGACCGTCGCCCGCAAGCGCTCGGCGGTCAGGTCGTCGCCGGCCACGAGCGTCTCGGTGTCGCCGTCCCGGTGGAAACTCACCGTCGTCACCTGATTGCGCTGCTGATCGAGCCCGGTGGTCTCGATGTCGAAGAAGCAGGCCCGATCGGCGAAGGTCTCGTAGACGCGCCACTGTTCGCCAGAGGGGAACTGCTCGTCGAAGTACGCCACGTCGTCGTCCGCGAGCCGACGGCGGCCTTCGTCGATGAACGTCTCGATCCGGTCGGCCGTCGTCGGCCCGACCGGGTCCGGTTCGAAGGCGTCCCAGTGGGTGATTCCGGCCTCCCACAGAGTGCGTTCGGTCTGCTCGCCGACACCGCGAACCCCGATGAAACTGTTCTCGACGCGCACGCTCCCCTAGGTGGTGTGGTCGCTGATAAATGAGTCGGTCCAGTCGGTCGGCGTCCCAGTGACCGAAGCGCGAGTCTCACCCGCCGCCGTGAGAAACCCACGGAAGCGTCAGCGGAGCGTTCTGCCGTCGTGTCAGCGATCGACCCTGTGAACGGCTAACGCAACGGGCTTTTGCCCGTCCGCACCGAACGACAGTGCATGACTGCCGTCGAGACCAAGCTCGACGCCGCACGGGCCGATCTGGCCGACCGAGAGCGCGTCCTGATCGCCTTCTCGGGTGGCGTCGACTCAAGCGTCGTCGCCGCACTCGCCCACGACGCGCTGGGCGACGACGCCGTCGCCTGTACCGCAAAGAGCGAGACGCTCCCCGAAGCCGAGCTCGTCGACGCCAACCGCGTCGCCGACGAGATCGGCATCCGCCACGAGATCGTCGAGTTCAGCGAACTCGACAGCGAGGCGTTCGTCGCCAACGACGACGAACGGTGCTATCACTGCCGTTCGATGCGACTCTCGGCGATGTACGACGAGGCCCGCCGGCTCGACATCGACGTGGTCTGTGACGGCACCAACGCCTCGGACCCCGGCGAGGGACACCGTCCCGGCCTCCGGGCCGTCGAGGAGCTGAACGCCTACTCGCCGCTGCTGGAACACGACATCACCAAAGAGGAGGTCCGCGAGATCGCTCGCGAGTACGACCTGTCCGTGGCCGACAAGCCCTCGATGGCCTGTCTCTCCTCCCGGATCCCGACGGGGCTGGAAGTGACCGAGGACCGGCTCTCTCGCGTCGAGAAGGCCGAACAGCTCCTGCGGACCTGGGGTTTCGAGCAGTTTCGCGTGCGCGACCACGACGGGCTCGCCCGCATCGAGGTCGGCGATGACGAACTCGACGTGGCACTGGATCCCGACTTCGTCCGGGCCGCCCGCGACCACGTCGCGGATCTGGGCTTCGACCACGTGACGCTGGATCTCCACGGCTACCAGACCGGGAGCGTGAGCCCCGACGACGAGTCCGAGGACGACGACGCCGTCGTCGAGGACGTGTTCTCGACGGAGTACCCGACCGGGGAGTGAGACGGCCCCGCCGAGCCATTTAGATTTCCGACAGGAGAAATGCGAGATTAAACCGCCAATCATTTAGCAGCGGGCTCACCTCGGACAGGATATGTCCCCGGTCGTCTACGTCGGTCCACCGGAGCGAGGCCTCGCCTTCGAGCGTGCCGTCACCGGGTCGGTGCTCGCAGTGGAGACGCCCGACGAGCGCGTCCTCGACGATCCCCGCACGTCCTTCGTGGTCGTCGATCCCGTCGGCGAGGTGGACGCGGCACGCCTGGCAGACGCCCCCGTGACGGTGCTGGCCGCCGAGACCAGCGACCTCCCGGACGGCGTCGTCGACGAGCGCGTCGCCGTCGACGGAGAGCCCACGGCGGCGCTTGCCGACCACGTCGATACGCTCGCCGACGAGAGTCTCGAAACGGTCGACGAGCAGGGAGAACTGCGACGCCAGAGCGAGCGACTCGACACGCTCACCAGCAGCATCTCACACGACCTCCAGACGCCGATCCAGCTCGCGATCACGCAGCTCGAACTGTACAGAGAGACCGGCGACGAGGCCCACCTCGATCGGCTCGCAGACGCTCACGAGCGGATGCAACGCCTGATCGACGATCTCCTGACCCTGGCGCGACAGGGCGACACCGTCGCCGAGCCCCAGCGGGTGTCGCTGGCGTCGGTGTGTGAAGACGCCTGGCGCGGCATCGACACCGGCGGAGCGCGACTTCGGGTCCGTGCCGACGCGACGCTCACTACCACGCCCGGACGGCTCGACCGGCTGCTCTCGAATCTCTTCGTCAACGCCGTCGACCACGCCACGGACGACGTGACCGTCACGGTCGGGCTCCTCTCCGACGGCTTCTACGTCGCCGACGACGGCGACGGAATCGGCCCGGCCGACCGCGACCGGATCTTCGAGCGGGGGTACACGACGAGCGACGAGGGGACCGGCTTCGGGCTGGCGATCGTCGCCGAGATCGTCGACGCACACGGCTGGTCGATCGCGGTCACGGACCAGCAGTCGGCGGGAGAACCGTCAGGGACACGGTTCGAAGTGTCCGGAATCTCGTCGCTCGAAGACGCCTAGGCCTCTTCTGTCGTCGGCGTCTCGGCGGCGTCGTCGCCCTCACGCCAGCGGAGCACGGCGACGAACAGTTCGTACAGGACCACCAGGCCGACACCGACCAGCGCCGCCCGCGTCGGCGAGAGGGCCAGATCGCGAGCGGCGGTGACGAGCGTC
>Ga0207754_100686_pt1 | contig 11093 bp, 12 predicted proteins | sample A23E1SouthBayCA_FD_187728 | JGI IMG/M metagenome (GOLD analysis project Ga0207754, IMG submission 187728) | Aerobic enrichment media microbial communities from Eden Landing Ponds, California, USA - A23 E1 (SPAdes) | ecosystem: Environmental > Aquatic > Marine > Unclassified | place: Emeryville... | reverse complement strand
CTCGCGCGTCGGTCACGAGCCGATGGGCGTCGTCGAGGCCGTCGGCGACGACGTCGATAGCGTCCGGCCGGGCGATCGCGTGTTCGCGCCCTTCGTCGTCAGCTGTGGCTACTGCGAGTACTGCCGACGCGGACTCCACACCTCCTGTGTCAACGGCGACAGCTGGGGCGGGGACAACGGCGGCGCGCAGGGCGAGTACGTCCGCTCGCCCCACGCCGACGGGACGCTGGTCCGCGTCCCGGATCGGTACGCCGACGACGAGGACGTGCTCGAATCCGTGCTCCCGCTGACCGACGTGATGGGGACGGGCCACCACGCGGCGGTCAGTGCGGGCGTCGACGCGGGCGACACCTGCGTGGTCGTCGGTGACGGTGCGGTCGGGCTCTGTGGTGTCCTGGCGGCGCGACGACTGGGAGCGTCCCGGATCGTCGCCGTCGGACACCACCCCGATCGGCTGGAGCTGGCCGCCGAGTTCGGGGCGACCGAGACGGTGCTCGGCGGCGACGGCACCGACGTCGTCGATCGGGTGCGCGAACTGACCTACGGCGGTGCCGAGCACGTGCTCGAATGCGTGGGTGCCGCCAGCGCGATGGAGCAGGCCGTCGAGGTCTGTCGGCCGGGTGGTACCGTCGGTTACGTTGGCGTCCCTCACGGCGTCGACGACGCCGGTGTGCCCATCTTCGATATGTTCGGAGACAACGTCGCTCTCCGGGGCGGTATCGCGCCGGTGCGAGCGTACGCCGACGAACTGCTCGAAGACGTGCTCGGCGGGACGCTCGATCCCTCGCCGATCTTCACCGAGACCGTCTCGCTGGAGGAGATCGCCGCGGGCTACCGGGCGATGGACGAACGCGACGCGATCAAAGTGCTCGTCGAGCCCTGATCGCGAACGAGGACACGGGCCGGAGATTTTTCAGGCGTCGCGGCGAGGACGAGGTATGACCGACGACCGCGATCCGGAGGCGACGCTCGAACAGTGGCAAGCGGAGATGCAGGCCGAACACGAGGACGCGATCGAGAACCCAGATCCCGACGCCGACCATCGCATCGAGGGCGTCACGCAGGTGAACTACCGGCTCTACTACGACTACGATCCGGACGAGGGGCTCCAGCGCGCTCGGACGGTCGAAGTCGACGAGCTCACCGATCCGGAGCTGCGCTCGTGTTCCTGTGGCGTCCGCGGGATGACGCCCGAGGAGGCGCTGGCACACGTCGAGGCCGCACACTCCCAGTCCTGACCGTTCGGGCGGCTGTCGCCGCGCTCACGCGTCCGCGTCGTCGCGGCTCGTGACGAGTCGGTTCAGGCCGTAGACGACCGCCAGCACCGCAGCGGCGTCGCCCTCGTCGAAGAGGAGTTCGTTCGTCCGGACGACGTGATCGAGCACGTCCCGCGAGGCGTGTTCCGGCGCGGCGGCGATGCCGGCGTCGTCTCGTTCGAGCCACTCCATGACCCGCAGGTCGCTCTTGCTGTCGCCCATCACGAGCGCGAACGGGTCGTCGATGTCGAGTACGTCGAAGGCGGCCCGGACCCCGGTCGGCTTGTCGAGTTCGAGGCTGACGATCTCCGCGGCGTCACCCTCGTAGTACCCCACGTCGATGCGGTCGAACAGCGACCGGAGGGCGGGCGGCGTCTCGTCGGGACTGGCTTCCTGTCCCTCGCCCGCGTCTTCGATGACCGCGCGGATCTCGGGATCGGACGCGTAGTACGCCCGCGCCCACTCGCCGGGTTCGTCTACGTCGGCGTCGACCTCGCTCGCGACCGTCTCGCCGAGGAGATCGAGCAGGTACAGCAGGCCGTCGTCGATGATCTCGACCGCCTTGCGGGTGCCGTTCTCGGCGTTTGGCTTCAGCGTGACGTTGAACTCGTTGCCCTGGAGGTGACAGCCTCGTGCGACGGCGTCGGGAGCGTCGGCGAGGATCCGCGAACGCACGGTGTCGAAGACGTTCGTGATCGATTCGTCCAGCGATTCGTACAGCAGCCGCTTGGTCTGGCTGCCGTGGCGGGGCGTGAACACGCCGTTGCCCGACTCGTAGACGATGCTCACGTCACCCGAGTGAACGAAGGCGTTGCCGAGCCCCTGGATGAGAAATCCCTTGACGTTCTCCAGGGTCTGTCCGGTACAGACGACGATCGGAATGCCGTCCTCGTGGAGGAGATGGAGGAAGTGGAGCGTCTCTCGGGGGATCTCGTTGTCGGTCGTCCCGGCACTGCGCAGCGTCTCGTCGACGTCGAGCACGAGCGCGTTGATCGGCCGGCCGTACTCGGTCGCCAGATCCAGCGCGGTGAAGGCCTGGTCTCGGTCGAGGTACGCCGCGATCGCCGCGTAGCGCTCGCCGGTCGTCGGGTACGCCTCCCGGATCTCGCGCTTTCGCTCGTCCAGTTCGTCGCTGGCGTCCTGCCAGTGGTCCAGTGCGACCCGGGAGTCGACCGGCGGAAAGAGGTCGACGAACTCCTGATAGGCCCGCAACGACGCCGTATCGAAGTCGTCGTAGAGTCGGTAGAGTCTGTCGTACTGCTTCATACGCGAGCGTCGAGCGGGAGGCAGATAACGGTGGCTGCTGGCCGCGTGGGCCACGCCCGCCCGGTCGTGCGATCAGTCGCCAGCGCGTGGGCGACCGCCCGAGCCTGGCTCGTCAGCCCCGCGTCGTCGGAGGAACGCGGCCAGTCCGAGCGGGGAGAGGAACGCGATCAGCAGCGAGATGCCGAGCGCGCTGGCACCCGGTGAGAACGGGTCGCCACCCGAGCCACCGGAGCCACCGCCGCTTTCGCCGCCCCCGTCGCCGCTGGCACCGGAACTGGCTTCGGAGACGACGACGGCACCTTTCATCCCCATCGAGCGGTGGGGCGTACAGGCGTACTCGTAGGTGCCCGATTCCTCGAACGTGTACTCGAAGGTGTGACCGCTCTCTTTCGTGAGTTCGCTCTCGAACGTACCGTCTTCCGCGACGACGTTGTGTGAGCCGCCGCTCCCGGTCCACTCCCAGACGACCGTCGTTCCCGGCGAGACCTCGACGGCCGCCGGATCGAACCCGAAGGCACCGCCGTTGGCGTCTGCACCGACAGAGACGGTCACCTCGTCGCTGCCGGTCTCGTCGACCACGCCGTCGTAGTTGCCCACGTTGTCGAACCAGCCCCCGAAGTCCGGATCCGATCCGCCGCTCTCCTCGCTCTGGGCCGTCTCGGTCCCAGAGCTGTCGCCCTCGCTGACCACGACGGCACCCTTCATCCCCATCGAGCGGTGGGGCGTACAGGCGTACTTGTAGGTGCCCGTCTCCTCGAAGGTGTACTCGAAGGTGTGCCCGCTCTCTTTCGTGAGTTCGCTCTCGAACGTACCGTCTTCCGCGACGACGTTATGCGAGCCGCCGCTCCCGGTCCACTCCCAGACGACCGTCGTTCCCGGCGAGACCTCGACGGCTGCGGGGCCGAACCCGAAGGCACCGCCGTTGGCCTCTGCGCCCACGGAGACTGTCACTTCGTCGCTGCCAGTCTCGTCGACCATGCCGTCGTAGTTGCCCACGTTGTCGAACCAGCCCCCGAACTCCGGCCCGTCGGACTGCGCGACTGCGGGACGGGCGGCGGCCGCGACGGTGAGCCCGGCCGCACCCTGCAGCAGGCGTCGGCGGGTCACGTCGGCGTCGGTCATCGAACACCACCACCGACTACGAACGCGGCTCTCGTGGTCGTCGCCCAGTCTCCGTGTCGAGCGTCTCGTGCCATGTATCGACCGTAGCGTCTCCGACACATAAGTCGGACAGCGGCTTTTCAACCGCCGGGAACGCCCCGCTTATTTATATGCCCACAGTATCACCCGTTTCTCCGTGCCGTCTGGTACGGTACCACGACCCGTGGGACATCCTGCCATTCGTGATAAAGATTTAATATATATCCTCCTGTAGGAAGTGACACGAACGACGACCCACGGTGTTCCAAATGTTCAATCCGCTCACAACCACCACGCTCGCACGCCTCGCCGGCTGCGAGTCCGCCGCAAATCCCGGGGCAGCGATCCGGGCACTGCGGTCCCCTATTCCGGTGGCGATGGGCGCTCGCGTGGACACCTGGGATCGTCGGCCCGCATCGATCGCCGCGTAGGCGACCGGCGCGGGCCACGGTTCTGGACTCCCCACGGTCACGACGGGCGGCGTCCCGTCTGTCCGTGACCCGCGCTCTCGTCTCACAGTGCTGGACTCCCGTCGACCACCGTTCGGTCTGACGGGCGGGTTCGACCCCCGGTGAGACGCTCAAATCCACGACGCCGCGTCGTGGTGGCACCGCTGTGGTGCCCGGCAGTTCGGCGTCGACGACCGCAGGTGCCAGACAGAGGCATCGCTGGCGCTCGACGCCGGACGATGGATCACCGCTTCGCTGGTCGGTACCAGGCGGCCCTCGGCCCCTCCGCGTTCGACTCGCGGCGAAGTGCTATGTCGCTGACAGCGACACCCACGGTCGATGCAACGGCCAGCGTCTCACTGCGCGTCCCGCGCGGTGAGTCCGGAGACCTCGAAACCGGTGCCGCGGCGGTACTCGCCGGTGTCGACGCCGTCGACGCGGTGACGATCGACCGTGTCACCGGTGTCGATCCGACCTGGACCGACATCCGCGTCGACGTGAACGTGGCGGTGACCGCGACGGTCGACGAGACCGATCCCGCGTCGGTCCTCGAAGCAAAACTCGAAGACGGCTTCGGCGTCGTCGCCGTCGACGGACTGGTCCTGGCGGACGACGCCTGATACGGGCAGTTGTCGCGATTTTCCAGCCGATCACGCGACGGCGTCGATCGATTTGAGAAAACGACGACAGTAATCTGTGTCAGTCGTCCGGTTCGATGTCGACTTCGATCGGGTCGGCGGACTCGGTGGACTCCGCAGTCTCGGCGTCATCGTCCTCCAGCTGAGACACCGACAGCAGACCGGCGAGGCCGGCGGTCAGCATACCGACGCCGGCGACGCGAGTCGCTCTGACGTACCAGGCCTTGGGCTCCAGGTCACCGGGATTCTCGAATCCCGAGAGCGTCAGGCGCGAGTTCAGCTCGATCGCCTGCTTGGGCAGCAGCGACGCCAGCAGTCCCTGAACGACGAGCCACGCGTACGTTACCGGCAGCAGCTTTTGGATTGCCATCACCGGACGTTGGCTCCCCGGCCTTGTCAATATTCCCGCTGTGTCGGTCGTCGTCGAATCCGCCGCCGAGACGCCCGGCCACAAGCGCCACACTGCCGGCTGCACGTCTGTGAAGCACCGCGCGATCCTGAGATCGCGGATAAAACAACGACAACGTTCCGTATCAGTCGTCGCTGTCGCCCTCGGACCAGCGGGCGTCAGAGAGGGTTCGCTGGACCGCCTCCTCGCCGACGGCCTGTGCCAGCGTCTCGAAGCCCGTGCGTTCGACCGGATCGGCGGCGTTGGCGACCAGTCGGGAGACGATGAACTCCGGCGTCGACTTGCCGACCGTCTCGAAACGCGGCTGGTAGTCGACTTCGAGATCGAGGTCCGGGCTCAGCCCCTCGGCGAAGATCCCGTCGGTCCGCGCGGCCTCGGGGAGTGGCTCCAGGTCGTCCGCGAGGTGCGTGACGAACACGCCGAGCGCGTCGCGCTCGACGGTCAGTGTCACCAGTCCGTGCAGGAGGTTGGCGGCGCTGCCCGGTTCCGTGATCGCCTCGAACTCGTCGACCAGCATCAGCGTCCGCCCGGCGTCGGTCAGCGGCGGGACCACGGATCGGAGCGTCGACTCCAGGACGCCCGCGTTGAACGACGCGTGACGGCGGTGGAAGACGATCGCGTCGACGAGCCCCACTTCGGCGTCCTCGGCCGGCACGGGCAGCCCCATCTGGGCCAGCAGTTGCACCTGACACAGCGTCTCCAGCAGCGTCGTCTTCCCGCCCGAGTTCGCGCCGGTCAGGACGGTGACCCGGTCACCGGTCGGGGGCTCCCGGCCCGCGGGCAGGTCGTGGTCGCCGACGGCGTAGGTCACCGGCTGTACGTCGTCGCCGGCGTCCTGCAGCGCGAGGTTGCGCGCGCCACGGACGGCGATGGTCTCCCGGTCCGCGACGAACGTCGGACGGGTGAGGTCGTACGCCAGCGCGAAGCGTGCCAGCGAGACGTACAGCGCGGCGTCGTCGACGGCCTCGACGGCCGCGTCGACGGTCTCGCGGGCGGCCGCGAGATCCCCCTCCAGAGTCGCGGCGACGGTCGCTTCGCGTTCGTCTACCGCACCGCGGAGATCGCCGGCGAGCGACCGGAGCGCGCTCTCGACGAAGTCCCGTGCGTCGGCGGCCTCCTGTGGAACCGCGTCGCGAACGCGCGCGGCGTCGACGCCGGTCTCGCTGGTCAGGTAGCGAGTGAGCGCGTCCCGAAACTCGTCGGGCCGGCGGGCCTCGGACTGGAGTTCCTCGACGACCTCCGGCGAGGTCGCAACGAGATCCTCCACCTGTCCGAGCTGGGCTCGCAGTCCGTCGAGCTGGTCGTCGGCACCGTCGCCGACCCGGTCGCCGTCGCCCCGCAACCCGGCCAGCGCACGCGCTGCGTCGTCGAGTCGGTCGCCCTCTAGCGTCGCGATCGGCTCGAACACCCCGTCGTCGACGCCGGTCTCCTGTAGCGCAAGTGCCGTCCGGACGGCCGACAGCTCGCCCCCGTCGACGCTGTCGTAGCGGTCGAACGCCGCCAGCACGTCGTCGCGCGTCGCCTCGTCGGTGCTGGCCCACGCGTCGCGCGCGTCGAGGACGGACGAGAGGCGCTCTTCCATCGCCGCCCGGTCCGGCAGCGGCGTCAGCACTCGGATTCGGTCGGCCGCGTGCTCCGTGACCGCGTGCTCTTCGGCGAGGTCCAGCAGCGCCTTGTACACGTCGCGGGTGTCGCGGGTCGCCAGCAGATCCATCGCCTCGGCCCCCGTCGCCCGCCTGAGGATGCGCGTCGCTCGGCCCCGAGAGAGCCCCGCCTTCGTCAGTTCGCGGGTGTCGGCGGATTCGATGGCCGCAACCGCACGATCGACCCCAAGCTCCGACGAGAGCAGCGCGCTCGTCTTCGGTCCGATACCCCAGTATTCCTCCAGTCGCATGTGTGTCCCCTGTCGGGGGCCGGGTTTAGTCGTTTCTGCCGAGCAGGTCCCACGTCTGCCGGCCGCCACCACCGCTTTTCGCGTGGTGCGTGGCTTTCGCAACTTTCATTGTCCCAAACAGATAGTGCGTGAAATATGCGCCGACGATCGTTCGTCCGCGCGAGTGTCTTTGGCCTCGCCGGAATTGGTTCCCTCGCAGGCTGTAGCGGCTCCACGTCGACCCCTCCCAGAGAATCGGACGTCTTCGACGAGCTGCGAGTCAGCTCCGGGACGTTAGAAGTACCGCTGGTCGAGGAGCCAGTTGTCGAGTCACGAGCAGATGTGGAAGCGAGTCTCGACATCGCGGGCAGTGGACGCTCGATAGTCGGGACGGCACGAGGACAGAAAGGCGGCGGACGAGGTGGCGGTGCGACGGGACGCGGTGCTGGGGGATACGCGGCGGCACCGCACGGTCATCACGGTCGGGCGATCTACCATGGAGACGACGACGACGACGAGTGGCGCGAAGACCACCGTGACGAGATCGAGCAGTACCAGGCCGCTCACCGGCGAGTGGGGCTCGCGTATCTCGGGTCCGACAATCAGTACTCCGACGATCCACCAGGACCGGGTCCCGTCGACTGGGACGAAACCTGGTCCGATCCCAGCAAGCAGACCCTGACCTACGAGAACGTTCGCCCCGGATGGTTCCGTGTCGGCTCCAAACTCGAAGCCGACCAGGGAACACACGACTTCGGCTGGGAAGCGATCGACTTCGAGGTCACCGAAGAGGGGACGGGCTACCAGATCGAGAACCCGTGGAAAGTTTCACCGCGCCTGTAACGCGTGCTCTCACACTTCCGTTCGTCACTGCGGTCCGATCGAGCGCTCCTGCTCGGCCTGACGCTGGTCGTTGCCTTCTGTAGCATCGTCTACGAACTGATCTACTCGGAGATGCTGCGAGTCCTCTTTGGCGGAACAGTCCTGCGATACTCGATCACCATCGGCCTGTACCTGTTCTCGCTGGGGGTCGGTGCCTTCCTGTACAACTACGTCGACGAAGCGGAGACGAACTTCTTCAGGATCGAGGTACTGCTGGCCGTCGTCGGACCGCTGGGGCTACTGGTGATGATCCTGCTCAACAGCGTTCCAGACGTTCGCTTTCCGGCGAAAGACACCGCTGTCCTCGTCGCCTCTCACCTGCCGATTATCGCAGTCGGCGTGCTTTCTGGACTGGAGATTCCGTTCCTGTCCTCGATGGTGACCAGCGAGCGCTCGGCGTTCAGCGAGGTGCTGGGCGTCGACTACTTCGGAAGCCTCGTCGGGACGGTGGTCTACGCACTCTTCCTCTACCCGTCGATGGGTTTGATCACCGCGATCGTCGTTCTGGGCCTGCTCAACGCCGTCGCGGCACTGTCGTTCGCAGTGCGTTTCACCGAGAGCAGCAAGGCACTGCTGCTGGTCGGTCTCCTCCTTACCGGCACGTACGCCGGCGTGCTGGCCAACGAGCAGCAGGTCGAGGACTCGCTGACCGACTTCTACGTCGAGGGGGCGATCGAGAGCGAGTATCCCCCCGGCACGGCGTCGGTCGACGTGACCGAACGCCACACCACCAAGTATCAGGACGCCGTTCTGTACGAGCGGCAACTCACCGACTTGCCCGGCAGTGATACGTGTTTGCGACTCGATATGGCCGTTCAGCTCTGTGACCGGTGGGTCGATTCCTACCACGAGGGACTGGTCGACGTGCCGATGTCCCAGTTCGAGAACGGGTCCGAGACGCGCGTCCTGTTGATCGGTGGCGGTGACTGGATCGCCGTTGATCACCTCCGAGAGTACGGTGTCACTGTCGACCACGTCGACATCGACGAGGAGTTCATGAACTACACGAGAGACCACCCGTTCTTCGAGCAGTACCACAACGACGCCTACGAGTACGACCGACTGACGACACACGTCGCAGACGCTCGAACGTACCTCCGCTCGACCGATCGACAGTACGACCTGATCTTGCTGGACCTGCCAGGTGCGCGTTCCGACGACGCACTGCCGCTGTACTCGACCGAATTTTACACCCAGTTACGACAGCACGTGACCGACGACGGGATGGTGGCGACGTGGGTGTACTCTCGTCACAAGTTTGCGAACCACCACATGGCCTACGTCAACACTGTCCGCGAGGCCGGCTTTCGTGGCTACGCCGACTACAACACCTACGACGACCTCGACCGGGACGGACAGTTAGAGCGTGGAGAACAGTTCTACTTGCTCTCTCCGAGCCCGAACGAGGAGCTCACACTCGAAACAGCACGGAACGCTCGAACGGAACGAGTGCAGTCTGCCTACGAACGCCGAGAGTGGCGCGCGATCGATCGATATCGGGGTGTCGAGCCAAACAGCATCTTCGATCCCAACTACGACATCGTCATCGGCTACGTATGAACCACGAACTGCTTCACTTTGGATACGAACTCACAGATCCGGACCGGCTGAACGTCTACGAGGAGACGACAGTGACCGTCGACGGCGTCGATTTCGCCGCTGCCGTCATCGGTAGCTCTCACTGCGTTCGTGCCCAGTCGCTCGGGTTCGCAGAGATCGCGTCCTGCGACGAGCGAACCGTCACTGGGAGTCGAACGATCGACCTTCGCCGACGAGACGCTCGCTGCGTCTCGTACGAAACTGAACGAGTCGCGTGTACGACGGAGATCCGCGTCGACCCGATCGAGCGCTTCCCGACGACGCGATCGTTCGATCTGCGCTACGACTTTTCGGACCGTGCAGTCACCGCCGTCGACGCGGTCGACAGTGGCTACGAGACGTGGCACACGTACCCGGAACACGACTGTGCCGTCTTTACCGAAACCGTGTTCGAGCGACTCGGGTGACGGCCCGAAACGGGATAATCAGCGGAAGATCTCGCGTCGCTCTGCTTCGGAGAGTTCCACGTCTTCGTCGGGGACGTGGGGTGTACACTCGGGACACTCGTCCGATCCCGTTCGTTCGCCGAGCGTGACGGTGAACCCGAACACGGCGAGTACCGTCTCTTCGTGTCGTCGGACGATCGTCTCGGCGTCGCGGCCGCAGTTGTGACAGAACTCTCGCTCGGTGGCGTTGGTCTGGTAGGACACCATCGTATAGTCGAACAATCCGAGATCCGCGTAGGCCTCCGCTCGGTCGGTTCGCACGAGTTCGGGGCCGCTCTGTTCCTCGCCGTGACGATCGATCGAGTTCGCCACGCCTTCGTCGTCGTGGATCTCCAGGTCGAGCGACCGGGCGATCGAGACACTGTTTCGGTCGCCGTCGATACTGAGACGGACGGTGCTACCGCTTCCGTGTGCCGTGACCGAGTTCCGTTCGCCGCCGACAGTCAGGACGACGTCGTCGGTCGCAGTGAACTCGACCGATCCGCGCTCGCTCTCGACGGAGATCGTGCCCCCTACTTCCCCCAGTGACCGGGATTTGCGCGTGCCGACGACCCGTAGCTCGGAGTTCCCGCCCATCGTCAGAGGAAACTGTCGTCCTCGGACACGTCCTGTGCGTTGTCGACGTTGACGTCGCCTTCTACCGTTCCGGAATCCAGGGTTACGTCTTCGGATTGTTCGACGTGGACCTCGCTGCTGTGCTGGACGATCACGTCCTGGGCCGACTCGATGACCAGCTTCCCCTCGATGCGACCGGCGTCTACGTGTACATCTTCGGCCGACTCGACGACGACATCCTCGGTTGCGTGTTCGACGATCACGTCTTCTCCGCTCACTCGTTCCGTCATGATCGAGCGTTCGGCGAGGACTCGAAAAGGTCTTTTCCCGTAGCGCGCTCCCGTGGCCCCTATATCTCTGAGCGTTTGATCAGACAGTACAACACCAGCCCCGAGAGGATGACGTTGACGTACACTTCCATCCCGGCCATCGCTCTCGCGGCCGCACCCTCCGGGCCGATGTAACCGTAGCCGATAGTGAGAAACGTGATGTAGCTGAAGTGAACATTCCGATAGAGGATCGACAGTCCCTCGGGAGAGAACAGACCGGGGGCACCAGAAATCGGCGGGATCGTCGTCGA
>Ga0207754_100685_pt1 | contig 11129 bp, 10 predicted proteins | sample A23E1SouthBayCA_FD_187728 | JGI IMG/M metagenome (GOLD analysis project Ga0207754, IMG submission 187728) | Aerobic enrichment media microbial communities from Eden Landing Ponds, California, USA - A23 E1 (SPAdes) | ecosystem: Environmental > Aquatic > Marine > Unclassified | place: Emeryville... | reverse complement strand
GCGCCCGGTGACGTTCGGCGTGAAGGTCGGCTGGAGGCAGTTCCGACACGACGGGGCGACGGTCGCGCCGTTTGGGTCCCGGATCGACCACTCGACGGTCTGGATACGCCCGTCGGGATCGCGGGAGTTGCCGCCGTCGAGGTACACCGTCGTCCCGCTCGTGACCGTTTGATCGAGTCCCGCAGCGGCGGTCGGCGGAGCGTTGCCGGCCGCTGAGACGGGAATCGCGAGCGCCGCGAGGAGCCCCAAGAGTACCACGAGAGAGTGGAGTCGTCGCATCTAGGTGGGGCGTGGTTCCGTCTCCGCATTTATAATTTCGTCTATCCGGACCAAGAATGTTTGCCAGATCCATCGGAAAGATGGGGTGGCGTTCGCAAGGGCTGGCGGCCAACACGAAGGCTTTTGGAGTGGCACGCCCGACGAACGGGCAATGATGAGCACGATCGTCACGAGGTGGTGGGCGTGACGCACGAGCTGACGGAGATCACGGTCGTCGGCGACGACGACACGGGCCTGATCGCCGAGGTCACCAGTCTCCTGTTCGAGCGGAGCATCAACATCGAAGACCTGGACCAGGCGGTCCGGGAAGGCGTGTTCCGGATGACGATGCACGTCGACACCGGCGAGATGGTCTGTACGGAGACGACGCTGCGAAACGACCTCCACGATCTGGGAGACGAACTCGGCGTCGACGTGCAGGTCCGATTCCCGGCCGACCGAGAGACGCAGTCGATCGCCGTCCTGGTCACCAAGGAGAGCCACTGTCTCGAAGCGCTGTTCGAAGCGTGGGCCAGCGGCAACCTCGGAGCCGACATCGACGTCGTGATCGGGAACCACCCGGACCTCCGGCCCCTCGCCGAGAAGTACGACGTTCCCTTCCACGACATCGGCGACGAGAAAGGGACTCCCGACGAGGGAGAGCTCCTGGACCTCCTCTCGGAGTACAACGCCGATCTGATCGTTCTCGCGCGGTACATGCGCATCCTCAGTCCCGACGTGGTCTTTCGCTACGAGAGTCGGATCATCAACGTCCACCCGTCGCTGCTGCCCGCGTTCCCCGGCGCGTCGGCGTACATGCAAGCGATCGAGGAGGGCGTCCGGATCGCCGGTGTCACGGCCCACTACGTGACGACGGACCTCGACCAGGGACCGATCATCACCCAGCGGGCGTTCAACGTCCCCGACGACGCGACCGAAGAGGAACTCCAGCAGATCGGCCAGCCACTCGAAGCCGAGGCGCTGCTGGAGGCCATCAGACTCCACCTCGAAGACGAGGTGACGGTCCACCGCGGCCGGACGAAACTCCGGAACGCCGACGAGGTCGACGCCCAACTGGGCGCACCACGAGAGCTCGACGAGCAGAATCCGGATCGCCCCATCGACGGACTGGGCGAGTTCGTTGCCGGCGAAGACGACGAGATCGAGGCCGACGACTGAGACGGATTCTTGCCGCCGTTGGATCGGCCGACCGCACGAGTGCGTGCAGTCGACCGAAACGGCACAACGGCGAGCGTTCTACAGGTCGCGAGCGGCGGCGACCGCGGCGTCCAGCGACGGGGCGTCGAACACGTCGGCCGCTACGTAGGCGTTGGTCCCGGCACAGTAGAGGTCCCGAGCGACACCGAGTACGTCCTCCTCGAGCGGTTCGGGCCGGTGGTCACACAGCGACTTCCAGTCGGCGACGCCTTCCTCGTCCGCGCGGTCTTTGGCGTCGCCGACAGCCGTGACCCACTCGGACTGGGTTCGCTTGTGGTACTGGCGGACGACCTCCTTGGAGACCTGCTGGTCGTCGTACGAAAAGCGGTTCTCGTCGAAGGTGCCGACCACGTCGGCGACCCGGATCTCGCCCTCGTAGTAGAGACACTCGATCTTGCCGTCCTCGTGGACGAGCCCGGCGTCTGCGGCCTGCTCGGTGACGACGTGGTTGACCGCGCGGGCGAGTTCGTCGAGACGGCCGATGTCGGCGCGGCCGGCGATCTCGTCGGCGTCGGCGGGATCGAGATAGCGGTCCTGTTCTTCGTATTTCGTCGAGTACTCGACGATCGGCTCGTCGAGTTCGACGACCTCGTCGGGCCAGCTGTCGCGGTCGAGCCCGTGATCGCTGGGATCGGTCCGGCTCCGGAGCGAGGAGCCGACCGGCACGCGGTTGCGGAAGACGATCTCCAAGGGAACGAGGTAGTTCTGGCCGGCGTCGGCGTGGTACGCGTCGTAGTCGTAGCTGCCCCCGTCGAAGGGCAGGTCGGGGACCTGGGTCAGCGAGATCGACATCTCGTCGGGAGCGACACCGGCCGCGAGCGCGTCGCCGAGTTCGACGACCTCGCCGTCGACGACGACGCCCTCGTAGTGGGTGGGCACGTGGTTCTCCTCTAGGAGCTCGAAGTTGAACGCACCCATCGTACACAGCGACGCCCCCTTGTCGGGGATCTCGTCGGGCATCTTGCCCCAGTCGAACACGGAGTAGTCGTCGGTGAACACGAACGAGCCACGGCCCAGCTGGTCGGCAGTGGCCGGTTCGTCGACACGGAACTCCTTGACGCTCGTCATTACTGCCAGCGTCGGCGTGCCCGGACAAAGGCGTTTGCACTTCGCACCGTCGGGCAGCGGCCGTCCAGATCCGTCGCCGAGTTCACCGACGCAGGCACACGTGTTGTCTGGCTGTCTGGACTCGGGCGGGCAACCAAACACCTAACTCCGATCCGACTGCACCGTCAGTCGATGAGTGGGGTTGCGCTGATCGACGTCGGCATCGTCTTCGCGGCCACGATCGCGGTCTGGAAAGGGAGCGGCTGGCTCGAATCGGCCAGCGATCGGCTCGCGACCTACTACGGACTGCCACAGGTCGTACAGGGCGCACTCGTCGCCGCGGTCGGCTCCAGCTTCCCGGAGCTCGCGAGTGCCGTCGCCTCGGCGCTCCAGGGATCGCTGTCGCTGGGCGTCGGTGCGATCGTCGGGTCGGCGATCTTCAACATCCTGGTCATTCCGGCGCTGTCGGGGATCGCCAGAGACGGACCGATGGAGGCCAACCGAACGCTCGTCTACAAGGAGGCCCAGTTCTACATGCTCGCGGTGTCGGTCCTGGTCATCACGTTCTCGATGGCGGTGATCTACTATCCCGCCGACGGTGAGCGGCTGGTCGGGACCGTGACCCGTCCCCTGGCACTGCTGCCGCTTGGCATGTACGGGCTGTACGTCTTCATCCAGTCGCAGGACACGGCCGACTACGAGGCCGACGAGGACGGACGCGAGGGGATCGACGCCGGCAGACAGTGGGCGCTGCTGGGTGCCGGGCTGTTGACGATCCTCGTCGCCGTCCACTTCCTCGTCGAGTCGGTCGACGCCATCGGGCTCGCGCTCGGCGTCCCGGAGTTCATCATGGGCGTCACCGTCGTCGCCGGTGCGACCAGCCTCCCGGACACGCTCGTCAGCGTGCGCTCGGCGCGAGACGAGCGTGGAGTCGTGTCGCTGGGGAACGTGCTCGGCTCGAACACGTTCGACCTGCTGGTCGCGATCCCGGCCGGCGTTCTCATCATCGGCGAGTGGGCGGTCGATTTCGCGATGGCCGTCCCGATGTTCGGCGTGCTCACGCTCGCGACGCTGCACCTCTTTACCGTTCTCAGGACGGATCTGGTGATGACGATGAATGAGGCGTACTCACTGCTGGTCGCGTACCTCGTGTTCGTCACCTGGGTCGTCGCCGAAGCGGTCGGCGTCGTCGGCGTCTTACCGTCGTAGTGACCGGTCGAATCGCTCGGTCCCGGCGCGCTCCCCTCGCGCGAGAAATGTTGTAAACCCTATAGCTTCGCGCAGTCCCGCCACGCTTTTGACCGACTACACCTATCGGTAGACGATGCCGGACGCCTTCGACACAGCGGCGAACGTCCCGCGGGGAGAGTTCGACTTCTCCCACCGCCCCGAGACGGACCAGGCCTTCGAGAACGCACTGGCGAAGGCCCGCGACGGGACGCGACTGTCCGTCGACGACGCGATCGAACTCCTGACGACGGGCACCGACCACTCGGGGATCGACTCGCGACGCAAGGAACTCGTCCTGGAAGCCGCGGACCGTCGCCGCGCCGAGGTCGTCGGCGAGGAAGTCACCTTCGTCGCGAACCTCAACAACAACGTGACGACGGCCTGTAACACGGGCTGTCAGTTCTGTAACTTCAAGGACCGCTCCGAACAGTTCCGCACGTCCCACCAGGACGACCACAGCGGTTTCACCAAGACGCCCGCACAGTCTCGCGAGATCGTCGCCGACGCCCTGGAGATGGGGATCTACGAGGTGACCTCCGTCTCGGGACTGCACCCCGCCTTCGTCCTCGACGAGGAACACCGCGAGATACTCGAAGCGAGCGACCGCGGCGACCTGAACTACCGGCCGGCCGGCGAGTACGACACCGATCCGGGCACCTACTGCGAGCAGATCGAGGCGATGAGCGTCGGCGGCGTCCACCTCCACTCGATGACGCCCGAAGAGGCCTACCACGCCCGACGGGGCACCGACTGGGAGTACGAGGAGGTCTACGGCCGACTGGCCGAGGCCGGCCTCGACAGCGTCCCCGGAACGGCCGCCGAGATCCTCGTCGACGAGGTGCGCGACGTGATCTGTCCCGGCAAGATCGACAGCGGCGAGTGGATGGCGGCCATGGAGGCGGCCACCGGCGTCGGGCTGGACGTGACCGCGACGATGATGTACGGCCACGTCGACAACGAGGCCCACCGGGCGCTCCACCTCGAACGGATCCGCGATCTGCAGGACAGCACGGGCGCGATCACGGAGTTCGTCCCGCTCTCCTTTGTCCACGAGGAGACGCCGCTGTACGAGGAAGGGCTGGTCTCTGGCGGCGCGACAGACGACGAGGACGAGCTCCTGATCGCCGTCTCGCGACTGTTCCTCGACAACGTCGAACACATCCAGACCTCGTGGGTCAAGTACGGCGACGCCAAGGGCCTGAAGATGCTGACCTGCGGTGCCGACGACTTCATGGGGACGATCCTCTCCGAAGAGATCACCAAGCGAGCCGGCGGCGACTACGGCGAGATGCGCACGTTCCGGGAGTACGTCGACATGATCACCGCCGTCGGCCGGATCCCCGTCGAACGGTCGACCGACTACCGCCAGCGCCGCCGGATCGACCCCGACGACCCGCCCTTCGGTCCCGAACTCGGGCCGAAGGCAGACGGCACTCCGATGCTGGAGTAGGTGCGACACAGGGACCGAGAGCCCACTGGTGAGAGTTTCCGATCACGGGCACTCTGCACGGGCTGGGAGCGTCTGTGGTCGGCCTCGTGTGTAGCACGGCACGCGTCTCGAACTGTCGCCTCGCCGACGAGGTCGATTTAAGTAGCGCCCGGAGAAACTGCGGATATGCGGTACGTCACCGTTCGCGTCGAGCCGCGTGAGGGCACGGCCTTCCACCCGCTCGGGCAGGCGCTGTCCGACGCCGAGGACATCACCCGCGAGGCGATCCACCGCGTCGAGTTGCTCGACGACGGCAGCGGCGTGATGCTCGCGGAGGCGCGGGGCAACCGCGACCGCTACGAGGCGATCCTCGACGACAGCGACTACGTCCGTCAGTACGCCGTCACCGGGACGGAGGGGCGCTGGTACGCCTACTGTCAGTTCGAGCCCAACGACGCCAACTACCGGATGCTCCAGCACCGCCAGGAGTCGACCGTGATGATGGAGATGCCCATCGAGGTCCACCCCACCGGCGCGATGGAGCTCACCTTCGTCGGCGACGAGGGAGCCTTCAGCGAGGCAGTGCCCGCGAGCGGAGAGGCGTTCGAGATCGAACTGCTGGAGACCGGCCAGCGCCCGCCTCGCGGCGAGGACCTCTTTGCCTGTCTGACCGACCGCCAGCAGACGATCCTCGAAACGGCGATCGAGCTGGGGTACTACGAGAACCCCCGAGAGGCGACCCAGGCGGAGATCGCCGACGCCGTCGACGCGACCGCCGGGACCGTCGGGGAACACCTCCGGAAAATCGAGCACCGGGTGTTCTCGCAGTTCGTCGATCCGGACTCGTGAGAGCGCGGTGGGCAGCTACCGGCCGCCGACGCCGGCAGGGTTCTCACCCCGGTCTCGCACGGCACGGAACCGCTCGCCGTGGACGTCGTCGCGCTCGATGGCGGCGCGGATCCGCTCGGAGATCCACGTCTCGTCCCCGAGGAACCGCTCGTACACCGGCAGCCGCTCCCGGAGCGGTACGTCGGCGTGGTCCGCCACGGCACGCAGCTCCTGGAGCGCCGGCCACTCGTAGGCCGGGTTGACGTGGTCGACGGTCACCGGCGACACCCCGCCGAGGTCGTCGATGCCACAGTCGACGAGTTCGCGGGCCGGCGCGAGGTTCGGCGGGACCTGGACGGACACCGCCTCCGGCAGCCCGGCCCGAGCCATCGCCGTCACGCGACGCAGCGTCGCCAGGTCCGGGGACCCGCCGTCCCACCGCTCGTTGTCCACGACGGGCTGGACGATCACTTCCTGGACGTGGCCGTACCGCTCGTGCATCGCGGCGATGGCGAGGATGCTCTCGGCCCGGTCGGCCCAGTCCTCGCCGATGCCGACCAGAATCCCGGTCGTAAACGGGACTCCGAGCTCGCCAGCCACCCGCAGCGTGTTGAGCCGCTGGCCGGGGTTCTTGGCTCTGGGGCCGCCGTGGGCCTGCACGTCTGCGGTGGTTTCGAGCATCACGCCCATCGAGGCGTTGCGGTCGGCCACCGTTGCCATCTGCTCGCGCGTCTGGTCGCCGGGGTTGCTGTGTGGGAGCAGTCCCTCCTCCAGGGCGATCTCGCAGGCCCGCCGGAGGTACGTGTGGATCGACTCGTACCCCCACTCGGCGAGCTGGTCGTGGACCGCCGTGTAGCGGTCGTCCGGGTCGTCGCCGAAGGTAAACAGGGCCTCCGTACAGCCGGCGTCGGCCCCGCGCCGGCAGGTCTCTCTGATCTCCTCGGTGGTCATGAGCTCGGCCTGACCCGGCGGATCGTAGTAGGTACAGTAGGTACAGGTGTACCGACAGGCCGTCGTCAGGGGCAGGAAGACGTTGCGCGCGAACGACAGCGACGGCGCGGCCGACACGTCGGCCGGGGTCGTCTGCAACAGCTGCTCGATCGCCTCCTCGTCGATGGACAGCGACAGGTCGTAGTCGCTCGCGCCGGGAATCACGTCACCGTCTCGGAACTGCGAGGGCAAAAGTCCTTCCGGACGGGTCAGGATCGCTCGACGGTGGTCCGCCCGTCGGCGACGGTCAACTGGACGCCCGCCCCGCGCAGCCAGTCGGCCCCCGCTCGCTCGCCGTGGAGCAAGACCTCTGCGAGGTCGGCCGGCTCGTCGACGTCGGTACTCAGGCGATAGGAGTCGACCTCGGTCACCGTCGCACCAGCGTTGCGAGCGATCCGGCGGTGGTCGCGGATCGACGCGTCGTGGTAGTCGACCCGGAAGTCGGGGTGGCGTGCGACGAACGCGTTCGTCCCGCCGCCACGGCCCGGAGCGAAGACCACGTCGCCCTCGGCCGCCAAGAGCCGGTCGAGCGCGTCCGGGGTCGCCAGCGCGAGGTCAGCCATCACGACCGCGACGGGCTCGTCACTCGCCGCGAGCAGATCGTTGATCGCCGCATCGAGCGAGCGGTCGTCGACGGTCACCGGCCGATCGAGGTCGATCGGTTCGGTCGCGAGGACCGCGGGGTCGACGCCGACCGCATCGAGCGCGTCGAGCACGTCTGCAAGCATCACACGAGCGAACGCGCGACGCTCGTCGGCGTCCAGAACTGGCGCGAGTCGCGTCTTGGGTTCGGTCGCAGAAAACGGGACGACGGCGCGCATCTACAGCTTCGAGAAGTCGTCGCCCTGCTGGGACTGCCAGTAGTAGATGCCCCCGCCGAGCAGGAGCAAGACGACGAGCACGCCGGCAGCCATCAGAATCGTCTGGGTCGTCTGCTGGGACTGGCGGGCGGAGTCGGCCGTGTTCTGAGACTGGGCCGCAAGCTCCTGTGCGTTCTCGAAGTTCTCGTTCTCGTACGACGAGATCGCACTGTCGAGCAGGTCCTCGGCGTCCTGGTGGCCACCTGCGGCGTCGATGGCGCTCTGGGCCTCGTCGATGGCCTCGCGAGCGGCCTGACTCTCGCTCGTGTAGTGGTGGGCGGAGTCGTTGACCAGCTCGTCGGTGTTGCTGCCGGTCCGCTGGTCGAGCGCGGCGACGGTGAACGTCTGTTCGGGGTCGTAGCTGTAGTTTGCGACCGCCGGAGCCTCACCGACCAGTTCGATCTGGATCTCGTCGCCGTTGTTGTCGACGCTCAGATCTTGTTCGAACGACTGTTCACCGTAGGTCGTCTCCCCGTCCTCGACTGGCGTGCCGGCTCTGAGGACGGTGACGGTCCAGCGGACGTTCTGGAGTTCGGTGTCCGCGACGAGCGTCCAGTCGTTGGCCGTGTCGGTGAAGGGATCGTCGATCGTGTACGTCATCGACACCTCTTCGCCGACCTGTGCCTCGCTTGGCACCCCATCCGAAGAGAGAGTGAGAGCGGCGGCTGTCCCCGTCGCGGTCACCAGCAGCGCGACGCAAAGCAGCGCAGTCGCAGTCTTAGAACAGCGGGTCAAGTTCATCATCGTCGTCTTCGACCAACTGCTCTAAGTTATCTTCGCTCTCCTGGCGGATGTCGTCGATGTTGTCCTGTGCCTCGATTGCCACCTGCTGGAGCTCCTTGATGCGGGGCACGTTGTGGACGCCCGACAGGAGCACCGCGGCGGCGACGCGGGGCTCGTTAGTCGGGTAGTCTCCGCCGCGGACTTCCATGCTGCCGGTCTGCTCCTCGAGCCACTTGCGACCGCGCTCGATGCCTTTCCGGTTGAGGTGGGCAGAGGGACCGGCCATCACGAGCAGCGCACGCTCGGCACCGTCGATCTCGCAGGGCAGTGTCAGCCGACCGAGCGCCGCCTTCCGGACGAGCGAGGTGATCCGGTTGGTGGTGTTGGCGGTGTCCATGTCGTTGCTGTCGTCGCTGCCACTGGAGAACCGCGACAGCAGGCCGCCGCCGCTGTTTGACGACATCTCCACGTCCTCGGAGGCGTACCCGACCGTCGAGACGCCACCGCCCGAAAGCGTGTTGATGATCTCCGAGGAGTCGACGACGCTCTCTGCGACGTTGTCGCCGTCGCCGATCTCGCCCGCGCCGAAGAGGACGCCGAAGCGTCTGACGATCTCTTCGTTGATGTGGTCGTAGCCACCCTCGACGGACTCGCCGGTCTTGCGCCAGGCGTCGTTGTCGAAGACGAGCAGGTTGTCCACCTCACGGACGAACGTCTGGAACGATCGGGCGGCGTTGAGGGTGTAGATGCCACCCTCGTCGCTGCCCGGCAACACGCCGAGCCCGTAGACGGGCTCGGTGTAGATGCGCTTGAGGTGTTTCGCGATGACCGGCGAACCGCCCGAGCCGGTGCCACCGCCGAGTCCAGAGACGACGAGGAAACCGTCGATCTCGTGGACCGGGATGCTGTCGATCGCGCCCTGGATCTCGTCGATGTCCTCCTCGGCGATCTCCGCGCCGAGTTCGTTGTCGGCACCGACGCCGTGTCCCTTGACGCGCGCCTGTCCGATCAGGACTCGATTCTCCTGTGGTATGTTCTCGAGGCCGAGCAGGTCCGCTTTCGCCGTGTTCACCGCGACCGCCGAACGGACGATGCCGGAGTTGGTCCGTTCGTCGTATTCGAGGAACTTGTCGACGATTTTACCGCCGGCCTGCCCGAAGCCGATCATCGCGAGTTTCATTGCTTGGTGAGACTCCGCTTGAAGAGGGAAAGTAGGAAAGCAGGCATAAGCCTTTTGCCAGGATATCGAATACGATATGGTAGCCGAGTTGACTTTTCTGGTCGACACTACGCGACAGCGGCGGATCGAGCCACCGGTGGGGAGCCATCAGTCTCGGGACAGGAGTTCGTCGACGGCCGCCTCTATGGCCGCCCGGACGGCCTGCTCGGACTGGGTGGCGTCGATGCGGACGAACCGGTCGGGCTCGGCCTCGATCAGCCGTTCGTAGTTCTCGCGGACGTCCGCGAGGTAGTCGGCGGTCTCGAACTTGTTGGTCGCGCCGCTGCGCTCGGCGGCGGTCTCGGCGTCGACGTCGAGGTAGATCGTCGCGTCCGGCGGTCGGGTCCAGGGCGCGTGTACGTCCCTGACGTACCCGAGCGCGTCGTCGAGGCGGTCGCTCAGGGTCGCCCCCTGGTAAGCGTAGCGCGAATCGGAGTACCGATCCGAGACGACGAGCCGTCCGGCGTCGAGTGCCGGCTCAATCGTGTTCGCGAGGTGGTCGGCGTGGTCGGCCGTATAGAGGAACAGCTCCGCCAGCGAATCCGCCTCGTCGTCGTCGATCGATCGCTGGACGGCCTCGCCGTACCACGATTCCGTCGGCTCGCGCGTGAAGACGGCGTCGTCGGGCACGGCGGCGTGGTGCTGGAGCGTCTCCCACGCGGTCGTCTTTCCGCTGCCGTCCAGTCCTTCGAGCGTGAGCAGCATACCCGAGCCGTCGCCGCGGCCGTACGTAAACGCCCCGACTGGTCGGAGCCCCGGCAGCTCCACCGAGATCACTCGACAGGCTGTCAGGACACTGGCGGCGCGTCCTAACTGGGTGCGCACTAGCTTTACATCAGTCCCCGGTCATATATCGGGTATGAACGTACTGCTCGTCGGCGGGAGTGGCTTCATCGGGACGAATCTCTGTACGGCGCTGGTGGATCGCGGCCACGACGTGACGGTGCTGGCACGCTCGCCCGACGCCGCCGATCTGCCCGCCGAGGCGACGGCCGTCGCGGGCGACGTGACCGACTACGACAGCATCGAGGGCGCGTTCGAGGGCCAGGACGCCGCGATCAACCTCGTGGCGCTGTCGCCCCTGTTCAAGCCGAAGGGCGGCAACGAGATGCACGACCGCGTCCACCGCGGTGGGACGGAGCACTGCGTGCGCGCAGCCGAGGAACACGGCGTCGAGCGATTCGTCCAGATGAGCGCGCTCGGGGCCGACGCCGACGGTGCGACCCACTACATCCGTTCGAAGGGCCGAGCCGAAGCGATCGTCCGCGACTCGTCGCTGGACTGGGTGATCGTCCGTCCCTCCGTCGTGTTCGGTGACGGCGGGGAG
>Ga0207754_100683_pt1 | contig 11149 bp, 6 predicted proteins | sample A23E1SouthBayCA_FD_187728 | JGI IMG/M metagenome (GOLD analysis project Ga0207754, IMG submission 187728) | Aerobic enrichment media microbial communities from Eden Landing Ponds, California, USA - A23 E1 (SPAdes) | ecosystem: Environmental > Aquatic > Marine > Unclassified | place: Emeryville, CA... | reverse complement strand
AGCTTTTGAATCAGACAGCGCCAATAGATCTGTTTCATCGGTTTCGTGGCACTCCCACTGAACTGCTTCTAACGTATCACGCAACTCCTCAACAGTGTCCTCATGCTCATTGGTAGCTACAGCTTGAGATTCTTTATCTGACGTGTAAGAGATCTCTTCTTCCGACTCTGGGACCTTGCGGTTTGTCGGATTGACGTCGCGTAGTTCTCCTGGAGCGAGATCGTCGTCAGATCCACTTGTCTCCGAAGCAGTTGCCGAGGCGTCATCCTGGATTAGTTTGAGATAGAAGTCGTATTCTCGTTTGTCTTTATTCGGCCGATAGTTGTGGTCGTAGTTGACGACTCGGACACGGCCGTGGTAGAAGTGTTTGACTGGATTCTCTGAGACCTTCTCAAAAAGAAAGATTGGCCAGTCGTGATCTTGACTCTCTGCAAGAAGCCTATTCCCTCGGTTTAATACCTGGTCTCCAGCAGGATTATCGAAATCTTTCTCACCGACGTATCGCATCGGATTAGCATCCAAATCATCTCCATATTCGCTCTCTTTCTTGGAAAATAGTCTAATAAAGCGGTTATCATTGTCGTCGTAGAGTGTCTCAATTCCCCTACCGGCGCGGCTTTTATCGAAGACATCCCGAAGCTCAGAAGCTGTATAGGTTGTCCTAGGTTCCAATTCAACAGAGCTGATAATAGCCATGTGTCGGAACACGGATACAGAATAAATAATACCCGACCTTGTCCGGTTTTCACCCGAGAACCGGACACACTCTGTCGCCCGGCCAGCTGTACTGACCATCACCATAGCGAATAGAACCTGCGCATAACAACCGACACTCAAACCGTCTCAGTCGGCAGCCGCAACTCCACGTCCGATTCCACATCAGCATCCGTCGTGACGTACTCGCCATGGCGGTTCTCACCAGTATAGGACACAAGATCGTACTCTCAAAGCTTCCGTAACTTCACTCGCCGCTGGCTTTCACCGGCGTCAGCTCACAATCTTCATACACTGCGTCCGCGACGGACTATGCGAGACGGCGATACTGCTACTTTTTTGCTGAGTTGCGTGCATACATTGCAGCGGTGGTTCCTGATCCTATCTGCTGACTGCCCGCGACTCCGCAACCGACCGGACTATATCAAGGCCTCGGAGTTCACCGAGACAGGACACCCGCACCTGCATGTGCTGGTTTTCAACGTCCTGACTCGTAACGAGGACGGTATGCTATGGCACTGTGACAAACCAGAAGTAGCTGCGAAGTGGGTCGACTACGGTTAAAGCGAGATCGCTGACGCGTATCCACTGACCTACCGGATGACCTCTGTAATCCCGATACTGCTGTAGAGAAGGCGACTTCTGGCGTAGAATAGCCACAAGTACCCTTAATGCTGACCGACGAGGCTATATTCCGCACCGCTGCTGATTACATTGGTACGTATGCGTATCGGAATTTAGTAATGAATCTGCAAATATACCTCAAAGTATTGATTATATGTATACCAGTGTTACAAGTATTGACACTCTAGCGTTCTCTGGCGGTAAGAGTGACCAGCCGATGCTCAATGTATGGTCGTAATGACAACCAGTACGATTAAAAAAGTTACAAACTATCTATATCCATAATCATATGAAAACTAATGAAGAGTATGAATCGGTAGCAGACAGAATAAAGTCGGCACAACCTCGTGTCCATAGTGACCTCACTGATACTGCCCGTGAACGTCTCTTGATGATTACATCAAACCCAACGCGGGCTAAAACAACTGAAAAATATCTCCTTCCAGAGACCTGCATTGAATTGGCCATCCGAGAGACTTGCGAGAGTGTAGGAACATCACCGATTGAAAGCAAATATAACGAAACTCATTCATCTTACGGAAAACATAGTGTCATAATTGAAGAATGTAACAGAGACGCTGTTTTGACATATGTAGAAAATCTACTGAGAGAAATTCATGACAGCCAACCAGTCAGGTGGAATTATAACTCATTCCCAGACAATCCGAACGAGAGGTTGCATCTCGTCCGGTCAGGATTGGAGCAGACCGTTGAAAAAGTCAATACAGCAATGGAGACTGAAGGCATCTTGTGGAAATTAAAAGACGATAATAACGAATTTAATTTCTATCCTATAGGATCCGAACTGATGCAGAACTCGGATCAGGAGCTGTCGGTCATTGGTCAGGGTGAACGGTGGAGTAGCGTAATTTCACCATATAATGAAGCCTACAATCAATATCTCGACCGGACATACGATTGGACGATTCCAGAAAAGTTGTATAATAGCATAGAGGAACTTTGCCGGACGATCTGTGTAGATCTGGAGAGATGGGAAAATAACCGAGAACAAAATCTCTCTGTCTATCTTGAAACTATGCGTGAAAACGATCTCTTTGAGCCAAACAATATTATGATGGCAGAATTAACCGACCTGAGTAAATCGATGGAAAGAACATTTCAGAAGGCAGGTGCGGAACGTAAAAACCGTCATTCTGAGATTGATAGAGAATATGCGACGCTACTGCTACATCAGGTTTCTGCCTACTTGACATATCTTATCAGGCAATACGAAGAAAAATTTGAATGAGGACGATATCTACGGTTAGTCAGAGCGAAAATGCATTTTTTTGTATGAGGCTTACCAACTGTCATTTGCGCCCTGCAGTATAAATTCTGCATTCACTTGTTCCACCTGTTCAACGCATTCGCTGAGAAGTCGGCCGACTTTGCGACATGCATCGTTTTGCTCGGGGTCGAAGCCAGTATTGAGTCCCGGGTTGACACCATAGATTGTGTAGTCCCATCCATTTGGTCTGAAATTTGTTTTGAGGGAGTCGTAGCGATCCCTGCCCCGTACAAAATGCTGGAGTGTGCCCGGTTCTCGTCGGTCCTCGATATGGTCGATGAGTTTCATGCTCTCCACAAATCTTAGTGAGCGGATAGTTTGCTGGTATATATCTTTAAATCGCCCTAAGCTAATCCCAACTGAGTTACCACCCTTACAATGATAGAAATTGACATTTTTATCCGCAATGCAGAATTCAATAAAATCAGCCACCTCTCCCCTCTTATGATCACAGAAAATAATTTGCTGGTCTACAGGTCGTTGCTCAGAGAGCCATCGAAACAATGCCTCAAAAACTGACTCTGGTTCACCATCTCCCCATTGCTCACTCAACGGCTCTGGGTAGTCGTTACCATACCAACTTGGCTCTTCGTCTGTTCCCTCGCCGATGTACCCACTCCAATTAATCTGAGTTTCTGCTTGATAGGCTTGCGGGTCAAAGGTACTGAGGTCGGTCTGAGAAGATTGTTGCTGCCCGCCCATTACGATTGAGCCTGAATCAGTATAAAATCGGGGCGGATATTCCTGTAAGAAATCCTTACAATTAAGTGAAATGCTTTCTGTACTCCTTTTCGGGAGCGAGACTGTATAATTCGTTATTGGGCCATGCCATTCGTCTGTCGAGACATCATATGTACACGAGATGTCAGTGTCAACCCCGTCTAATTTCAATGAAATGTCCACGGCTGTGTCGCCTGCATCTGCGTTCGAGTCGAGCTCTAGTGAAGGAGTTGCTTTCACTGATCCGGAAAGGTCGCCACCAGTGAACTCGATGGGGGTAGCCGCCAGCTGAGGGTTAAAAATAACCGTGATTGGAGTCGAATCGAATTGGCTGATTGATTCGCCAGTGTCTAACCCCTCTAAGTTTTGGATGCCAGGCTCAGACTCGTCTGAGAGTCGCTCTGCCATTCGATCACACCAGTGCTTGAAATCGGAGATTGAGGCTTTTGAATTGGTCCAGATCTTTGATTTGTTTCCACTGACCCCCCGAGTCTCTGTTTCGTCTCCAGCATCAAACGTCGCGAAGACATGGCCGTGCGTGTAGGTTCGCTCGTCTGAATGATAGACCGCACTCTGCACGTCTTCACCGTAATAGGTCTTATACTGTGGTTTGTTTCCAGATGGGATCGCGGTGTTTGCTAATCCAGTTGTCTGATATTTGGGGCTCTGCAAAGACTGCATCACTCTTGAGAGCTGGTCACCATCAACGGAAGCTAATGCACCTGTGTCAGCCACTAATTCCTCTCTGAGCTCACTGGCAAATTGTCGATTCGAGGTGAATTGGAAGAGTAGCTCATGACCCTGTGGCGCGTAGAATATATGTAGATCGTACCGGGGGAATTCCAGCACGGTCTGAGTCCCCCAATTTGGTGAGTCAGTGGACACTGTAATGTACCCTGCGAGCTCCGAGTTGTCTGACGATTCGAGTCGGTACACATCAGTCGAAATCTCTGGTTCCTCAATGCCCAAATCAATGAGCGTCCCGGTCAGTGAGAAGACAGTGGTTGTCTGGTAGAATTCAATACTTTCCTCATTTATTGCTGTAGGCGACTGGCTACGAAGATGATTCGTTGGCCACCGCTGCTGAGAGATATGTTCGTCAATGAGGTCCGGTACGATTTCACTCCAACCAGTATTCTCATAGTAAAGTTGTCTGACAGCCTCCTCTGTCGCCTTACTGGAGAGCGCATCGGTGGGGGCGATGATGATCGCTGGGACCGAACCATCTGGGATACGAGCGAGTCGTCCGATTAGCTGAATCGTCATTCGCAATGACTTGGGGGGCTCATGGAAGACGGCAAGCTGTAGATTATTGATATCGATCCCCTCTGCGAATTTATCAACAATTATGACGCCATCGATTTCCCCATCTCGCAACTCACGAATTGCGTCTTGATTGTGGTTTGTATCCTTGTCTGAATGGACTGCCTTCACGTCAAATTCATCTGAGTCACTGTACTCCTCTGCTAAGGAGTCTGCGTTGTCAGTCTCGTCTGTCCGTGCCAGCATTGTGGCATTCTCGTCGGACTGCTGGAGCGAAGTTAGCTGGCATTTTGCAGTCTCAAGTAACTCTTCTTTGTTTCCATTGTGGGTCTCAAGTTGGACTTGATGATAGATTCCATCGGCTCGTGCCTTGTCGACGGGGTAGTGGTAGATCAGCCGCCCGGGCAAGAGGTCGTGGTCCCGTCGAAACGGTGTTGCAGTCAGCAGGAGTTGGGGTGTGCTAGCAAACCCTGAAAGAATATTTTCCCATGCGGGGGCACTCGAGTGGTGGGCTTCATCGACCAAGACGAGGTCGAACATATCCTCAGGTGGGGCAGCGACATCGGGTTCGTCGTCTCGCGTATATTTTGATGATATACTATTTGGTAGTGTTACCACTACGTCTGTGTCGGTGTATTCGCCCCATTGAGATTCCGTGTGAAGTCTCTCGGCAAGGATCTCGACATCGGGAGTCTGGGAGAGTGTGGAGAGTGCATCGGCTTTTGAGAGTCCCTCAAGTGTGTCGAATTTGTGCTTGAGTTGGGTGCGGATGGAGTCTGACGGGGCGATAATCAAGACCCTGTCCGCTTTGTACTCGAAGGCTGCTAGCATCATTAGGGCGGTTTTCCCTGCGCCGGTGGGAAGCGAAATGATTGCGGGTTCATCGCCTTGTGCGGTGCGGTGACTTTTTACCGCCCAGTAGGCTCCGCGTTGGCAAGTCCGGTAGTCCTCTTCATCTGACTCTTCAGATTTTGGATAAGTGAGGTCGTTAGTATGGTCGGCAAAGAAAGACATCGTATCTTACAGGTCAGGAGACTGGTGAGCTACTTAAAATTCTATTGCATCAATTACCCGAATATTACGCTTAAAATAGATGTGCTCGTAGCTGTCGCACTTGGGTTTTACAGTTGTTCCAGGTTTTGCGGGGGTATTCATTGCACGCCGATCAAGCTGACCAGCCGGCGGCGCAGGGGGGTATGAGGACCGTATGAAAGCTGGGCGTCAGGCCCGCTGATAATGCTCCACCCTGCGTACTCCTCGGCGTCGTATACCTCTCCCAGTCGGGTACTTCCTCCAGCTCGACTCCACGAATAGCGTGGCGGAGCTCTTCGCTGTTGTACCTCTCAATGGAGCTCACCTGCCGACGTTCAGTTTGAGAATTCCTCCAGTTCGAAAAAGATTGAAACAGTGACCTGGCTTTTTCTGCAGTAGCAGTAACACAGATGTGAGCCCAATGAGCGACCGTCAGTGCCCCGACTGTGACGTACAGATGGAGCAGACAAACATAACCGCAGAAGGAGTGGGCGACCTCTATGTTGAAACCGAGAGAGACGGCGGGATACTCGACCGGCTCGGTGTCGGCCAGCAAACGCCAGTCCATACGTTCCTTTGCCCGGAGTGTGGATTGACTCGGCTCTACGCTGATCTTTCGGAGTAACCGCTGCACTGATACCCTGCTGGGAGACGCGTACTGCGTATCCAGCACTGCTCATAACATCCGCTCAACCGTCGTCAATACCAGTATGACCGATACAGCGGCCTGGGATCATAAACTCATGTGGGAATCCCCCAACGCATACCATCACAGCGCTAGTACAGCAGGATATGCCCGCTACCGAGCCCCAACCTGGATGGACGAATCCAGAGTATGTTGCAACCGTCGTCGGTGTCCTCGCGATTGGTGCTCTCGTGTTTTACAGCTCACTCACGCAGTCTGGCCCGACAGTCGATGATGTCCTCTTCGTTGGGTTAGGTATCACTCTTCCTGTGACCATCGCGTACGAGGTCGCTTGTCGGTGGTCCTAACAGACTCGCCACCGGTCATCCCACAACAGAAGCGTTCCCCACTGCAGCACCGTCACAGGCATACCAGAGACGTGCATTCAATCTCGTTAGCGTCCAGTCCGACGACGGGTGCCAACATATCGAACAGACGCGCACGCTCACAAACGAAGAGCGGCGACGCAAGGACGAAATCAGTATTCCAGCACTGTGTCGATTGCAACCCAGTCCCCATCCTCGTTCTGATACTCAACCTCCTTCGGGCCCCTGTAGGATTCGCTACTACGGGCGTCATCGCCACGAATATCTTGATCAGCCGCCCGCGCAAAACCTGACGCACTCCACGTAGTGTCACGGTACTCAACCCGCCCACCGTTCACCCTCCCGGTCTTTGCTTTCCCTGCATACTCTCCCTGCTGCAGTTTCCAGCGAACTGTAGTTCCGTCGTCCAGCTTTTCGATGGCGGGGCTCCCTGTAAGCTCATCACCATTCTCTCCACGCTCAAAAACAGTTGCTCTATTTTCGCGGTCCCTTTTTGCTTCCTCTTCGTTTAGATTGTTGAGGACTCTGAGAACAATCGTATTGTACGACTCGTCTCTGTTACCGTAGCCAGCGAGTTCCTTATGCACTTCATCTGCCAGCGTGATGGTTTTCGACATCGTGGTTTCCCCTACTTGGCTCCTGAAATTTCAATACTTCCCTCCACCAATTGAAGCCAAGTTTTGGCCAAATGCGTGTAGCCCTCATCAGCAGTTGTTCCGGATTTTGGGGGTATTTGTTGCACGCTGATCAGGCCGACCAGCTGGCGACGCGACAGGGGGATGAGGTCGGGATGAAAGCGGGGTCTCAGACCTCTCGAACACTGCTCCACCCTGCGTCGTCTTCGGGGTCGTACACCTCCCCCCAGTCAGGCACCTTCTCGGGGTCAACTTCACGAATCGCGTGGAGCAACTCTTCGCCAGTCCATTCGATGTCCTCGACGTGGAGACGCTCCTCCAGCCGATTGTCGACGTACTGAGAGATGTTATACAATACCGCCGCCATCATGAAGTAGAAGGCCCGTGCGCTGGGTTTCCCCGACTTGCATTTCGCATGGAAGCGGCGCTTCGCTTGCCGGATCGACGTTTCGACGCCCCATCGCTTCCGGAACTCACGACCGAGCTGTTCAAGATCGTTTGCTTCGAGGTCCATGTCGGTAAGGAACGCCTCGTGCTTCCGGCTTCGATTCCGTGCACCAACTTCCTCGGGTGGGATGGGACGTGTGAATGCGCTTGGCTTAGTCGCTTCGCTGAAATCACCGAATGAGACCGTCTCAATGGTTTTGATTTTGGGGTCCGCTGTGTCGAGCAGGTCGTTGACAGCCTCGGTATCCTCCGCCTGGGCAAGCTCACTGACATCATCAGTCGGGGCCGTCTCTGCTTCGGCTGCATCAAGAAGGTCGCTGATATCTCCAACATCCTTTGCTTGGATAAGATAGTCAACATTAGCGTTTCTGAGCGTCGTCACGGCCTTCTCGGTATACATCTCTGAATCGAGATACACACGCTCAACGGCGAGTTCGTACGTTCCAATCACACGCCGGAGGAACCGATTCAGATGGTCACCAACCTCTGAAGCCTGTCTCAGCGGGAGTACCCCAAGAATATACGACATTTCGCGACCGACAACCGAGAGGACGCCGAATACCCACGCAGAAGCAGTGTTATCTCTGGGGAGGATACCACTTGTCCACTCTGCTGCTTCCTTACCATACCACGGAACCTTCGTTGTGTCGTAGGCCAAGTGCAGCGGCGGCTCCAGCGCTTCCCGCAGTGGGTCGTTCGGGTTAGTTTCGACTTCTTGTCGGAGTAGCGCAGTCGTTGCATGGGCAAACATTTGGTCAACGTCCTCGACCGTTATGTCGCGTATGTACTTCTGTACGGTGTCGGCATTCGGGACTGGTGAGGGGAGATCAAGCCATTCCATGGTCCGCTGGCCGGTATTGGCGTAGGAGCCTTCCAGTGCGAGGTGCGCGAAGAAGGCGATAAATGCCGTCGGCGAGAGTTTGAACGCTGGCGCGTCTGGGTCCCGTCCGAACGACAGATGCGGCGCCATCACACCGATAGCCTCCTCAGCGAGGTGCTGGATTGCGGTCATTTTTTCGTTCAGTTCCAGTTCAGAATCCAAGACCACATCCTGTCCCCAGCCGTCATCGCGAAGCGACTGTGGGAAGTCTGCATCCGTCCAGAGCGCGGCGTACCGGGCCCGAAGCGCTAGTTCGTCAACAGCTGTCTCCATGTCATCGTCGTACCGCCAGTGTCTCGACAGTGTCGTGTGTGATGGTGTATCGTCTGGGTCGAATCCCAGTTGGTCGGCTAAAACGTAGTTCTCAGAAATCAGGCTGGCTATTTTCCGGCAAGAGGCGTCTCGGGCCTTCTTGATCACATACGCTTTCCAGAACGGAATCTCGGAGTCATCGAGCCGGAACAGTAACCGTCGGAGAGAGACATCCGCATCCAGCGAGGGAGCTTCATTGACAGCAAGATAGGCATCGTCGACGAACTGGTGGACACAGAGCTCAAAGTTGAACTGGTCGCCCTCTGGTGGATGGCCGTCAGTCCGATAGCTCATCGCCCGCCTCTTGCCCATTTGCGCCAATGGGCGGCGGAGCGCTCTGAGCCGCTCCAGCGGTGGCATCACGGGATGGGGAATGCGACGAGCAGCGCGTTCCCGTTTAAGCCCTGAAAACACGTCTAAGGATCTGATATCAGCCCCTAATTCACCTCTTGCAGCGCGGTCGGCTCCAAACGTTGGGTCAGCGGTCCCAGTGTCTCTGCTCACACCCAACGCCTGCGAGTACCGAGCGGCATAGACCTTGTCTTTAGGTATACACCAAGAGTGGCAAGATTTGGAACAACTGGTAACAGCAGTGTTCACAGCAATAGAGCCACCTACCGCCCTTTGATGCCGATTTCCTGTGTGTCTCAAGCCGGCGCTCCCGACGGTTGTGGATGGGATTGTTCCAGACCATTGCTGGCGGAGGAGGCGCCGGAATAAGCGTGCTGGGTCCGTCTTAGGCGGACTCTTGTCCCCGCCTCATCAGTCCAATATCATCGGTATCCGCAGGGTTGCCGCAATGTCCGTCACGTGAGACACCACTGTATTGAGAGTAGTCGTTACTGCTGGCCGGTGCTTCTGCGGGAATTGCTACGAGCCAATGGCGGGGATTCTGGCGTGCAACAAATACCCCCAAATTCCGGATTAACTGATACTGAACTGACTCGGCAAAGTATAAAGTTTGGTGCAGAAATTGAGCAACAAGCGGTTGGACTCTCGGGTTGAAACCGGCAGCTGCGGATAGCTACTTCACCCTCGTCCTCCATAGATCGCCACCCGCGATGCAGCCGCTTTGCTCTCGTATACACAGTGTGCCGGGACATAGCATTTTGAGGGCCAGAGTTACGACCGAGTCCTGCTACCCCGCTGTACTCACATCTCTTGATTACATCTTCTATCACTGCTAGTCCTCATCACCCACTAGTGATATACACAACCACTCGATTCGGCACGGCAGCGCGGGCAATAGACGCCGTCGGGCCAGCGAATCTGTGACAGCAGATTCGTGGCCCGCCGCTCCGAGACGAACGTTTTGAATGAAATCATGGTTCGTCGGGTGGCCCCGCTACCCTTGTTCGCTACGATTTAGCTACAGTTGAGGCTTGACCAACAATCTGCTACCCAAGAGCGTCTTTTATTTTGTCGGCCTAAAATCCCATTAGATTTATATATATAGCCACACATCCTTATCTCAAATATATGTCCAAAGGAATTTTAAACATCGTTTTGATTTTTACACTACTTACTGCACCAGTTGCGTCAGTAACGGCACATGGGGATGTGGGGGGAAATACACAAGAGACCAAGGTTAATGAAATATTATCCTCGACGACTGCGTATCAGGATAGCGCCGATCCGAGTCCGAGTATGACGGTTGATGCACCTGAGACAGTAACTGTTGGAGAATCTTTTGATATCGTGGCGGAAGGAACAAATTCTGGTGGCGATGCTGGTGAATTTTCGACCATAACAATCTCTTCGCCAGACCTTTCGTCGGGTACTGATTTCGAGAACCCCTCAAGCGGACTGGGAGACGTATCTACTTTTGATCCTGGCGATGATATCTATACGCGATCTGGGTCGCAAATTAGTGCAGAGTATCCACTTGTTGAGGCAGGAACGACGAGCGGCGCAATATGGGCCAGCGATGAAGAACACGAGCTTTCGACAACGGTGACGCCAGATGAGGATGGGACATACACTTTTTACGTGCGAACAACGCTGACCGATGATACAAATACTGATGAGAAATTTGTCGCCCCGTCGAACCCGGATACATATGATCAACAGAATTTCGGAGTCAAAAAAGTAGAAGTCGAAGTTGAACCTCAAACCGAAGAATACGATCTTTCGACATACGCTGATGGGAACGGTGAGATAGCTATTGACGGGAATGAGTATGACGACTCTGGAACCTATGAAGATGGCGCGTACGTTGATTTG
>Ga0207754_100682_pt1 | contig 11154 bp, 12 predicted proteins | sample A23E1SouthBayCA_FD_187728 | JGI IMG/M metagenome (GOLD analysis project Ga0207754, IMG submission 187728) | Aerobic enrichment media microbial communities from Eden Landing Ponds, California, USA - A23 E1 (SPAdes) | ecosystem: Environmental > Aquatic > Marine > Unclassified | place: Emeryville... | reverse complement strand
GCGGGCTCGCGTCGAGACCGTCCACTCGACGAGGTCGAGGCGCACGTCCACGAGCCACTCGCGACGGGCGTGCTTGCAGTAGGCACGGGACCACGCGATCAGGTCGTCGTGATCGTCGATCGCGTCGAACTCGACCGGCGCGTCCATCGGCGAACAGTGGCGGCCGAGGGCGCTTGAGGGATGCGGTCCGTCGTGGTCGCTACAGTCCGGTCGGGTGATCCACGTAGGTCGTGGTCAGGCCCCACTCTTCGAGCAGCGTAGCGAGGGACCGGACGCCGACGGTTTCCGTGGCGTAGTGGCCGGCGAGGACGACCGTCAGCCCCGCCTCGCGGGCCTCGTGGTAGGCTTTCTGTTTGCCTTCGCCGGTCACGAGCGCGTCCACGCCAGCCTCGGCGGCTTCGCCGATCCAGTCGCTGCCGCTCCCGGTGACGATCGCGATGTCCTCGATCTCGTCGGGGCCGAAGTCGAGCACCTGCACGGGCTGGCCGGCGGTGTCGAGTTCGTCGGCCAGCGACGACCGGAGGGCCTCGGCGGTGAAGCTGCTGGCTGCCCGTCCGCGCTGGCCGATATACTCCGGTCCGACCTCGCCGAAGGGAGTCCGATCGTCCAGTTCGAGCAGGTCTGCGAGTCGGGCGGCGTTGCCCAGTTCCGGATGGCCGTCGAGCGGGAGGTGAGAGACGTACAGCCCCATGCCGTGCTCGATCAGGGGAGCCATCCGACGGTAGTGGGTCCCGGTCAGTCGCTCCATCCCGCCCCAGACGATGCCGTGGTGCGTGATCAGGAGATCGGCCCCGGCGTCGGCGGCCGCCTCGACGGTCGCCTCGGCGGCGTCGACGGCGACGGCGACGTGCTCGATCTCGGTCGAGCGGGTCTCGACCTGGAGCCCGTTCGGGCTCGCGTCCAGATCGGCGTAGGCCGCCGTGTCGAGTCGCTCGTCCAGTCGATCCGTGAGTGTCTGCAGTTCCATAGCCGGCCCTGCGACGGCCTCGTCCGTATGCCTTCGGGGAGTCGTCCGGATCGTGTTCAGATAAGGATGAAGAGTGAGGCGGTCGGTTTTCAACGTGATTCATGCCCGAAAACGGCCGCCTCATCGGGAATTTAGACGAGATCGACTTAGAGTTTGTTGAACGAGAAGCGACACCACGATTGCTGATGAAGTTCAGTTTCAGTTGTATCTCGCTGGATTATCGCTTTCGAATACTGTTTTTGTTCTTGAGATATTTGGTGTCAAAGGTGCTCGATCCACTGTTCATAATTGGGTTCACCAGGCCGAGCTACAGCCAGAACCTGGCCGATCTCCGGATCACGTTGTGGTCGACGAGACGGTGATCCGAATCGACGACGAACAGTATTGGCTGTACGCCGCTGTCGATCCAGAATCAAACGAATTACTACACACAACGCTTGAGCCGACGCGTACGAACGCTATTGCTTACGCATTCTTTGCCGAACTACGCGAGAAACACGACGTCGACGACGCCGTGTTTCTCGTCGATAGTGCGACCCCGTTGAAAGACGCGTGTTCACGTCATGGCCTCGATTTCAGATACCAAAACAGGGAAATCGGCATCGCGTCGAACGTGTCTTTCGAGAGGTAAAGCGACGAACTTCTTCACTCTCAAACTGCTTCATACTGCCGGCTGTACGTCTGTGACCGATTTCGCCACCCCGGGGTGGCGAAGATCTTCACGAAGTTACAGCCGGCAGTATCAGTCACGTCGATCCAGACACAGCTGACGACTGGCTCAGATCCTCAGCTTCGCATGGAATCAGCTACTCTGAACACTACCGCACTCACCAGGTCAGGCCTTCGTAGGTGATGCCGTCGCGTCGCTCGACGACGTGGCGGCCGTCGACGACGACGGGATCCGCCATCTCGTCGAACTCGTCGTCGAGCGCCGCGAACTCGTCCCAGTCGGTGACGACGACTGCGCCGTGGGCTCCCGCCAGGGCGTCCGCCGCGGCGTCGGCGGCGCTAACGGCCACGTCCGGCGCGTACTCCCGGAAGCTCTCGACGGCGACGGGATCGTAGGCGACCACGTCGGCTCCTCGCTCGTGGAGCCCCTCGATGACCGGGATCGCACGCGTCCCGCGTACGTCGTCCGTACCGGGCTTGAAGGACAGTCCCAGCACGGCGATCCGTTTGCCCGCCACGTCGACGTGATCGTCGAGCAAGGAGAGGAGCCGTTCTGGCTGGCGGTCGTTGACGTTCACGCCGGCCTTCAGGAGTTCCGGGTCGTAGTCGGCGTCTTCCGCGGCCGCGATGAGTGCGTCGACGTCTTTCGGGAAGCAGCTACCCCCCCACCCCAGCCCCGACCGGAGGAACCGCTCGCCGATGCGGTCGTCGAGCCCGATCGCGTCCGCGACCTCGTAGGCGTCGACGCCGTACTCCTTGCAGATGTTCCCGAGTTCGTTGATGAGGCTCACCTTCGTCGCGAGGAAGGAGTTGTTGGCGTACTTGATCATCTCGGCCTCACGGAGGCCGGTGCGGACGACCGGGGCCCCGGTCTCCTCGACCAGTGGCTCGTAGATCCGATCGAGCGTCTCGTAGGCCCGCTCGTCGGTCGCGCCGAAGACGATCTTGTCCGGGTCCGTGAAGTCCGCGACGGCGGTCCCCATCCGGAGGAACTCGGGGTTCATCGCGATCCGGAAGTCCTCGCCGACCGCGAGGTCGCCGGCCTGCTCGATTGCCGGTGTGACGACCGCTTCGGTGCTGCCCGGGATCACCGTGCTCTTGACGATCACGAGGTGGTCGCCGCCCGCCGAGAGCGCCTCGCCCAGCGAGCGCGCGCCCGCTTCCATGATCGAGAGATCGTTGCTCCCGTCGTCGTTTGCGGGAGTCGGCAGCGCGAGGAACGTCGCGTCGGTCTCGCGGACGGCCGCGTAGTCGGTCGTCGCCCGCAGGCGGTCGCCCGCGTGGCGCTCGATGCGCTCTGCCAGACCGGGCTCGTGGATCGGCGCGTCGCCGTCGTTGATCGCGGCGACGACCGACTCGTCGATGTCGACGTTGACCACGTCGTGTCCGAGGTCGGCCAGACAGGCCGCGAGCGTCGTCCCGACGTACCCGCTGCCGACGATACTTACCTTCATTGGGAGGCAGTTGTCCGAGACTGGCCTTGAGGATTCTGTTCGACCGATAGCCTTTACCTGACTGACTGGTGAAAGGGGACGTATGAAAGCTGTCGTCCTCGCCGCCGGGGAAGGCACCCGGCTCCGCCCGCTGACCGAAGACAAGCCCAAAGGAATGGTCGAAGTCGCCGGCAAGCCGATTCTCACTCACTGCTTCGAGCAACTGATCGAGCTCGGTGCCGACGAACTGCTCGTCGTCGTCGGCTACAAGAAACAGGTCATCATCAACCACTTCGAGGACGAGTTCGAGGGCGTCCCGATCACGTACGCCCACCAGCGCGAACAGAACGGGCTGGCCCACGCCCTGCTGACCGTCGAGGAACACATCGACGACGACTTCATGCTGATGCTCGGCGACAACATCTTCCAGGCGAACCTCCGGGACGTGATCAATCGCCAGCGCGAAGAGCGGGCCGACGCCGCCTTCCTCGTCGAGGAAGTGCCGTGGGACGAGGCCTCTCGCTACGGAGTCTGTGACACCAACAAGTACGGCGAGATCGAGGAAGTCGTCGAGAAGCCAGAGGAGCCACCGTCGAACCTCGTGATGACCGGGTTCTACACGTTCACACCGGCGATCTTCCACGCGTGTCACCTCGTCCAGCCCTCCAACCGCGACGAGTACGAGATCAGCGACGCGATCGACCTCCTGTTGCACTCGGGGCGGACCATCGACGCCATCCGGATGGACGGCTGGCGCACCGACATCGGCTATCCCGAGGACAGAGACGCCGCGGAGGAACGACTCACCGGCGGTGCCGAGACCGACGACGGTGACGAAGCCGACGACGGTGACGCCGTGCAGGCGGTCGACGGCGCGGAGTAGTCCCGACGGGTTTTTACTGACAGCCCGTGGCCTTTCCGACAATGAGGATTCTCGTCACCGGCGGTGCGGGGTTCATCGGCGGTCACATCGCCGAGCGGTTCGTCGTCGACGGGCACGACGTGGTCGCGCTGGACAATCTCGATCCGTTCTACGACGTGGACATCAAGCAGCACACGGTCGAGCAGTGTCGCGAGCACGCGGCGTCGGGCGACGGTAGCTACGAACTGGTCGAGGGCGACGTGCGCGACGCCGACCTCGTCGCCGAGCTGGTCGCCGACGCCGATTACGTCTACCATCAGGCCGCACAGGCCGGCGTCCGTCAGAGCGTCGAGAACCCGCGCAAGTACGACGAGGTCAACGTCGACGGAACGCTGAACTTACTGGACGCCGCCCGTCAGACCGGCCTCGAGCGGTTCGTGATGGCGTCCTCGTCGTCGGTGTACGGCAAGCCGCGGTACCTGCCATACGACGAGGAACACCCGACGACGCCGGTCAGTCCCTACGGCGCGTCCAAGCTCGCGGCCGAACGGTACGTCTGTGCCTACAGCGAGGTGTACGACCTGTCGGCGGTCGCGCTGCGCTATTTCACCGTCTACGGGCCGCGGATGCGCCCGAACATGGCGATCTCGAACTTCGTCTCTCGCTGTCTCGACGGCCGCTCTCCCATCGTCTACGGCGACGGGAGCCAGACGAGAGACTTCACCTTCATCGAGGACGTGGTCGAGGCGAACGTCGCACTGCTCGACACCGACGCGGCCGACGGCGAGGCGATCAACGTCGGCTCGACGGACAACATCGAGATCGAGACGCTGGCCCAGGAGATCCGCGACCAGCTCGCCCCGGAGCTCGATCTGGTCTACGAGGAGCGCCACGACGCCGACGCCGAGCACACCCACGCCAGCACCGAGCGGGCCGCGGAGCTGCTGGGCTACGAGCCGGAGTACACGATCCGTGAGGGCGTCTCGGCGTTCATCGACTGGTACCGCGAGAACCGCGAGTGGTACGAGCCGCTGGTCCGCAACTCCTGACGGTCACCGCACGCTACTGTTCTTCGACGTGGCGCACCTGGCAGGCGATCCCGCGGGTGGCTTCGTCCATCGCCGGACCAGGCATCGTCGCGCGGCCGACGCCGAAGGCCGACGGGCCTTCGATCACGACCTCGTCGCCGACGCGGATCTCGTCGTCGGCCTCTACGACGCCCGGCGCGAGCACGGAGCCGTGTGGCACGAAGTCGTCGATCGCGACGCGTTTTACCGACACGTCCGAGTCGACCCACCGTCGGGCTCCCGCGATCGTGAGTCCGAGGACGCCGTACTGCTGGGTCAGCGCCGCCAGCTGTTCGCCCTGGCCGCCGTCGGTCCGCTCGCCGTGGGCCCGTAGCTGGGGGTACGTCCCTTCCGCGGTCAGCGTGTCGCCGAAGATCTCGTCGCCCGCACCGGCCCCGAACTGGTAGTCTGCCACTGCCCGGAGGGTGTTGTGCTGGCGTTCGCGTTTACGGTACTTCGGGTACCCCTCCAGCGCCCCGGCGAGATTCGCCAGCGAGTCCGCCGTCGTCGGGTGGTCTTCGACGGTGTAGGTAAAGGACCGGTCGAGGCGCTCCTCGACGCGCTCGCAGATCTCGCGGTACCCCTCGCCGGGGACGTGGACGATCACTTCGGGGTAGTCGGTGCCGTCGAGATAGCGTTCGAGCACGTCGGCCACGAACTCGATCTCGTTGGCGCTCCAGCGCCCGGTGACGACGGAGTCGTAGTGCTGGGCCGGATAGGTGAGTTCGAGCTCCTGTGGGACGACGCCGATCGGCGAGGTCATCGACGCCATGTGACCCCGGAACTGGACCGCCCGGTGGTACTGCTCGTGGCTCTGGGAGTCGCTGTAGGGCTTGCGCGCCGAGCAGGGGACGATGACGAGGGGCTGCTCGTCGAAGCGGGGCCGGTACCGTTCGGTGACCCGCTGTGCGAACCGCTGGATCTCGACCCGGCGCATGGTGTCTTCGGTCGCGGCGGTGAGCTCCTCGCGTCGGTAGATCGGGGTGTGGCGTTCGAGGTAGGCGTACTGCTGGTCGAGCCGTCGCATCGTCGCCGTCAGCCACTGGTCCTGGCGGGCCTGGCCCTCGACGTAGTCACGCAGCCGGCCGTCTCGTATCCGGCGACGGACACGGGCCAGCTCCGCTTCCAGTGCGTTGACGTTGTGGTCGACACAGTCCTGGCGGTCGAACTCCTCGCGGGGCTGCCGGCAGGCCGGACACGAGCAGGGCAGCTCGTCGAGGTCTTCCAGGAAGTAGGCGTCGTCGGTCGTCAGATATCGCCCCTGTGTCCCCCGGACGACGGCCCGGTCCCGGTCGACGAGGTCGACGCCAGCGTAGACCAGCGTGGCGACGTTGCGCGGCGTCGCGACGCCGGACAGCATCAGGGCGGTGTCGTCCGGTATCGCTTCGCGCGTCTCGATAACGGCCTCGACGAACGCTTCGGCGTGGCCGACGACCCCGGCGGCCTCCGAGAGGACGTACGCGTCGGCGCTGTCGTCGTCGGCCGTCTCCGTCGAGACGACGGCGGCGCTCGGATAGTCCACGTCAGGATAGTCGACGGCGAACGCCTCGGCGACCTCCTCGGGCGTGCCGCCCGGGAGGCCGCGGTGCGGGAGGACGGTGAGGACGCTCTCGTCGCCCTCCGGCACGTCTCGCTCCGTCGGCCAGAGGCTCCCGGCGTCCGCGAGGTGGTCGTCCACGACCGCGGGCGTCGTGACCGGATCGGCCAGCCGCAACTCGGCCAGCCGCGCCGCGCCGTCGCGCTCGTGAACCTCGAAGTACTCGGTCATGGCCCTGTATCGGCTACGGGGACCCAACTATCTTGCGAGTCTCCCCGGCCGGCGAGTCGCCACACGACGGGACGGCCGACACGGCATCCGGGTCAGTCCTCGCCGAGGTGGCGGACCGTCACCGAGTCGGGCACGCGAGCCAGCGCGCTCTCGGGCCACTCGAACTGCGCGAGCGTGAACGTCGCGTCGGGGTTGCACTCGGCGAGGCGGGCAACGCCGTCGGCGGCGGTCTCGTAGGCCTGTGGAGCGAGTCGCTCGGGGACCTCGGCGGTGAAGGGATAGGCGTCGCTCATCTCCCTGGGGTAGGGGCCGAAGGGAGGCGTCACCTGCCAGCTCTCGTCGTACCCCTCGTCGCGCTCGCCCTCGGTGAGCAAGATCGAGCCCGACAGGTCGAAGCGGTCGAGACGCTGGTGGTGGCGCACGACCTCGGGGCGGCGCGCGCTCTCCGTCGACGTGTGGAAGACGGTGTCCTTGGCGATCCGGTCGGTCGTTTCCAGCTGCTCGGCGTGGTCCAGCAGCGTCCGGTAGCCGTCGAGCATCGTCGGGTGGGCACGGGCCCGCGAGTCGACCAGCTCCATGAGGTCGCCGTCCCTGATCGCCTGCTTGATCGTCCGGATCTCGCCGTAGGTGACGTGGAGGTTGTGGCGAGCCAGCAGGTCCTCGCCGCGCTGGTCGTCCATCGCCCGGAGGTCGGCGGGCTCGTACTCGACGCAGACGGGACACGAGCAGGGGAAGTACTCCATGTCATCGAGGTGCTCGGTGCCGCGGACGGTGAGGTACCGGCCGTCACGAGCGTACAGCGCGTACGCCGCCGAGTCGAACAGGTCACAGCCAAGCGCGACGGCCATCGCGAACATCATGGGGTGGCCGGCCCCGAACAGGTGGACCGGCGCGTCCTCGCCGAGCCCGCGCTTGCAGGCCGCGACCACGTCCGCGAGGTCGTCGTAGCGGTACTCGTTCATCAGCGGGACGACCGCGCCGACCGGGAACACGTCGAGGTCGGTCCCGTGTGCGTGCTCGGCCGCTCGCTCGCGCAGATTGGGATAGGTCGAGCCCTGGATCGGCGCGGTCGTGAGCATCTCGCCGGTGTCGACGCCGTCGGCGATCTCCAGGCGCTCCTGGGTCGTCGCCAGCTCCGATTCGGCTCGCTCGCGCGCCACGTCCGGCGGCGTCGGGATGTCGACGGGCGTCCCGATGTCGCTCCCGATCTCCTGCTGGAAGGCCAGGATCTCCTCCGTCGTCACGTCGATCTCGCCGTACTCGGCCAGCTGGAAGGAGCCGGAGTCGGTCATGATCGCCCCCGGGAAGTCGAGCAGTTCGTGGAGGCCCTGCCGCTCGGCCGGCTCGCGGAGGTCGTCGCTCTGGTGGAGGATGTAGCTGTTCGTGATGAGGATCTCCGCGCCGAACTCCGACGCCAGCGTGGACGGCTCGATCGTCTGGACGTGGGGGTTGACGACGGGCAGGAGTGCGGGCGTCTCGACGGTGACGCCGGCCCGGGGCACCGTCAGCTCGCCCAGGCGGCCGGCCGCGTCGTACCGGCCGACTTCGAAGTGGTCTCGCATTACCCCCAGTGGGGCGAGCGCGTGCCTAAGGGTTGCGTTCCGCGACGGTGGCCGGAGCGAGGCGATCGACGAGACCGTCGAAATCGTCGTCGAACGCGAGGACGTGGTCGATGTCGTGGGACCGGACCAGCGCGACCGTCGTCGCGTCGGTAAAACTGAGGTGCTGGTCGTCGTACCGTTCGAAGATCTCCACGGCCTCGTCGAACTGCGGTGATCCGACACCGAGCATCGAGAACTCGCTCGGGTAGCCGTCGCCTCGAATCCGCTTCCCGACGTGGACTGCTCGATCGTGATCGCCGCTTCGCTGCAGCGTCAACGTCACTGCCTCGTCGTAGACGTAGTCGCTGACGTACGGCTGTCCGAAGGCCCCGTCCTGCACTGCTTCGAGCGCTGCGGCGGCGACATCGTGGCGAGATGCCGAGTGATCCTGCTCCGCGTAGACGACGCCAGTATCGACGAAGACGGTCATCCGTAGAGGATGTCGTCGATGTCGTCCTCGTCGGTCTCGACGCCCGAGTCGAACTGACTCTCGCGTAGTTTCTCTTTTTGCTCGTCACTCAGCGGGACCGTCGAGTCACGGAACGAATCGACGAACTCCGTCCGGGACCGATCGACGTTCTCGACCATCCGTTCGAGGATCTCCTGTTGGGTCACCTTCCGACCCGTTTCGAGTCTGATCTCGGCCTGGATCTCCTCTATCTTCTCCTTGACCGCCTCGTCCATCTTCACGGCCGTCGCCATACAACTGAGTAGCAATTTCAACCGAATAAACGTTACTCACCCACGGCCGCGTCGCCACTCGCTTCCAGGTGTTCGCGTTCGGCGACGAGACAACCGGCGAGGGCGTCCCTACGTCCCATCTCGTAGTCCTCGCTTGCGGTTTCGGTCCGAAACGTCTGTCGTTCACCCGCCCCGGACGCGGTACCAGACCGTTTCGCCGACCGGCGATCCGCCGTCGAGGTCGAGCCGTCCCACGAACAGGTCCCGGACGGCGAAGGTGACGGTCAGTTCGACGCACTCCCCGTCGTCGGCGCGGACCGTGACGACGCAGTGGCCGTCGCGTTCTTCGAGTGTCTCGATCTGCCCACGCTCCCACCGATCGACGTGGTGGTCGGGCTCTCTGGCGTGGATGCGATCGTGGTTCACGACGGGCTCCCGTCACAGCAGACGGTGTAGCGAACGTCCGCGTCGGCCAAGGCGGCGACCCGTTCGAGGACGGTCGTCGTCGTCTCCAGCGGGCCGAACTTGCTCACCGTCTCCCCGCCGGCTCGCACGACGAGCGTCCACGCTGAGGTCCCTGCCGGCCCGTGACGCCGTTCGACGACGAGCGTCCGGTCGGGAAAGGCGAGGCGACAGTGGCCGTCGTCCGAGACGGTCAGCGACACGCCCTCGCGGTCGCCGAACCGCTCTCGGAGCCGCGCTTCGAGGCCGTCGGCGTGTTCTGGCTCGGTCACACCGGCCGTAGCGCCTCTCGACCGATACGTGTTTCGCGGCTTCTCGTGCGAGCACGCGCACGCGCGCGAAAGCCGTAAGCGTCCAGCGCCCCTCCGTCTTGATGTGAGAAACCCAGACACTGCCGACAGCGACGGAACGTCTGTGCCCGGATACGAGCGAGTCGACGTCTCGGTACTCGTCGTCGGAGCGGGCGCTGCCGGCGCTCGTACGGCGATCGAACTCGCCGAGCGCGGCGTCGACGACGTACTGGTGCTGGGCAAACGGAATCACGGCGACGCCCACACGACGTGGGCTCGCGGTGGCATCAACGGCGCACTCAGGACCCACGATCCGGACGACTCGTGGGCGATCCACGCCGCCGACACCCTCAACGAGGGCCACTTCGTCAACGACCCACAGAAGGTCGAGACGGTGACCAGACAGATGCCCGATCGCCTCCGGGAACTCGACGACTGGGGGATGGACTTCTCCCGAACGGACGACGACGAGATCGACCAGCGATTCTTCGGTGCCCAGTCGTTCCGCCGGACGGCGTTCGCGGGCGATCACACCGGCGAGTCGATGCTGGAGACGCTCGTCGACCGGGCACGGGAGCTGTCGGTGCCGTACCGCGAGAACGTGCTGATCACCAAGCTGCTGTCGGACGGTGACCAGTGTTACGGCGCGGTCGGGTTCGACACGGACTCCGGCGAGTTCGTGCTCGTCAACGCGGGGACCGTCGTGCTCGCGGCCGGTGGCTACGCCGCGGCCTACAACCGCCACACGTCCCGCGACGACGAGAACAACGGCGACGGGCCGGCACTGGCCTACGACGCGGGTGCCGAACTCATGGACATGGCGTTCGTCCAGTTCCACCCGACGGGGATGGCGGTCGACGAAGACGATCCCGAGTGGGAGCCCTGGAGTGGGCGACTCGTCACCGAGGCGGTTCGCGGCGAGGGAGGACACCTCTACAACACCGACGGCGAGCGGTTCATGGAGCGGTACTCGCCCAACCAGATGGAGCTAGACGCCCGCGACGTCGTCGCCCGAGCGATCGCACGGGAGATCGCGGAGGGACGTGGCACCGACAACGGTGGCGTCTCCCTCGATCTCTCTCACAGAGACCGTGCGTTCATTCGAGAGCGTCTCCCCCGGATGTACGAGCGGTTCCAGGAACTGGGCGTCGACATGGCCACCGAGCCCGTCGAAGTCGCGCCGACGGCCCACTACGGCATGGGCGGGGTCGCCGTCGACGAACACGGGGAGACGACCGTCGACGGACTGTTCGCGATCGGTGAGACGATGGCCGGCGTCCACGGTGCCAACCGGCTCGGTGGCAACTCGCTGGCGGAGACCGTGGCCTTCGGCGTCGTTGCGGGCGAACGGATC
>Ga0207754_100680_pt1 | contig 11180 bp, 10 predicted proteins | sample A23E1SouthBayCA_FD_187728 | JGI IMG/M metagenome (GOLD analysis project Ga0207754, IMG submission 187728) | Aerobic enrichment media microbial communities from Eden Landing Ponds, California, USA - A23 E1 (SPAdes) | ecosystem: Environmental > Aquatic > Marine > Unclassified | place: Emeryville... | reverse complement strand
GTCGAGACGAACCCCGTGGACGCGTAGGAGTGGTCTTGGACCTCGAACACCTGGAGGTAGGCGGCCGGGTCGCCGTTCTCGTCGAGGTCGATGGGGCCGCTCACGCCCTGGTAGTCGATGTCGCTCGCGCTCCCGCCGTCCGAGAGGACGTCGGTCGCGGCCTTGTACGTCTGGACCTTCTGTCCGCCGGGGCCGGTGACGTCACGGACGACGTCACTGAGCGCCTGCCCGGTGAACTCGTCGGCGACCTTGATCGAGAGCGCAGCGGTGACGACGCAGTCGTAGGTGTAGGCGGACCACGCGGTCGGCTCGCTCCCGTACTCGTCGTTGAACGTCGACGCAAACGACTTGTAGTTGTCCTGGTCGACGGCCGCCGAGGGGGCGACGATCTTCATGCCGTCGATGCTGCCGTCCGGCGTGTTTTCGATGACCTTCGTGCCCTTGACGGAGTCGGCGCCGTAGTAGGTGACGTCCTCGCTGTAGCCTTGGTCGTAGGCTGCCTGCGCCATCGTGGAGAACTCCGGCTGGTAGGTGATGAAGACCCAGGCGTCCGCGCCCGACTGGTTCATCGCCGTGACGATGCTCGAGTAGGACGCCTGCCCTTGGTCGTGCGCGGCATCGTACGCGATGTTACCCGCGAAGGCATCACGGAAGGCGTCGGCGATGCCAGAGCCGTACTCGTTGTTGATGTAGGTCATCGCGACCGAGTCGTGGTTGTCCTCCGAGACGATGTCCGCGATGGCCTTCGACTGCGTCTTCCCCGTGGGGCTCATCCGGAGGAGCCCCGGGTACTCCGTGAGCTTCGGGCTCGTGGAGTTCTGACTGAGCTGGACGACGTCCGTCCCCTTGATCACGGACTCGTAGATGGCGATACTGACGCCGGAGCCGACCGCACCGATCAGGAAGGGGACGCCCCCCTGATTCACGAGTTTCTGCGCGGCGGAGACACCCGCCTGGTTCGTGGACTGGGAGTCCTCGACGGAGATCTTCAGGTCTTTGCCGTCGATACCGACGTCGTTCACGTCGGCGAGCGCGAGCTTGCGTCCCCGCTGGTTCCGCGTCCCGAACTCGGAGAGCGACCCCGTCTGGGAGTCGACCATCCCGATGGTGTAACTATCACTGCCGCCGCCGCCCATACCGGAACAGCCGGCGAGCGTGGCGAGCCCCGCAGCGCCCCCCACCTTTAGCAGATCCCGACGACCAATACTGATGTTATTTGTTGCCATAAGACAATCGTAGTAGTCCAACACAGCGGTTAACGTTGTCCCCGACCATGGACGGGCGATCCGGGTATCTGCGCTGGAGAACCTCCACCACCGCCAAACAAGTATTTTTCACATATACATCATCTGTATTATTTGGTCGGGGGGAGGCTTATCCCCCGGTGGGACACAACTACGACTATGATTCCCCCGATCGCGAACCGGTTCGTCGCCGGTGAGACGCCGGCCGACGCGCTCTCGCACACGCGAGATCTGAACGACGGCGGTGTGAAAGCCATCCTGAACCTCCTCGGTGAGCATTACCACGAGCGCCCACCGGCCGACGCGGACGCGGATGCCTACGTAGACCTCGTCGGCCACATCGCCGACTCCGACGCCGACGCCTGCATCTCCGTCAAGCCGAGTCAGATCGGGATCAGCGTCGGCGACGGCGTCTTCGAGGAGAACCTCGCACGCATCGTCGACGCCGCGGAAGCGGAAGGCGTCTTCTGCTGGGTGGACATGGAGGACCACACCACCACCGACGTCACCATCGACGCCGTTGAGGACGCCGCCCAGACCCACCCTGGCGGCGTCGGCATCGCCATCCAAGCGAACCTCAAACGTACCCGGGAGGACGTAGAGCGCCTCGCCGACGTCCCCGCGAAAGTCCGCCTCGTCAAAGGTGCGTACGACGAACCGAAGACGGTCGCCTACAAGGACAAAGCCGACGTGAACGCGAAGTACCGCGAGTACATGGAGTTCCTCTTCGAGCACTACGACGACGGGATGGTCGCCATCGGCAGTCACGACCCCCAGATGATCGAGTACGCCGAGGAGCTCTACGAGGAGTACGACACCGACTTCGAGTTCCAGATGCTCATGGGCGTCCGCACCGACGAACAGTTCCGCCTCGCGAAGGAATACGAGATGTACCAGTACGTCCCATATGGCGGAAAGTGGTTCCAGTACTTCTACCGCCGCGTCATGGAGCGCAAGGAGAACCTCCTCTTCGCCGTGCGGGCAGTCCTCGGCCGGTGATTCCGGGACGAGAGATCTACGTGAGAACGGAACGCGAAAGCGAGGTACGTGAACCGGACTGCGGACGGCGGAGGGTGACGTGTGCGCGTCGGTCGCGATCAGACTAGTGTTCGTTGAGCAGTTTCGCCTCCGCCTTCCGGAGGTGCTCGAGGAGCGTCGTCTTCGCGATGTCGAGTTCCTCCGCGAGTTCGCGCGTCGTCGTCCCCCGTGGCCACGCGTAGTAGTTCCGGCGGCGCGCAAGCTCGAAGACCTCGCGTTGGCGACTCGAGAGACGGCCGAGGCCCTGTGCCTCGGTGTGAGTGGTGTCGGCCGTCGTCGTCACCTTCTCCACGGTGACGTCCGCGTTCGACTCCTCGCGGAGGGCGTCGATCCGTGCCGAGAGATCGGATCCGCCAACCGTGTCGGTAACAGGCCAGTGCTCGCGGCCGTCAGCAATGCGGACCGGGGCGTCGTGAACGAATCCGTGTTTGAGGAGCGTCTCGATCATCGTGTGGTCGGGGTCGTAGTCCACCATCAGCTGACGGGTCGTGTTCCCGACGTTCGATCGGCCCTCGTCGAAGACGTGACGCGGGTTCAACTCCACGACGGAGTCGGTAAGCGGCGACGCCCGCGCGTTCGCCACGAGGTCGTCGATGTCACTGACGCGGTCCGCAAACACCGTGAAGTGGCCCTTTATCGTTCCTTCCGGGCCGTTGTAGAGGGTGTGCGCGATCATTTCGGCGTCGGTCTCGTCGGTGACTTCGAGCGTCCAGCAGTCCGGATGCCAGACGCTCAACGTCAGTCGACGGACCTCGGGATTGCCCGACGATCCGACCGTGGTCTGTGCCATGATACGCGTACTCGTACGGCGAAGAACATAAGCATTTCCGACCATGGTCGGGACTCACTCGGATCGTGCAGCGGTCGACGCTGAGACGCCGAGTGCGCCCGATCCGGCTGTCGTCAGGACGAGACGTCGAACCCAGTGATCGGATCCGACGGTTCCTTCAGGAACGTGTGCTCGCCCGTGATGTGCGCCGACCCCGTGACCGTCGGCGTCGTCACCACCCGTCCCTCACGGGTCTCCGCGTCGACGAGACGCCCCTCGAATCGCGTCCCGATCGGGCTCTCCTGTACATACGCCTCGTCGAGGTCGAGTTCGCCCCGCTCGTGCAGCAGCGCCATCTTCGCGCACGTCCCCGTCCCGCACGGCGACCGGTCCACCTGCCCGTTACCGAAGACGACCGCGCTCCGGTCGGCCTCCTCGCCCGGGGCGTATATTTCCGTGATGGAGACGCGGTCGTCCTCGCCCGTGAATGGGTGGGTAACGTCGAGGGCGTCGTTCACCGCCTCACGGACCGCGAGGCCGTGCTCGACGAGCGTCGGGAGCGCCTCGCGCTCGACGGGAACAGCGACGTCAGCGGCGTCCACGAGCGCGAAGAAGTTCCCCGCGTAGACGACGTCCACGTGCACGTCCCCGACGTCCGGGACGGCGACGGTCACGTCGTCGTAGACGAACGACGGGACCATCTCGACCGAGACTGCCTCAACGTCGCCGTCCGCGTAGTGCGGTGTGGCTTCGACGAGGCCGGCGGGCGTCTCGACGCGCACGACCTCCCGCTTTGGGAGGCGGCCGAGGCGGAGAAGCGCGGAGACGAGTCCGATCGTTCCGTGCCCACACATATCGAGATAGCCGTCGGCGTCCATGAAGAACGCGCCGACGTCCGCGTCCGCGTCCGCCGGTTCGAGCAGGACCGCACCGAACATGTCCGCGTGCCCACGCGGTTCCTGCATGAGGAGCGTGCGGACGTCGTCGGCGCGGTCGTTGAACGCGTCGCGACGCTCGCGGACGCTCCGGCCGTCCGCCGCGATCAACGAGCGGTCGAGTCCATCGGTGATGATCCGCGTCGGCTCTCCGGCCGTGTGCGTGTCGATCGTCTGGATGGCGAACTCGGTGTTCATTCGTCCTCCTCGAACAGCTCTAACTCCGCGATCTGGTCCTCGCTCCAGTCGTAGTACGGCTCGTCGATCTCGCGGAGCGTGCGGACGCACTCGTCGTACCGCGAGCGCGCGACGTCCGCGTACGGGTCATCCGGATGCGCCCGGATCCACTGCCGGAGGTCCGCGAGCGCGCGCGGCGAGTATTCGTCGATCGCATCCTGTTCAGTCAGGAGCTCGAGTTTGCGATCCTCGGTTCGCAGCGACCGGACGAGGACGACGAGAGCGACGCCGGGAACCACGAGCAGCGAGATGAGCAGCGTCACCCAAGCGACGGTGCTAAGCGCCATCTCACTCACCTCCCCCGTCGGCCGCAGTCGCGTCCGGGAGCGTGCCGATGACGTGCATCACAGCGACGCTCGCTGCGAGCAGGACGGCGATGATGACGAGGCCAGCGACCATCAGTGACTGATTCGGCGTCCCGATGCTGGAGACGGCGCCGTAGGCGATGATGAACACGATCACGACGGGGATGACGTACTTCATGATCGGCTCCCACCAAGTGCCGACGTAGACGCCGGTGTTCCGGTTGAGTTCGATGACGCGGGCGCGCGACGGGCCGAGCTTCCACGCGACCAGTACGACGATCGAGAGCGTGGCGAGCGGGAGACCGAAGCTCCCACAGACGTAATCCATCCAGCCGAGGAACGTCGTGGAGTACGCGCTCGGAATTCCCAGCAGCCAGATCACACCACAGACGGAGAGAACGGCTCCAGTCCGCGAGAGCCGGGTCTCCTCAGTGACGGTGGTGACGCCGACCTCCGTGATCCCGAGCCCGGAGGTGAACGTCGCAAAGAAAAACGAGACGAAGAAGGTGACCCCCCAGAGCCCACCGCCGGGGAGCTTCGGGAAGACCTTCGGGATGGAGATGAACAGGAGGTTCGAGCCGGCGCTCGGCTGCAGGCCGAACGCGAAGACGATCGGGAAAGTAGCGAACACCGCGAGGAGCCCAATGCTCGTGTTCCCGACCGCGGTGAAGAGCCCGCCACCGAGCGGGACGTCGTCGTAGCGCCCGAGGTAACTCCCGTACGTGAGCGCGATCCCCCAGCCGAGGCCGGTGGAGAAGAGCGCTTGACTGAGCGCGGCGACCCACGTCGATCCCTTCGTGAGGTAGTTCCAGTCCGGCGTGAAGACGAACGCGACCCCCTCCATCCCGCCGTCAAGCGTGAGACCCATGGCGGCGACGGCGAGCAGGGCGACGACGAGGAGCGGAATCATCCACTTCACGACCCGCTCAATGCCGCGTCGGATCCCGAAGACGAGGACGCCCGCGATCGCGACCATCGTGACGGTGTGCATCCCGATGACGAGCGCGGGGTCGTTGATAAATCCCTGCCAGAACGCCGTCGTCTGGAAGCCCGACTGGGTGAACGTGAACAGCAGCGAGTGGGCAGCGTAGTAGAGCGCCCAGCCGATCGTCGGCGCGTAGTAGGACATCAACGCGACGTTGACGAGGAGGACGACGAGGCCGAGGCCTTGGGCGCTCCTCGTCCTGAACACTCGCTTGAACGCGCCGATGACACCGTGGTTCGTGTACCGGCCGATCATAGTCTCGCCCATCAGTCCCGGGACGGCAATGACGTACAGCAACAGGACGTACGCAACGAGGAACGCCCCTCCTCCGTTCTGCCCGGTCGTGTATGGCATCCGCCAGATGTTCCCTGCGCCAACCATGGCCCCTAGCATCGCCATCAGGAAGCCGAAGCGACTCCCCCACTCCTCTCTCGCGGTTCTCGCCTCTGAGTCACTCATTACTGTTCTCCATACTTAATTTTGACATACGGTTGTTAGTAGTGTCCCCTATCATAGTCGGTTCGGTCGCTCGGTCACGTATCCGTGATCAGTGGCGATAACCTCAGTCGTAGGCCACTGACGAAGTAGTGTTCAGATTTGCTAATCTTATGCGAGGGCGAAGGCTTGCAACCAATTTTTGACGGTCTCATCTTCAACGCGACTAAAGTAGTTTGAGAACTATCTAGTCCCGTTTTTTACTTCTCTAAGTACACGTTCGGTGGCGGTTCGATTCCCGTGTGTTTCGTGTTGGAACCGAATGCTGTGGCGACGACAGGCTGCCTGCAGCCATGGTTCTCGACCAACGAGAAACAGCGCGTCATCACCGAGAGACTCCTTGCAGAACATCCAAGCGGTCTCTCGGCGGGAGCTGTGGTCTCGTCGTCGAGGTGAAGCAGACGATCTGCTTCGGGATCGACCGCCGCGTACAGCCAATAGCGTTCAATATCAAGTTGCATCACCGTCTCATCAACCGCAATGTGTTCCGGGTCTGCTCTCTCTATCGGCTGTAGACCGGCTTTCTGCACCCAGTTGTGAACGGTAGAGAGACAGCGTCTGATGCAAAATCATAAAAATACATAAATTATCTAGATACGGTACTTCTTCCAAACGAAGCCGAATGTCGGGTTTCAGCGCGGGCACTGGTGTAGCTTCTCGCTCCAGAAAATCTATCTCGAAGCAACCGCTACTGTTGGTGAGGCAGTCGATCTTGAGCACAGCCATTCAAAAAATCGTACCGCCTCATTCTTCAGTCTTATCTGGACACTTCCTCACACGCCCACGACACTCACTTCGACAGTATTGAACTATATCGCTCACAACGGCGGTATTTCCGCGGCCACGCGATCTATTTTACGCTAATAAACTCGTAAATGGCGTCGGTATATCTGGTAGATGGTGTAAGCGGTGACGGTGGCTATCGAATGAATTAGAGGGTGGCTAGACTCGTTCTATCGGTTTTTCCACCTCTCAAAAGCGTCTGGGATGGGCACGCTTGATGACGCTTCGTACCGTCCATCATTCAACAATATCGAATCGTTTTCGACCCCCGATTCTTCGATGGTAATTCGTCAGTGCGACGACGACCGTGACGACTGACTCCGTGCCTCGGGCGCCAATTCGTTCGCCTAAACGTCGAGCCAACGATTCGACGGTGGTCTCACGACGCGTTCACGAGCGAGACGACGGGACACTCCGCCTCTAAGAGAACTGACTGGGCGACACTGCCGAAGAGGATCTTGCCCGTCTGTGACTTTCGTCGTGGACTGACGACGACGTATCGCGCGTCGTGGCTATCGGCGTAACTCACGATTTCGGCCGCCGGGTCACCGATCCGACCGATGGGCGTCACCTCAACCGGGAACGAGCGCCCCTCAATCAGCTCGTGCGCTGGCCGCGACGCCCGTTCCTGTAGCTCCCGTGTGGAGAGACCGCCGTCGTGGCTGACGCTTTCTTCTTCGGCTTGGACGGCCTCCGAGCGCGACATGACGTGGATGACGTGTACCTCGTCTTCGAAGCGCTCGGCTAACGTCACGGCTTCGGTGAGGACGTCCGCTGCACGGTCCGTCGTATCGACTGCTGCAACGATAACCATACGTCTGCTATCACGGCGTTCATATTATAATTTGGTGGTGGCACTATCGCGCGATGGTGCGAACGCGACGCTGGACGTGGGAGACACCGAAAGGCGAGGAGGGCTCGGACCGGATCAGAGCAGGCCGAACGCTCTGGGGACCGCGAGCGACAACTGTGGGAAGAGGATGATCAGCAGGATGACGAATGCGAGCGGGAGGTAGTAGGGGAGCATCGAACGCATGACGTCGTCAAGAGATTCTTCGGTCACCCGTTCGAGCACGAAGAGGATCAGCCCGAACGGCGGCGTGATGAGACCGTACATCAGCGTGACGACCATCACGATCCCGAACTGAATGGGGTCGATCCCGAGCTCGGGATAGAGCGGCACCAGCATCGGGACCATGATGAGGAGCACTGCAGTCCCCTCCATGAACGTCCCGAGGACGAGGAGGACGAGGGCGAGGAGGAGCATCGTCACGAGCGGGCTCGCGGAAACCGCGACGAGGGCGTCGCCGATCATGCCGGGGATGCCGGCGAGCGTCAGCCAGTAGGCGTAGAGGTTTGCGAAGCCGAAGATGACGACGATGCTCACGGTGTCCTCAAACGTGTTCTTGCTCACTTCGTAGAGGTCCGTGAGGCCGATCGAGCGGTAGTAGACGATTCCGAGACCTACGGCGTACACGACGGCGACGAGCGCCGCCTCCGTCGCAGTGAAATAGCCGCTGAGGATCCCGCCGACGATGATGACCGGCGCGATGAGGCCAGGGACGGCGCGGACGAACGACTCGAAGAGCCCCGAGAGATCGTATCCGTCACCCTTTGGCCACCCATCGCGTTTCGCGAGGTAGAACGCCGTTGCGGCCATCGCCAGCGCCATGAGGAGCCCCGGGACGATACCGGCGACGAACATCGTCCCGATGGACCGTTGCGCGAGCACCGCGTAGATAACGATCGGGATGCTCGGCGGGATGATCGGACCGATGATCGAGGACGCGCCGGTGATCCCTACGGCATCGTCGCCCTCGTACCCGTTCGACGTCATCGCTTCGTACTCGACGCTCCCGATTCCCGCGGCGTCAGCGACCGCGGAACCGCTCATTCCCGAGAAGATCAGGCTCACGACGACGTTGACCTGTGCGAGACCGCCGGAGAGTGGTCCGACGAGCTCGGTGGCGAAGTTGAACATGTCGTCGGTGATCCCGGTGAGGTTCATCACTCGGCCCGCCATGAGGAAGAACGGGATGGCGAGCAGGACCCACGACGTCATCCCGGCCCAGAAGCGTTGCGTGATGACGACGAGGTTCAGCGCCGGCCCGATGGGAAGAAACATGATGGCGATGACCGTCATCCCGAGCGAGTACGCCGCCGGTACGCCGAGAGCGTACAACCCCATGAGGATCGCGATGAACGCGACGAGGAGGAGTACCTCAGGCATTCGTATCACCAGTGATGTCGGCGACGCGATCACGCGTGTCAACGAGGACCAACACCAGAAGTGTTGCGGCGCTCAGCGCGATCAGCCCGTACCCCCAACCGACCTTGAACCACGAGATGAGTGGGAGAGCAGTGTCTCCGGAGACGGCCACCGCCCGATACGCGGAGAGCGTGAGCGTGCCCGAGAAGACCACCATCAGGACGTTCCGGACGAGCAGAATTCTGTCCGTACGTCGGATGACGCGCTTCAGAACGGGAAGAAACGAGATGTCCGCCTCGTTCTTGAACAGGTAGGGAATCGCGATGATCGTCATCAGCGCGAGGAGGGTCCTCGCGGCGACGTACGTCCAGTTGAGGTCGATTGGGAGGGGTACGTATCGACTGAGCACCTGAAGAAGCCCGATGATCAGCATGGCGTTCAGCATGACCACGCCGATCGCGTTGGTGGCTCTGTCGAACCAGTTCGACACCATAGCGGAAACGCTCACGCCGCGTATATAGCTGTTGTGTTTCTATACTGAATGATGGCGAGGAATATCCGGAAGCCAATTCGCGTGACTGAGTCTCGAGGTGTCACGAACGAACGGCGCGTACCGCGGGGAGAAGTGGATGCTGCGGTCTGACGGGCGAAAGGAGTTACCCGAGATTCTGGATGGCGTCGATGTCGACCGCCCACTTGTTCTCCGAGAGCTCTCGGAGCGCAGGCATGCCCGCGTCGACGAACGCCTCGCGGTCGACCTCCTCCTTCGGGACGATCGTCGTCCCCTCGTTCTTTGCCTCCTCGTAGAGACTGGACTCCTCGCTTTTGATCTGATCGGTCATCTTCCCGACGGCCTCGCTCGCGGTCGAGGTGATGAGGTCGCGATTCTCCGCGCTCAGACCGCTGATGAACTCCTCATTGTAGAGGAAGTGTTTCGTGCCGAGGAGGTGGTTCGTAACGCTGAAGTTCGACTGGACCTCGTAGAGGCTCTTCGCGAGGAACTGTGAGATGGGGCCCTCAGAGGCATCGACGACGCCCGTCTGGAGCGAGGAGTAGAGCTCGTCGTACGAGACGGGAGTGACGTCCGCACCGATCTCGCCCCAAACCTTCGTCCACGTGTCGTACTGCGGGAGACGAAGCTTGACGCCCTGCACGTCGTCGGGGTTCTTCGCCGCGAAGTTGCTGGTGAAGCCGCGGTTGCCGACGTAGAACGCCTCGCCGAGCCGAACGCCGTTCTCTTTGAGGATTCCGTTCAGTCCGTCGTCGGACTGGAGGTATTTCTCGGAGACGGCGTGGTAGTGATCCATGTCCTCGATGACGAACGGATCGCCGGCGAAGGAGTACGCGGAGGCCCAGCGCTGCGCGAGCGCAGTCGGGCTCTCGTGGAGGATGTCGACGGTCCCAGCCTCGAGCGCGGCGAGGTTGTCAGACGTCCCGCCGAGCGATCCGGCCTTCAGCTCGACCGAGATGCGCCCGTCGGACTGCTCCTCAAGCGGCTGGATGAAGTGCTTCTTCGCCGCCTGCACGGAGATGTTCTCCGGCGGTTGCGTCGTCGCAAACGTGATCGTCAGCTCCTCGCTGCCGGACCCCGAACTTGAGCTCGAGCTCGAACCACTCTCGCCGGACGAGCCATTCCCGTTCCCGCCGGTACAGCCTGCAAGGCCAGTCATTCCGAGGCCGAGAGCGACGCCGCCCTTCTTGAGTACGCTTCGCCGTGAAGCTGGAAGTCGATCCTGAACCATATCACTCACACGATGATGGAACATAATAAACATTGTGATGGGATCCGTGTGTCTACGTTCCTCAGGGGACGACCGGCACAACGACCCGTGCCTCGCGGTTGGCGGTGCGAGAACGGGATCAGCGTAATTCAAGGTGGAGCCTCCGGCCTCAAGGAGTCGTTCAAAAGACGCGGTGCGTCTTTTGTGATGACGAGAGAGCAAAGCTCTCTCGAACCACGAACGGAGTGAGCGAGTAGGCCGGAGAGGAAACCGAGATGGTATGACGTAACCGGCATACTCCGACCGGCCGACTCCCGAACGTATAAGTACCGTCGGAGCTTCTCTGAAGTATGGACGTGCGTCGAACTGCCGTCGTGAAACTCGACCTTTCCGGCGAGCAACGCGACGCACTCCACCGGACCGCCGACCAATACCTGTACTGCGCGAACCGAACCGCCG